>Ga0066903_100005651_pt1 | contig 10904 bp, 8 predicted proteins | sample PanSoiMetaGPlot1_FD_67491 | JGI IMG/M metagenome (GOLD analysis project Ga0066903, IMG submission 67491) | Tropical forest soil microbial communities from Panama analyzed to predict greenhouse gas emissions - Panama Soil - Plot 1 (version 2) | ecosystem: Environmental > Terrestrial > Soil >...
ACAAGCAAGATCCAGCATCCTGGGAGATCGAAATCGATCTTTCGCAAATTTTGATTCGACCGGTAGAAGTCGAAAGGAAAAAGGTGGAATCGGGAGATGCTCTCCCGGACTGGACCGATTCTTCTCTCGATGTTGGCAACACAGGCATCAGTTCGTCCGGATGGGCGAACATCGGCTTCGTCCTCGGATCTTGTTTGATTGGCGTGATTTGCGCCCTTTCTATTTTCGACACTTCGAATATTCGCGGCGAAGGGCATATCGATCGGATGACGTTGTCCGTCCGAGGCCGGAATTTAATTCGAAGTGATCACAACGTTTCGGTCTGGAACCTCGTACCAGGGCCGACCCAGGTAGCTTATTCTAAACAGAGTCCAATGATCTCGCAGTCTAGCAGGCGCGCCCTTAGGCTTTGCGCGCACAAGCCGATAATTACTTCGCGGACAAACGTCTCGAGCAGTTGGCAAAATTTCCAGCGTTCGTTTGGTCGCGGTCTTCGCAAATTAGAGGCCGCAGGCCGCCTCAACGCAGAGGCCCGAAGCAATCAGCTGTATGGACACGGAAAGCGGGTTGCTCGCGCAAACCAGACGACGAAGAAAATACACGCCCGCCGGTCGTACGTGTGATCCCGTCGCTGTTCGACGTCAACTATTGACGTCGCGTAAAACTCGCCTAACTCCTCATCAAACTCCGACAAGGCAGATTTCCAGATTGCGCGATGAATTCTTGATGAATTCGTTAAAAGCGGCTTTCGTATGGCGAAGCGCCGGCATAGCTCAGCGGTAGAGCAGCTGATTTGTAATCAGCAGGTCGTCGGTTCAAATCCGTCTGCCGGCTCCCGCCTTCGCTAAGATTTTCCAGCGAAGTGGAGATAATTCAGAATGTCGCTGCGGAGCTGCAGAAAATCGGCGCTATCGCGCTGACGCGGTCTTGCTAAATCGACCGGGATCGTTCGCTCGATCCGTCCCGGACGTGGCGTCATGATCATAATTCGGTCGCTCATGTAAATGGCTTCGTCGATATCGTGCGTGACCAATAACATAGTCGTGCGGCGTGCCTGCCAAAGACGAAGGACTTCGTCCTGCATTCGCATGCGGGTGAACGCGTCGAGCGCTCCGAGTGGTTCATCGAGAAGAAGAATTTTTGGGTGATTGATCAACGCTCGCGCCAAGGCTGCGCGTTGCGCCATTCCTCCGGAAAGATGGTGGGGATAAACATTCGCGAAAGTGTCGAGCCCAACCAAACGCATGAATTCGTCCACTTCGTTCTTTTTTTCTCGCAGCACCCCGCGCGCGACCAGGCCAGTCTGAATATTGCGCCGCACGGTGAGCCACGGAAAAAGATTCGGATCCTGAAAAACCAAGCCGCGCTCGGCGTTTGGAGCCGTAATCGGGTCCGAGCCGATCAAGAGATCGCCGGAATCCGCGGAATCCAAACCAGCAATGAGACGAAGCAGAGTGGACTTGCCGCAGCCACTGGGCCCGACGAGTGAAACGAGTTCGCCGGCGGCCATTGAAAACGATATCCCGTCCAAGACATGTCGGCGCGACAACGGATCATCGGGTGCGGCGAAACCTTTCTTAACATTCCGCACGACAAGCGACGACGCTTCACTTTCAACAAGCGCTACCATTTGATCACTCCTTTTTGCCAGACAAGGACGCGGTCGCGAATTTTGAACAGTAGCGTCATGATCGTGGAAAAGAATGCGGCCATGATGATGAGCGCGGCGAAGACTTTTCCGTATTCGGCCCAACCCTGCGCCCAGCTGACGTACCAGCCGAGGCCGGATTTTACTCCAACCGATTCTGCGACAACAAGGGTGAGAAACGAGGCGCCCAGTCCCATGAATAAGCCGATAAAAATACTCGGAAGGGCGGCGGGGATGGCCACGCGGAATATGAGATAAGCGCGACCGGCCCCAAGCGTGCGCGCCACATCGAGATAAGAGGCGCGTGTGTTCGAGATTCCAGACGAAGTGAGCATGGTTACGGGAAACCAAACCGCGAGCGCGATCAGCGCGGCAGCGGAAATGATGGCGGTAGGCGAAATCACGAGCGCGAGCGGGATCCAAGCGGTTGCCGGAATTGGTCCGACCACTTTCAGGATCGGCATGCCCCAATAACGGATTGAAGAGGACCAGCCGATGCAAATTCCACTAATCAGGCCGGCGACTAGTCCGAGTGTGTAACCAGTCAAGAGCAACACCAGCGAGTGCCAGGTGCTATCGAGAAGCAGAACGCGATCATTGATCAAACTCCGGAGAACGGCCGCTGGACCGGGAAAGTACGGAAGCGGTAACAAGTGTAAACCGAGGGTGATCAGATCCCAGAGGCAAAGCGTGAGTAGCGCAGCGGTGAAGACGGGCCACATGTTTGCCATCCATCTTCGCAATCCTGGCGAGAACCGGCGCATGAGCGCGAGCACGATCGCAACACCAATTACTTCGAGAAAAAGAAGCCTGTAGGAATGGGTCTCGAGCGGCGCCTCGCTTTTCGCGATGAGCAAATGCATGGCCAGAGCGAAAGCGGCCGCGACCGGGACAGCCAAGATTGTTCGCCATCGCAAAATCGACGGCGGCTCGACCGCGGTGATCGGAACTAGATCGTCCTGCGCTTCCATCGATCCTGAAATAAGGCAGCGAGTTTCGCCCCTTACTTCTGCGCCGCCAATACTTTCTTTGCCTTGCAGCAGGAGCCTTCAGTGTCGTTCAAGATCAACTCGGCATACAACCGAATGTCCTGGTCCGGTGGAACCTGGCCGCCCGCGACTTTTTCGATCTGCAAATTCTGCAACCAATCGTCCGTTACTCCATCGAGATGAATGAACGCCCGTCTCGCGAGGTCCTTCACATCCGTTGTTGGACTTAACATCCCGGCAACTTTCATTTCCTCAGCGGCCGAGTTCACGGCCTTTTCTGCGCCGGAGACGCTCGGAACGTAGCGAAGATGCGAAATCGCAACTGTGTTCAACTCCGGGTTTGAAGCGAGATAGCCTTTTTCGACCGACATGCGCGCGGCCGCGGCAGGATTCGTCTCCACCCATTTCGCGGCTTTCAACAACGCGCGAGTTGCCGCGGCAGCGGCTTTCGGATTCGCGGCAAGAAATTTTCCATTCACGATCACGGCACAGCAGTATTCGTCTTTGTAAGGCGTGTCCTGCGCTTGGTCGGCAACGTTTTTCACTTTGCCCTCGGCAATGAGCAAACTTCCGATCGGCTCCGAGTCGGCAATCGCGTCGATTTCGCCCTTATCGAGCGCCAGCCCGAGCTCGCCCGCCGGAAAAACGCGCCAGGTGATTTCTTTCGACGGATCAATGCCGTGCGCGCCGAGAACACGATTCGCGAAGATGAACGGCGGCGTGCCCATTCCCGGAACGCCGATCCGCTTGCCGCGAAGATCGGCAATTGAGTTAATTTTTCCATTCACGGCGGCCTGCACACGCAAACAGCCGCGATGAATTCCGCCGGTAAATTTTACATCGAGGCCCTGCTCGATCGGCTTCAGAAAATACATCACCAGGTGGTGCGTGATATCGAAGCCGCCGAGTGCGAGCACGTCTTTGTAATTCGCCCATTCGCATTTCACCAAACTGACATCGAGCCCTTCCTCTTTGAAAAATCCTTTTTCGACCGCGCTGAAGATTGGCGCTTCGCAAGTGAGGCCGATATAGCCCACGCGAATCTTGTTCGACGTTGCGGATGAAGCGGAGTCTTTACCGCCACAGCCTGTGAGCAGCAAAGCGATCATGGCGGCGAGGGCGGCTAGCTTGCTCATAGGCAGTTGCAAGTATTCGAGAGGCGCGAATGGCGTCAACGATTCTTTCGCGACGCTGATTCAGGCGGGCGAAGATAAAGATTCATGCCGCCGAAATCCACGATCCCGAAATTCCACGAGAGATACTCCTCACCAAGAATACCAGCGCCGACAAACTTGGCGACGTTGCCCACCGCGACCTCGGCATTGTTCACAACCAGATTTCCGAGGGTCATTTGTTTAATGTAACCGATCCCTTCGCCGTGAGACGACAAATGTGTTGACATGGATGCGCCGGATTCGCTCGCTACCGGCGCAGAAATCAGGCTAAACCCGCTGCCAGTATCCACGATCAGTTTTGCCGGATGTCCATTTAGTGTGGTCTCAATTTCCAAATGATGTTCCGGGTTAAACTGCATCGGAACGCGGCTGAATCCGCGGCCGGCAAGGAATTGCGCAAGTTTCTGGCTGGTGGCGGCCGATGTGCCTCTTGGATTGACGTAGACCATTTGCCGCGCGCAATCGACAATCATTCCGAATCGCGCCATTTCATGCGCGCCGAATAATCCGTCCAGATGAGGGCGAGCAATGAGATTGAGCTGCTCCTCGTTTGCGACCTCGACCGGAACGTTCTGAAAAGTACAGTTTCCCATCGCGAGGGTCGACAGGGTGCTGACGCCATAACGTTCGGCATGGCCGGTGACACCGCCGATATATCTCCTGGTCTCCTGCACATGCAAACCGAGTCTGGCCGCACTCGTGCGGTCAATGAGGGTAACTGGACAGCCACTGTCAATCATGAGCGCGGAGCGCCGGCCATTGATCAGTGTATTTACGAACAGATGATTGCCGAAACGGCGCTTCAAAGACGAGCCGCCGTATCCTTCGCGTTCCAAGAACGTCTTTAACGCAGCCGGCGGCGTGGCCGAGCGAACGTTCGGCGTCGTCAAAAAAAGAATCGCAACCGCCATGAGTCCGAGGGGTCTGGTCATGACGCTTTTTCTCCGATTCGGAATCGAACTGCAATCCGGATGTCTAGAGCAACTGATAAGGATCAACGTCCACGCTCGCAATCACGTCTTCGGGTAGCGGCAATTTATCCAGTGTTTCGCGCACGAGGCGGCTCAGACGCATGATCGCATCGCCTCTTAACAAAATATGAAATCGAAATTGGCCCTGAAGCTTCTCGAGTGGTGCCGGAGCGGCGTCGCTAATCGCGTATTCCGACCCGAGCGATTCTTTCAACCGGCGAACGAGCGTTTCCGCGGAAAGTTTTGCCCTGCCCTCATGCGCAGACCGAACCGTGATGAGAATCGCATGCTTGAACGGCGGAAAATCGCAACGCTCGCGAAACTCCAGTTCCTGTTCGAAATAACCCGCGAAATCGTGATGACGCGCAAATTGGATCGAGGGCGAGAACGGTGTGTAGGTCTGAACGAAAACCTCACCCGGACGTTCGCCCCGTCCGGCACGCCCCGCCACCTGCGTTAACAATTGAAAGGTGCGTTCGCCGGCGCGGAAATCCGGCAAATGCAAAGCCAGATCCGCGTTAATAATTCCGACCAGCGTCACGTTCGGAAAATGCAAACCCTTTGCGATCATTTGTGTACCCACGAGGATGTCGATCTTTCCTGAGCGAAAATTTCGCAACGCTTCTCGATAAGCTTCTTTTCGCGTCATCGAATCGGCATCCATCCGGCGGACATTTGCTTTCGGAAAAAACTGCGAGACGATGGACTCGACCTTTTCGGTGCCGAATCCGGCGTAGATCAGCGCGTCTTTCCCGCATTGCGGGCATTTTTTGGGAACGGACGCGGTGTGACCGCAAAGATGGCAGCTCAACCGTGCCATGTGCCGATGAAAGGTGAGCGCCACGCTGCAATTCGGGCAGTTCCGCGCTTCGCCGCAATTGCTGCAAAGGAGAGAAGTCGAAAAACCGCGGCGATTCAGAAACAGAATCGTCTGTTCGCGTTTTTCCAAGCGGTCCGCAATCGCCTGGGAAAGTTTCTCGGATAAGATTGGGACAATCTTTTCTTTCCGGCGTTCCTGGCGCAGATCGACTACGCGCATCAACGGCATTTCCTGGTCATCGACGCGCTGGCTGAGCGTAACCAAATCGTATTTGCCGGTGGTAGCATTGTGATAACTCTCGAGCGATGGCGTGGCACTTCCAAGCACGACCGCGCATCTCTCGAATTTCGCGCGCAGCACAGCGACATCACGGGCATGATAACGCGGCGCTTCTTCCTGCTTGTAAGTCGTTTCGTGTTCTTCGTCGACAATGATTAACCCGACGTCCCTGAGAGGGGCGAACACAGCGCTCCGCGCTCCGATCACGATTCGCGCGCGTCCGGAGTGAATTTTGTGCCATTCATCGTGTCTCTCGCCTTGCGAAAGGTGACTGTGCAAAACCGCGACGGCCTCGTGGATTGCCGCGAATCGGCTTTTGAACCGCTCGACCGTTTGCGGTGTGAGTGAAATCTCAGGAACGAGGACGATGGCGCTGCGTTCGAGCTCGAGCGCCAGCCGAATCGACTGCAAATAGATTTCAGTTTTGCCGCTACCGGTCACGCCGTGGAGCAGAATCGGTTTCGCGTTCTGCGGCGCGGCAAGCGCGTTCCGGACTTTTTCCAGCGCAGCCGTCTGTTCCGCATTGAGAGCGAGATTTGTGGTGGCGATGAATTGCTCGTCGCCGTGCGGGTCTCGCTCGACCGGTTCCTCGCGCAATTCGATCAGACCCCGTTTCGCCAGAGCGCGCAGGGTTTGATTGTCCGAAGATAATTTCCGCAGTAGTTCCGCGGCCGGGATTGGTTTCTCGAGCTGGGCGATTGCTTCCAGCAAGTCCGCCTGGCGCGGCGCCCGTTTCTTCAAATTGTCGATCTTGTCGCGTTCAATCCCCTTTATGGGGTGGACCACGAGTTGTTTTTTCCAGCCAACTTCGGCCCGGCGAATCACTTGCGGCAGGAGACTGCGCATGACGGTTTCGAGCGGGCAGCAGTAATATGCGCTCATCCAATGTGCCAAGTCGAGAAGTGACGGGCTCAGTACCGGCGCTTCGCCCATAAGTGCTTCGATCGGCCGAATTCCCTTCGCGTCGCTTTTGTCCAACGTCGCAAGGACGGTCGCGAGTGCGGATTTGTCGCGAAACGGGACCCGCACACGCGACCCAATCCCGATTTTGTCGGCCAACGTTTCCGGTACGGAATAATCGAGCTCACGCCGAATACCGCGATCGATAATCACGCGAACGTAGTTGGGCTTCATCATCAGGCGATGGACAATTTAGTTGAACTATATCGCCATCACGAGCATGAGGTCGTGAAATAAGATGGCCCGTTTTGGTCTAAAATTGATTCTTTGTCTGATGCTCGCGGTGAGCGCGGGATTCGGCTACCTGGCCTTTCGTTCAGGCGACGCATTCTACAGTTTTTACGAGTGGATCAGCCCGGCGCGGTTTCAACAGTACGACAAATTGATCACGACTGTTGCTTCGGAACATCAGCTCGATCCGATGCTAGTGAAAGCGGTTGTCTGGCGCGAAAGCCGGTTTGATCGTGACAAGGTCGGAAGCGCAGGCGAACGCGGTCTCATGCAAGTGAGTCCGAAAGCGGCCAACGAGTGGGCGCGCGAATACAAGGTCGCCAATTTCAGTCTCGAGCAATTGTTCGACCCAAAGACAAATCTTGAAGCGGGCTCCTGGTATCTGCGTCGCGCGGTCGAGCATTGGCAGACCGAGTCCGAACCGCTGCCATTCGCGCTCGCCGAATACAACGCCGGCGCCAGTCGAGCGCAACGCTGGGTGGGAGCAAATGGAATTACGACGACTGAATTTCTCGGCAAGATCGATTTCCCGGCCACGCGACAGTACGTGAAATCAATTATGGATCGCTACGCTTTTTACAAACAGCGCGACCGGATGTGAGCTAGACGAAGTCGGCTGCAATCTTCCTGTTTAGCTCGACGACTCGGTCGAACGTGATCGGGACTTCAATCCCACGCTCTTCAAATGCGGCGAGGACGCGTTCGGTTGAAATGTTCCCGACCAACGCGTTCTGTGCGAACGGACATCCTCCGAGTCCTCCGATCGCGGAATCGAATCTTCGACAACCGGCATCGTAAGCAGAAAGTATTTTTTCGATGGCATCCGCAGGTGTGCTGTGCAGATGGACGCCGATCTCGCAATTGTTTTGCGCGTTTAGCGTCGCGCTGACGACTTTACGGATAAGGCCGGGGCTGGCGAGCCCAACAGTATCGGCCAGTGAAATTGAGGTAACGCCAAGTTCCACGATTCGCGAAATTGCCTCCGTTATGTCCTTTTCGGTCCACGGGTCACCATATGGGTTTCCAAAGGCCATCGAGACGTAGACCACGAGTCCGACATTGGCCTGGTCGGCGCGTTTCTTGATCAGTCGCAGGGTTTCGAGATTTTCTCGGGGCGTTTGGTTTTGATTTCGCCGGAGAAACGTCGCCGAAATCGAGCATGGATAGCCGAGAGTGATCACGCGTTTCGTCGCGATTGCGCGGTCCGCGCCCTTTTCATTCACGACAATGCCGATAATTTCAACGTCGCCTGGAATTTCGAGTTGTTGCAGAACCTCCTCGCTGTCGGCCATTTGGGGGACTGCCTTCGGCGAGACAAAACTCACCGCGTCGATGTGCTTGAAATCGGCGGCGATTAACTCCCGCAAGTAATGCACCTTCAGTGCGCTCGGAATCTGGCGCGGCAAACCTTGCCATGCATCACGCGGGCACTCGATTAACTTGATCGGCTCGTTCGCCATGTTGGGAATCTTCGATAACGGTTCAAGGGAATGACAAAATCGCAAATTGCGAGTGTGTTGGAGGAAATTGCCACCTTGCTCGAATTGAAGGACGAAAATCCGTTCAAGATTCGGGCTTATGCAAATGCTGCTCGCTCACTTGAAACATTCGGCGGAAATCTTTCTGATCTTCAGGACGAAGAAGCTCTCGCGAAAATCCCCGGCATCGGGAAAGCGATCGCGGCCAAGGTCAAGGAGCTCGCCGCGACCGGAAAGCTCAAATATCTCCAAGAGCTGCGCGCCGAATTTCCCGCCGCAATTCTGGAATTGTTCTTAATCTCCGGTCTTGGCGCAAAGAAGATCAAAGCGCTTTACGAAAAACTCCATGTCAGTTCGATCGAGCAATTGCGAGAAGCTTGTGAATCGGGGAAGGTCGCGGAATTGCCCGGCTTCGGCGAGACGACGCAGACGAAGATTTGCGAGGCGATTGCCCGGCGAGCAAAACATTCGGGACATTTTCAATTCGGCCAGATCGCCGCCGATACCGAATCGCTGCGGGCTGACTTTGCCGCCCATCCGGACGCACTTCAAGTAGACGTGGCCGGAAGTTATCGACGCCGGCGCGAGATTGTGCGCGATGTGGACTTTGTGGTCGCGACAAAGAAGCCGGCGGCAATCACGGACCTTCTCTTAAAGCATCCGCTCGTCGAATCGATCATCGCGCAAGGTCCAACCAAGACGAGTGTACGATTGCGATCCGGGATCCAATGCGACCTGCGGGTTGTTACCTCCGCAGAATACCCGTTCGCGTTGAACTACTTCACTGGCAGCAAGGAACACAACATCGAGATGCGTAGCAGGGCGTTGCAGCGCGGCTGGACCTTGAACGAATACCGGCTTGCGAAGATTGCGCCCGATCCAAAAGCGAAAAAAGCGAAACCCGCGGCGAAGGTCCCGAAAATAAGCGAGGAATCTGATTTGTATCTCGCACTCGGACTTGATTTTGTTCCACCGGAATTGCGCGAAAACAGCGGCGAGTTCGAGGCCGCGGAAGACCATTCACTACCACGGTTAATCGAGAAGGAAAACCTGCGCGGCACGTTTCATTGTCACACCGTGGCCAGCGACGGGCACAATACACTCGAGGAGATGGCGGCCGCAGCGCAGGAACTCGGTTTGGAATATTTGGGAATCGCGGAGCACAGCAAAAGCTCGATTCAAGCCCACGGTATCGACGCGGCAAAATTGAAATCGCAAGTCGCGGCGATTCGGAAACTGAATAGGCAATTTGACGGCTTTCGATTACTCGCAGGCGTGGAGTGCGATATCCTTCGCGACGGCAAACTCGACTTCGAGGACGAAATCTTGGCCGAGCTCGATTTTGTCGTGGCCTCGGTTCATTCCGTCTTTAATCTGTCGGAAATAGAAATGACCAGGCGCGTGATTCGCGCGATGGAAAATCCGTTTGTGACGATCCTTGCCCATCCGACCGGTCGCCTGCTGTTGAAACGCGAGCCCTATGCGATCGATGTTCCGGCCGTGCTCGACGCGGCCGCGTCGACCGGTACATGGATCGAACTCAACGCCGCTCCGAAACGGCTCGATCTGGATTGGCGTTGGTGGCCACTCGCGAAACAAAAAGGTGTGAAATGCGTGATCGATCCGGACGCTCATCGGACCGAACGCCTGCAGGATTTATGGTTCGGGATCGGTGTCGCGCGGAAGGGTTGGTTGACGAAAGCCGACGTGATGAATTGCCTGCCACTCGGAAAGATCGAATCGGCGTTGCAAGCCAAGCGGAACAACAAACGTTAGGCTGTTTCGCGCTGAGGCAGAAATAAAGTCAGACACTTGCAGGCACCGCCGGCTTTTAAAAACTCTGTCATCGGAAGTTGATGACAAGTGTAGGCGCGGTCGCGAAGCGCCCGGACAAGGTTTGGCGCGCCTTCGGGCAACACGATGTCGCCCTGCAGGGGAACGGCATTACAACAAAAGTGCACCGCTTCTTCGGGAGAGACCTCAATCAAATCGGAAACGTGTTCGCGAATCGCCTTTTGCCCATATTCATCGAACGCATCGGGAAACCAGATCACGGCACCATCGGGCAGCGGACAAAAGCAGGTGTCGAGATGATAGAACCGCGGATCGACGAGTTCGACGGAGATTACGAGACATCCCAGAATTTCAGCGATCGACCGGTGCGATTTGATATCGGAACGAAATTTGTAGCCGCAAAAAAGAGCGTCGCCCCCGAAAAGCGCGTCACCTTCGCCTTCAAAGTAAAGATTTTCGGGCAGCCAAACGATTTGATAGCCGCGTTTTTCCATCCAGCGGGCGAAATGCGGGGCTTCGCCCGCCCGCTCCTGATGGCGAAAATTACTGGGAATGAAGC
>Ga0066903_100005652_pt1 | contig 10903 bp, 9 predicted proteins | sample PanSoiMetaGPlot1_FD_67491 | JGI IMG/M metagenome (GOLD analysis project Ga0066903, IMG submission 67491) | Tropical forest soil microbial communities from Panama analyzed to predict greenhouse gas emissions - Panama Soil - Plot 1 (version 2) | ecosystem: Environmental > Terrestrial > Soil >...
CACGGGGTGACCCGGGCATGGCTGCTGCTGCTCGGCGTCGGGGCGTTCCTGCTGCTGCTCAGCGTCGTGGTCGCGGATCAGCTTGCCCGTTCGCTGGTGCGCCCGCTGACCGCGCTGGCCCGCGCGGCGGACCGGCTCGCTAGCGGCGATTTGTCGGCGCGAGCCACGGTCACCGGGCCGCCGGAGGTCCGCGCTGCGGGAAACGGGCTTAACCGGCTCGCGACCCGCATCGACGACCTCCTTGCGCGTGAGCGGGAAAACGTCGCCGACCTGTCCCACCGGTTGCGCACGCCGCTGACCGCGCTGCGCATCGACGCTGAATCGCTGCGGGACAGTCGGCTCCTCGACGACGTCACGGCGGTGGAGCGCACGGTCAGCGAGATCATCCGCCAGGCACGGCGGCAGCGCGGCGGCACGGCCCGCCAGCTCTACTGCGACGCAGCGGTGGTCATAGCCGAGCGCGCGGTGTTCTGGCAGCCGCTTGCCGAGGACCAGGACCGCCTGATGATCGTCGACGTGGCCGCTGGGCCCGTGCTCGTCCAGGTGTCCCGCGATGACCTCGCCGCCTGCGCCGACGTCCTGCTCGAGAACGTTTTCACACACACTCCGGAGGGCGCGGGCCTGGCCATCCGGCTCAGCAGCCGGGCCAGTGGCGGCGCGTGGCTGGTGGTGGCGGACGACGGACCCGGGTTCCCGCCAGGCGATCCGCTCCGGCGCGGTCTGTCCGGCGGCGACTCCACCGGACTCGGCCTGGACATCGCCCGCCGCGTCGCGGCCGACTCCGGCGGCACCATGACGATCGGCCGGTCAGCGTCGGGCGGCGGGAGCGTGACGCTCGGATTCGGGCCGCCTGCCGGAATGCCTGCCGGACGCCGTCGCCGCCGGGCGGGCCTGCTCCGCGGCTGACCCGCGAACGGCCGGGGGAAGCGCGTCAGGACCCGTCGGCCCATGGGTGTGCCTTGCGCTGTTTGGCACGTTTCCACGCCCGCAGCGACGCCTCCTCATGGGCGGCTGTCTCGTGCTCCGCGTGCTCGCGCAGCAGGGCGAACGCGTACGCGTTCTCGCCCGCCAGGTTCGCCCGGTTGCCGATCTCGCGGGCGGCCGCGGCCGCGTTCACGGCGTCGTGGTGGTCACCCAGGGTCGACTGGACGGCCTTCATCCGCCGCGCGAACCGGCTCGACTTCTTGCCCAGGGCCGGCTTCGCGGCCTCCGCCGCGTACCGGGCGCGCTTGGCCGCCTTCCGCGTCTCGTGCAGGGCGGTGTCGCGGCCCGGGCCGCGCGCCGCCTGGCGGGCGCGCCGCATCCGCCGCCGGGTCTGCCGGTAGGTCTTGGCGATGGCTGGCGGCAGGACCTCCGCGGCCGGCTTCGCCGCCGCGGCGGTCAGCGGCGGGTCGGCGAGCAGCCGGTCCAGCTCGGCGAGCATCGTGTAGTAGCGCGCCGAATCCAGGGCGTCGAGTAGCGTGCTGCGGGCGTGCGCCATGCGCGGGGCGAAATGCGCCCGCGTCCTCGCCTGGGCGGTGCCGAGCACGGGGTCCGGCGGCATGCCGCCCAGCCTGGTCTCCAGGTAGTCGCTGAGCACCTCGTCGTCACGGGCCTCGGCGAGCGTCCCGCCGAACCACCTCAGCTCGTCACGCAGGTGCTGTGTCGAGGACCTGGGCAGGATCGCCGGGTATGCCTGCAGGGTGCCGCGCAGCCGTCGGGCCGCGACGCGCATCTGGTGCACGGAGTCCGGCGCGTCCTGGCGGACGAGCGGATCGAGCGTCTTGAGCCTGGCGGCGTGCGCGGCGAGGTACGCCATGACCACGTCGCCCGCAGGTGACCGGCGCGTGAACCCGCGGCGGTCGCGTCCCTGTGCGTGCCACCGGGACGGGGGACGATCCGGCGACGCTAGTGCCACGGCCGACCCATTCGGTTGGATCTGTGTCGTTTCCGGAGTCTTGGTAGTCATGGGCCGCGCCTACCCAAGGTTCGCCCGGTCTCACCTCCCGCGACGCCGTTTTCTGTCCCCGCCACCGGGTACGCGAGGTCGAGGCAGGAGGTGGCAGTGACGAAGCTCCCTAGCCCCGCAGGTCAGGGGGATGAGGCGCAGCAGGCGGCCGTGGATGCGCGCGAGGAGTCGCTGGCCGAGCGCGACGACCGCAACCTGGTAGAACTGGTCCAGGAACTGCGCGTGGCGGGCCTTGGAGTGCAGGTGCTGTTCGGGTTCCTGCTGTCGCTGCCGTTCACGATGGGGTTCACGAAACTGACCGGTGGCGAGCGAGACCTCTACCTGGCCAGCCTCGTGCTCGCGGCCGTCGCGACCACGCTGCTGATCGGGCCGGTGGCTTACCACCGGCTAGTCTTCCGCCGCGGCATGAAGGAGCGGCTTGTCCGGTTCGCGAACGCGATGGCTCTCCTCGGACTGGCCGCCGTCGGCGGCGCCGTCCTGACCGCTGTGCTGCTTGTCACGGAGTTCGTCGCCGGGGCGGTTGCGGGGGCGGTGATCACCGCGGCGCTGGCCTGCATGCTCGGCGGACTGTGGTTCGCCGTGCCGCTGGCGCACCGCCGTGACCGGCCCTGAAGGGTCATCCACCCAGCATCTGGCCCCGGGGCCTCATGTAGAGGCACAATGGAATGGGAGGCCGGAAGGGCGGTGACCAACGTGGGTGAGCTGAACTGGGTGGAGCCCCCGGCCCCAGACCCCGACATGGTGACCGCCTCTCGGCGGCACCTGACCAGCGAATATGCTGGCGGCGTCGAACGCTTGTTCTGGGAGCTGGAAAAGCGGCCGATGCCGGACCTTGGCGCCGTCGGAGCGGTCGTATCCGCCCACGAGGCAGGGCAGCCCGTGAACGCGCTGAGCGTAGGCGCGGCTCTCGTGCTCTTGCAGTCGATGCGGCTCGAACTCGACGCACTCGAGTCGAGCGTTTTCGCCGCGGCGGCGGTAAGCGGGCTTAACTTCGAGTCAATGGCGGCCGTCCTCGAACTGCCGGATGCGGACGCCGCCGAGGCACGGGGAGAGTACCTGCGTGCCCGCCGGGACACGGCGCGGGGGTCGGCGCCGCAGACGTCGGCGCCGCCACTGACGACCCGCGAGGCGCGCTCGGCCGCGGCCGCCGAGGCGGCGGCCGCCGCCGGCAGGCGCGCCGACAACGCGGCGATCCGCGCTGCGGAGGCCGCACGGCGGCGGGACGAGCTGCGCCGGGCGCAGCGCGAGTCACGAGGCCGTGGCGCCAACCCTGAACGGGCCCATGCCGGGGCCAGCGAGGCCAAGGTCCAGGCCAGCGAGGCCGCCGAGCGCGTCGCTGCCGGGCTGCTGCGGGCGGCGGCTGCGCTGGAGCAGTGCGCGGCCAGATACGAGCGCTGGCGGGGCACCACCGACGACCCCAAGCTCAAGCAGCTGGCGGAGGAGTATATGGGCGCTGCCCGCCGATACCGGGAGATCGCCGGCCGCTACCGGGACATCAGCGGTTCGTACAAAGAACCGTCAGGGTGACTTCTGGTCGATCACCAGGATCACCCCGCTGACCGTGCCTTCCTCCGTGCGCATCGGAGACGCCGCGATCGCCAGTTCTACCGTCTTGCCGCGGCGGTTGATCGCCGTCACCATGGCGTCCATGTTCCCGTCCGCCTGTGCGTCGGTCAGGATCTGGCGGAGCTTGGGCGCTATATCAGCGACCGGCAGCCCGATGTCCAGGGAGAGCAGTTCCTTGGATTCGGCCTCGTCGGGGCGCAGCCCCCACAGGTCCTCGGCGCCCGGTGACCAGACCCGGACCCGCAGGTCCTCGTTCAGCACGATCACCGCGCTGCCCAGGCTGCGCAGCACCGAGCCGAGGAAGCTGTTCGTCTGGTCGAGCTCCTCGGTGCGCCCGCGCAGCTGCTCGTTGATCCCTTGCAGCTCGTCGTTGGTGGACTGGAGTTCCTCGTTCATAGTCTCCAGTTCCTCGTTGGTGGACTGGAGCTCTTCGTTGGTGGTCTCCAGTTCCTCGTTGGTGGACTGGAGCTCTTCGTTGGTGGTCTCCAGTTCCTCGTTGAGCGACTGGAGCTCCTCATACGCTCGCTCGAGTTCGGTGTTCGCATGCGCGAGCTCGTCCCGGACCCGCCGGTACCTGGTGACGTCGATGAAGCTGATGCCAACGCCCGTCAGGTCGCCGGGGCCCGCGAACAGCGGCACGATGGACACGTCGTAGTAGCTGGCATCGTTCCCGCCAGGGCGCTGCCATTCGATGTCGTGCAGCTCGACCGGCCGCAGCTCGGTGCGCACCTGCTCGATCCGGGATCGCAGCTCCACCGGCCGGAAGGACACCTCAAGATCCTGGAACGGGCGGCCGACGTCGCGCGGGCGGAGGTTGAAAAGGGCCTCGGCCGCCGCGTTGGCTACCCGCAGCCGGTCGTCTAGGTCCACTGCGAGCTGGACGATGGGTCCCGAGGCCAGCGCGGCGCTCTCGATCCGGCTGCCGGCCGGCTCACGGGTGATCACCTCGGTCCACCCGCCGGAGACGGCCGGCTCGACAGCGGTGGGCGCGGCCTTGCGGAACAATCGTTTGCGCAGATCCACGGGGACGAAGCGGTCAGCGTGGTTGAGCAGCATCTCGGCCTTGCCGAGGAAAAGATAGCCCGGATAGGAAAGCGCGAAGTGGAATCGCCTGATGACATTTGCCTGCGCCTCTGCGTTGAAATACATCAACGTGTTGCGGGCGACAAGTAGGTCCACCCGCGAAATCGGAGCGTCCCGGGTCAGGTCGTTGCGCCCGAATATGACTTGCCGGCGCAGATCACGGCGAAATGCCCGCTTCGTCCCCGTTGTCTCGAAGTAGGTGTCCCGCAGGTGCTCGGGTACGTCAGCGAGGGCGCGGACGTCGTAGCTGCCCGCGCGCGCCTGGTGCAGCGCCTCCTCGTCAAGGTCCGTGGCGTAGATCTTCACCCGTTCCCTGAACTGGTCCGGCCCCAGCGCCTCCGTCAGCACCATGGCCAGGGTGTAAGCCTCCTCACCGGTGGCGCAGCCGGCGCTCCACACCCGGATCGGTGACTTCGACGTCTTGGCGGAAAGCAGTTCCGGCAGAACCTTCTCGCGCAGCGACTGCCAGGCGAGCGGGTCGCGGAAGAAGCTGGTCACGTTGATAAGCATGCTGTCGAAGAGCATGCCGAACTCATCCGGCTGTAGTTCCAGGTAATCGCGGTACTCACTGAACGACGCGACATCCACCATCGCCATGCGCCGGCGGATCCTGCGCTGCAGTGTTGACCTCTTATACCCGGTGAAATCAAACCCCCGAGTCTCCTTCAGCATGAGAAGGAGCTCGTCAAAATCGACTTCGGCCTCCATCGCCGCCATAAGCTGGAAGCTTACGCCGGCTTTGTGCCAGGCGCGACAGCACCGGGGTCTGCTTCCGTCCCCGCGCGGGTCCCGGGCTGGAGAATGACCTCCGCCAGCATGCCGTTGACGACTTCCCGGATGGCGTCGGCGGACTCTTGTGCCTCCCTGGCGGCCACCGTGAACTGGTCGGCGGTGATCCGGTGCCCTCGTTCCCCTGCCTCGCTCGCCAGCCGGCCGGCGAGCCTGCCGCGCTCGTCCAGTGCCCGTACCGCCAGCCACAACGCCCGCTCGACAGAGGCGGAATGCTCTTCGAATAGGCTCTGTGGCGACCAGCGATGACCCACCAGGCAGTCGAAGGTGCGCTCCGCCCCGGTGTACAGCGGACCACCGCAGTCCGGGCAGGTAAGACCGCTGTAGCCACGGGTCCGTATGTCCGTCTCCGGATCGCCGGCGAGCAGGCCCGCGATTTCGGTCTCGAGCTCGGCGTCCAGCCGTGTGTCGCGTCCCGCTGGCATTGCACCCTGGTCGTCCTGGTCCGGGCTTTCCCTGGTGGCGGCTTCAGTGATCAGTTTGGCGATTTCTGCGACCGAGGCGACGGCCGCGTGCCTGGTGGCGGTGATCGCACTGCGGGGCATGCTGTCGTAGTCGGCCTCGGCGGGGTCCTGCACCAGGACGAGGCCGCCGCGGCGTTCGACGGTGGCGCTGCCAAGCGCCGCGTCGTCGAGCGTGCCGCTAAGCACGACCGCGGTGGTCCGCGGTCCCCCGTAGAGCGAGGCGCTGCGGAACAGCGGATCGGCGGCCGGGCGGACGCCGTTCTGCCGCGGCCCATGGGACACCCGCACGGTGTCCTTGACTACGAGCAGGTGCCGGTCGGGCGGTGCCACGTAGATACGCCCGCGGCGGATCGGCTCCCCGTCGACCGTGCTTGCCGCGTGCAACGGGCCGGAGCGGTCGAGAATCCGCGGCAGGGCGTGGCCTCCGGTCGGGGGCACGTGCAGCACCACCAGCAGCGCCGCGGGCAGGTTCGCGGGAAGCGCGCTTAGCAGGGCGCGCAGAGGCTGGAGGCCACCCGCGGAGGCAGCCACCACGACTAGCTCGACGTCTGCGTCCCGTTCGGACGGCGACATGACGTCCTCCTGCCCTAGCGCACCGCCGCTACACCTCGGTCAAGAAGGCGCCTGCGGAATTCCCTGCCTTGCGGTCCTCGGCACACAATTCGCGGTGCCGCCTGGCCAGCCGCAGGTGCTCGTCGGGATCGCCGAAACCGCCGACCGCCAGCAGCTCGTGGCGTTCCGCCGCGGCCTCGTGCGCCGCGGCCGAGCGCATGTACGCCATCGCCGCCCGCTCCTGCGCGTGGATGGCGTGTGACTTGGCCATCTCGGCGCGTTCCCTGGCGCGATGCACGTCGTCGAGGTGGGGGGCTCCCCGCTGCGCCGCAGCACGCAGCTCGTGGTTACGCTCGGCCAGCTGTTCGGCTCGTTCCCGCAGCTCGGCTATCCGTACCCGGGTGAGCGCTAGTTCGGTCTCGCGGTACTCCATCACCCTGATCCTGATGTTCCGAGGATGCGCGGACGGCAATGTTACTTTGAGGAATCTTCAGTATAGAGCCGCAGGCCGCGCTGACCACGAACGCGGCTGGTTCGTCCCGATGGCAGCGGGCAGACAGGTGCTATGTCAGGCAGCTTCGCTGACCGCGCCGACGCCGGGCGGCGGCTCGCCCGCCTGCTCGGGCACCTGAGGGGCCATCGTGTGGTCGTGCTCGGCCTGCCCCGCGGCGGTATGCCGGTGGCCCTCGAGGTGGCCAGGGCGCTCGGCGCGCCGCTCGACGTGATCGTGGTCCGCAAGCTCGGCGCGCCGGCCCAACCGGAACTCGCGATGGGCGCCGTCGGCGAGGACGGGGCCATCGTGATCAACCCGGAGGTTCTCCGGCAGGCCGGCGTCGGCGACGACGAGTTGGCCGCCGCCAGGGAACGGGAGCAGGCGGAGGTCGCCACCCGCGCGGTCCGGTACCGGGCGGGCCGGGCGCGCCAGCCGCTGGCCGGGCGCGTCGCGGTCATCGTGGATGACGGGATCGCCACCGGCGCCACCGCCAGGGCAGCCTGCCAGGTCGCCCGGGCGCAGGGCGCGGCCCGGGTCGTGCTGGCCGTGCCGGTCGCACCGCCCGGATGGGAGGGCAGGATCGCCGATGCCGCCGACGAGCTAGTGTGCACGCACGTCGCGGCGAACTTCATGTCCGTCGGTCAGTTCTACGCGGATTTCGCCCAGACCACCGACGAGGAGGTCCACGCCTGCCTGGACCGCGCGCGGGGCCAGACCGGCGAGGTGGCCCCGCTCGCCGGGCAGACCCGGCTAGCCGGCTACCTGACCGTGCCGGACAAGGCACCCGGGATCGTGCTGTTCGCGCACGGCAGCGGCAGCGGCAGGAACAGCCCGCGCAACCAGTACGTCGCCGGCTTGCTGCACGAAGCCGGGCTCGGCACGCTGCTCTTCGACCTGCTCACGCGGCAGGAGGAACTCGACAGGGCGAACGTGTTCGACATCGGCCTGCTCGCCCGCCGCCTCGGCCAGGTCACTGACTGGCTGCGCGCCCAGCCTGCCGCCGCCGGAATGGCCATCGGCTACCTCGGCGCGAGCACCGGCGCGGCGGCGGCGCTGTGGGCCGCCGCCGAACGCGGGGCGGGCATCGCCGCCGTGGTCTCCCGCGGCGGGCGTCCCGACCTTGCCGCGGGCCGGCTGGCCGCGGTGACCGCGCCGGTGCTGCTCATCGTCGGCGGAGCGGACGACGTGGTGCTCGACCTCAACCGTCAGGCACAGGCCAGCCTGCGCTGCGAGAACCGGCTGGAGATCGTCCCGGGCGCGACTCACCTGTTCGGGGAGCCGGGCGCGCTGACCGTGGCCGCCACCCTGGCCAGGGACTGGTTTACCGCCCACCTGGCCGGCGGGCCTGCCTGAGCCACCACGGGACCGTTCGGGATATAAGGCGACAGCACCAACCGCGGACCAGCGGCGGCGGACCACACCCCAGCCCTGGCCGACGAGGAAAAAGCCCGCGGCGATGACGCCGACGAAAAACCCGAGCGGCCAGTTGGTGCGGTACGACGCGGCGATGCCGATCCAGACCGTGGCCAGGGCGATGGCGATGGCAAGGGCGATGGCGTGTTCCGGCCGCCTGGCGAACGACCGCGCAGCCGCGGCGGGCCCGATCATCAGCGCGAACATAAGCAGCGCGCCGACGACGGGGACGGTCATGCTGGTCGCCAGCGCCATCACGATCAGGAAGCACAGCTCCATCCGCCGGGTGCTGACGCCGCGCGCGTCGGCCACATCCGGCAGCGCCGACGCGAGCAGCAGCGGGCGGTACATCACCGCGATCACCGCGACGCTGGCCGCGCCGAGGGCCGCGATCGGCAACAGCACGTTGGAGCCGATGCCGTACACCTCCCCGAACAGCAGCGAGTAGGTCACCTGGGCGTACTGGGTACTGAAGCTGACAAACAGCGCGCCGGTGCCGAGCATCAGCACCAGGACCAGGGCGGTGACCACGTCCTGGCGGGCCCGCCTGCCGAGCGCGCCGATGCCGAGCGCGCCGCCCACCGCGAAAACGGCAAGCCCCCAGATGACGTTGAGCCCCAGCAGTCCCGCGCCGGCCGCGCCGGCGAAGGCGCCGTTCGGGATGGCGTGCGCGGCGAACGACTGGCCGCGCAGCACCGCGAAGAACCCCATCACCCCGGCGATCACGGCCACGATGGTGGCCGCGATCCAGGTGTTCAGCATCAGGCCGGTGAACACGCGGGCTCCTCCCGGTCGGCGGCCGCGGCCTCGGCCCCGGCCTCGGCCCGCGCGCGGCGCCTGCGCGCCCGGCGTCCCGGCCGCCATGCGTAGCTGAGCAGGTAACCCGCGACGACGAGCGCGACGACGAAGAAGCTGACCGGCCAGCCGTGCCCGCTCGGCGGCCAGTAGTGGCTGTCGTAAGACAGCAGGATGCCGAGCCAGGTGGCGGCGGTGCCGATCAGCGCGGCCGCCGCCATCGCGCGGGTCGGGCGCTTCGCGATTCGCAGCGCGGTCGCCGCCGGGCCGATCAGCAGCGCCGTGCTGAGCACCGCGCCGATGACCACCGCGGACAGCGACACCGAAACGGCGAGCGCGACGAGGTAGCCGATGCCCACGGCGCGGACCGGCACGCCGCGGGCCGCCGCCAGTTCGGGGCTCAGCGAGGTAAGCAGCAGCACCCGGGACAGCACCGCGACCACGGCCAGCGCCAGCACTCCGGACGCGATCAGTGCCGGGACTGTATCCGGGCTGATCACGAACATCGAGCCGAACAGGATCGTGAACGACGCTCCGGTCGTGCTGCTCGTCTGCGTGCCGAGATACAGGAACAGGGCGGCGGCGCCGAGCGCGGCGCCGAGGACCACCCCGGTTGCGACGTCGCGCCCGCGGCGTCGCTGCACGCCGATCAGCTCCATGATCGCCGCGCCGGCCACGCCCGCGAGCAGGAAGCCCCAGAACTGGTTGAGGCCGGCCAGGAACGCGCCCGCCCCGCCGGTCGTGGCCACATCGGCGAGCGAGTGCCCGGCGAACGACTGGCCGCGGATGACGGTGAGCACCCCGACGACGCCGGAGGTGACGGCGACGACGGTGCCGACCAGCAGCGCCGTCAGCACCGGGCCGCTGCTCAGCAGCCCCGGCTCGACGATGTAGCTGAAGAAATGACCCACCCGCGGTCAGCCCCTGCCGGTGCCGGGGCCGACGACGATGCCGGTTTCCGCCGGGTGGTGCGCCTGAGGCTCCTGCTGCTCGTCGCCGGCGATCACCAGGACCCGGCCGTGGACGTGCAGGACGTCCACCTGGCTGCCATACAGGGCGCTGAGCACCTCGGAGCGGATGATCTCGTCCGTCCGCCCGGCGGCAGCCCGGCCGGCGGCGACGTACACCACGGTGTCGGTCTCCCGCATCAGCGGGTTCATGTCATGCGCGGAGATCAGCACCGCGATGCGCTGCTCGCGGGCCAGCCTGGCCAGGACCGAGACGATGCCCTGCTCGCTCTTCAGGTCGAGGTTGGCGAGCGGCTCGTCGAGCAGCAGCAGCTTCGGCCGGCCGATGAGGGCGTGCGCGATCAGCACCCGCTGCTGCTCGCCGCCGGACAGCTCACCGATCCGCGCATCCGCATAGCTTTCCGCGCCGACCGCCTCCAGCGCCTCGGTGACCCGCTGCCTGCGGCTCGCGGACGGCAGCGGGAAGCCGAACTTGTGGCCGTCGATGCCCAGCCCGACCACGTCCCTGGCGCGCAGCGGCACGTCCTGGTCGATGGCCAGCTTCTGCGGCACGTACCCGATCAGCCGGCCGCCGCTCCTGGGCCGGGGACTGCCGTTCAGCAGGACGCGGCCCTCGGTGGGCGGGGTGAGACCCAGGATGACCCGGAGCAGGGTGGTCTTGCCCGCTCCGTTCGGCCCGATGAGCCCGGTGAACTGCCCGGGCGCGACCGTGAACGAGACGCCGGTGAGGATCTGGCGGCCGCCGAGGCGGACGCCGATGTTCTCCAGGCGCAGCAGCTCTTCTGGTTGGGTTGATGTCACAGGTGCTCCGTTGAGACCCCGGCGGTCACGG
>Ga0066903_100005653_pt1 | contig 10902 bp, 7 predicted proteins | sample PanSoiMetaGPlot1_FD_67491 | JGI IMG/M metagenome (GOLD analysis project Ga0066903, IMG submission 67491) | Tropical forest soil microbial communities from Panama analyzed to predict greenhouse gas emissions - Panama Soil - Plot 1 (version 2) | ecosystem: Environmental > Terrestrial > Soil >...
CCTCCGGCGTAGCGTCTGAGGGATGGAACGAGCCCGACCGAGGGGGCCGGGCTCGTTCGCGGATCGTCCCTGAAATCAGTGGGAGGCAGCCGCCGCTGGCTCTCCCGTGAACATCTCGCGGATGGTGTCGCGGATCTTGTGGATCTCCCGGAGCGCGGGCAGGAAGTCCACCGCCCCTTCCTCCTTGCGGTCGTACACCTTCTTGCCGTCGAGGTACACCTCGAACCGGCCCTTCTCGGCCGGGGTCAGCGTGATACCGGTGTCGCGATAGTTGGTCGAGGCCAGCTCAGCCGCCACACTGACGGCTACGGGGAAGTACCCTCACGACACGCAGTAGACGATCTCGACCTGAACCTTGCCCTGGGACATGACGCTCCTCCTTGACAGCGATTTTGTCGACGATCTTATCCCGATGTCGCCGGGAACGCCATCGGCGTCCGCCGGCACGGCTGCCGTCACCACAGCGGCGTGGTGAGCATGGTCGAGACGTGCGCGGCGATCACCTTCCATCCGAGGTCCGGGAACCGCGTCCACGTCTGGCTCTGGCGGCCGATCAGATCCCGGCCGCGGACCTTGAACTCCAGGTTCACGGTGGCGAGGTCACGACCGAGGGTGAGGATCTCCAGCCGGATGCGCTTCTCCTTGATGCCGGGCCCGGGCGGCCGCGCCACCCGGTGCCCGTGGATCTCGGCGAAACCGTAGCCGTTTTCGTTGATCCCGTACCGGATGGTGTGCGGGCTGTCCCAGAAGGTGGCGTCGAGCACGTCCACGTTCTTGTCGATCAGCGCCTGCTCGTAGCGCTCGAACAGGCCGCGCACCTCGGCCACTACCTCGGGCAGGTTCGGGGTCAGATCGGTCATCGGCCCTCCCTCGGATCGCGGGGTATCTCGGCCGCGCCGGTGATTGTGCCTCACCACGCCCGTGACGTCTCAGAATCACGTGTGGGCGCCGAAGAACGATGCCATAATTCCGGGCCATGCTGCCCACCGCCGAGTGGGACCCGGAGCACGAAGCCGTCTGGCGAGAGAACGCCCCGGGAACGACCCGGGCCATCAACCTCCGTCATCCCACCTATCCGTTCGAAGCGACCCTGGACGATGATCAGTCCCCCACCCTGATCAGGTTCGCGGCGAAATATTTCGCCAAGGTGAAGAAGATCCTGGGTCTGACCGACATACTGGGCGAGATCGAAATCTTCGACGAGACCTCGGCGCAGTTCCGCGACAGCGTGCCGCTCATGTTCCTTGATGTCCACTCGGAGGAGAATACGCCGGCCCCGCCCGGCAACTCCTTCTGGGTGAGCCGCTACGAAGACCCGAGACACCACACGCATCGCATCGATCGGACAGCCGTGATCCTTGCCGTCCAATCAGCCCTCGCGCTCGACAAGAACCGAATGAACCGCAAGCAGGCGCTCGGCAGCCGCCTTGGCGTCCGGATCGTGATGCACGTGCGGTCGACCGCCTCGGCGAAGGTGAACGTGCAGATCACCAGCGCCTCGTGTTCCATCGGGCTTCCTGAGGCCCTGAGTCACCAGCGCGGTCCCACGGCGAGCGATTTCGTGCGCACGTTTCTGGACGCCGACGCCAAGACCCGATCCGATATGAGGTCCAGGCTCCGGAGGGTGGCCGGCTTCGGCGACGGCCGTGAGGTCTTCTACGACGGACTGCGTCTGATCGAGTCGTCGCTCTCGCATGCCATCGTCGACGTGTACATGACCGCCCCGCCGCCGCCAGATCGCCCCCGGGTTGCCGCGTACGCCGTGGCCGCGCGACTTCTCGTCAGCGGCCCTGACACCCAAAAGGTCCTGGCCCTCGAAACATGGCCGCTGGTCGCCCACGCCGACCCGGTACGCACCAAGGTGTTCGTCATGGACCCCGCCTCCGAGGCCGGTCTCGGGAATCTCATCGACTCGCGACCGAACCGGTCGCCGGACCGATTGAAGAAGTATCTCCACACCCGGACCTTGGCCGGAGTGACGCTTGGCCCGTTCTACGAGGTCCGGTTGCACGACGACCTCGACCAGGTCCGCGTCCTGCAGTCGAAGCTCGTGGACCGCACGGCCGACGAAACCCTCGATCAGATCGTCTTTCCCCTCTGCATCGACCATCCCCGGCGCAACGACTTCGCCGCGATCAGCGCCTATCAGCATGCGCGCGGCCTGGAGCCGGCGGTGGGACCCCCTGCTTCCGGTCTGCTCGACACGATGCGCTCGTACGGGTTGTCACCCGTGCAGTACTTCCGATTCGCCGCCTTGCCGCTGCACGTGCGCTACCGGACGCCCATCGACCACGGCGGCAAGGACGGCAGGGTCGTCAACGCCCAGGTCAACTTCGAAGGCCTGGACGGCGACGTGATCGCGACCGACCAGACGGCTCCTCCCTTTCCCCTTCAACTCAAGTTCGCCCTGGCCGATGTGAAACGTTCCAGCTCCCGTCGCCAGCCGCTCGGGATCGCCACCGACCCGCGCTGGTACTGGCACGAATGCGGTCACGTCCTGCTGGCCGCCTGGACTGGCTCCTTGCAGTTTCGCTTCGCGCACAGCGCCGGCGATTCGCTGGCCGCCGTCCTCGCTGATCCCGAGTCGAATCTCGCCGCCCATCCGCGGTTGCGCGGGCTGACCTTCCCGTGGGTGTACCTGCATCGGCGCCATGACCGGGATGTTTTCCTGGGGTGGAGCTGGAGCGGGCGGTACCACCGACCGGCGCGATTCACGACCGACGTCAACACCTACCGCCGCAAGGGCTATGAGTCCGAGCAGATCCTCTCGAGCTCGCTGTTCCGTCTCTACCGTGCCCTGGGAGGCGACGCCACCGTGGTCGGCGGCACGGAACCGGACCGCGGCCAACGCCGCCGGGCGTCGGATTACCCCGCCTATCTGATCATGAAAGCCATCCAGTTCATGCCCCCGGCCTTCATCAATCCGCTCGAGACCCCGGACGAGTTCGTGACTGCGCTCGTCGACGCCGATATCAGCACGTTACCGGCAGCGAGCGGTCCCCTGAGGGATCGCGTGGGCGGCTGGGCCTACAAGGTCGTGCGCTGGGCGTTCGAGGCGCAAGGCCTCTATGCGGCCACCGATCCGCTGGAGGTGGTCGACGAACCGGGCAAGCCGCAAGATCCCGATGTGTTCATCGACGATCGGCGACCGGATTCGGCCGGCCACTTCCCCCGCGGCGGATACATGCCGGTGTCCCTGCACTGGGAGGGGGCGTTCAACCCGCCGAATCCCCCCCTGTGGCAAGCGACCGACGAGGCCATCCAGGTCGTCGCCGGTACCGTCACGGTGGAGGTGAGCACGCGAGGCCCGTTGTCGGCCAACCAGGTCACCGTCGCGGTGTGGTGGACCACCTGGATTCCCAACACGCCCGTCCCTCGCTGGAACGACGGAAGCTGGCAGACGCTCGCAGCGGCCAATGCCACCCAGACGGTCGCGCCGTGGCCGGCTCGCACGACATTCGGGCCGTTCAGCGGGGCCGGCCTGCCGCCGTTCCCGGGGCCGCCGGGCACTCGCGTGCTGATCGTCGCCGCCGCGACGTGCTCGGCCGACGCCAGCAACACCGTGCAGTCACTGGCGATCCCCTGTTCGATGTTGGAGACACCGCTCATCGACCTCGTTGCCGGCGACAACAACATCGGATTAAAAGTCTACGTCGTTCCCTGATCGGCGGGATCGTCTCCCGCGGGCAACGACGCCCTCGATCAGCGGATCCACTCCGCCTTGGCCATGGTCAAGACGCGCTTCAGGGTCGGACAATCGATCAGGTCGCTGGCGGTGACGGTGGCCGCCCCGGGCGGCGTGGCCTTCCAGGCATCCAGCGGCGGCGTGGTCAAGAGCGCCCAGATCGCGCCAGCAAGCCACCGGCTGGCCGCGGAGTCCGAGGGGTAGTGCAGCCCCGCCCGCTCACGGTTCTTCGCAAGACGTTCGGCCAGCCAGAGGAGGGGACCGTTGAACGCGTAGCTCGTGCTCATGACGTTGGCCAGGCTGGCCTGCTTCCGTTGCCCGGTCGTCGCGTCCAGCTCTCCGAAGGCCGCCGCCACCTCGGGAATCTCCAGCAGCAACAGCGCGATGAAGTGACCGAGAAATGAGTGCCCGCTCGGGAAGGCCGGGTGCCGCGGCGGCCCGAACGGAGGCACCAGGCCCGGGCAGAGCGTCGAGGGACGCAGGCGACGAAACCGCTGCTTGTAGTGGAAGTACACGAGGTTGCCGATGGCCAGCCCGCAGTTGATCGCCTCGATCGTCCAGGGGTGGCGCTCACCGTCCATGCCCAGGAAGGCGATGATGTAGGCGGCGAGACCGTCGGCCTGCGCGTTGATCTCTGCCATGTAGCGGTCCCGGTCGTCTTCCATCAGGTCGACCAGATGCGCGATGTCGCTGGTGATCGCGCTGAAGTCGGTCTTCCATTTCAGCTGGTCCGCATGGAGCCAGTGCTTGGTCGTGACCAGGTCGCTGTCGTCGTCGTAGTCGTCGTTGGGATTGTCGAAGCGCCACTTCCGGTGTTGCCGGGCGAACTCGCGCGCGGCCAGGATCGACACGCGCCAGGTATCCTGCGTCTGCAGCCAGGCGGTGAGGTAGGGATCCCAGCCCAGGGTCCAGAACCGGAGCGCGGGATCCCAGTCCTGCGTCTGCCAGAGCAACCGCCGCGGCGCGATCGGATTGAGAACGGCGCTGGTCGGAAACGCATCTTCACCGTAGTTGTTGGGGGCGAAATCGAGCGCCCACGGCTTGAACCCCAGCTCGAGCGGGGTGGCGTAGTAGCTCCAAACCGTCGGCGCCGGGCCACTGTATGCCGTTCCGGTGCCGGTCCCGGTCCCAGTCCCCGTTCCCGTCCCGGTCCCCGTACCGGTCCCGGTGCCCGTTCCCGTGCCCGTGCCAGTGCCCGTCCCGGTGCCGGTCCCCGTTCCAGTACCGGTTCCCGTGCCCGTCCCTGTTCCGGTCCCCTCTGCCATGCCTGTCCCTCCCGTGACTTCGTGGCGCGCTTCAGGCCGGTGAACTATATGTCACGACGCAGGCGTTCCTCACCCACACCGGCGTGGATTGTGAACCGGCTCGTCACTCCGGAAGACCGGCCAGCCTGAGCCCGGCCGCCAGCCGTTGCAGGGCCTCCTCCCGTCGGAGCGGATACCACGAGGTGAAGACCGACACGCGGAACCGGGGTGCCACGGCCAGGAGATTCGACGCGGCCACCGCGGCCCCCTCGAGGTCGCCCGACAGCGCCAGCGCGGCGGCCAGCGTGCGCAGGCACGCGGCGAAGCGCGAGTTCAGGCGCTCGCCCTTGCGAAGCCACCCCACGGCCTGGTCGTAGCGGCCGGCGATGACCTCGGCCAGCCCGGCCACCGTGCAGAAGAAGAAGTTCATGGGATCGAACGGGCTGAGCCGGCGGGCATTGCGCAGCCGCTCCAGCGCCTCGTCGGGGCGCCCCAGGAAGGAGTACGTGGAGCCGCTCACGCCCCACGCGAAGGCGCAATTCTCGTTCAGCTGCAGGGCACGGTCGAACATGTCGGCCGCCGTTTCCAGATTCCTGCGCAGGAAGCCCTGGATGTGCGCGGCCACGGCCAGGCAGAAGGCGTCGTTGGGATCGAGGTCCACGGCGGTGGACGCGGCGCGCCACGCCTTCTCGGCCTCGGCGGCGGGGTCGTTGGAGGGGCCCGTCCTGAGGTTGTGCCACCATCCGAGATACGCGTGCGCCTGGGCATAGAGCGGATCGAGGATCACCGCGCGCTGCAGGTACCGGCCCGCCTCCGTGACGTCGTCGTCGTTGAACGTGTAGAAGAGGGGCAAGGCCCGCAGCAGACAATCGTAGGCGTCCAGGCTCTCGGTGGGCTTCTCGAGGGCGCGGGCCGCTTCCACCTCGTAGACCCTGGGCTCGAGCGTCCCCACGATCCGCTCCGCGATCCGGTCCTGAAACTCGAAGATCTCGTTGTCGGCCCCGTCGAACCTGTCCGCCCACACCGTGCGGTCGTTGACGGCGTCCACGAGCTCGGACGAGATGCGCAGGCGGGAGGCCCAGCGTCGCACGCTGCCCTGCACGATGTAGCGCACCCCGAGCTCGGCGGCGATCTCGCGGGCGCCCATCTGGAGGTCCCGGTAGCGCAAGGTGGAGTTGCGGGCGATCACGTACATCGAGTGACTGCGGGCGAGACCGTTGATGATGTCCTCGGTGATGCCTTCCCCGAAGTAGCCTTCCTCCGGATTGCCGCTCAGGTTCCGGAATGGCAGCACGGCCACCGCCGGCCGCTTGCCCCAGGACAGGTGGGGCTGCGAGTGGACGGGAATCCGGGCCCCGCTGGCGCCTGTTTCCACCCGGTAGGCGTGCACGGGACGCGTGATGTGCTTGAGCTTCTGCTCGCCCATGTCGGCGAAGGTGACCGGCATCTTGTTCCAGACGTAGTCGCGGACGGCCCCGGTGACCACGATCTGGCCGGGCGCCGCCAGCTGGTGGATGCGAGCGGCGATGTTGACGCCGTCGCCGATCAGCTTGTCCTCGTCGACGATGACGTCCTCCACGTTGATGCCGATCCGGAGGGTGAGCCGGATGTCGCCGGGCGCCTCCGGCTCCTGCTGGGCCAGCGCGCGCTGCGTGTCCACCGCCCAGGTGACGGCAGCCACCGCGCTCCTGAACTCGACCAGGACGGCGTCGCCGGCGATCTCGAGCACGCGCCCACCGTGCTCCACCACCTTGGGCTCGATGAGGTCGGCGCGCAGCGCCTTCCAGGCGCGAAGGGTGTGGACGTCGCTGGCCTCCACGAGGCTGGACCAGCCGGCCACGTCGGCGAACGCCACCGCGGCCAGGCGCCTCGTTATGGCTGCGACCTGCTCCATTCCACCCTCGTGTTCGGCGCTGTGTGGCGTCTGCGGTACCACGTTCCGTCGCCGAGCCATCACTGACCGGCGCTCGGTCGCCGAATGATAGCATCGACGTTGCGGCCAGAGGCCACGCCTCGCCCCGACCATCACGATGGTAGGATGTGCCCCGTGCAGCGTGAGGAGCGCGGGTCGACAACGCAGTTCCAGCGCTCCCGCCATCGGCCGACATCGTGGCCGGAATGCTCGTGACGGGTGCCGCTTCCCCCGCTTCACTCGTGCTGATCGCGCTGCTTCTCACGGGAGCCGCCGGGCCCGTCGCCGCGCAGACGGCCACGCGGTCGGAGCCACCGTCCGGCCAGCTCACCTGGGGGATCAACGTCTCGCTGGCCCCCACGTGGTTCGATCCCGCCGAATCCACCGGGCTTCTCACCGCGTTCAACTTCTACTACGCGCTGCACGACGCGCTGGTGAAGCCCATGCCCGGCAAGCCGATGGCGCCGAGCCTGGCCGAGAGCTGGAGCGCCTCCGCCGACGGTCTGACCTACGAGTTCGTGCTGCGTCAGGGTGTGCGCTTCCACGACGGTGAGCCGCTGACGGCCGACGACGTGAAGTTCTCCTTCGAGCGCTACCGTGGCGTGTCGGCCAAGGCCCTGAGGGACAGGGTGCGGCAGGTCCAGGTCGTCGACCCCCATCGCGTGCGTTTCCAGCTCAAGGAGCCGTGGCCGGACTTCCTCGCCTTCTACGCCACTCCCGCCACCGGCGCGGCCTGGATCGTGCCCCACAAGTATGTGGAGAAAGTCGGCGACGAGGGCTTCAAGAAAGCGCCGGTGGGGGCCGGGCCCTACCGCTTCGTGTCCTTCACTCCGGGCGTGGAACTGGTGCTGGAGGCCAACGAGCAGTACTGGCGCAAGGTCCCGAGCGTGAAGCGGCTGGTGCTCAAGGCGGTGCCCGAAGAGGTGACGCGGATCGCCATGCTCAAGCGCGGAGAGATCGACATCGGTTACGGCTTCCGGGGCACCAACGCCGAGGAGGTGCGACGCACCCCGGGCCTCACGCTCAAGCCGGTGCCGAGCTACGGCACCTTCTGGTTCATCTTCACCGATCAGTGGGACCCCAAATCCCCGTGGGCCGACCGCCGCGTCCGGCTCGCGTTCAACCATGCCATCGACCGCGACGGCATCAACCAGGCGGTGACCCTCGGCTTCTCCCGCGTGACGGGCAGCATCGTCCCCAAGGACTTCGACTTCGCCCTGCCGACTCCACCCCACGCCTACGATCCGCGCCGGGCCAGGCAGCTCCTGGCCGAGGCCGGCTACCCGCAGGGATTCGATGCGGGGGAGATCACCACCGACGTCACCTTCGCCGAGAGCGCCGAGCCCGCCGCCAACTACGTCGCCGCCATCGGGATCCGGACCCGGCTGCGCGTGATGGAGCGCGCCGCCCTCTACAGTCAGCTCCGGGAAAAGAAGCCGCGCCCCCTCGTGTACCTCGCCCTCGGCGCCTACGGCAACGCGGCCACGCGGCTGGAGGCATTCGTGGCCGCCGGCGGCGCCTACACCTATGGCACCTCTCCCGACATCGAGGGCCTGTTCCAGGAACAATCCGTCGAGCGAGATCGAAAGCGGCGCGAGGCGATCCTGCATCGCATCCAGCAGCTCGTGCACGAGCGCGCCCTGTTCGCGCCGATCTACGACGTGGCCATCCTCAACGGCTACGGGCCTCGTGTCGCCGAGCCGGGGCTGGGACTGATGCCCGGGTACCTGTTCTCGGCGCCGTACGAGGAGGTCAAGCTGAAGGGACGATGACCACGGCCAAACGTCCACGGAGGAGCCCATGAGGGCATCGCTGCGCCCGTTCTCGCTGATCGTGCTGGGTCTTTCCTCGGTTGCCCTCGCCGCCGCGCCCGCCTCCCCGCAAGCGCCCGCCCGCGGCCACGGCGCCGAAGGCAAGGACATGGAGCTGGTGGGGCATCACGACCTGCAGGGCCGTTCGGCCTATCAGCCGACCATCCATCAACAGCGCGGGCGCTTCATCGCGTACGTCGGCCATCACGGAGGCACGGCCCGCAATCCGTTGACGGGTGCCGACGAGGACAACGGGACGTCGATCGTGGACGTCACCGACCCGGCCCGGCCACGCTACCTCGCCCACGTGCCCGGCCTTCCCGGTGGGCCCGAGCAGGGCGGGGCCCAGATGGCCCGCGTGTGCGACCGGCAGGGCAAGACCTATCTGCTGCGCACCCTCGGCAACTCGCTGCCCAACTCCGGCCACGAGGTGTGGGACGTCACGGACCCGGCCAGGCCGCAGAAGGCGAGCACGGTCGTCTCGGGACTGACGTCGACGCACAAGAACTGGTGGGAGTGCGACACCGGCATCGCCTACCTGGTCTCGGGCGACCTGGCCAAGGCCGATCCGCTCACGCTCGGACCCTCGGGCTGGCGCACCTGGCGCATGACCAAGATCTACGACCTCAGCGATCCCACCCGGCCCGTCTTCGTGCGCGACTTCGGCCTGGCCGGTCAGGAGCCCGGCTCCACGGGGCCGATCACTCTCGCGCACGGCGTGCACGGCCCCATCGCGCTCGGCAATCGTGTCTACTTCGCGTACGGCACCAGCGGTGACGGGCTGCTGCAGATCGTGGACCGCGAGAAGCTGCTGAACGGCCCCAGGGAGGCGACGGCCGCTAACCTCAACGCCCCCGAGATCAGCCGGCTGTATACCACACCCAACTGGGGCGGCCACACCGCCTTCCCCATCCTGGGCGTCCCCATCGCCGACTGGGCGCCCAACACCAAGGAGCGGGCGCGCGACTTCGTCTTCCTCGTGTCGGAGGCGATTGCCAACGAGTGCCGGGAGTCGCGCCACGCCTCCTTCGTGATCGACATCACCGCCGAGGCCCGGCCGTTCGGCGTGGCCACCTTCCAGGTCCCGGAGTCGTCGGGCCACTACTGTCGCCGGGGCGGGCGCTTCGGTCCGCACTCGAGCAGCGAGTCGTTCGCGCCCATCTTCTATCGCAAGCTCGTCTTCGTGGCCTACTTCAACGGTGGCGTGCGCGCAGTGGATGTCCGTAATCCGTACGCGCCGCGCGAGGCCGGCTTCTACGTCCCCGCCACCACCGAGCGGACGGCGGAGCGCTGCGTGACCAACGGGACCCGCAGCTGCAAGGTGGCGATCCAGACCAACAACGTCGAGGCCGACGAGCGCGGCCTCGTCTATCTGGCCGATCGGGCCAACACCGGGCTGCACATCGTGAGGCTCACCGGGGAGGCCGCCCGGATCGCCAGCGGCGCGGGCCACTGACCCGAGGGAGAGGCGGCCCGCAAGCTGAGGACGCTCCTGCCGTAGGCCGACGGTCAGCGGACCGTCACCCTGAAGTGCGGCATGACCGCCTGCGCGAAGAGCCGCATGGACGCCTTCGCCTTCTCCACGTCGAGCAGCTTGGTGTTGATCTGCATGGACGCGATGTCGAACCCGCCCACCTGACGGGCGAAGTCCGCGATCATGTCGCGGATCTCCTCGGGGCTGCCCACGAAGGCTGCGCTCTTCGCGCGCTGGGAGTGCACGTCCTCCCGCGAGAGCACTTCGATCATCTTGTCGTAGCCCGGATAGTCCTTCGTGCTCGCGCCGTCGGTCCAGTCCGAGGCGGCGTCGGCGAGGGTCTGGAAGTAGGCCCTCACGTCGCCGGCGGCCTCGGCGATGGCCTGCTCGGTCGTGGGAGCGCAGTACATCATGAAGGCGATGGCCACTTGGCCGTGGCCGGCGTGACCGGCCGATTTCCACGCCTCTCGATAGATCCCGAGAAGCTCGTGGAGTTTCGACCCGCCGATCGGATTCGCCATGCAGTGAAAGCCGTTCCTGCCGGCGTATTCGAACGTCTCCGGCGTGCTCAGCGCGGCCACCCAGATCGGCGGATGGGGCTTCTGCGTCGGCCGGGGCAACGAGGTGACGTTGGCGAAGCTGTGAAAGGCGCCCGCCATCGAGACGTTCTCCTCGGCCAGCAGTCGCCGGATTTGCTCGACCCCTTCCTCGTAGCGGGCCCGGCTCTCGTCGAGGCTGACGCCGAAGCGGGCGAACTCGTGCGGAAGGAAGGCGCG
>Ga0066903_100005655_pt1 | contig 10901 bp, 10 predicted proteins | sample PanSoiMetaGPlot1_FD_67491 | JGI IMG/M metagenome (GOLD analysis project Ga0066903, IMG submission 67491) | Tropical forest soil microbial communities from Panama analyzed to predict greenhouse gas emissions - Panama Soil - Plot 1 (version 2) | ecosystem: Environmental > Terrestrial > Soil >...
GTACTAGCGCAAGTAGTATCTCCGGCCGATCCGCCCTCCCAGCCTGGTGGCGTATTCGTGTGGGTAGGCCGGCCTACCTGCCGGACAATGCAGCTATGTCATTTTTGTGCAATGCAATATTTTTGTTGCAATGCACCAAAAAAGGGAGTATGTGTGTTTCTGTTAAGTCCGCAGCGCAGGGGATGCGAGGGTGCGTGGCGGCTTCCGATAGCGCGGGTTGATATTGACCAGAGGGACAGCCCGGAACGCGCTCAAACGGCCCTCTTGGACCAAAGGATGATGATTATGCCCGAAACTACCACGGTGGCTCCCACGCCGAAAGCCAAGTCGAAGTCGGTCGCTGTTGGCATGCCGGCTTTCGAAATGCCGAAGTTCGAGGTGCCCAATTTCGAGGTGCCAAAATTTGAAGTTCCCGCTGCCTTCCGCGAGTTCGCCGAAAAGGGCGTCGCCCAGGCCAGGGAGAATTACGAGAGGGTCAAGAGCGCGGCTGAGAAAGCCACCGATGTACTCGAAGGTACCTACACGACGGCCTCCAAGGGCTGCGCGAGCTACGGGCTCAAGCTGATTGAGGTGACCCGCACTAACAGCGACGCGACGTTCGACCTGTTGAGCGAGCTGATGACCGCGAAGTCCTACTCCGAGGTGGTTGAGCTATCCAGCGCATATCTGCGCAAGCAATTCGATGCCTTGATTGCGCAGACCAAGGAACTCTCAGAGTACGCGCAGAAGGTCGCGACCGAGACAGCCGAACCGATCAAGGTAAGCATCAGCAAATTCGGCAAGGCTACCTGATCTGTGCGACTTGCCGCATAGCCGCATAGGATGAGCGAACGTGCAGCCCGGACAGAAATGTCCGGGCTTTCGTTTTAAGCGAGAACCCGGCTAACCGGCCGCTTGCCAAAAGGCCGAGTGGCACCTAGGTTCCGGCCGCTTGGATCGAGCAGCGAACGAAGCTGGTCACGCGTGCAGGCGTAGCTCAGTTGGTTAGAGCGCTGGTCTGTGGAACCAGAGGTCGGTGGTTCAAGTCCACCCGCCTGTACCATTCCACTCGCAAATTGCCGAAAACACACGCGCCGGCAAAGCCTCGCCGGCGCGTTGTTACCTTTTAGCTTTGAGCGTTAGCGCCAGCTCCAACGGCCATTAGTCCGCGCCGGCGGCGGTGGGATATTGCGCGGCGGATAGGGGCGGGGGCTGCCCTGCGGTCCACCAAATATCCAATCGAAGAAGTTGTTGCCGCCGCCGTAGCTGTAGCCGCCTCCGCCGTACATGCCGGCGGGCAAGCGAACTGGTTTCGACGAATTGTTCGGTGCGCGCTCGACCGCGGTATCAGCGACCTTTCGCTCACTGCTCTTGAGGATCGACAGCATCTTGGCGTCACGACCGTAGACGTCGTCGCGCAGCTGCAACTTGCCAGAGTCATCCACGAATGCGGTCTGATAGGTCAGATGTACCGGGATGAACTTCGGGAAATTGATGTTGATTTCGTTTCCCCCGAACATCGACTCAAGTCGCGCTTCGGTGTAGCGCTCTTTCGGCAGCACCAGCGACAACAATTTTTCGCCGTAGGTCAGCGGATTCTGCACGCGCATGCAGCCGTGGCTGAAAGCGCGCCTCTCCTTGGTGAACAGATATTTGTCCGGCGTGTCGTGCTGATACACCAGGAACTTGTTCGGGAAATTGAAGCGGATACGCCCTAGCGCATTGCCCGCGCCGGGAGGCTGTGAAACGTGAATCGTGCCATCGGCATCCTGCGTCAGTTTCAGGCCGATGCGATCAAGAGCTTGCGGGTCTTGCTCCAGCGCCGGCAGATATTCCTTTTCAATGATCGACGGCGGTACATTCCATGTCGGATTGACCGTAATGAATTTCATGTCCGCACTGACCATTGGCGTCGCCAGGTTTGGCTTGCCGACCACGATCCTGGTTTTCCAATAGACCTTGCCGTCGTTGTAAAGACTCAAGGTGTAGTCCGGCACGTTTACGATCACGTGCGGGTTGCCAAGATTGCGCGGCAGCCAGCGCCAACGTTCCATATTGACGATGATCGTATCGATTGGGTCGGCCGAGGCCCGGCGTGCTTCTCTTTGCTCTCCGTTGAGAGCGCGGATCGTGTTGGGACCTAGATTGCCGTCAACGCCAATCTCGCTTTCGGTCTGGAAAGTCTTCACCGCATCGCGGACCGCATCGTCATAGAGCGGATTGTCCTTGTCACCGGCGATGTCGAGGCGCTTGCGCAACGCAATCACGCGCGCATCTTTCATGCCCGGCTTGAGCATCTTGCCATCGCCGATGTGAACGCGCGGCCGCTCAGGTTTCTCCTCGAGCTTGTTGTCCGAAGTAGAGGGTCCCTTGCGCAGCTCGGCGAGCTTGGCCTTGAGCGCCTTAAATTCCGCCTGCGGGGGATTGTATCCGTCGAGAACACTGTCGGCAGCGGTGCTGTCAGCGAGCTTGGCCAGCACGTCGGCCGGGTCAGGCGCGAGGAGGTCGTACTGGATGTCCGGGCCGACACGCGTGAAATGAATGCGGCCAATCTGCGCCTGGCGCGCAAACGTCAATGCAGACGCCGTCAGCCTGAGTTCGGCCTCGGCCAGAGCGTCTGCCGTCGTTCCCGATTTGAATTCAGGGGTCGGGTAATCGTTTGGATCGAGGCCCACTGCCTCGACGCGTGCCAGATAGGCGGCTGCAGCCCTGGCGCGATCGTTGCCGGCATTGTTGCTCACCCACAGTGGCGCGTAGCCGTGTGAACTGTAGAATGCCTCGATGCCCGCGCGGTCGGCCTTGTGGAGGACAAAGCGCTCAAATTGCTTGCTGCTGATCAGTTCACGCAACTTGTCGGACACAGCGCTGTCGGCGGTCGCAACCGGTGCTGCGATTGGAACCGTCCCGGTCTTGGTGGGCTCAGCGGCCGCTGCGGCATTCTGCTTAGGCTCAGCCTGCTTGGGGGGTGCCTGGACGTCTTTGGCAGTCAGGGGCGCGGGCAGCGATGTGTCCGGCACCGGTACCCTCGTCTCGATCGAGGTTGCAGTTTGCTGGGCGATTGCGGCGTGGTGGCTGGATAGAGCCAGAACCAGCGCAAGCGCCGTCGAAGCTAACAGACGGTCAAATCGAGAACTTTTCACCTCGGTGTCTCCCAAACTTTCCCCGGGGGCAGATGCCCCGTCAATTCCAACTCAGTTTAACTGATAGCGCACAGCGAGTTACGTTTTTCCCAATAGCCGCGCCAGAACACGCGACAAGTGTGGCTATTTTGCATGGCCCGGCAATGGACCGCGATTCACGGTGATTTTAGCTCATCCAGCAGGTAAAGCGTAAAGCAACTGGCGGCCAGCCCGCCGGTTCCTGACGTTATACCCTGACATTTGGATCAGACCCTTTTATGGCTGGCAATGACAAACACGTGATATCCGCGCAGGCGCGGTATTCGATTCCGCCCCTTGCAGCGTTTGCGCGCTGCGCTAATGTTGGGTGTAAAGGGAAAGGAAACGCCATGGCTTGGACGACCCCGATTATCGTTGAAATCTGCGTCGGACTGGAGATCAACGGCTACTTGCCGGCCGAGTTCTAGCTGCTGATCTGCTTACCCGACCCCGCTAAATGGGGCGTCTGACCGCCATAGTGCTTGGTTCGGCGGCAGGTGGTGCTTTTCCCCAATGGAATTGCCGGTGTCCTGTTTGTGCGTTGGCATGGGCGGGCAATCCTTCCGTCAAGCCACGCAGTCAGACTAGTATTGCGATCTCCGCGGGTGACGGTCGTTGGACGCTGATCAACGCCTCGCCTGATTTGTCATCGCAAATCCGCTCAACCCCGCAACTTCATCCGAATAGCGGATTGCGCGGGAGCCCGATTGACGCCGTAGTCCTGACGGGCGCCGAAATCGACCAAATCGCAGGGCTTTTGTCGCTGCGCGAGAGCTCTCATTTCCAGCTTTACGCAACGCCGGCGAGCCATGCAGCGGTTGCCGCCAACGCCATGTTCGGTGCGCTAAAGCTAATGTCGCGCCATGCTATTAATCCCGGTGAGGGCTTTTTGCTGGCGGGCGGGGTTGAAGCAACCTTGTTCATGGTGCCCGGCAAAGTGCCGCTATATCTCGAAGGCGAGTCGCCGACGTCAGATAACGAAAGCGCCGCCAATGTCGGCATCGAACTGCATCGCGAAGGAGCTCGATTGGTGGTGGTGCCGGGAGCTGCCGCGATAACTGCGGGAATGCGCGAACGCTTTGCCCGTGCAGACGTCGTCCTGTTCGACGGCACTCTGTTCACGGACGAGGAGATGATTCGCACGAAGACGGGGCAAAAAACCGGTCGCCGGATGGGTCATATGCCAATCGAAGGAGAAGGGGGTTCCCTGCACGCCCTGGACGGGCTGCCAGCTCGGCGAATTTACGTTCACATCAACAACACGAATCCAATCCTGGTGGAGGGCTCTCTTGAACGGAGTAAAGTCGAGAGCGCGGGTTGGCAGGTCGCCGAAGACGGACTGGAGATCGTTCTGTGAAGCTGCTTTCGCCGGAAGAACTCGAAAATGCCCTGCGCGACATCGGCGCCAGGCGCTACCATCGCCTGCACCCATTTCATACGCTGTTGCACGGCGGCAAATGCAGCAAAGGTCAGGTCCAGGCCTGGGCGCTTAACCGTTACTATTATCAGGCGATGATTCCGATCAAGGACGCGAGCCTCATTGCGCGCTGCGAAGACCAAGCTGTACGCCGCGAATGGCGATCTCGCCTGGTCGATCATGACGGTGAACACGAAGGCGACGGCGGCATCGCTCGGTGGCTCAAGCTCACTGACGGCCTTGGGCTTGAACGCAGCTACGTCACCTCACTGCGCGGGCTGTTGCCAGGCACGCGTTTCGCGGTCGATGCTTACGTCAATTTCGTGCGCGAAAAGACATTGCTGGAGGCGGTCGCTTCATCGCTGACCGAGTTGTTTTCGCCGGTTATTATCAGCGAGCGCATGGCCGGCATGTTGGCGAACTATGAGTTCATCACGCGAGAAACGCTGAGCTACTTCGACAAGCGTCCGCCGCAGGCACAGCGTGACTCCGATTTCGCGCTCAACTATGTCAAGCGCAATGCCAGAACCCCGGAGCAGCAACAGGCCGTTCTTGCGGCGCTCGAATTCAAATGCGGAGTACTATGGTCCATGCTGGACGCGCTATACCACGCGTATGTAGCACCTAAGCACGTGCCGCCGGGTGCTTTCGTACCGGAGAATCACTGATGGATCAGCCGGGAAGGCAGCTTTCCGGCAGCGCACATCCCCGACTGCCGCGAGGTGTGCGTTTAACGCACAGCGAGGCCCAGGGCGGATGGGTCCTGCTTGCGCCTGAGCGTGTGTTCAAAGCGGATGCGATCACGGTCGAGATACTGAAGAGATGTACCGGCGATGCGACACTCGATGCAATCGTGGATGATCTCGCCAAAACGTTCACGGCGCCGCGCGAACGTATCCACGCGGACGTGGTAAATTTGCTTGGTTCGCTTGCGGACAAGAAACTGCTGGAGTTGGGTTGAATAGCGTGCGTCGTTTGGCAGCCGTTCGCGCGCAGGAAATCGGGTACAGTTGAATTTGAGTGCGGACGGTGGTGAAGAGAGGTTCGTCGTGACGTCAAATGGCGGCAGCTTGCCTGCGCCTCTCGGCCTCCTCGCCGAACTGACGCATCGTTGCCCCCTTGGCTGCCCCTATTGTTCCAATCCAGTGACGCTCGACAGGCGAGACGACGAACTTGACGCATCGATGTGGGGCAGGGTGTTTCGCGAGGCGGCCGCTTTGGGCGTGCTTCAGGTGCATTTGTCCGGCGGCGAGCCGGCGGCTCGGCGCGATTTGCCCGAAATCGTTAAGGCCGCCCGCGAAGCCGGCCTCTACAACAATCTTATTACATCTGCAGTTGGATTAACTCCGCAGAACCTGGCCGTGCTCACCGGTGCTGGCCTTGATCACGTGCAGATTTCCATCCAGGACAGCGACGAAATCTCTGCCGACCACATCGCCGGGTACAAAGGCGCTTCCGGGAGAAAGCGCGCAATCGCGCGGGAAGTCGTTAAACTTGGCCTGCCGTTGACGATCAATATGGTCGTACATCGGGCCAACATCGCGCGAGTGGAACCGATGGTTGAACTGGCCTTGTCGCTTGGCGCAAGCCGAGTGGAGATCGCCCACGTGCAATATTACGGTTGGGCGCTCAGGAACAGGGCCGCATTGATGCCCACACGTGAGCAAGTCGAAAAAGCTGTCCGTCAGGTCGAAACGCTCCGAGCCAGGTACCACGGCCAGATCGTCATTGATGCGGTAGTGCCCGACTATTACGCGCGCTTTCCTAAGCCCTGCGTTGGCGGCTGGGGTCGCCGCTCGCTGAATGTCACACCAGCGGGTCGGGTTCTCCCGTGTCATGCCGCTGAAGTCATTCCCGGTCTCGAGTTCTGGAACGTCCGAGAACACTCTCTTGCTGACATCTGGCGGACGTCGCCCGCCTTCTTAGCTTTCCGCGGCACGGACTGGATGCTCGAGCCTTGCAAATCATGTGTCCGGCGTGATCAGGATTTCGGTGGGTGCCGGTGCCAGGCCTTCCTTCTTACGGGTGATGCGCGTGCCGCCGATCCGGTGTGCCATTTGTCGCCGCAGCATGCCCTCGTCGAGCGCCTCGCGGCGGCGCGCGAAGATGCCAGCTACAGCTATCGTAGCTCTTGATCGCTGATTTGCGCTTTCCGATTGCAACGAACCAGTGAAAGGTGGAGACTTGCCGGGAAGGGGCGCGCTCCTGGGTCAACCACGCGAGTTAAGCGCTTCCTCTTAAGGGAGGAATTTCAATGATTCCGTGTGTCACGGCTCACCGTTCTATTTTGCTTGCCGGCACGATCGCCGGCGCTCTGTTCGCCGCCCCAGCTTTTTCGCAGCAACCACCCACATCGGCGCCGGCAGCATCTCCACCTGCCGCAGCTGCGCCCTTGCCACCCGGTTCGCCGCTGATCGGCCGTCCCGAAGGAAATCCGGCCGCTGCCAAACTGGCTCCGGTTGCTCCTCCACCTCTGCCGGCCGCGGCGGACAAACTGCCGACGGCCAAGCTCAAGCTGCCACCGGGATTCAATATTGAGGTTTATGCGAGCGGCATCGCCAATACGCGCTCGCTGCGCATCGGCGACAAAGGCACGGTCTTCGTCGGTACACGCCTCGGCAACAAGGTCACGGCAATCGTCAAGAAAGACGGCAAAACCGAAATCAAGACCATCGCCGAAGGCCTCTATCGACCGAACGGTCTCGCCTACCACAAAGGCACGCTTTACATCGCCGAGCTGTCGCAGATCTCCAAGATCGATAATGTCGAAGCCAATCTCGACAAGCCGTCAAAGCCGACGGTGATCTACACCGATCTTCCAAAGGACGAGGCGCACGGCTGGAAGTTCATTGCGATCGGTCCCGACGAAAAACTCTACATTCCGGTCGGACAGCCGGGCAACAACGTCCTGCATGACAACGACCACGGCCAGATCCGCCGCATCAATCTTGATGGCACTGGCCGTGAAACTGTAGCAGTCGGTGTTCGCAACACGGTCGGATTCGACTGGAACCCGGTGAACAAGCAGCTCTACTTCTCGGACAATAGCCGCGATTGGTTGTCGGAAGACGTACCGCAGGATGAGCTCAACCGCATCACCAAAGTCGGCCAGCATTTCGGTGCACCCTACTGCTACCAGGGCAACTTGCTCGATCCGGAATTCGGCTGGGGGCATTCGTGCCGCGAATTTGAGCCGCCGATCATGTTGACTGGCCCGCACTCCGCCGGCCTCGGGCTGCGTTTTTACACAGGCAAGATGTTCCCAGCGAAGTACAAGAACGCCATCTTCCTTGCCCGCCATGGCTCGTGGAATCGTTCGACGAAGTTCGGTGGCGACGTCATCGCCATCTTCCTGAACAAGGATGGCACGGTGAAATCGTCTGAACCCTTCATTACCGGCTTCCTCGACAACAATAACTACATTGGCCGCCCGGTCGACGTCGAGTTCATGGCGGATGGCTCAATGTTGCTGTCCGACGACTGGAACGGTGCGATCTATCGCATCACCTATGGCAAGGCTCAGGTCGCCGGACGGTAATGTAAATTATTTGCGGCCGGGGGCTTTGCCCCCGGCCATTTTTTACTCAAGCATGACCGTCATGCGGACCATTGACGTCGGCCGTCGCATTGGAGTCGCGGCAATTCTCCTTTGTGCCGCCAGCGAGAGCCTGCTTGGCGAGACAATCGTTGAGCGCGCCGCGCCCTGTCTTGCCTGCCATGGTGAGAAAGGCCAGTCGGAAAATCCTGAAGTGCCATCGCTCGGTGGCCAGCCTGCCCCATATCTCCTCATCCAACTTTACATGTTCCGTGAAAGCCAGCGTGCTTCTGCGGCCAAGAAGGATGACCAGATGATTCAGGTTATGTCCGAGATGACAAAAGGGTTCACGGACGATGATCTGCGAAACTTTTCCGACTTTCTCGCAAAGCTGTCGGCGCCGAAGCCGCCGGTTGATGCGGGCGATGCTGAACGAATGCAGCGGGCGGCGGCCCTGATCACGCAGAATCGGTGCAACAGCTGTCACAATCTGGATCTGACCGGCCGTGACAATGTTCCCCGCATCGCAAATCAGCGCGAAGACTATCTCGTGAAGACGATGCGCGAATACAAGACCAATGATCGGCACGGCTACGATGGCACGATGGCCGAGGTCCTCGCGCCAGTGAACGATCAGCAGATACTTGATCTCGCCTATTACATTTCGCGGTTTCGCTGACCGCGACTCAAACGTTTAGCAAAAAACCGGGCCCCGCTGGGGGCCCGGTTTCAGTAATTGCCGGCGTGGGGGCCGGCAACATTCTTCCAGAGGGGAACAAGCTGCCCACCGGCGATTCTGGGAGGATACCATCCGGCGCAACAGCAAGGCTGTTACTATGCGAAGGGGGTTCTAGTGCGGCAATGCCGAACGTCGCATGTCAGCTATGCGCAATCGCCGCCCACAGTCGCATATCAGAAATGCCAGCGCTGCGCGTTGGCGACAAGGAAGTCCCGGAACACCTGGATGCGCGCAACCGATTTGAGTTCTTCCGGATAGACGAAATAGGCATCGAGCGCGAGCGTTTCAGCTTCACCGAACAGCTGCACCAAACCGCCGTTTTCCTCGACGAGATAGTCGGGCAACACCGCGATACCAAGCCCACGCTGGCACGCGCGCAGCACACCGAGCACGTTGTTGACCGTCAGATGCGGTGTGCGAGGGCCTTTGCCGTCGCGACTGATCTCCAGAAGCCACCGCCGATTCTGCAGGTGCGCAGGCACCACTCCGCCGCCAAGAAGAACGATGCGATGTTTGTCAAGTTCCTCGTGCGTACGCGGTGTGCCGAATCGCTTGAGATAATCGGGTGAGGCGTAGGCGTGCGAATGCACAGAGAAGAGCTTGCGCTGAATCAGATCCGGCTGCGTCGGCTGTCGCAGTCGGATGGCGACGTCAGCCTCGCGCATCGCGAGGTCCAGCTCTTCGTCGGTGGTAATGAGCGTGATGTGGATCTCCGGATAGAGATCCAGAAATTCGCCGAGCCGCGGCGTGAGCCAGTGTACGCCGATGCCGGGAGTCGTCGATACCTTGAGTTCGCCGTTGGGTCGTTCGCGACTGTCCGTGAGCTTGGTGCGCGCGGCTTCCAGCTTCATGAAAACTTCATGCGCCGTCCGATACAGCAATTCACCCTGCTCGGTGAGGATCAGGCCACGCGCGTGGCGGTGAAACAACGACACCGCAAGCTCGCTTTCCAGCGCCGAAACCTGTCGCGACACCGCTGATTGTGACAGTCCGAGCCGTTCGCCGGCATGGGTGAATGATCCCGCTTCAGCTGCGGCATGAAACACCTTCAGCTTGTCCCAATCCATCGTCGTGTTGGTCGCGGCCATGGTCTATTCCGCCGCCGCACGTTGATGTTCTTGCGCGGCCAGGAATTTCTCCGCTTCAAGTGCAGCCATGCAACCTTGTCCGGCCGCAGTGACGGCTTGACGATAAATATCGTCGGTGACATCGCCAGCGGCGAACACGCCCGGCATCGAGGTGGCGGTCGAGTGGCCGGCGGTGATGATGTATCCGGATGACTTCATTTGAAGCTGCCCGATGAACAGTTCGGAAGCCGGCTGGTGGCCGATCGCTATGAACACGCCGTCGGCACGCCGCTCGGTAAGCACGCCCGTCCTCACATTCTTGAGCCGCACACCGCTAACCTTCAGCGGATTGTCGGCGCCGAGGACATCATCAAGCACATGGTCCCAAATCACTTGGATCTTGGGATGCTTGAATAGCCGGTCCTGCAGGATCTTCTCAGCACGGAACGCGTCGCGTCGATGGACCACCGTCACCTTCGAAGCAAAGTTTGTCAGGAACAGCGCTTCTTCGACGGCGGTGTTGCCGCCGCCGACGACGACGACTTCCTTGTTGCGGTAGAAGAACCCGTCGCAGGTCGCACAGGCCGACACGCCATAACCTTTGAATTTCTGTTCCGACGGCAGATCGAGCCACCGCGCCTGGGCGCCGGTGGCGATGATTAAGGCATCGGCGAGATAGAGGTCACCAGAGTCGCATACCAACCGGAACGGCCGCTGCGCGAGTTCCACCTTGTTTACGTGGTCGGTTACAACCCGCGTACCAACGTGCGCGGCCTGCGCCTGCATCTGCTCCATGAGCCAGGGGCCCTGAATCACGTCAGCGAAGCCTGGGTAGTTCTCGACGTCGGTCGTGATCGTCAGCTGGCCGCCGGGCTGGATGCCCTGTATCAGAATAGGCTCCAGCATGGCGCGCGCTGCGTAAATGGCAGCAGTGTAACCGGCTGGACCTGAGCCTACGATTACGACTTTGGCGTGGGTCGTCTTTGCCATGCTCTCTACGCCCCCC
>Ga0066903_100005656_pt1 | contig 10900 bp, 9 predicted proteins | sample PanSoiMetaGPlot1_FD_67491 | JGI IMG/M metagenome (GOLD analysis project Ga0066903, IMG submission 67491) | Tropical forest soil microbial communities from Panama analyzed to predict greenhouse gas emissions - Panama Soil - Plot 1 (version 2) | ecosystem: Environmental > Terrestrial > Soil >...
GGAGCCCCCTTGGTGCTTTGGGTGGCGCACTTCATTCTTCTTTTCTTTGGGGTTGGCTGTTTTGCTCGTAGTTTTTGGCTTGGTTGTTTTGGGAATTACCAGTTTTTGGCCAATCCGTAATTTGCGCGGATCCTCGATATGGTTGAGCGCGATCAGATCGTCGTAAGAGACCTTTAGTTTTTTCGCGATCGTCACCGGATTATCGCCTTTCTTTACGACGTAAGTTTGTCCAGACGGCTCAGGATTGACTGCAACAGCCTTCGGTATGGAGGGCGAATTCGCATGGTCGTCCTTTGAAGATAATTTCGAAGGGGAATGTGAAGGTTTCAGATCCTCGCGGGACGCGCCCTCTTTTTGCGCCGTTGCAGTTTGCGCCTTCGCGCCATCAGTGTGATTTCGTAATCCTACCGTCGCGGACGGTTTAGGCTCCGCGTTTGCCGAGGACGCCGGAATAAATGAGCTCTCCCGAGTTTTGATCGCGTTGAATGCGATAATTCCCGAAACCGCCACGACGTGCAGGAGCAAAACAATCAGCAGCGCTCGCGACAATTTCATGTTCGGCTCTGGCATTTCTTCAAAATCCATTCCGGCAGACGCCGCCGAGGAGCGACGCGCCGTAGCAGCCCAGATTTTGTTGTGTCTCAGGAGGCGCGGGATTTTCATCGTTCGGTTTGGGGCAAGGCTTGAACCAGCGCCCGAAATTGATCGCCTCGATCCACGTAGCTCTTGAACATGTCGAAGGACGACGTGCCCGGGGAAAAGAGCACGATTTCCCCGGGTTTTGCGCTGGCATGTGCGCGCTCGACCGCGTCGGCGAGCGAACGTGCGATCTCGGATTTGACCGCACCAGCCCAGGAGCGGCTGATGCTCTCGGCCATTTCGCCGATCAAAATCGTGGATTTGACCTTCTCCTTTACGAGGGATCGAAGCGGATCAAAGGTAAATCCCTTGTCCTTGCCCCCGGCGATCAGGACGACCGGTTTACTTTGCGCGCGCAACGCTTTGTCCATCGCATCCAAGTTGGTCGCCTTGGAATCGTTTACATACGCGACGCCGTTGACTTCGCGCACAAATTCGCAGCGATGCGGACGAGGCTCGTAACCAGAGAGCGGCGGCACCATCTCTCCGAACGACAGTCCGCGTGCCATGCCGACTGCAAGGGTCGCCATCAAATTCTCGATGTTGTGCAGGCCACGCAGCTTTGTATCTGCCAATCGCAAAACGGATTCGTCGCGGTAAAGAATCGCTCCTTCCGAGACTCGGAAGTTTCCTCCATTGGTGTAAGCGCTAAACGTGATCGTGCGCGACCGAATTCCCGGTATTTTTTCGATCGCATTTACGACAGCCACATCTGCTTCAGTTTGATTTTCAAAGATGCGCAGCTTGGCCGCGCGATATTCCGCAACCGAGCGATAACGATCGAGATGGTCCGGAGCGAAGTTAAGCCAGAGACTGATGGACGGATGAAAGGTGCGAATCGTTTCCAGTTGGAACGAGCTCACCTCCACCGTGAGCACGTCGTACGGTTGCTTCTCGCGTGCCACTTCCGAAAGCGGCTTCCCAATGTTGCCGCAGGCAATGGTTCGCTGGCCGCAAGCATTCAACATCTGAGCAAGCAATTCTGTCGTTGTCGTCTTGCCGTTTGTTCCAGTGACTGCGATGACCGGGATTTCGCAGAAGCGCCAACCCAGTTCGAGTTCGCCGATGATGTCGATTCCGCGCTCGGAGAAATTGCGCACCAGCCGGGAAGCCGGATCGATGCCCGGACTTAAGACCGCCATTTGGTAAGTAGACGAGTCTTTCTCCGCGGCCGCTCCACAGATCACGCGCACATCCTGTGCCCGTAGATTGTCGATCGTTGATTTAAGTAAATTCTTCTCCTCGGCGCTATCGAGCACTGTCACCCGCGCGGCCTCCGAGTTGAGCAACAGCGCCGCAGCGCTCCCGCTCAATCCTGCGCCAAGCACCGCAATATTTTGATTCTTATAGCGCACGTTTACCTCAGTTTCAGTGTCGCAAGACCAAGCAGCGCGAAGATGATCGAGAGAATCCAAAACCGAACGATCACCGTGTTCTCCTTCCAGCCAGTCAATTCGAAATGATGATGAAGTGGCGACATGACAAAAATTCGTTTGCCCGTCAGTTTGAAGCTCATCACCTGTAAAATCACCGAGACGGCTTCGATCACGAAAACGCCGCCTACGACGACCAAAAGGAGCTCCTGCTTGCAACAGATCGCTACGACACCAATGGTGCCGCCGATAGAGAGCGACCCGGTATCGCCCATGAAAACTTTCGCTGGAAAACAATTAAACCAGAGGAAACCCAGACCCGCGCCGATCAGCGCTGAGCAAACAACCGTCAGTTCTCCTGCAAATGGATAAAACGGGACCTGTAAATATTCGGCGATACGAAAATTTCCTGCGGCGTACGAAAGCAGAGCATACGCGAACGCCACAGTGACGGTGCAACCGATCGCCAGGCCATCGAGCCCGTCGGTGAGATTGACGGCATTCGAAGAACCTACAATGACGAGGAGAAAAAATACGAAGGTGAACCAACCCATGTTCGCGATGACTGGTGTCTTAACGAACGGCACGTACAGCGAACGCGCCTGCACTTCCAGCAACGGACTGGTGAGAAAAACGGCTGTGACAATTAAGGCGAGAGCAATCTGAAAAACCAATTTGATCCGACCGTGGATCCCATCGGACTTTTTCTTCGTCACCTTGAGGTAATCATCGGCGAAACCGAGGGCACCGAGATAAACCATGCAGAACAGGACCAGCCAAACGAAGCGGTTATCGAGACGCGCCCAGATAAGACTGGACACAAAGACGGAGCCGATGACCAGCACGCCACCCATGGTGGGCGTTCCTTGTTTTCCACCATGCAATTCAGCAAGGCGGTGAACTTCCGCCGCGCCGCGAATCGGTTGCCCCAATTTCAGCGCAATCAGTATTCGAATAACGAAGTTTCCAAAAATCAACGTGAGCAGGAACGCTGTTACCGCAGCCGCAATCGCTCGAAACGTGACATAAAGGAAAACGTTGAACCCGATGAACCGGTCGCTCAGGTGATGGAGGAAGTACATCATGGCGAATTGGCGGTTTCAGATTGCGGGTTACGGAAGGCTTCAATCACCTGCTCGGTGCGCGCCAGTCGACTGCCCTTGATCAGAACGAGATCGCCGGGCGCAGAGAGCCCTGCTAATAATTCAGCGGCTTCCGCAGTTGAGGCTACGGTCGAGCTGTTCTCCAGCCCGGCCTGTTTTGCCGCATCTGCGATGATTGCGGCCGCATTTCCAATGGCAATCAGATGATCGATTTTTAACGCGGCCGCGGTTTCGCCTACTTCGCGATGTCCGCGCTCCGATTCATCGCCCAATTCACGCATCTCGCCCAACACAGCGATCCGTTGCCCTTCCGCATCGAGTTCAACCAAAGTTCGCAACGCCGCTTTCATGGAATCAGGATTTGCGTTGTAGCTGTCGTCAAGAAATTGGACGCCGCGGATTTCCTTGACTTGCAAACGCGCTTTGGTGAGTGGCGCGGCGACCAGGCCTGCAGCGCACTCTTCCAGCGAAAGGCCGAAGACACGGCCGGCGGCGACGGCCAGCAGCGCGTTCTGCACCATATGCAACCCAGGCACAGGTAATTGGGCCCGGCAGCGATGAGCACCCTCGAGAATTGTAAAATCTGTTCCGCTTCCACTCTGGTTGATTTCACTGGCGCGGATCGTGCCAGCAGTTGTGCCGGCTAAGATCACTTTGGCGCGCGTGCGAGTCGCGATCCCCTTGGTAAACGGATCGTCAGCGTTCAAGATGACCGTCCCCTCGGCTCCAATCGCTTCTGCGAGCGTGCCTTTCTCCTCGGCAATTTTTTCGCGCGATCCCATAAACTCGATGTGCGCGACGCCAATGTTTGTAATGATGCCAACGTCGGGCGCAGCGATTCTCGCCAGGGCCGCTACTTCGCCGGGGTGATTCATTCCGATTTCCCAAACTGCGACCTGGTCCTGCGACGTGGCTTCCAGAATCGTTCGAGGCAACCCGACATGATTATTGAAATTTCCCTGCGTCTTCGTTACCCGAAAGCGGCGGGCAAGGACCGCTGCGGCGAAGTCTTTCGTGCTGGTTTTGCCGTTGCTTCCGGTAATGGCAACCACACGTAGTTTGAGCGACTTCCGGTAATTGGCGGCGAGCTGCTGGTACGCTTGCAGCGTGTCCTTTGCGCAAATCAGGGCGAAATTCTTCGGCACGCTTCCTTTCCAATTGAAATCGACGATCGCCCCGGCCGCGCCGGTTGTTGCAACGGCTTCTATGAAATTATGTCCGTCGAAATTTTCGCCGCGCAATGCAACGAACAGTTCGCCACGCTTAATCGTGCGCGAATCCGTGCTGACCTTGTCGATTACAACAGGTCCCTCTCCGGACGACAACGAGCCTCCGGCCAGTTGCGCAATCTGATAAAGCGGAAGGGAATTCATAAAATGAGAAATGGAGAATACGCGTCGCGTGCCGGCGAATTCCCAAATAAGAATGTCATGATGAAAACTCCACTGGGTGGTCTTCGATCGCACGTCGCGCGACTTGAATATCGTCGAACGGGATGGTGTGGTCCGCGAACTCCTGGTAATTTTCGTGTCCCTTGCCTGCGATCAAGACAATGTCGTGGGGCCGTGCCAGTTCAATGGCGCGATTAATGGCCTGAGTGCGATCGACAATTTTCTCATAGTGCGTCGATCGGAATCCTTTTTCGATCTCGGCGACGATGGTGTCCGGATTCTCTTTGCGGGGGTTGTCGGATGTAATGATGGCGTAATCAGCGTGCCGATCCACTGTTTCGGCCATTAACGGACGTTTCTGGCGGTCGCGATTGCCGCCGCAACCAAAAACCGCAATCAATCGATGGGGCTCCAGTTCGCGGAGAGTTTTGAGAACATTCGCCAGCGCGTCCGGTGTGTGAGCGTAATCGACGAAAACTTGAAATTGCCGCCTGGCTGGGACCAGTTCCAGGCGCCCTGGTACTTGCGGTGACTTCCCAAGACTAAAGACCGCATCGCGCAGATTGATTCCCAAAGCATTCGACGCAGCGAGCGCCGCCACAGAATTCGCAACATTGAACCGACCAATCAAAGGAACGCGGACCAGATAACTCTTCCCCCCGGCATCCAGCTGATAAGAAGTCCCGCTGGACTCCGCGCGATAATTTGAAGCGCGAAAGTCCGCGCGCAGTCCCATTCCGTAGGTGATAACCGTGATGCGTTTGTCGATCTTGTCGAGTAGTTGTTCGCCATAACGGTCATCGATATTCACGATCGCGATTGGTTTGCGCTTTTTTTTCTGACTCCCGAGTCCTGTGAAGAGCTTCATCTTTGATTCGAAGTAGCTTTTCATGGTCCCGTGAAAGTCGAGATGGTCCTGCGTAATATTGGTAAAGACGGCTACGTTCCATTCGAGTCCACGGGTGCGATCCTGCGCGAGCGCGTGCGAAGAAACTTCCATCGCCGCCGCCTTACAATCCGCGTTGACGATCTGCGCCAGCAGCTCCTGTAGGTCGAGCGATTCCGGCGTCGTGCGAACGGCCGGCAGAACCCGCTCACCAATCTCGTAGCGCACGGTTCCAATCAAGCCGCAACGCAAGCCGGCATTTTCGCAAATGTGCTTGATGAGAAATGTAGTCGTGGTTTTGCCGTTGGTGCCCGTGACCGCTGCCAGTTTTAGTTTGCGCGCCGGGTGCCCATAAAAGGTGGCTGCAAAATCAGCGAGCGCCGTCCTCGTGTTCTCGACAACGAGACAAGTTGTGCGTGGATTTTGTTCCTCGCGTTCGGCGGCGATTACCGAGGCGCCTTTCTCGATTGCCTGACCGATGAATTCGTGGCCATCGGATTTCTCGCCCCGCAACGCCACGAACATGCCATTCCTTTGCACTCGCCGCGAGTCATACGCGATGTTTTCCACCGCGCGATCAAGTGTCCCGATGACCTGGCGAACTGCAGTCGCGGAGAGGAGAGTCTTGAGCTGCATGAGGCTTTAACATGTCCGCAACGGGACGGATTCGCAGCTGCGAACCATGGCGAGGTGTTCAATGGCGCGAGGCATTGGTTAAGGCGATTCGTTCCGCCGGACCGGTCTTGCGGATTCGCTCTGCCGGCGTTGTTTTTTCCACTCGCGCTACGGGAATCGCTTTGCGAATCTCCTCATGCGGCTCAAGATCTAGGTAGCGGGCCGCCTTCTCCGCTACTCGAGAAAAAATTGGTCCTGCAATGAGTCCGCCGTAATTTAGCTCCGGTTTGCTGGTGTGTGCATCATCCAGCACCACCAGACCGACAAACTCCGGATGTTCCGCAGGCAGATAGCCGGCGAAAGAGACAACATATTTCCCATGCTCGTAACCGCCTTTGGGATCGACCTTCTGAGCGGTTCCGGTCTTGCCGGCAATCGTAAAACCGGGAACGGCTGCGGCTGCAGCGGTACCGCGATCGCTTACTACACCGCGCAGCGCGTCGCCGATTTCCGTGGCGGTTTCGGGAGAAATTACCTGACGCAACTCGACAGGGGAAAGTGAGCTGATGGTTTTCCCTTCCGGCGTGTTAATCGACTTTATGATGCGGGGCGTGACTAATTTGCCGCCATTGGCAATGACCGCCATCGCCACGGTCATTTGTAACGGCGTGACTCCGACTTCGTGCCCCATTGGAATCCGCGTGATCGAGATTTTGCTCCACGCTTTCGGAGGCCGAATGACCCCACAGATTTCACCCGGTAACTCAATTCCGGTACGCTCGCCAAAGCCGAATCGACGTATGTACTCATAGAACCTTTGGTCGCCCACGCTCAGGGCGAGTTTGGCTGCGCCGATATTGCTCGATTTGACCAAGATGTCGCGCACGCTGAGATACGAAAACGCGCGATGATCGTGCAGGGCCGCGCCGCCGAAATTCCATAGACCATTCTCGCAAAAGATCGTCGAATCGGGATGGAGTTTGCGTTCGTTGAGAGCAGCAGCGGCCGCAACGATCTTGAAGGTCGAGCCCGGCTCCATCATGTCGATGATGGCCCGGTTTTTCATTTCTTCGGGCTTCGCGTCAAAGCGAAGGTTCAAGTCGAAATCAGGCCGGTTGGCCATTGCGAGAATTTCGCCCGTCTTCGGCCGCATCAAAATAATCGTGGCTTTTTGAGGAGAATATTCCTCCATCGCAGCGTCGATCTCATTCTCAACAATGTTCTGGAGACTGAGATCGACAGTCAGATGGACCTGATAGCCGTCCCGCGGCGGTCGCTCCTGTCCACGATAAGGAACGATCTCCTGGCCGGCGCGGTTGTGTTCGATGAAACGAAAACCATCCTGCCCATGAAGATACTCTTCCATCGACGCTTCCACGCCCTGGATACCACGATGATCGAAGTCGGTGAATCCAATGACGTGGCAAAGCATCGAGCCGTTTGGGTACACGCGAGTGGCATCGCGCTCGAAATAAATTCCCCGGAGATTAGCGGCGCGGAGTTTTTCACGCAGCGCGCCTGCCTTCGCCTCGGGCACCTCGCGCTTAATAATGATATAACGGCGATCGCTGCCTAACTTTTCAGCGATCTCCGGAAGCGGAAGATGCAGTTCAGCGCTCACGAGATCCACGGTTGCTTGCCGATTGTTAAGATGCGTAGCGTCGGCCACCACTGTTTGAACCGGAATGTTGTTCGCGAGGATTTCGTTATTCGCATCCAAGATCGTGCCGCGTTCAGCGTGGATGATTTGCTTGTAAACGTGCTTTTCAGCGGCAAGACCGGCGTATTCGTCGTGTTTGATTGCCTGCAGATAGATCAGACGAAACGAAAAAATGCTGAACAGCCCGATAAAAGCGCCGCACACGAGTACGCAGCGGGTCCGACTGTTTATATTCATTTTGTGCCGGAAGGATTGGCTACAGGTTGGACCACATCATCATCCGCTGAGCGGGGGGGCATGGTGAGCCGCACAATGTTGGCCTCCGAAATCGGCATCATTTTCAAGTAGCCCTCTTTCAAACGGCGTTGCAACGCCGAGCGCGAGGTCAAAGCCGCGATTTGCGCGCTGGCTATGTCGTTTTGGGTGCGAAGAGAAGCGAGCTCATTCTCCACCGCCTTCCGGCGCTCGCCGAGATGATAAAGTTGCAGGGTCAAATAAACGTAACTCAACCCGGCCAGCGCCAGAAACGCCGTGACCACAATCCAGCGCGCCAGCGACGCCGCGTTTACCGTATTGCAATTTCTTCGACGCGAGCGGTTCATTTACGTCTTTTCGGCCACGCGCAATTTTGCGCTGCGTGACCTGGGGTTGGTGCGCCGTTCCTCTTCGGTCGGGTCAACTGGTTTTGGTGTGATCAGTCTAAGATCGTAATCAGGGTTGCGTTGCGGCGCGGGCCACTCGGGTTTGTCCAGCCATTCACGGCTACGATCGCGAAAGAAATTCTTCACGATCCGATCCTCCAATGAATGAAAAGTGATCACTGCGATGCGCCCTCCGCGCTCAAGCCGGGCAGTTAGAGCTCGCAGCCCATCTCCGAGCGCACCAAGCTCGTCGTTTACCTCCATCCGGAGCGCTTGAAAGACCTGCGTGGCTGGGTGATGACGGCCGTGACGGCCCACCAGCTTTTCGATCGCGCGCGCCAGCGGCAGAGTCTCGCGAAACGGCACAGTCTTTCGCATCTTTACAATCAGACTCGCGATGCGACGCGCTGCCGGCTCCTCTCCCAGCTCACGAAACAACCGCGTCAATTGTTCCTCGCTGTATTCGTTTACGATCGTGGCAGCGGTCAGTTGGGCTCTCGGATCCATGCGCATATCGAGTGGACCGTTTCGCATGAAGCTGAACCCGCGCTCCGCATTTTCGAGCTGCCGGGAAGAGACACCAAGATCAAGAAGCGCGCCGCCGATTGTGCGAATGCCCAGCTCATCGAGAACACTGAGCGCGCACCTAAAATTCGCCTGTCGCACAGCGAGGTGGTCGCCGAAGCGTGTCAATTGTTCACTGACGTATTGGACGGCGTCAGGATCCCGGTCCAGGGCCAGGACATTAGCGCCGCTCTCCAGAAACGCTTCGGTGTGGCCACCGCCACCACATGTGGCATCTACGATGAGCGAGCCTGGCTTTGGTTCGACTAATTCCAGCACTTCGCTCTCGAGCACTGGACGGTGATAGATGAATTCCTCCACTTCGGGTGCCTCCTCTTCGGCAGTAAACGGATCAACGGCCACCCACAAAGGCCGCTCAAACCAAAATGTGTTGATAACGTTTTGACCAAGCATCTGATTATAAGCCAATGACGTTCGCCACGTGCTGGTAAGTAGCCGTTTCCTCCTCGTGGGCTCGCTTCCAGCGTTGCAGATTCCAAATCTCAAAGCGCCCCCGGTTCCCGACCAAAACAACTTCATCTTTCAGTCCGATTTTCCGACAAAGCTCTTCGGGCAAAACAAGCCGCCCCTGCCGGTCTGCGCTTGCGTGCTGCGCGCGTGAATGCAGATGGCGCAAAAAAATCCGGCGATCACGCGCGGAAACAGCCTGGTTTGTTTCCGCAGCCGAACTCGTTCGCGCAAACTCTTTCGGCGACATAACCAGCAAAAATTGATGGGTCGCCTCCGGCAAGAGGATGAATTCCTCGGCCTTGTCCCGTCGCCAACGAGAAGGAATCGTGATGCGATTTTTCTCGTCAATGGAATGCCGGAACTCACCGGCATAAAAACGTTCGGGTGGAGAATCGTTGTCCATGTATCGAGTGGAGAATTCATCCATTTTGCTCCACTTGACACCACTTTTAACCACCTTCCCGCTGCGCGGTCAATAAAAAATTTCAGGCTCGTTTGCGCCTCCCTACCTCAACCGTAAGCTCCTCGGATAATGAAATTTTTCCAAGCAGGGCTGACAGCGGCTTGCGCGCTTGTTGTTTGTGCCAACGAAATCGGATTGGGCCAACCTGCAGAACAAGATCAGAGTAATGCTGTGCGGGTCACTGTTTCAATGCACCCAGACGGTTCGCGCACGGTTTACAAGTTCGATAGTGCGGAGCATAAGGCCGTGGCAACAACCACCGATCCGGATGGCAAACTTCGTGAAACGATTCGTTACGAACTGGACGAAGCAGGACGTTTTTCCAGTGGCGAAATTTCCGGACCCGATGGCCGCCTTCGTTTCAAGAGTCGTTACAAGTATGACGACGGCGGCCGTCTACTGGAAGAGACACAAAACGCCGCAGACGGCGCGCTGTTGCACAAGATCGTTTACAGTTACGATGCGGCGGGCAAACAAATCGGTTATTCCGTGTTTGACGCGTCTGGCAAATTGGTAGGCGGCAAGAGTGCCGCCAAGGTCCGTCCATCTTCTTCTCCCAAACCTCGAGAGAAAGGCTCCCGGTAAGACAAGCCATTTGGAAAATCGCCAGGCGCACTGTTGCATTGAGCGACCAGGTGTATCGACATCTGGTTGTTGGCTTGCCACAGCGCCTAAAGAAGACTACTAAACCGGCGTGATTGATTACATCCAAAAGGGCGGCCTGTTAATGTGGCCAATACTGGTGTGTAGCATCATCTCCATCGCTGTCTTTGCGGAGCGTCTCTTTTATTTTCACCGTGCAACAATTCATGTAGGCGAATTTTTGAAGGGGCTGTCGAATCTGATAAGGCGACGCAATTTCGCAGAGGCGCTGCATGAATCAGCGGGGACTCCGGGTCCGGTAGCCCGGGTGATTCATGCAGCGATCATCCGGCACGACGCGCCTCGTGCAGAATTGCGCGACATTGTGCAAGAAGCCGCTCAACTGGAAGTGCCGAAACTGGAGCGATTTCTCCCGGTGCTTGCTACGATAGCTTTCCTGGCGCCGCTGCTTGGGTTGCTCGGGACGGTCGCCGGAATGATCGATGCGTTCG
>Ga0066903_100005657_pt1 | contig 10897 bp, 9 predicted proteins | sample PanSoiMetaGPlot1_FD_67491 | JGI IMG/M metagenome (GOLD analysis project Ga0066903, IMG submission 67491) | Tropical forest soil microbial communities from Panama analyzed to predict greenhouse gas emissions - Panama Soil - Plot 1 (version 2) | ecosystem: Environmental > Terrestrial > Soil >...
GAGCCGGGTACTCATTTTGTCGTGACTCGGGCTGAATTCCTGGACGAAGTTCGGCGAGAGGTTGCGATCCCGATTGAGGTCGTCGCCCGCAGCGAGGACGGGGCTCGCGCTCGTCCCCATCGTCCCCTGGTCTTGATCCGCATCGGCAGCGAAACATGGCCGACACCGCCGATGGATTGACGTTCATCCTCCCCGTCTTCGACCAGGAGAAGACGCTCGGGAAGTCCCTCTCTGCCTGGATCCCCGTTCTTAACTCGTTGGGACGTCCGTACGAAGTGCTGATCGTGGATGACGGCAGCAAAGACGGAACGCGCGCCCAGGCTGACAGCCTCGCGACACGGAACAACCGCGTAAAGATACTGGCCCACGCCGAACATCGCGGGTATGGCGCGTCGCTGCGGAGCGCATTAGAAGGGTCGAGTTATCCACTCATCTTCTACACCTCCGCCGACCCCGGCTGGCATCCCTCCGATTTGCCGCGAATGCTCAAGAGTCTGGACATCCGCGACGAGTACACGGGCAAACAGGTCGAACTGGTCAACGGCCATCGTCGCGGGTCCGCGTTGCCGCCAGCGCGGAAATGGTTCAATCGAATCTACCGGGCGTTCGTCCGCATCGGGTTCGGGTACTGGCCGGAACCATCGAAAGGGTGGTTGGGTCGGGCCGAGGACCGGTTCTGGTGGCGGTGCCGCGTGCTGTTCGGCCTTCGTGTGGGGGACATCAACTGCAAGTTCAAGCTGTTCCGACGGTCGGTCTTCGACCGCATGGTCATACAGTCGGACGGGGAATTCGTAAACGCGGAGCTCCTGGCCAAGACCAACTTCCTCGGCTGCATGATGGACGAGGTCGCGCTCGCGGCGCGGCACGTGCCCGGACCACTCCCGGACACGCGCAAAGAGCAGTGGCGGTTGTTCAAGAACGCGAAGTTCCGATCTCCCGTTCCGACGCCCGGCTGGCCGGACAGCAAGCCGAAGGAAGATCCGGCGCTGTTGCCCGCCGCACCGCCTCAGCCAGAACCCGTCGCGCCGCCCCCGTGATCCTTCGCGGCCATATGTCCGAAAGCTATGTCATCGAGTACGAGATCACGGAGGAGTCCGCCGAGGCCGCGGCCGACGCGATCCTGGCGCTGCACGGCGGTGGCGAGCCGCTCGGTCGCATGCGACCAATTCTGGTTCAATTCGGATTGCTCGGCCTGTTCGTGATGCTGTTGGCCGTACTTGGCGTCTTGATGGGCCAGCCGTGGTGGTTCTTCGTGGTTGTCACTCTCCTGCTCGTGATCGTGGGTCTCATCTTCGGCCTGTCCTTTCTGGTGGTTCTGGTCACCCCCCGGCAACAGCAGTGGGCGCGCGATGCCCTGGGCGAGGCATTTCGGCGGCTCGAATCTCCGCACGTGCGATGGACGCTGACCAGGGAGCTATTGACCGTTCAGGCAGGCCGTGACGTCCGCGAAATGCGCTGGCAGGATGTCAAAGAGGTGGGTTTGACGGGGACCTTTTGGGTGCTGGCAGTCAATGGAAGCCCACACATGTTGTTTCCAGGCGACCGGCTGCCGGAGGACGCGGCCCGCTTTCTTTTGGAGCAGGCCCGCAATGCCGGCGCGGACATTCGGGTGGCAAACCGCCCCCGCAGGTACGATGACGCCGCGGACGAGCGATAATTCCGTAGCCCGGTTTCGGCCGGTACGCGATACTAAAAGGCAGTCGAACATTGCGCTTCATGCCGATGATCCACCGAGTCATTCTCCGAATCGCTGCGGTCGTCGTACTCGGCTGCACGGGCTGTGGCCCGTCGTCCAAGCCCGACCTCGTCTGGGGTAAACGCGGCGTCCTCGACGGCGACATGGTCCGTCCGCGGGCGGCCGTCATTGACCACGACGACCGACTCTGGATCGTCGATTTCACTGCCCGCATCCAGGCCTTCAGCCTGGACGGCGAGTACCTCGGGCCAACCTTCACTACGCCCGACTTCCGCAACGGCCGCCCGAGCGGGCTCGGCGTCACCCGCGATGGCAAACTCATCGTCTGCGACTCCCACTACCATTGCGTCCGCATCTACGAGCCGAACGGCACCGAGATCAAGAAGATGGGCGGCGAAGCGGGCACCGGTCCGGGTGAATTCGGCTACGTCAGTGATACCGTGCAAGACGCCGACGGTTTCTTCTACGTCAGCGAGTTCGGAACCAACGAGCGGATTACCAAACTTGATGCGGACGGCAAGTTCGTCGCGTCGTGGGGCAAATCCGGAACAGGCGAAGGTGAATTCAATCGCATTCGAGCATTAGCGCTCGGTCCCGACGGACTGCTTTACGTCGCTGATTCGTGCAACCACCGAATTCAGGTGTTCCGCACGTCCGGCGAGCTGGTCAAGACGATCGGCAGCGAAGGGGTCGGGCCAGGAGAACTGAAATACCCGTACGATCTGGCATTCGGGCCGAACGGCGACCTCTACGTCGTCGAGCGGGGCAACCACCGCGTGCAAAAGTTCTCCGCGGCCGGCGTCTCGTTGGGTGTGTGGGGGGGACCGGGGCGAAAGCCGGGACAGTTTGCCGACCCGTGGGCTCTGGTCGTGGATCGTAAGGGACGGGTCCACGTGATCGATACCGAGAATCATCGGGTGCAGCGGATCGAATTCTGATGACGTCATGACGCGCCTGATCGCACTGGTCACCGACCACTGGCTTCTGATCGCCCTCTCGGCGATCGTCGTGGTTGCTGTTGCGCGCCTCGGGTTTGGCCGGAAACCGTGGATCGTTCTGCCCGCTCTCGCGATCCTTGTCATCGGCGGCCACTTCCTTTTTGCCAACGTCACAGTCACGGGCATGAAGCCGTGGGAACTCGCGACGTGGTCGGCTCTCGGCATCATCGGAGTGTTCATCCTTGCGGGCCTCAACCTGGTGTTTACCGGTCTCTGGTCGCGGACGCTGGCGCTGGTCCTGGCTGGACTTCTTGCCATCTCGCTCGGCGGGTTCGTCGGCCCGATTCAGACTGGGGGCGCCTCAATCGTTCGCAGCCTTCGGACAGTCGGCTTTGTCCAGCCCTGGTGGTTACTTCTGCTACTTGTCATCCCGGCGCTCGTGTGGTTCAGCTATCAGAGCCTGGCCGGTCTTGGCCCGGTCCGGCGGTGGGTGGCGCTCTCAATTCGGTGCTTGCTCGTCTTGCTTCTGGTCATGGCGCTCGCCGAACCGCGACTGCGACGACCCAATGAAAACGTCTGTGTCATCTACGTGATGGACCGCTCGCTCAGCGTTCCACAGGAGATGGAGGTCAGCCCAACCGAAGGCGAACGCGACCGCCGTTGGCTGCGGTTGCAGCAATTCATCCATTCGGCGGTGCAACAGCGCGGCACGGGTCACCGGAACGATCTCTCCGGCGCGATCCTCTTCGCCCGCCGTCCGCGACTGGTTCTGCCCCCGAGCCCGGTGGACAAGCTGATTGTGACCGACGCCCTCGCCGGCGCGATGGACCCCAACTACACGGACATCGCAGCAGCCATCAAGCTTGCCATGGCTTCGTTCCCGGAGGGGACCGGCAAGCGGATTGTCCTCTTCTCCGATGGGAACGAGAACCTGGGCAATGCGGAAGAGCAAGCCAACCTCGCCAAGCAGAATGGGGTCCAGGTCGACGTCGTTCCGCTCGCGGAAGGGTACCGACACCAGAACGAGGTGCTTGTTCAGGCTGTCGAGGCGCCGCCGCAGACCGCGAAGGGTGCCCGGCTGCCCATCCGCGTGCTGGTCCGGAACGCGCATCCAAGTCGGATCGTCATCGGCAAGCTGGAACTGATGCAGAACCGCGAAGGGAGCGATCGACCAATCGCCCTGGTCGGTCGGCCCGAGACCGAGGAGTCGCCGTACGAAGTCCGCCTGCAGCCCGGTCTGAATACTTTTACGTTCCGCGACAAGGCCGAAGGTGGAAAGAAGGGGGAGGAGGAACTGTCCTATACCTACCGGGCAGTCTTCACGCCGCTCGAGAGTCGGGACGCCGATGACCGGAATGTGCAGATCGGGTTGGCCGGCGACCGGATCCAGAACAATCGGGCCATGGCCCACGTCATCGCCCGCGGGGCGCGTCGCGTCCTCTTCGTTGAACCGGAGACCGATGCAGATAACGCGTACCCGCACCAGCACCTCATCGATCAGCTCCGTTCGGCAAAGTTCTTGGTTCTTCCGCGCACGGTCGGCCAGCTTCCGCAGAACAAAGACGAACTGACGGTTTACCTGAGCAACTTCGATTGCATGGCCATCGCGGACGTGCCAGCCGAGAGATTCACCCCCGGCCAGCACGAAGCCGTCCGGTCCAACACCTATGACCAGGGCTGCGGGCTCGTTTTCGTCGGCGGTCCGGACAGCTATGGCGCCGGCGGCTACCAGAAGACACCGATCGAGGCCGCCCTGCCGGTCGATTGTGAAATCAAGGCGATGAAAGCAGCCGGCCGCGGTGGCCTGGTCCTGATCATGCACGCGTCCGAGATGGCGGATGGAAACAAGTGGCAGAAAGACATCGCCAAGCTGGCCATTGACCGACTGAGCGCAATCGACATGGTCGGCGTACTCTATTACGACGGCTCGACCAGGTGGCACATCCCGTTCCAACAAGTGGGAGAAGACAAAGGGCGGCTCAAGTCGATGGTCGAGAAGATGGTCCCCGGCGACATGATGGACTTCGACCCGTTCCTCAAGGCCGCGTATGACACGCTGTCCGATCCGCAACACGGCCTTGCAGTGAAGCACACGATCCTGATCTCGGACGGCGACCCGCAGCTCAATCAGAACGGCCGGACGGCTCTGGCCAACATGCAGAAAGACGGGATCACCTGCTCCGCGGTCGGCGTGGCGACGCACTCGGCGGCCGAAGACAAGAAAATGACGGAAATCGCGGAGAGCGCGTACAAGGGCGGGCGATACTACGGCGTCAAGAATCCGAATGACCTGCCGTCCATCTACATGCGCGAGAGCCGGCGCGTGTCGCAGTCATTCCTCTACACCCAGCAGTTCAATCCCAAGCTCATCTTGCGGAGCGGAGCGACGGACAAGCTGGACGACCCGTTGCCCGACCTGCACGGCTTCGTCCGCACCACGCTGAAGGCATCGGCGCTGGCGGAGATGCACATCGAAGGACCGCGTACGTTCGACCAGCGGTTCCCGATCCTTGCGACCTGGCAGTATGGCCTTGGCCGTTCGGCCGCATTCACCAGCGATGCGCGGACTCAGCCCGGCAAACAGGAGGGCTGGGACAAGAAGTGGGCGGGGAGCGAGATCTACTTGAAGTTCTGGGAACAGGTGGTCGGCTGGGCGATGCGCGGACTGGAGACCGATCGGCTGGTGCTGACGACCGAGTATCGAGAGGGCAAAGTTCGCGTCGTCGTCGAGGCGCGGGACGAGAACAACCGGCCGTTGACCGATCTGAAACTTGAAGGAAAAGTCTCATCCCCCGGCGGGGTCGCCGATGGAAGGCCGCCCATCGAGCTCAAGTTCGAGCAGCGCGCGGGCGGGTATTACGAGGCTGAGTTCAAGGCCGAAGAGGCAGGCTCGTACATCGTCAACGCCCAGGCCAAACAGCGAACCGCGGCCTACACCGGGCGTTTCCGGCCCGGGCTGCCGATGACGACGACCGAGAAGGACGGTCAGTTGCAACTTGCTGACGGCACGCCCGTACGCAAGGGCCCGGACGGAATGCTGCTTTACGCGGACGATGGCACACCGGTCCACATCGAGGAAGAGACCGAGCGCGTGGTGGACAGCCGGCGGTCTGGAGTCACGATCTCCTACTCGCCGGAGTTCGCCGACCTGGAGACGAACAGCACGCTCCTCAAGTCGCTCGCGCGGATCACCGGCGGGGAAGTGTATGAAGAGGATCCCGAGCGACTGAAGAAGCTGGCCGCGTCGGGCGACCTGTATCGCGCCGCGCCAGAGGGCACGAAAGCGCTTCTGCCGCTGTGGTACTGGCTCGTGTTCATGGCGGGCATCGGTCTCCTGGTGGATGTCGGCGTGAGGCGAATCTCGCTCGAGCCGGGCGAAGTACGACACGCCGCGAATAAGACGTGGGCGCGGATGCGGAAGAAGCAGGAGGCGCGGGCCGCCGCCGAGGAAGACGCGTTCCTCGCTCGCCTCAAACAGAAGAAGGCGGTCGTCGAAGAAAGCCTGGAACGGGAAAAGGCCGGGCGCAAGTTCGAGACCACCGGACCCGTTTCCGAGCCGCCACCAGCAGGCGCGGACGAAGGCGTCCCGGCCGGTCCGTCGGTGTTCACACCCAAACCGCCGACAGCACCCGCCGCGCCGAAGCCCGCGGAGGAACCGGCGGACGACTACATGAGCAAGTTGCGCCAGGCCAAGAAGCGCGCGCCCCACGAACGGGACAAGGAAGAAGACTAGTCGGGATCGGCACACTCCGGAGACCCCATGTCGTCCATCATCGAGCAGGCCAAACTGTTCCGCGACCGGTTTGCCATGGTCCAGGCGGAAATCGGCAAGGTCATCGTCGGCCAGCCAGACATCGTTCAGGGGGTCATGACCTGCCTGTTCGTTGGTGGACATGTCCTTCTCGAAGGCGTCCCGGGACTGGGAAAGACGCTGCTCGTCCGGACGCTGGCGCAGGTGCTCGACCTGAAGTTCGCGCGGGTGCAGTTCACCCCCGACCTGATGCCATCGGATATCCTCGGCACCAACATCATCACCGAACACGAAGGCCGACGGCAATTCGCCTTTCAGTCCGGTCCGATCTTTGCCCAGATCCTGCTGGCCGACGAGATCAACCGAGCGACTCCCAAGACGCAATCGGCGCTCCTCGAAGCCATGCAGGAGCACAGTGTCACCATCGCCGGCACGGTCCACAAGCTGGAAGAGCCGTTCTTTGTCCTCGCGACTCAGAACCCAATCGAGCAGGAAGGGACCTACCCGCTGCCAGAGGCACAACTCGACCGGTTCTTCTTCAAGCTGCTTGTTCCGTTCAGCACGCGTGACGACTTGAACCTAATCCTCGATCGCACAACGCGGAACGAATGGCCGAGGCCCGAGAAAGTGATGGATGGCCCGGAGATTCTCCGCTGGCAGGGACTCGTGCGTGAAGTGCTCGTTGCCCCTCCGGTCCAGGACTATGCGATCCGTCTTCTCCTCGCCTCGCACCCGGAAAACGAGTTCGCGCCGGCCGTGACGAACCGGTACCTCCGCGTCGGCGCCAGCCCGCGCGGTGTCCAGGCGCTGACGCTCGCATCGAAGGTGCAGGCCCTGCTTACCGGCCGATTCAACGTCAGCTTCGAAGACATCCGCAAGGCGTACCTCCCCGCGATGCGCCACCGCGTGCTGCTAAACTTCGAGGCACAGGCCGAGAACATCTCTCCCGACACGGTCCTTACACAGGTCATTCAGGACGTGCCCGAGACGTTGGAGAAAGCGAAGTAAAGCAATTCCCTGAGCGGATCAATAGGCGGGTTCTGAGTGTGCCAAGCTGAGAGCGCCACACGCGCGGGTTTGGCACTCTCAGCTTTTGGTCTTGACGCAACGGATTGTCGAATTGGAAGAACGGTCAAGAAGAGCCCTGCCAAAATATGGCGCCCAGAAAGCCGCAAATTGGCATCTCAGGTCGCCTTACCCCTTAGGCGGCGGCGGCAGCGCTGGGCCGGAACTGCCCGTCGCCGGTGGCTTGCCCGGCTCCGGAACCGACATTGGCGCGGGCAGCGTCGGCCCGTTGGCTGGACCGCTGGGAATGGGGGAAATGACCTCGCGGGGCGGCGGAGGAATTGTGATCACCGGCGCGGGATCGCGCGGCCGCGACGTCAACGTTGGGGTTGGTCGCCCGGGGTCGGCCAGCGGCGGCTCGCCAGTCTGGGGCCGCGGGCCCAAGCCTTCACTCCCCGGCGGAAGGGCAGGGCTGATTGGTCGCGTGCTGGTCGGCGGTGAGACTGGGCCGCTGACCGGAACCGGCGCCGGCGTCGGTCGCAGAATTGTCCCGCCTGGCGTCCCCTTGGTCGCCAGGCCTACTGCAAGTGGCGGCTCTGACGTCTGCATCGGGCCCGCTTCCGACTTACCGCCAATGACGCCAAGGATGCGGTACTTCATGAGCGCCGTGCGGGCGGCGATCTTCACCATGGTCGACTTGTCGTTGCTGCGCGCTTGCTCCAGTGCGTAGCCCGCCTGTGGCGAGATCGGCCGGATCTTGCCGATGGACTCCGCGGCCTCGGCGCGGACCGACGAACTCGGATCGTTCGCCAGTGCTTCCATGAGTGCCGGCAAGATTTCCGGGAAGGCCTTTCCGTCGTATTCGTGGAGGTCGGCCGCGGCCGTTGCGCGCGCCCGTTCGTCCTTCTCCGTCTTCAAGGTCTGGATCAGGGCGGGGACGTGAGTCGCCGGGTCAGGCTTGCTGGACTTGCGGAAGAGTCCGGCGTGGGCGGGGTCGGCAAGGGCGGTCAGAGCGAACGCCACGAGTGGGGCGAGAACCAGTCGGTGCGACACGAGGTGGACTCCGTGACCTTCGGACCGCTGCCTGCGGTTGATGGGACTCATCCATGAATCTTCCTCATGGATCGACTCGGTGACGGATCCCCCGCCGCCGAAATCCCCCGGTCGCGTGTCTCCCTCCAGCGCTTCCCGGCTTGTAACCGTTGTCTGTCTTACCTCAATCACTCTCTTTATATTCGTCAGGTCGCGCCTGACCACTATGCCGCGACCCGAATTCCCGTCAAAGCCCGTGAAGATGGGAAAACTAGAACGGCCGCCCATGACCTATTGCTAGTCATCAGCGGCCACGAAAAAGAAGCTCATCCATCTCTGTTATCGGCGGGCCCCGCCCGGCGTCGCCCCCGGACCCATTTGTGGGCCTCCCACGCCGCTCATCCCCGCGCCGGGGTTGAGACCGGCACCGTTCGACTTCGGAGTCAAGACCGGCTCATCGCGCCGGACGTCCGGCGGTGTGTTGTACGTGTTCGCCGGCGGAGCAACCAACTCCTCGCTCACCGGCGGCCGCATTTCCCGCTTGGGCTTCGTGTGGCAGCCGGCAAGCCCGAGTGCCGCGACCGCAGCGATCAGCCAGACGCTTTTCATGGGAAGACTCCGTTCGTCCCAGAACCAAGCGGCCGACCATAACGGCCGGCCGCTTCGCGTCAAGGCGAGAGAGTCACTTCCCGGCCTTCGCCTTGCCGTACCGCTCTTCCACGGCCTTCCAGTTGACCGTGTTCCACCAGGCGTCCACGTAATCGGGCCGCTTGTTCTGGTATTTCAGATAGTACGCGTGCTCCCAGACGTCGATCCCGAGGACCGGGACGAGCCCTTCCATCAGTGGGCTGTCCTGATTCGGCCGCTTGATCGCTTGCAGTTTGCTCCCATCCCATACCAGCCACGACCAGCCGCTGCCGAATTGCCCGAGGGCGTTTTCCTTGACCTTCGCCTTGAACGCGGCGAAGTCGCCGAACGTCGCCTTGATGGCATCCGCGAGCGGGCCGGACGGCTCGCCGCCGGCCTTGGGGCCCATGATCGTCCAGAACAAGGAGTGGTTATGGTGACCGCCGCCATTGTTGATGACCGCTTGCCGGATATTCTCGGGAACGGCTTTGATGTCGCGGAGCAGGTCCTCGATCGACTTCGCGGCGAGCGCCGATTGGCCGTCGAGGGCCTTGTTCAGGTTGTCCACGTACGCCTTGTGATGGCGCTGGGAGTGGATCTCCATCGTCTGTGCGTCGATGTGTGGCTCGAGGGCATTGAAGGGGTAGGGCAGTGCCGGAAGAGTGTGCGCCATGATCGGCTCCAAGAGGTAGGTCCTGAGCGGTGACAGGCCCCGGTAATCTACGCGGGTCTCCCGTGCGGACAACCGCGCGGGGTTTGCTCTCTTAGAGGAATAGTCGGGGGATGGGGATTCGGACGAGCGTCCTGTTCGTCAATCGCACCGAATTGGCAGCGTCTAGGCGTCAATCCGACGTGCCTGCCTTCACAAGCACGTCGGATTGACGCCTCGACGCTCGCTGGTCCATTAAACCATGCTCTCGAGCAGATACTTCAACTTCCGCACCTCCGGCTCCATCGGGTAGCCGGTCTCCGGCGTGTCGTGGATGTCAACTGCCAGGGCCCGTTCGTAGCGCTCGCGGGCCAGCTGGCTGACGATCCGCCCGTACTCCAGTTGTCCCTGACCGACGCGCACTTGCAACCGGTCCGGGCTGGTGTCGCGCAGTCGGACGTGGCGGACGAAGGAGAACAGCTCGTCGTAATCCTTGGCCGGATGCGACCCGACGACGTAGTGGCTCGGGTCGAGCGTCAGGCCGAGACCGGGCACTTGCCGACATAGTTCCGCAGCCATCGCCGGCTCGCCGGTGATCGTCGAGCTGTGCGTCTCGACCGTGAGGATCACCCCTTCGCCCTCGGCGACGTGATTCAAGCAGGTCAGGCGGCCGACCTCCGCGTTGAAATCGCTCTCGGCCGGCGCGGCCGGGATGTTCACGACGGGCACGGCCAGTGCACGCCCCAGTCGGCAAACGGCGCGCAAGGTCTCCGACGTCTTTTCAGCGTCTGCGTTCGCCATCTCGACGTGGAACGCCGCGTAAGCGACGTTGGCCTTGCGGAGCATCTGCGCGGCCCGGTTGATGTCGGCCACCACCTCGGACGGCTTCAAGTGCGGACCGTGCTCGTGCAGGGCCAGGTCTACCTTCTGGAAGTTCAGCTCACTGATCGCATGCAGGGCGTGGGCAAGTGAATACCGGCTGAAACAGAGCGACGAACAGGCGACGTACACGGGTTTCCCCCCTTCCGTGGAGCGCCCCACTCAACAGGACATAACGGCGCAGCCCTTCCCCCAGGGCCGGCCGGTGGAATAACTTCCCCGCCACGCCCGTGCAAGAAGAAAGTCAGCGAAATCGGACTTGCTCCGCCATTCGGACCGTGGTATTTCCTTGCTGCTGCCCATCTTGTACCAACCCAATT
>Ga0066903_100005658_pt1 | contig 10897 bp, 10 predicted proteins | sample PanSoiMetaGPlot1_FD_67491 | JGI IMG/M metagenome (GOLD analysis project Ga0066903, IMG submission 67491) | Tropical forest soil microbial communities from Panama analyzed to predict greenhouse gas emissions - Panama Soil - Plot 1 (version 2) | ecosystem: Environmental > Terrestrial > Soil >...
CGGCGGATCGATGACGCCTGCCGCATGATGTCGAAGCCGAGGCAGGTACCGCGCCCGCTGTCGGCGGTGAGAAGGCCGCACAGCATGCGAATGGTGGTGGTTTTGCCGCTGCCATTGGCGCCGAGAAACCCGCAGATTTCGCCCTTGGCAACCTGCAAGCTGAGGCCGTCGACGACGTTTAAGGCGCCGAAGCTCTTTTTCAGGTCGTGGACGTCGATGACATAGTCAGTCATGGGCCGTTCCGCGCGAGCGGCGGCGGCGCCAGCGGCCGCACCGCGATCGGTTGGCCGGGGTTTATCAACGTGGCTTGTTCTCGTGGCGGTCGTGCTTCCACCATGTAGACGAGCTTGGAACGGCTTGCCTCGCTGTAGATCACCGGCGGGGTGAATTCCGCTTGTGGCGAGATGAAGGAGATCGTGGCGGCGAGATCGGCCGGGCAGCGGTCGCACAACAGCGCGACTTTGTCGCCGCCATGGACCTCGGCAAGCCTCGTCTCGGGGACGAAGAAGCGCACGAAAATATTTTCTGGCGGCAGCATTGACACCACCGCGCCGCCGGCGGGGATGGTCTCGCCGGGGCGGGCGAGTATGTCGGCGACGATGCCGGCCGCCGGGGCCATGACATGGCGCTGATCGATCCGCCATTGCGCCATGACGACCGCGGCACGCAGGGATTCGATCAGCGCCTGTTGCGCCTTGATCTCGCCCTCCCGCCCCATCGGGGCACGCATTTGCGCCAGCGCGGCTTCAAGCCCCTGCACCTTGGCGTTGGCGGAGCGAAGATCGGCGCGCTGCTGGTCGACAAGCTGTTGAGTAGCGGCGAAGGTCTTCACCAGAATTTCGTTGCGCCTGAGGTCACCCTCGATCTTGTCGCGCGCCGCCTTGGCGTCGGCGAGGCTCGCCTCGGCCTGCTGGATTTCAGTCGGCTTGCCGCCGGCCTGAAGGTTGGCGAGCTGCTCCTCGGCCTGCTTGAGTTGGCGTGCTGTCTGGTCGCGGGCCGCCCGGTCGGCGGTGTCGTCCTGGTCGAACAGCGGCGCGCCGCCCGTGACCCTGGAGCCACGCGCCACAAACAACGATGTGAGGAGACCCTGCTGGGTCGGGCCCACCTTGATGAAATCAGCCTCCGCATAGCCCTGCCATTCCACCGGCGGTGTGACGCGCGTGGTCCACCACCAGCCGGCACCGGCTGCGGCCAGGAGTACAACCGCTGCGAGGACTATGAAGCGTCGGTCCACGGGACTTGACCTTTTGTAACCGAACGGTATCGTTGCATTAACACTTGCATTGAGTTGCGGCAAGGAGGGGCATGCATGTCCGGTGCGCCGCTGGAACATGGCGAGTTCAAGCGAGGTCCCGGCGGCCGGCCGACCCGTGAGGAGGCAGAGCGACGGCACCGTAGCTTGTTGGCGACCGCCTTTCGATTGTTCCTGGAGAAAGGCTGGGACGGTGTCTCGGTCGAAGAGATCTCCCGCCAGTCGGGCGTAGCCAAGGGTTTCATCTACGCGCGCTACACCGACAAGGGTGCGCTGTTTGTCGAGGCGATCGAGCGCCTCATGGCCGATGCCATCGGGACGTTGCACCTGGCCGAGCCGTTGCCGGACGATGTGGAGCAGGGGCTTTGCGCGTTCGGCCGCAAGCTGTTGGACCTCGTGCTGCAGCCCGAGGCCTTGGCGTTCCATCGGCAGTTCATTGCCGACGCCGGGCGCTTCCCTGAGCTTGCGAAGCTTTTCGTCGAGCGCAATCGACTCCTCGACATGATGATCGAGGTGCTGCGCACCTACGCGGATCGTGGTGCCATCAAGCTCAGCGAGCCCAGGACGATGGCGGAACATTTCGCCATCCTGGTGGTTGGCATTCCCCGCATGCTGGCGCTGCTGGTCGGGCGCGAACCACCGGCGGAGGAAGAACGCCGGCTGCGCGCCGCGGTGCGGCTGTTCCTCGACGGCTGCCGCGCCGATTGATCGCAGGGTCTCGACGCCGCCGCGATTGCGCGGCTAAATGGACGAGCCAAATTCAGGATGCGAAAATCCCCGGAACGCCGGGTCGATCAAGGAGAGCCCTATGGCGGTCAGCCTCAAGGTGAATGGCGCGATGCGCAGCGTGCCGGCGGAGCCGGACACGCCGCTACTTTACGTGCTGCGCAACGATCTCGAACTCAACGGTGCCAAGTTCGGTTGCGGGCTCGCCCAGTGCGGCGCCTGCACGGTGCTGGTGGACGGCAAGCCGGTGCGCTCCTGCGTCACCCAGATCGGCTCGCTCGGCCAATCCGAGGTCACCACACTGGAGGGGCTCGGCACGGTGGGCAGGCCGCATCCGCTGCAGCAGGCCTTCATGGAGGAGCAGGCGGCCCAATGCGGTTACTGCATCAACGGCATGATCATGTCGGCAAAGGCGCTGCTCGATCAGATTCCGCATCCCACGGAAGCGCAGGTGCGCGACGGGCTTGCCGGCAATCTATGTCGCTGCGGCACCCATGGCCGCATCATCCGCGCCGTGCTCAAGGCCAGCCAAGCGAACGGGAGGATATGATATAATGAACGCGAACATCTCGCGGCGCGAGTTCGCCGCCGGGCTCGGCGGCATTGTGGTCGCCTTCACGCTTGCTCCGAAGGCTTCCCGCAGTCAGCAACCGGCCGCCCTGCCGGGCAGCCTTAACGGCAACCGGATGCTTGATGCCTGGATCCGCATCGCGGCCGACGGGAGTGCGACCGTGTGCACCGGCAAGGTCGAGCTCGGTCAGGGCATCCTCACCGCGCTGGCGCAGATCGCCGCGGAGGAGCTCGATCTGCCGCTTGCGCGCCTGCACATGATCTCCGGCAACACCGAGAAAACCCCCAACGAAGGCATTACCTCCGGCAGCCAGTCGATCGAGAACGGCGGCGTGGCGCTGCGCCTTGCGGGCGCTGAAGTGCGGGCGATCCTCGTCGATCTCGCGGCAAGGCGCCTTGGCGCGGAGGCGTCAGCCCTCACAGTCGCCGACGGCGTCATTAGCGCCGCCGACGGACGCAAGGTGACCTATGGGGAACTCGCGCGCGATGCCGATCTGCATCGCGAGGTCACCGCGAAGGCAAAGCCCAAATCGCCCTCAGCCCACAGGATCGTCGGCAAGTCGATCGCGCGCTTCGACATCCCGGCCAAGGTCACCGGCGGGGTCGCGTATGTGCAGGACTTGCGGCTGTCAGGCATGCTGCATGGCCGCGTGGTGCGCCCGCCGAGCTATGGCGCCAAGCTCGAGGCGATCGACGAAGCGAAGATCAAGGCGATGCCGGGCGTCGTCGCGGTGGTGCGCGACGGCAGCTTCCTTGGGCTGATCGCGGAGCGCGAGGAGCAGGCGATCCGGGCGAGCGAGGCGCTTCGCCAGACCGCCAAGTGGGCGGCCGGGCCGCCGCTGCCCGACCAGGCGACGTTTTACGATCACCTGCTGTCGTTGCCCGCCGAGCCGCATGTGATCAGCGAAAAACAGGCGGCGCTGCCGGACGGCGCCAAGGTGATCGAAGCGACCTATCGCAAACCCTATATGTGCCACGGCTCGATCGGGCCGTCCTGTGCAGTCGCACAATTCACTGACGGCAAGATGACGGTGTGGACCCACAGCCAGGGCGTCTTCCCGCTGCGCGGCAATCTCGTCAAGGCGCTGAAGCTGTCGGCGGACAAAGTTCACTGCATCCACGCCGAAGGTTCGGGCTGCTACGGCCACAACGGCGCGGACGACGTGGCGCTCGACGCCGCGCTGCTGGCACGAGGGGCGCCCGGCGGCCGGCCGGTGCGCCTGCAATGGATGCGGGGCGACGAGTTCGGCTGGGAGCCGTTCGGCCCTGCCATGGTGATGCAGGCCAAAGCGGCGCTTAGCGCCGACGGCCGCATCGTCGACTGGAATTATGACGTGTGGTCCAACACCCATTCGACGCGGCCGGACCCCGGCGGCAATAATCTGCTGGCGAGCTGGTACCTGGCCGAGCCGCAGCAGCCGGCGCCGCCCGGCATCCTGCCGCAACCGGCAGGCGGCGGCGACCGCAACGCGGTGCCGCTCTATGACTTCCCGCGCCAGCGGGTGGTGAATCATTTCATCAGGGAGATGCCGCTGCGCGTCTCGGCGCTGCGCACGCTCGGCGCCTATGCGAACGTGTTCGCAATGGAATCCTTCCTCGACGAATTGGCGCTTGCCGCCGGCGCGGACCCGGTGGCGTTCCGTCTCGCCCATCTCAAGGACCCGCGGGCGCGGGCGGTCATCGAGGCGGCGGCGAAGAAGGCCGATTGGAAGCCGGGCGAAAAGGGTAGCGACGGCAAAGGCCGTGGCATCGGATTCGCCAAGTATAAGAACCTCGCCACCTACGTGGCGGTGGTCGCCGAGGTCGAAGTCGACGCCGCCACCGGCAAGGTGGCGGTGCCGCGCGCGTGGGCGGCTGCCGATTCCGGCCTCATCATCAATCCCGATGGCCTCGCCAACCAGATCGAAGGCGGCATCATCCAGTCGACCAGCTGGACGCTGCACGAGGAGGTCAAGTTCGACCGCGCCGGAATCACCTCGCGCGACTGGCTTACCTATCCGATCCTCACCATGCCGGAGGTGCCCAAGGTCGAGGTCGAGCTGATCAACCGCCCCGACGAACGTCCCCTCGGCGCCGGCGAAACCTCACAGGGCCCGGCAGCGGCAGCGATCGCGAACGCGTTCGCGGCGGCAACTGGGAAGCGGATGCGGGAGTTGCCTTTGACGGCAGAAAGGCTGAAGGCGGTACTGCGGGGGTAGGGAGCGACTACCAACAGGCAATCCCAATTGCATCTGCGAAAGCTTGGGCTGCAACGGACGCCAGTAGAAATAGCCTTTGTGGCCGCGTCGGAAACGGGAGAAGCCGAATCCCTGGTAAACGCGACGGTAAGATCGTCTTTGGCATTGACCACATGGATCGTCCGGCGCTGAGTATGGGTCGGACAGCCTCGACAAGGAGAAGACCATCCAAACCAACACCGCGCGGCTATCGCGGGCCTGCCACCCGATCAGCGCTGCCGGGACGACGGGGTAGCGGGGTAGCTGCGGGCGATGGCTTCGCGAAGGTCTTCGAGCGCGAATCGCTGTGCGTGGAGCAGGCGGCAGTCCTTGATCTCACGACCAAGAGTTTTGAAACGCGCCGAGCGGCGAGCCTGTGAACCTGCGAACGTTGGGAAACGACTACTGCATATCAGCAAGCGGTGTAATAAGCCGGCCCCCGTCGGATGACAGCGGGTTGAAGCGAACCCGTCCTGCGGCAGCGCCCGAAAGGAAAAACCATGGGCATCGCATCGGTTCTGCGCCTTTCGCCCGAGGCAAAAATCAGGCTTCCGAACGTCGACGAGGCCCTCAATATCGGCTACGCGATCCATTCGGCCGACGATCCGGCGCTGCGAAACAAGATAGCGCAGCAGAACGCCCAGCTCGTGGTTAAGCAATTCCTGGCCCTTGAAGCCGAAGCAGGATCGCCGGAGGAGGCCTATCTCACCTGTGTACGCGCGATCGTGCATTCGCAAGCGCGCGGCATCGCACGCCGCAAGGAGCGTTACATCCAGGACCTGAAGGCCGCGCAGCTGAAGCGACGCCGGCAGCGCAACAGCATTCGCCAGTCGCGGCGCAGCAATGACTGGCTCAACAGTGCTTGGCGGCTGTTGGGGCCGTTGATCCTGGGCCTGACCGGATATCTGTTCGCGCAAATCATCGGTGCGGTCGTGCCGGAGGATGTGGCGGCCCAAACCGGAAGCCGGGTACCTGCGATCCTCATGGGCCTCGTGTTCGTGGCGATCGGCCGCTCGATCGGCTTCTACGTCAATGAGATGCAGCGCAACCGGATCGAGTCGGAATACAACTCCCGCTGCTATCTGGCGTTCCTTACCTACGAGAGAGGCAAGCTCGAGGAGTTTCGCCAGTATCGCAAGCAATTGTGCGAAGCCTGGCTGCAATACACTGGCGAGGAATATCCGATCACCGCGTCCTACCAGATGGTGATGGAGAGCGACATCGAAACGCGCTGTCAGCTGGAGCGACATTTGCAGATTTATGATACCAGCTACATTCGTTTGATCCTGCGAATGATGCGTATCCTGCGCGGTAAACGAAAAAATGGCGCGAAAAAACCTCTCGCGCTTCCGGGCGAGTTGGCGGCTGAGAAGGAATAGCGAAAGACACTTACTGGGGACCTGCTTCCCGAGGCAGCCAATTTCTCCGATCTAATCAGCCGCTTTTTTTCACCGGCGCTTTTGTTGATAACGACAACGTCAGGATCAGGCGCCGAAAACCCTCTTACCGCGCCGCGCCCAGCAGCTCCAGCACCGCCGCCGCGGTTTCCTTCGGCGCTTCCTGCGCCACGTTATGGCCGATGACCGGGATGAGCCGGTATTGATAGGAGCCGGTGAAGAAGCGCGATTGCGACGCCGAACTGGACGACCTGGCAATGCCGTCGCCTTCACCGTGCAGAACGATGGTCGGCACCGTAATCGGTGGCCTTTCGGCGAGCTGCCGCTCGAAGATGTCATAGGCCGGATCGCCCGGTGCGTAGCCGAAGCGATGGCGGTAGGAGTGGATGACCACGTCGACGAAATCCGGGTTGTCGAAGGAATCAGCCGTGCGGGCGTAGGTGGCGTCGTCGAATTTCCAGTTCGGCGACCATAGCTGCCACAACAGCTTGCATAACTCGCGCCGGTTGGTCTGCAGGCCCGCACGGCCGCGTTCGGTGTGGAAATAATATTGATACCAGAGCCGGTGCTCCTGCTGCGGCGGGGCCGGCACGACCGAGCCGGCAATGTCCTGGATGTTGTAGCCATTGGCCGACACGAGACCGCGCACGCGCTCCGGCCACAAGGCGGCGGTAACGCAGGCGGCGCGCCCGCCCCAATCGAAGCCAGCGAGCACGGCGCTCGGCAGCGCCAGCGCGTCCATCAGCTCCACGAGATCGCGACCCAACGCCGCCTGCTGGCCGGAGCGCGGCGTGTCGGCTTCGAGAAAGCGGGTCTGCCCATAGCCGCGCAGATACGGCACGATCGCCCGGCAGCCGGCCTCGACGAGCAGCGGAACCACGTCGTCGAAAGCGCGCGGATCGTACGGAAAGCCGTGCATCAGCAGCACCGGAAAACCGGTTTCGGGCCCTGAGTCCTCGTAAGCGATTTCCAGGATGTTGGTGCGAGCACGTTTGAGCACTGGAGGTCCCGCTTGCTGAGAGAAAGCGGCAGGCGCCGCGACGGCAGTGGATATGAGGCCGATGAGCAAACGACGGTCAATCATAGCGTCATCCTCGGGGCATTCGCAAGGCAGGTACCACAGCGAGGGTACCACGGATTGTACCTCCGCTCATGCCCACCCATAGGCAAAGTCGTTGTTTTCGATCGTCACCCTTCAACCTCTCCTTGGCGAGCGAGCGCTTGAGGAATTTGCGCGACAGCGCCGGCAGCAGCGTGTTAGTGATGATGTTGTCGATCATGCGTCCAACGGAGTTCGGGTCGTTGCACATCGGCACGACCTTCCGGCTTGAGGCACGGCGCCGATGCGCGATGCAATTTCATGGATCGAGGCCGGCGCAGCAACGCATGTCGGCAAAGTGAGGCGGCAGAACGAGGACAATTACCTTGTGGCGACGCGGCGCGGTTTGTGGGCCGTGGCCGACGGCATGGGCGGCCACGAAGCTGGCGAGGTCGCGAGCCGCATCGTCATCGAAGAACTCGACGCGATCGCGGTTTCCGTGACAGCAGCCGAATTGCTGGCAAGCTGCGAGCAGCAAATTGTCAACGCAAACAGCCGTCTCAAAAAGCTCGCCGACGAGCGCGGCGCCATAATCGGCACTACGGTCGCGGTTTTGCTTATTTTCGACGGCCATTACGCCGGCGTATGGTCCGGAGACAGCCGCATCTACCGCATTCGCGGGCACCGGATCGAGCAAATATCAGTCGATCACACAGAAGTGCAGGAACTTGTTTCTGCAGGCAGGCTCACCGCCCAGGAGGCGCGCACCTGGCCACGCCGAAATGTCATAACGCGGGCCGTCGGCGTAAGCGATGATCCGGAGCTTGAGATCAAAGGCGGCATGTTGGAGCCGGGAGACGTCTTCGTGATTTGCAGCGACGGCCTCACGACTCATGTAGAGGACGAAGAGATCCTTGCGCTGGCAAGCAAACACCGGCCTCAACGGGCCTGCGATCTCCTGATCGCCCTGACGCTCGACCGCGGCGCCGTCGATAATGTCACCGTCGTCGCAGTGCGATTCGATCCCGCCGCACCTGCGGCCATGCCGCCAGCCTCGACCAGCGGTGACAGCCGGGAGTAGGGTGGACAATTCCATGCCCGTCAGTTGGAATGATCTGCTCCTCGCCTACGATTTCGTCAGCGGTGCCGCCTTCGGCGAGCATAAGGCCTTTCTGTGCAAGGCATCAGGCAAGATTTATTGGCGTTTCGATTCGTTCGACGATTTGGATGAGTTATCCGATGGTTTCGAGGGCAGCAAAAAAGCTTCCGACGAAACCGATAAGCCGCCTGAAGATATCGGTGATGAGGATAAATACCTGCCGATACCTGACAAGAGAGAGCTCAATTTGGGCAAACCTCTGGCGCTCGACTTCGCCAGCGAAATCATGCCAAGGGACTTCGATTACGTCCGGCGCATTTTCGGCAAAAGAGGGGCATATGCCAAATTCAAGGCCCTGCTGATGCGAAGGAAGGCGCTCGATCGATGGTACGGTTTCCAGGCGAAAGCCACAGAGAGAGCGTTGCAGGAGTGGTGCGAAGCCAATTCGGTCGAGATTTATCAGCCTGACCGGGGAACGCGCTAAATCCACCGGCATGCTACACTCCTTAACTGAGATTCTGTCTGACTGAACGCTTGTCCATGTCCCGCCGCGCCCTCACTTTCGTTTGCCAGAACTGCGGCGCCGTCTTCGGCCGCTGGCAGGGCAAGTGCGATTCCTGCGGCGAGTGGAACACCATCGCGGAGGAGACCGGCAGCGTCCCGGCGGCGGGCGGCGCCGGGAAGCCGCATCGCAAGGGCCGGCCGTTCGTGCTCCATCCACTTGCCGGCACGGCCGATGATGCGCCACGTACGCCATCCGGCCTTGCGGAGCTGGATCGCGTCACCGGTGGCGGGTTCGTGCGCGGTTCCGTGCTGCTGGTGGGCGGCGATCCCGGCATCGGTAAATCAACCCTGCTGATCCAGGCCGCTGCCGCGATTGCCCGCGCGGGCCATCGCGCCGTCTACGTTTCCGGCGAGGAAGCGGTGGCGCAGGTGCGGCTGCGGGCCGAGCGGCTCGGCCTTGCCCAAGCGGCGGTCGAGCTTGCTACCGAGACCGCGGTCGAGGACATCGTCGCGACGATCTCCGACGGCAGGACGCCACGGCTTGTCGTGGTGGATTCGATCCAAACCATGTGGACCGACCAGATCGAATCCGCGCCGGGCACCGTGAGCCAAGTGCGCGGCGCCGCCCAGATCCTGATCCGTTATGCCAAGCGTTCGGGCGCCGCTGTCATCCTGGTCGGCCATGTCACCAAGGACGGCCAGATCGCCGGCCCCCGCGTGGTCGAGCATATGGTGGACGCCGTGCTCTCCTTCGAGGGCGAAGGCGCTCACCTGTTCCGCATCTTGCGGGCGGTAAAGAACCGGTTCGGCCCCACCGACGAGATCGGCGTGTTCGAGATGACCGGCGGCGGCTTGCGAGAAATCGCAAATCCGTCGGCGCTGTTCCTGTCCGAACGCGATCTCGGCGCACCAGGAACCGCGGTGTTCGCCGGCATCGAGGGCACCCGGCCGCTGCTGGTGGAAATGCAGGCACTGGTCGCCCCGACGACGCTCGGCACGCCGCGGCGCGCCGTGGTCGGCTGGGACCACAACCGCCTCGCGATGGTGCTCGCCGTGCTGGAGGCCCATTGCGGGGTGCGGCTGTCGGGCCATGACGTCTATCTCAATGTCGCCGGCGGGCTGCGGATCCAGGAGCCGGCCGCAGATCTGGCGGCAGCCGCCGCGCTTGTATCGTCGCTCGCCAACGCGCCGTCACCGTCGGACGCGGTCTATTTCGGAGAGATCTCGCTGTCCGGCATGGTGCGGCCGGTGGCGCAGGCCCCGATCCGGCTCAAGGAAGCGGCGAAGCTTGGCTTCGCTCGCGCCTTCGTGCCGGATACCGCGCGCAGCGAATCTGGGGATGCCGGCATGGCGCTCACTGCAGTGGGTCCACTGATGGATCTCGTGAGCGAGATCGCGCCGAAAGGCGCGGAGCGGCGGCGGGCAGGCGATTTAAAGCCCTATTCATGAAGCCAGATTAGAATCACCTATCGGACAAAAAATTTACAATCTTCATAATTAGCTCCCAAGCACCATTAGCATTACTCAGAATAGTAAAGCCCGTGAGACAACCTGCAATTAGGAAGCTTATTATTATGCTTGGTCGCACGGCTTGTGACAGACGCGAGATTGCGCGACGATTTCTATTTTCATCAGCGTTGGCGTCGACCAATTGTGTTGAGCTGTTGCCACCACCAATGATTGGAGTGCTTTGCTCCGGGTCGCCGCCCACAAAATTCCCGATTGTAGAGTTTTTGATTTCGATCATAGCACTCTTTCCGATATTAGTTAGGAACTCGATTGGCTAGTCTGAAAAGAATCGCCACCTATCATATTTACGATTGAGGAGTCAGTGATATTATTGGTTATCGTATTGACTTTGAAATTTATATCTGCATCGGGATGCGACATCGCGTATTGAACTTTAGTCAGCACTTTCTGCATAAATTTCCGATTTCTGCTGGTCAAAGCAGTGATGATACCGGCATTTGTTTGTAGTTGTAACATATATTTAGGCTTTACAAGTAGTGCAACTGCTAGGAAACCGATCGCGACGAAGAAAATTGTGACGTTAGCTGAGGGATACGACCTCGATAGGATAGTTCCTACTTGTCG
>Ga0066903_100005659_pt1 | contig 10897 bp, 4 predicted proteins | sample PanSoiMetaGPlot1_FD_67491 | JGI IMG/M metagenome (GOLD analysis project Ga0066903, IMG submission 67491) | Tropical forest soil microbial communities from Panama analyzed to predict greenhouse gas emissions - Panama Soil - Plot 1 (version 2) | ecosystem: Environmental > Terrestrial > Soil >...
CCCCCGCATGCACGTCAACCGTTTCGTCGCTCCGGTGACCGCAGCGTTGTTGCTCGTCCCGCCTCTCACCGCCCAGGATCGAGCGGCCACCGACGCGCTGGCGCGGACGCGCGCACAACAGGCGGCCGCGGCGCTTGGCGGCGAAGCGGCGCTTCGCACGATTTCGCGAGTGTCGCTCCACGGCATCTCGGTGTTGTATCAACGGGAGCAGTCGGAGCGTCCGGAAGGACCGTGGCTGCCGACTTTCAGCGAGTTCACCGATCTCCGTGACGTCGGAGCGGACACGGTGTGGCGCACGGCGCGCACCCGCGGCTTCGTCACCGAAGACGACACCGACTGGAGCGCTGAGTCCTCCGTGACCGTCGCCGATGGGCTCGCGTTTCGGGCGACGGACGCCGGACTGACGCCTGCGCTGACGCCCTGGGATCTCGGTGCGTTGCCTGCGGATCTCGGACCGGAACATGTCGTGATTGCCGCGCTCGACGCACGCGATCTGCACATCGAGGGCGACATCCAGCTGCACGGCTCGCCGCATCACGTTGTCGCGTTCACGCACCGGGGCGCGCGCGTCCGCCTGATTCTCGGCGCGTCGAGCCTGATGCCGAAAGCCGTCGAGATCACGCACGCACGCCCCTTCGACACCTACTGGGCGCCGTGGGGCGACGTGACGCAGCGTGTGACGTTCGCCGCGTGGCTGATCGAGCCGGAGGGCATCCGCTTCCCGCGCGTCTGGGAGTACTCGACCGACGGCGTCGTCGACGGCACTGTCGATCTCACGCGAGTGCGACTCACCGTCGCGCAGCCATCGAAGGACGCCGATGGCTCCGGCGCTGCGCTGCGCGCCGCCATCGCAGCCCGCCGTCGGGTCGCCGAGCTGCCGCTAGGTGACACGCGACGTCGGCCAGCGGAGCTGGCGCCGGGAATCGTCAAGATCCCGGCGAGCTTCGACATCGTGGAAGTCAAACAGGACGACGGCGTGGTGATCATCGAAGCGCCGCTGACCTCGGCGTACTCGCAAAAGGTGATCGAGGACGCAGCAAAGCGGTTTCCGGGGACTCCAATCAAGGCGCTCGTGACGACATCCGACAGCTGGCCGCACATCGGTGGCGTCCGCGAGTTCGTAGCGCGCGGCATTCCCGCCTACGCGCTCGACCTGAACGTGCCGATTCTCGGCAGGCTGGTCGCCGCCACGTATCAGAGCGAACCCGACACGCTGGCACGTGTCCCGCAGCAACCGGTCTGGCGTGTCGTGTCGTCGCGCACCATGCTCGGCTCGGGCCCGAACCGCATCGAGCTGCTGCCGCTGCGAACCGTGAGCGGCGAGCGGCAGATGATGGTGTACTTTCCGGCACTGAGGCTGCTGTACACGAGCGACCTGTTCACCATCCGCGACAACCTGGTGTTCCTCCCGCAGATGGTCGGCGAGGCGGTTGTCGCCGCTGGACGCGACCACCTCGATCCGACCCGCGCGTTCGGAATGCACTACGACGCGTTGCCCTGGCAGACCGTCGTGGACAGCGCGAAGCCCAAGGCGTACAGGTGACGGCACGTCGGGGGTGCGCTACTGTCGCAGAGCCGGAGCGCGGGCGGCGCGCAGGGCCGGGAGCGCGGAGGCGGTCGCGCAGATGCCCGCCAGCATGACGGCGACACTGGCAAGCACTGCCGGATCCCACGGCGCCACGCCGAACACCGTGGCGTTCAGCACGCGGAACGCCAGCGGCGTCGCTGCAATGCCGATCACCGTGCCGATCGCGGCGAGCTTCAACGCGTCGCGGACGATCAGGGTGACAACGTCGCGGTCAGTGGCACCGAGCGCTTTGCGAATGGCGATCTCGCGCGATCGGGCGGTCGTCATGAACGCCATCACGCCGTAGACGCCGATGGCCGCGAGCGCGAGCGCGAGGCCGGCGAACGATCCGATCAGCCACGCGAGCTCGCGCGGACGCGCGAAGGTCTCGCGGATCACCTCGTCGAACGTCATCTCGTAGGACACCGGGAGTTGCGGGTCGATCGCGCGAACCGCGTCACGGATCGCCGGCGCCGCCGTCGCGGCCGGGCCGCGCGCCGCGCGGGCGACGATCGTCGAGACAACGGTGGGATTCTGGGCGAAGGGCAGATAGATCTGGTGGAAGTCGGCGGAATCGGCCAGCCCGTCCTCGCGTACGTCGCGGACCACGCCGACGACCCTCAACGCACCGCCGCGGCTGCGCGGAATCCAGAACGCCGTGCTCTGGCCGAAGTCCGGCGTGATGCGCCGGCCGATTGCGTCGGCGGTGTTCCAGAATCGCCGCGCGAAGCCCTCGCTCACGATCGCGACGCCACCGTGCGAGCGATCATCGGCCGCGGTGAAATCGCGGCCGGCCACCAGCGGAATGCCGACGGTGGCGAAGTACTCCGGACTGACGACGAAGTAGCGGGCGACCCACGGTCGATCCGCGGACAGCGGCGGCGCGCCCTCGATGTCCAGCTTCGTCCCGACGCGAATCAGCGCCACCGGCACGTAATTCACCAGCGCGGCGTGCTCCACGACCGCGGATCGGCGCAGGCGTTCGACAATCGCACCGGTCGTCCGGACCATCAGGTCGGGATCGGCGTAGCGCGGGTCATTCAGGGCCAGCTGTGCGGTCATGACGCCGTCGACCGACACACCTCTCGCGAGATCGTGAAGCGCGACGGCGCTGCGCGTGAGCGTCACCGCAGCCACCGTCAGCACGATGGCCAGCGCCAGCTCCGCGACGATCAGCGACTGGCGCAAGCGGCGCGACGAAGGGCCGCCGGCGACGGCATGCGCCGACTCCTTCAGCGCGCCTGCGACATTGAGACGTCCTGAGGTCAACGCCGGAACGAGGCCGAACACGCCCGCGACGGCGATCGCGATCGCGCCGGTGAACGCCAGTACCCAGGCGTCCACTCGGAACGGCTCGAGCCGGTTGACGTCCTGATAGCTGACCACTGCATTGAGCGTGGCAACGAGCCACAGCGCGAGCACGATCGCGAGTACTACTCCGCAGCCGACGAGCGCGAACGTCTCGCCCGCGAGGTCGCCGGCGACGCGCCAGCGGCTGGCGCCGAGCGCCTGACGAACGGCGAGCTCCGTGCGGCGTCCCGCGGCGAGCGCCAAGAGCAGGTTGGCGACGTTGGCGCAGGCGATCAACAGCACGAACGCGACCGCCCATTCGAGCGCGACCAGCACCGACTTCGGTCCGGCGGCAAGCCGCGTGGAGAGCAGCCACGCCGTCGCCGTCCAGTCGCGATCGCGAACAGGCAGCGAGGCGTACGCCGTCTTCAGCTCGGCGTCGGCGGTGGCGACGGCAACGCCCGGCTTCAGCTTCGCCCAGACGTTGAGCGACTGCACGCGCTCGGTCGGATCGGGCACGAGCGGCCGGAACAGGTCGACCTCGCGATTGAGCACGTGAAAGATCCTGAAGCTCGCCGGCAGCACGCCGATCACGGTGCACGGTGTGCCGTCGACCACGACTGTCCGGCCCACGGCCGCTGGATCGGTATCGAACATGCGCCGCCAGAACCCGTCGCTGAGGACCACGACGGCGTCCCGTCCCGGCGCGCTGGCGTCGCTCTCCTCGACGCCGCGCCCCCGCGCGACGTCGACTCCGAGGAGCGGGAAGAATGTTGCCGAGATCAGGAAGCCTTCCACCTGCACCGGACGTGAGGGCGTGCTGACGTTGAACTGGACGCGCCGGAAGAACGAGGTCGCCTCGAACGCGGTGACGCGCTCCTTCCACACGGCGTAGTTCGCCGGCGTGACGCCGCCGGCACCGATGTTGAGCGAGGTGCTCGTCTCGTTCACCTGCACCAGCCGGTCGGCGTCGCGGTAGGGAAGCTCGCGGAGCAGGACCGTGCGCGTCAGCGCGAAGACTGCCGCGTTGACGCCGAAGCCGAGCGTCAGTGTCGCGATCGCGACGATCGTGAAGCCGGGCCGTGCGAGGAGCGCGCGGACACTGTGTTTCATGACGCTCGGCGAAAGCCGTCGCGCAACGAGGAGAAGAACGTCGCGACGAACGAGCGTAGTGTAGCGCGAAGACCTCAGCCGAGCGTTCCGTTGACCTGCGGCCTCAAGACCGTCGTGATGAACCGGTGAATCGGCGTCGGGACGCCGACCTCCTCGCCGATGCGGACGACGGCGCCGCTCAACCACGGCAGCTCGAGGCGGCGGCCCCGTTCGAGATCCTCGAGCATCGAGGTCCTGGTCTGCGGCGGCAGGCCGGCGAACGTCTGCGCGACGCCGTCGGCGGTCGTCGATGGCACCGCGATCCCCTTCGCGCGAGCGACCGCCAGCGCCTCGCGCACGGCGTCCTTGAGCATCTCGAACAGCGCGGGGTCTGCGCACACGACGCCAAGCGGGCTGCGCGTCACGGTAGTCATGCCGCTGATGACCGACAGGCGGACGAATTTCGCCCAGATGTCGGCATTGACGTCCTCGCTCAGCGTCGCTCTGAACCTGGCCGGGCTGCACGCCTGCTGCAACGCCTCGAGCCGCGCCGACCTCGTGCCGTCGAGTTCGCCGAAGATCAGGTGGTCCATCGCCGTGTGCCTGATCATGCCGGGCTCCGCGATCACCGCCGACACGTAGCAGGTACCGCCGCCAGTGTGCTTGCGGCCGATCGCTTGTTCGATCATCACGACGCTGTCCACGCCGTTCTGCAGCGGGATGACGATGGTGTCGCGGCCGAGGAGCGGGGGAAGAGAGGCGAGCGCGGCTGCGGTGTCGTACAGTTTCACCGCGAAGAGCGCGACGTCGACCGGACCGACGTCGCGCGCATCACCGGCCGCCCGTACTTCTGGAAGCTGGACGTCGCCGTTCGGGCTGGTAATGCGAAGCCCGCGCGCGCGCATCGCCTCCAGGTGCGCGCCGCGCGCCAGGAAGGTGACGTCGGCGCCCGCTTCGGCCAACCGTCCCCCGAAGTAGCCACCGACGCCGCCGCTCCCTACGATGGCGATGCGCATGCGCATCGGCATCGTAAATTAAGAATTAGGAAGTAAGAATTAAGAATTCGTCGTCACGCTGAAACGCCGCTCATCGCCACGAACGTGGGTACGAATTCTTAATTCTCAATTCCCTAATTCTTAATTGGGTGCTCTTCATTGGATCGGAGTGCTCATATCCAGCTGAATCTCCGCAGGAGCCAGAGCGCGGCTGTAGATGCGTACCTCGTCGATCATCCCCTTGAAGTATTCACCCCACACCGAGTTGCCGCCGATGCGAAGGGCGCCGGTGGTCGTCACCATCGCGCCGTTGAGCTCGGTGGTCGAGACCAGCGTGCCGTTCACGTAGAGCCGCAGCGCCGCGCCATCGAAGGTGAGCGCGAGATGCGTCCAGGCGTTGAGCGGGACGGCCGCGGTTCCAGTCACCGGAACGTCCGCGTTGACGTGCGCGTAGCCGACCGGGCGCGATCCGTTGTTGGCCGTGTAGAGCGACCACCCAAGGCCGCCCGGCGCTTCCTTGAGAATCGCCGATCGCCAGCCGCTGCCCGATGTCGGACGGACCCACGCTTCGAGCGTCATCCCGGTCGTCAGATCGAGCGACGCCGAATCCGCGACCGTCACCCAGGCGCTCGTGCCGTTGAACGAGAGCGCCGATCCGAACCTGCCGCCCGCATTCCAGGTGGCGTTCGACAGCGTGCCGGTGTTGCCCTGGCCTGACGAGTCCTTGGTCGTCACACCCGATCCTTCGTTGAAGCTGTACGCCGCAACGAGTCCGGCCGGCGCGGACGAGGTATTGGAGACGTTCACCGTGATCGTCGACGACGCCCTGCTGCCGGCGGCGTCGCGCGCGATCGCGCCAAGCGTATGCGGGCCATTGGACGTCGTCGCCGTGTTCCAGGTGAGCGAATAGGGCGGCGTGACGCGTTCGGCGCCGAGCGCGGCCCCATCGAGCTGGAACTGCACGCCGGCGACACCCACGTCGTCCGACGCCGTCGCCGTGACGGCTGCGGACCCCGACAGCGTTGCCTGATCGGCGGGCGAGGTGATCGCGACGGTCGGCGGCGTCGTGTCGGCGAGCACGATCGCCAGCGCTTCATTCGACGGAGCGCTCACGTTCTTCGCGATGTCCTGCGCCGTCACCAGGTAGAAGTAGCTACCGGCGGTGACCGAGTCGGTGTACTGCGTCGTCGTGGACTGACCGATCCTGGTCGCCGCCGACGGCGTGAACCCGGAGGTCGTCGATCGATAGACGTTGTAGAGCGCGACTCCCGTGTCGTCGGTCGCGGCGGTCCACGTCAAGGTCGCCGCACCCAGCGCACCCTGGGCGGACAGGTTGCCCGGCGGCGTCGGCGGCAGGGTATCGGCCGCGGGCGAAGCGATCCGGACGAACCTGGCGATCGACGGCACACCGGCCGCGTTCACGATGAACAGCATGTAGTAGCCGGGCGGCGCGAGATTCGCGTTTGCCGGCGCGGTCGCGTTGACCGTGCCGGGGAGCACCGTGAAGGACAACGGGATGTAGCGCTGATCTTCGTCGAAGCCGTGCGTGACGGCGCCCGGCCGCATCAGCGCGACCGATGCGATCGATGCCGCATCGGGCGTTCCAATCGAGAACACCGCGCCGTACTGCAGCGTGTCCACGACCTGCGCGAGGTTCGGGCGCGCGCCTTTGAAGAGATACGGCGGCGAGAAGATCTGTCCCTGCGTTTCGTTCTCGGCGCCGCTGTCGTTGCCGCCGCCAGCGGACAGCACGCGACCGTCCGGCAAGAGCAGCGCGGTCGAGTGGTACAGCCGCGGCACCGACGCCGGCGCGAGCGTGCTCCAGGTCTCGGTGGCCGGATTCCACAGTTCGGCTTCGAACACCGCGTGCGTCGTATCGTGCCCGTCGAGCGTGGTGCCGCCGCCGGTGACGAGCACGCTGCCATCGGGTAGCAGCGTGGTGTTGTGGAACGCGCGTGGCGCCGCCATCGACGAGACCTGACGCCACGCCGGCGTCGCCTGCGTCAGGTCGAGTGCGAACGCAGTCGCGGCCGCCTCGCCGCTCGTTCCGCTGTCCGCCGCGGTGCCGGTCTTGAGGATCTTTCCGGGCAGATACATCGCCGCGCTGTGGCCGTCGCGCACGACGGGATCGACCGTCGACCATCTGCCGGTCGTGAGATCCAGCTTGCTGGTTGCGACGACTTCTTCGTTCGCACCCGCGTCGACAACGGTTCCATCGGGCATCACGAACATGAACGGGTAATACGGGACCGCGAGCCGCGCCGACGTCAGCGTCGAGAAGCGTCCGGTCGCGGGATCGAACACTTCCGGGAGATCCGCGAGGCAGGTCAGACAACTCTGGCCCCCGGATGTCACCAGCATGCGGCCGTCGGGCAGCGTCGTCGCGGTCGGGTACCAGCGACGGTACGACATGTTCGGCAGCGCCGACCACGACTGTGCCACCGGATCGAAGATGTTCGCGTTGGCGGCGCCCAGCGACGGCGGGTCGTAGCCGCCGACGACGAGTATCCGGCCGTCCGGCAGCTGCGCCTGGCCGGCGCAGAACAGGTTGTAGTACGGGTTCGGCACGAGTGTCAGCGATCCGGTCGCCGGATCCCACACGCGCTCCACCCACGACGCCGCGTACGAACCGGAGAACAGCAGCACCTTGCCGGTGCGCATCAGCACCGCGTTCACCGCGACGATGCCGAGATCGAACGGCGTGCTCCACTGGCCGACGGACGTGGACACGTTCAACACGTTCACCGGGACCGCCGCCGACGTCGCGACGTTGCTGGCCGCATCGCGAGCGATCGCGGTGATCACATGCGCGCCATCGGCGACTGACGTCGTCGTCCACGGCATCGAGTACGGCGCGGCTGTGAGTTCCGCGCCGAGGTTGAGGCCGTCCAGCTGAAACTGCACGCCTGCGACGCCGACGTTGTCGCTGGCGCTGCCGGCGATCGTCGTCGTGCCGGAGACGGTCCCCGCAACAGGCGAGGTGATGGCGACCGTTGGCGGAACGGTATCGATCGCCGGCGCCGCCGCCGGGAGCACTTCGCAGATCGCCAGATTGAACCGGTCTGTCGTGGGCGCGGTGTCACTGATCGCGACCGTCGTACCGGCGGCAGCGGTTGGCGCATTCTGCTTTTGCACCCAGTAAGTATCCCCGGTGGACGACATCGTCTGGTGGACGAGCGACTGGCCGGCGGCCGATGTCCGGGAAATCGGGTTGTCCCAGTCGTTGCCGACGCCGAACACCCACGAACCGGCGCGGGTCGTGACGAGCGACGCGGACGGCGCGCCAGACGTGGCGTTGCTCTTCGCGGTCGCGCCGATTGCTCCTGCTCCGCCGACGCCCGAAGGATCGACGCCGGTGAACGACATCACGGTGATCGACGAGACCGTCGGCTGCGACACCGTCGCCGTGACCGAGACGCCGGTGAGGATCGCCGGCGCGAACGCGCGCCAGATTTCAGATGTGCCTGCCTGAACATTGCTGCGCACGACGAGCGACCACGTCACACCCGCGCCGGCAACGCCCGTCACCGCCGCAGTGGTGCCGTCGGCGGCGTCCGTGGCTATGAACGCGAGGAGCAACTCGTTCGGCGCGGCCGTCGAGAACGCCGGCGACGTGACCGTGGTCGCGGCGCTCGTGCGATCCGCGGAGATGTTGACGTCGATGGCGACAGCGGCGTGAGCCGATGAAGCGCACAAAGAGAAAACTGCGACGATAAAGATTCCGCACAGACGACGACTCATGAGCTCCCCAAAAAACATTGAAATCAGTGATCGCGATCGCGAACGTGAGCCTTCTCTAGCATGAGGCGTGCTAGGAACCAGGCTGGATGCAGCCGAATGATCAGGGAAAAGCGAGGCGCGAGTACTGCGCGTCTGCCGTGCGGCAGATATTTATCAGCGCGTGTCCGGAAAGATCGCGTGCCTTACGCCAAATTGTGCAAATCACGATGACCGTCGCGTTCGCGGTTGCGATGCTCGTGACCGCTGAGTCCGTGTTCGATGCCCACACGCGTACGACTCAGGTGACGTGGACAGCCGACGTCGAACCGATCGTGGCCGCACGCTGCGTGCGGTGCCATCAGATCGGCGGCTTCGGTCCGATGTCGCTCGCGAGGTACGGCGACGCGAAAACGTGGGCGCGCTCGATGCGTGACGAGGTCCTGTCCGGCCGCATGCCGCCGTGGCCGGCGGCACCGGGTTATGGCGACTTCAAGAACGACGCGCGGTTGAGCGCGGTCGAGACCGAACTGCTGGCGCGCTGGGCCGACGGCGGCGCGCCACTGGGCCCGCCGGTCGCAAAGCCGCCCGTCGACATCGGTCTCGATCATGCCGAGACACTGCGTGTGGAGCTACCGGCGACAGTCGTGACCGGTCCGGCGAGTCGTATCGCCGTGCCGGTGACACTCGATCGCGATCGGTTCCTGTCGCGCTGGTCGTTCGAGCCGGGTGACCGATCGCTGGTCGAAGAAGTGATGCTCCTGGTCGATGGTACCGCGATCGGTTCGTGGACGCCGTTCGACGATCAGATCGTCTACCCGCTTCACGTGGCGGATCGTGTGCCGAAAGGCGCCGGGATCGCGGTGGCGGTGCGGCGGCGCAGAACCTCCACGACGGCGATGGTCGGGAGCGCGCTGACGCTGTCGTTCGATCGGAAACCGTCACGGGAGGTGCAGCACGCCGAGCTGCGATGCGGATCGTGGCCATTCGATCGTGACGTGGAGTTGCTCGCGGTGAAACCGACGGCGGCCGCAGCCGGCGAGGCGATCGAAGTGGTCGCGTATGGAGGCGACAGTGTGGTGACGCCGGTCGCCGTGGTCAGTCGCTACCGGCCGGAGTACACGGTGACGTATCGGATGCGTGTGCCGATTCAGCTGTCGCGCGGATCGCATCTCGAGATTCGATCGTCGTCTGCCGGATGCAGCGCGACGATCGATTTCGTGAATCGATAGAACGTGGCGCGAAGGCTTCACCGGGCGTCAGCTATGGCTCCTCGATCGCCACCGAGAACGACACGGTCGCGACCCGGCCGGCGCGCTGGAATTGCGCCCATATCCGATACATCCCGGCCCGGGGAAAGAGCGCCTGGAACACGACGGACGGCCCATGCGCCGACGAGAGTTCCGCGACCGGATGACTGTGGAACACGGCGCCGAAGTCGGCGCTGACGATCAGCAGGTGGCCGTTGGCGCCAAGGTACGGCTCGATGTCCGTGACGGGCGCACCAGTGGCCGGATCGTGCAGCTCGAAGGTGAGGAGCTGCTCCCGCCGCGCACGCGGGTCCGGCGGCGTGAGATGGACGCGCACATTGCCATCGGCCTTGTCGCCGAGATCCTGGACGAGCGCCGGCGCGGCGTTCAGCGATCCCGCGTAGCCAGCGGTGACCACGGCCCGGTGCAGCAGTTGCGGTGCGGCACCTTCGGGCACGAAGTCCGCGATCAGCTCGTACGGTCCCGGCCGCGGGACGTCAAGGTCCACCCCGAGCGATCCGTTTCGCTGCAGCGTCGGATGCACGTGCGAGAAGTACTCGAGGTCACGACCGACCACGAACAGGTGGAAGATCCGCTCGTGAACGGATTCGAACCGGCGGACGACCGCCCCGGTGGACGGCCGCCGTACAAAGAAGTCGACGTGAGCCTTCTGACCCGGCCGCAGAGTCCGCGGCGTGAGGCTGAAGTCGAGCACGTAGGGCGTGTAGTCGCCCGCCGCCGCGACGAGCGTCATACCGCACTTCGGACACTTATCGCCCGCGGTGCCGCGAACGTCCGGATGCATCGGACACATGTACGCGGCCTGGGCGGCGAGCCTGGCGAAGACGAGGCCGGCGACCGCGACGACGGACAGCAACCGCAGAGATCGCAGAGAGCGCAGAGAAAACAGTTTCTTTCGTTCCCGCGCAGCCCACCGAAGGGGCAAGCACCGAGCCAGCAGTGCTCTGCGAACTCTGCGGTCTCTG
>Ga0066903_100005660_pt1 | contig 10896 bp, 13 predicted proteins | sample PanSoiMetaGPlot1_FD_67491 | JGI IMG/M metagenome (GOLD analysis project Ga0066903, IMG submission 67491) | Tropical forest soil microbial communities from Panama analyzed to predict greenhouse gas emissions - Panama Soil - Plot 1 (version 2) | ecosystem: Environmental > Terrestrial > Soil >...
ACGCGCTCATGGAATGGTGCGGGCCCGTCGCCGACGAGAGCGTCGAGGTCGAGCTCGGCGATCGCGGCCGCGGCGCGCTCGAGCTCGAGCTCCGGGACGCTCGTCGAGGCCTCGAGGATTTCGTCACGTCGCCGGATAACTTCGGCCTCGCGCCGGCGCTATTCCAGGCCGGCGTCGACGCGCGCCAGGCGAACGTCGAGAGGATCGAGCGCGAGCTCGCCGAGCTCGGCGACGTCGACGCGGTCGAGGCGATTCGCGCGACGCTGCGCGAGGTTTGGTATCAGCCCGAGACGACGATCGACGAAAAGCGCGCGCTACTCGCCGTCGTCCTCGACCGGGTCGAGGTTCGCCGCGGGACCGCTAAGGGTCGCGCCCGGAAGTCGGAAACCGTCGCCTCGAGGGTCCGGATCACGTTCCGGGATGGCTCGACGGCGTAGGAGCCGCTCGAGCTCCTCGAGGAGCTCGCGCTCGAGCGTCGGTTTCGCCGCAGAGCGATTCTCGCCGCTCATTCGGTCCCCCCTCCGGCCGGGACGTCTGCGAAGCGGCGAGGGTAACAGGTCCGACTCACGCTAGCGCCGGCGATTCTGCCGGCGCTCGAGCTCGTCGAGCCGCTCGTCGAGCTCGCGCGCGTAGCCTCGAACGGCGAGGATCGCGAGGAGCGCGACGCCGTCGCCGGCGAGCGAGAGGACGAGCGCGACGATCGTCATAGCTCCCACGCCGAGAGTTGCGGCCCGATCATCTGACATATCCCGGTGTCGTGGGAGCATTGCCAGAGGTCGAACCAGTACGGTTGCCCGCGCGTGAGGCCGGGAACCGGGATGATGTAAACGTAGGCGCCGCCGCTCGTTCCGATGTCGGGCCCGAGGACGATTCCAGTCGCAGGGTCGCCGTTCTTAGGCGCCGTCGCGCCGGCGTCATAGGCGAACCGGGTTTTTAGCTGCCAGGAGTTTTTCGCGTAGCTAATCGAGAACACGACATTTCCCGAGCGAACCGGCGTGATCGTGCCGGCGAGCCCGGCCATCCGATAGTCGGCGTGCCCGATCGCGGGCGGGTTCGCCGGCGCCTTACTCGTCATAGCCGGCGCGACCGGCGTCCCGAACAGCGCCTCGAGCCGCTCGGCGAGCGCCTGCATATCCGCGGCGCCCTCGGCGACTTGATCGCTCGAGAGCGGGTACGGGAGTTTCAGGATCGGGGTTTGTGCAGGCATTCGCGCCTCCTACGGTTGAAAGTCGCCGAGCTCGTCGGCCTCGTTCCACTCGAGCGGCGGCGTCGCCGCCCACGTCGAGCCGCTCGGCGCGAGCTCCTGCCATTGCAGCGCGAGCCCGGACGCGCTCGGGTCCGAGAGCGCGAGCTCGAGCTCCCACGTCGGGCCCGTGATTGTGTGCGTCCATCCCTCGACGATCGGCGTCCATTCCGGCGTCGGCGCGCTCGCCGGGAGCCCGCTTAGGACGACGCGGTCGCCGACCGCGAGGCCGGGAATCGGGCCCAAGTGCAGCGCGTCTCGCATCCCCCACGCCGGAAACGCATTGCGCGAGAGCGCGACCATTCCGCGTTGATGAGCGGCGCCGGCGTCCTGAATCCGCGTCGCCTCGATCGACGTCGAGCGCCGGTCGAAACGGTCGATCGACGCTTGATCCGAGACGATCGTCGAGACGACGGCGTCGTCGGGCCCATACTGAACCTCGATCACGTTTACGACGTCGAGCGTCTGCAGCCACTTAGGAGCAAACGCGACTTTCGCCGGATCGAGAGCATGGACGCTATGAGGCCTCGTCGAGCGCGAGCCGATCGCCTGCGCGACGAGCCGGCCGTCGGGAGTGTCGACGATCGCGGCGCCGACCGCGTCGGCGAGCGAGCTCGCATAGGTCGCGAAAAGCATCAGGCCGGTGTCGAGGTTGACGGGCGGCTCGAGGATCGGATCGAAACTCGGATCGGGCTCGACGACGTAGCCGAACCTCGTCGAGCCGAGTAGCCGCGCCGCTCGAGCCGACCACGTCTCGGCGACCCACCCCGAAATGTCGAGCTCGACGCGGTTCGCGTTCGCGAGGACGCCGGCCGCGGCGATCGCGAGGAGATCGTCGTCGAGCTCGGCGTCCGAGACGACGCCCGTAAACAGCGCCCACGGATCGGCGTCGGGCCCGAACGCCCGAACCTCGATCGACGTTCCGCACGAAAACAGGCGCGTAAACGCGCGGTCGACGGGATGCAATGCGAGCGCGAGGCTCGACGGTTGCGGCGAGCCGGTGACGTCGTCGCGCCCGACTCGGATCGTCAAGTCGGCGAGGACGTCGGCGAGGTCGAGCTCGACGCCGTCGAGCCGAATCGAATAGATCCAATCGGCAAACTCGCCCGAGCCGACGAGCCGCTCGCCGCATAGAAACGTCCCGACGATCGACGGCTCGGACCACTCGCCGGCCACGGCTATTGAGCTCGGATCACGTAATGGACGACGAGATAGGGCGGCGTTTGGGTTTGGCTTAGGCCGGGCCCGACTTGACCATTGATCGCCGGGAGCGAGGTCGCGCCGCCGACGCTCGCGCCCGTTCCCTGCGCCCGTATCCACGATTGCTTACGCAGCGCGCCCGAGGCCTGATTCGAGTGTCCGATCGAGAGCGCGCCGCCGGCCGTCCCAAACTCGTATTCGTCGATCAAATGCGAGTGTCCGGGATCGCTGAACCCGTGGCCATGGTCGGGCAGGCTGATGTTATGCGGGTGCCCGTGGTGCGGGATACGCGAGTTGACGTCGGCGATTCCCTCGTTTGCGCCAAACGCGACGTAGCCGTGCGTCCCGAAACCGACGAGCATCCGGCCGCGAGTGTCCGGGAGATTGAACGTCGTCGAGCCGTCGCCGGCGCCGAAATGGTCGCCGATGATCGCGTAGAGCTCGGGGAAGTCGGCGCGGAGGATCGCGGCGCCGTCGCAGAATAGGTGTCCGGCGGGCGGGTTCGGATGCCCGGCCCACGGGAATATGCCGCCGATCGGGAGCCCGCCGCCGCCGCCGACTTGGTCGACGAGCGCCCATAGCTCGGCGAGCGCGTCCTCGAGGTAGTTCATATGCGCGGCGTCGACCGGCGTCTGTTTGTCGACCCACGTCTGTTTGTTGTATGGCATTAGGAGCTCCGTCCCATCCGGCGGTCGGATTGCATAAGGACGCGGCGAACGGCGCGCGCGGTTCCCTCGGGGTCGACGGCGCCGTAAATGTTGAACGTCGGGCCCGTCGCGACGGCGCCTCGAGGAGCCGGGCCCGTCGAGTAGCCGGCGACGGCCGGCGCGCCGGCGTAGGCGAGGTTGACGCCGGGAATATGCGGCAAGTGAATGTCCGGGACGTGAATCCGGCCGAGCGCCGAAATCAGACTCTCGACCGCGCCTATAACCGAATGGATCGCGCTCGAGACGGCGTCGAGGACGGAGCTCATAATGTCGCCGGCGGCTCGAGCGGCCGCGGCGACTTTGTCCCAGTTCTCAGCGATGAGCGCGATCGCGACGCCGAGCGGCCCGAATGCAAACGCGGCGACTTGCCAATGCGCGACGATCCAATCGAACGCCTGTTTAGCCATATCCCAAAGTGCCTTGAACGCCTGCTCGAGAGCTCGGCCCGCGGCCTCGACCGCATGTAGCGCGCCCTGGACTATGTCGCGAAACGTCTCGGATTTCTTATAGGCAATGACGAGGCCGGCGGCGAGCGCCGCGATCGCGGCGACGACGAGCCCGATCGGGTTCGCCGAGAGCGCCGCGTTTAGGAGCCATTGCGCCGCCGTCCATGCCGCGGTCGCGACTTTCACGGCGATTTGCAGCGCCTCATATGCCTTTATCGCGACGTTCGCCGCGAGAATGCCGGCCGAGAGAACGGCGACGACGGCCGCGAGCGCCGCGATTAGCTTCGAGTTTTGTTGCGCGAATATCGCCATTTGCGTCAGCATCGGCAATAGCTTTTCGAGGATCGGCAGGAGGATGTAGCCGAGTTGCTCGTTTAGGTTTCCGGTCGCGATTTTCAGGCGCGCCATTTGACCCTGCGCCGTGTTCGCCGCCGACGCCATCGCGCCGCCCGTGGTGTCGGCGAGCTCGCCCATAATCACGTCGAAATCCTTTGACTTGCGCGCGGCCTCGGATAGTCCCGGCGCGAGTTTCGCGAGCTGCGCCGTCTGCCCCTCATGCGCCTTAGCGACCGCGTTCGCGACCGTCTCGACGTCCTTCCCGGTCGCCGCCGAAATGTCGAGGACCTGATTCATCAGCGTTTGCGCCTCCGTGGTGTCGCCGGTTGCGCGCGCGAGCGCCTCGAACGCCGGGACGAGTTGATCGTCTGCGACGCCGGTCGCCTGCTCGGTTTTGCCGATGTAGTCCTCGACCGCGGAAATCTGAGCGTCGGTCGCGCTCGTCGTGTTCTTGAGCGCCGTCGAGAAATGCTCATAGAGGGCGGCGTCCTCCATCGCGGCTTTACCCGCCGAAATCGCCGCCGCGGTTACGGCCGTGAGAGCGGCCGCGGCCGGCAATGCGGCTTTCTGCAGCCCGGATTTCATCTTGTCGCCGGTCGACGCCGTCTTGTCGAGCGCCGTGTTCAGATGCCCGAGCTCGCCGACCGCCTCGGCGGTTTTCGCGCCGATCGTAATGAGAATGTCGCCGGGCCCGGCCACTAGTGAAACCCTGCTTTCGCCGCGAGCGCGTCGACCGCCTTAGTGAACGCGCGCATACCGGGACCGTCCTTGAACGCCTTTACGGTCGGCGCGATCCAATAGCCGGCGCCGTTCGGCGAGACGGCAAACCGATTCGGCTCGCCGGCGGGCCCACGTTCCGAGCCCCATAGGAGCTTCGCCGCGATCGCGCCGTAACGTCCGACCGGGACGCCGCCGCCGATCGAGACGGCCGGCCAGGAGCCCTGCGAGCTCGGCCGGATTGATTGCGCGACCCTCGAGGCGACCGGGACGCCGCTCCCGCCGGCCGCGGCGACGAGCGCGCCGACGAGCTCGCCGCGGAGCCCGTCAGCCGTCGCGCGGAGCTCGCCGCCGCTCGGATGATGTAGCGCCCGCTCGAGGACGTCGAGCGCCCGTTGCGTTTCCTTCATCCCCTGCATATCGACGCTAAACGAGCTCATCGCCGGCGCCCGACGACGTCGACGAGCGTCGCGAGGTCGCGATCCTCGAGCTCGAGAACCTCGGCGACCGAACAGCGAAGGACGACGGCGAGCTCGACGATCATTCGCCGGACGCTGCCCGCAGGGTAGGAGGGACGACGCTCGCCGTCTCGAGCCCCTCGGCGTCGACGTCGACGCCGACGACGGTCGAGCGCCAGGCGTCGAACCCCTCGAGGCCTCCCGTCAGCCCGTAATAGGCGAGGACGTGCATCCAAACGAACCGCGAGAGCGTCGGATCGGTCGGGAGCCCGTGACGGTGCGCCCATAGCTCCCACTCGGCCATCGCCGACGTTCCCGCGGTCCAATGCTGAACCTCGCCGGATTTGAGCTCGACCGTTCCCGTGATTTTCAGCATCGGCTAAGCCGCCGCTTTTGACTTCGCCGAGCTCGCGCCGTTGCCGGCGGGCGGCGTGATCGTCCGGACCGGCTTCCCGTCGACCGGAAACGAGAAGTCGGCCGTAACCTGCACGCCGGCGTCGCCGCCGATCGGGACGGCCGAGACGAGGACCGTCCCGGTGAACGTGACGCCTAGATCGGTCGCCGGCGTCCAAGTGAACGGGACGCTCGAGCCCGAGTTGTCAAAACAGTAGTTGACGAACCCGGTCGCGAGCTCGAAATCCTGGATCGCCGAGCCCTCGAGCGCCCACGTTTCCTTCTGTTCGGGGAGCGGCTCGGGGTCGGCGAGCGTCGGCGTCCCGTCCGTCGAGTCGAGGCTCGGGGTCAGGACTACATTCGTGATTTGCTGCCCGTATTCGGCCGTCCCGAGTTGCAGGGTGCCGGGCCCGAGACGGGAGTCTGCAAACGTGGTCGACATTGGCTAGGCCTCCTCTGGGACGTTGATAGGAACGATGAGCTCGATCGCCGGGAGCGGCTCGGTATTCACGCCGCCGCGCCAGGACGTCGGGCGATAGGCGTCGATCCGGCAGGCGAGCGCGACCGCGTCGGCGAGCGCGAAAGCGCGATCGCGCGCGAGCCGGCTATTCAATGGATCGCCCGAGACGACGTGAACCGCCACGGTGTAGCGCCGAGCTCCGAGCGTTCGCCCGACGTAGCTCGGGAGCCCGACGACGACGCCGGCCGGTTGCGGGTAGAACGCGCCCGCGTCGTCGGTCGCCTCGATTCCGGCGTCCTCGAGGAGCTCGAGCAAGGCCTCGAGCGCCCGAACCGCCGGCGTCGTCGCCGTCGCGCTCATGCGACCACCGGCCGGCGCCATCCGAGCAAACGCATAACCTCGGCGCGCCGCGCGCCGAGAGCGTCATAGACCATCGTCTCGTCGCCGTAGCCGGCGAACCCGCTCGGCGCGTTCCGGGTTTGATAGATGAGGCCGGCCCAAATGATCGCGCCGGCGTGAATGTCGGCCGGGACGACGGTCGACTCGCCGGCGAGGTCGAGGTCGGATCGCCGGCGCTCGACCGCGGCTTTCGCCGCCGCGGTCGAGAGCGCGAGGTTATCGTCGGCCGAGACGTCGCCGGGTAGGTCGAGATACCCGGCGACGTCCTCGACGGTCAGCCACTCGGCCGGCATCGGATTAGCGCGAGCTCCTCGAGCTCGAGCCGCCCGGCATCGCGCGCGCCGGCGTCACGCCGGCGAGCTTCAGGAGCTCGGCCGGATAGTCGGTATCGAACAGCCCCTCGCCGACGACGGCGAGCTCGACGTTTAGCGCGCCGATCGCGTTCGCCGTCAGGCGAACCGGCTCGGTCACGCGCGCGTCGACGGCGCGCCGAGTCGCGAGGATCACCTCGCCGGCCGGGAGCGTCCCGGACGTAATCGCCGGGATGCCGGCGAACGTCGTCGAGAGCTCCGAGCCCGAGACGCCGCCCTGCGCGAGCGGGACCGACAGCGCGCCGGCGTCGGCGAACTCGCCCCAAACGTCGGGCGCCATGATGATGAGCTCGGGCGCCCTCTGATTCCCGGTCGCGACGAAAAACTCGGCGATCGCGGCGCCGAGCGTGGTCGCCGTTCCCGGCGACGCTGCGCCGACTTCGCCGTAGACCTTCGCCTCGACGTCGAGATACCAGTCCTGGACGGCCTCGGCGTAAATCTCGTCGACGATGCTCGGGTCGGATCGCTGGACGACGACCCACGGGATCGCGCCGGCCCAATCCCACCGGATCACGTCGGCCGTCTGCGAGCCGACGACGACTTTCGTCGAGGTCGCGTCGGCGTCGACCGACGCCGCCCATGCGCCGTTCGGGAGCGTCGTCCACTTCGGTTTCGAGACGAGGAGCCCGACGCCGGGGAGCGGCCTCGAGCGAAAAGCGTTGTAAAGCGGCCGCGCGACTTCCTTCCCGCCGATCACGGTTCGCTCATAGGTCGGCGGGAGGAGCCCCGAGACGTCGGTCGAGATTGACTCGACGAGCGCCGCCTCGAGGAGCCGGACGGCCTCGCGCTCGCCGTGTTGCGCGCGGATCGTCAGGCAGACGAGCTCGCCGGCCGAGAGCTCGCGCGGTTCGGGATGGCGCGTCGCGAGGATCACGGGCGCCGCGTTCGATGCTTCCATCGTTGCGTCCTCCTGTTCGGATTCGTCGTCGCCGGCGCCCTCGCCGGCCTCGTCGTCGTCGAGCTCGTCCTCGAGCTCGTCGTCGTCCTCGTCCTCCTGGTCGCCGTCCTCGACGGGCGGCTCGTCCTCGGCGGCGACGTGCGTCACGGACGCGCCGGCGTAGGCGCCGAGCGCCAGGAGCGAAACCTCGACGACGTTCGCGTAGGCCTCGCCGCCGTCGACGTCGCCGACGCCGTCAGCGCCGGCGCGAATCTCGCCGACGAGCTCGGCGCCGATCGAGAACGCGCCGCGCGAGCCCGACGCCGCCTGAACGAGCGCCTCGTCGCCGAGCGGCGTCGCGTCGATACGGAACGAGGCGAGCGTCCCGACGGGCCCATCGGCGAGGCTCGCGAGGACGCCGACCGGCCGGCCGCGATCGTGGTCGAGTAGGAGCGGCGTCCGAGCTCGAGCGGCGCGGATCGAGCCGGGCCCGAACCGCAGCGGGAACGGCGCGCCGGTCGGCCGCGCGGCCTCGCCGAACGGGACGATAACGCCGGCGATCGTGCGCGCCTCGAGGTCGGCGGCTAGGACGTCCATCTCGAATCTGAGCATGGCTACACCTTTCCGGGAGTGAGGTCGGGAGTCGCGATCGACGTCGGGATGCCGAGATAGCCGCGCGCCTCCTCGAGCGTGATGATCTGCGCGCCATAGAGAGCGATCGCGTAATCGGCCGCGGCTTGCGGGTCCGAGCGTAGGAACGTCTGCACGTCGAACGCGACCGACTGGCCCGCCGGCGTCGCGTCCGAGAGCGTCTCCTCGACCGTCCGTAGATACGGCGCGACGGCGCTCGAGACGAGTATCGCGAGTTGCTGCGACAGGTTCGAGTAGAGGAGCGCGCTCGCATTGCCGGACGGCGACGCGCCGATCATTGCGACCGGGACATTCCAGAGGCGCGCGACGTCGGTCGCGACGTTCGCGCGCGCCTCGACGAGTTGCAAGTCGGCCGGCGAAATCGCCTCGCGCGAGTAGCTAACGCCCTGCAGCCAGGCGACGCCGTTCTCGCGCCGGCTCGTCTGAAAGTCGGCGACGATTTCTTTCGCCTCCTCTTTCGAGAGCTCGGTCCCCTCGTTTGTCAGCGTCCCGGCCGGGAGCTCGACGGCCGAGAGCCGGCGCGCCGCCTGCTCGAGCTCGATCGCCGCGGCGAGCGTCCGGGCGCCGATCGTCAGGAGCGCCGGGAGCGGCGAGTCGAACCGGATCACGTCGGCGACCGGGACGACGCCGTCGACGCCGGCGATCCGGTAGCCGGTGAGCTCCTGCCAGGAGCCGCCCGTCGAGCGCGTCTCGGCCGTCACGTCGACGAACGGCGTCCATCGCGCCCGCCGCGGCCATCCCTCGGCGTCGCGATCGAGAACGCGCCAATACGCGCGACCGCAGAACGCTAGATCGTCGATCGTGCCGGCGAGCGTCGCCGGCCACGTCGTCGACGGATCGGGCTTCGTCAGGAGCCAGCCCGGATCGAGCCGCTCGGCGCCGCGGTAACGGTACGGCGTGATTTGCGTCGCCGTCCCGACGACGAGGTTTCGGCAGGCGACGCACGCCGGAATCGAGAGCGCCGACTCGCGCGAAACCGCCTCGGCGATCCATGCGAGCTCGGCCACCTCGAGCGGCGTCCCGGACGTGATCGCCGGGACGAGCGCCCGCCGGCGAGGAGCGAGCTCCGAGCTCGAGCTCGAGCTCCCGGTGATGAGACGGAGTCGCCGACCCACGTCCTCGAGGATGCCCGTCGATCGCCGCCGGCGCCCTCGTCGATTTCGACTAGTCCGATCCGATGAGCTCGAGCTATCCCGAGACGACCATCGCGCGCCGGCGGCGGTCGGGACGGAGCTCGAATCCGACCGCCCAAACCGCGGCGCGCGCGAGATAGATCGGGCCCGGCGATCGCTTCGCCGAGAGCGTCGTCCCGACGTCCGGGACCGTAACCGGCGTCGCCGTCAGCATTTGCCGAGTGAGCTCCTCGTCGCCGTCGTGACGGAGCCGGCCGTCGACGATCGCGGCGAGCGTCGGCCCGTAGCCGGCGCGCTGCTCGGCCGTCCCGACTTTGACGGCCGTCAGCCCGCGGAGCTTCTCGACGTGTTCGGCGAACGAGGCCGGATAGAGGAGCGTGATCCCTCGCCGGCGCGCGACGAGCTCCTCGAGCTCCGTCCATAGCGCGCGCCTCGAGGCGAACGCGCGCCCGGTGAGACGCACGTCGCCGGCGGCGTCGAGGACGGCGAGCGCGTAGCCGCACGCGCCCGGCGCGCCGTCCTGATCGTTGATCGCGAGCGTCCCGGCCGGCGCCGCCGGGAGCTCGAGCTCGAGCTCGGCCGCGTCCTTCCACTGACTCGGCGCGATCCATGAGCGCGCCGCGAGGACCCACTGATTCAAGTATTGACGGCGCCAATCCGACTCGGACGGCGTCGTCGCGTAAGCGTGCGTCAGCGCCTCGAGACGCTGCGCCGTCCAATGCGGCGACGCCTGCCGCCACGCCTCGCGATCGTCCGGGTAGGCCTCGGGCGCCGCCGACCACTCGAGGAGCAAGATTCGCGCCGAGTCAGGGTCGGCGAGTTGCGCGATCGCGGCGTCGCGATCCTCGAGGAGCAAGGTCGAGCCGCCGTCGCCGGCCGTCGAGACGAGGACGAGTTGCGGCGAGACGCGCTCGAGCATCGTCGGCGCGATCGAGCCGTCGACGACGTCGCGCGAGACGCGCCAGGCCTCATCGACGAACCCGAGCGAGACGCTCGAGCCGACGCCGCCGTCGAGCGTCGACGCGGCGAGCCGCCACGCCGAACCGTCCATGAGCTCGATCGCCTCTTGACCATTCGAGCGGCGAACCGTCGCGCCGACAGTCTCCTCGAGCGTATGCGCCGCGTCCTTCCAAATCCGCGCCGCGGTCGAGCGTAGATTCGCGACGTGCAAAACCTCTTGAGGCTCGCCGAACAGGTCGCACGCGCCGACGCGCCACGCGCATAGACCGCGCGCTAGGACCGACTTCCCGGATTGCCGGCTAACGGTGAGGATCACGCGCCGCCATCGCAGCGAACCGTCGGCCCGATGCTCGAGGATTCGCTCGAGCGCGTACCGTTGCCACGGACGGAGCTCGGCGCGCAAGTAGGCGCGAATCCATCCCGTCGCCTCGGCGCCGTAGCTCCCGACGACGTCACTCGGCCGGCCTGTTTCCAGGCGCGGCGGGACGAGCTCGACCGCGTCGGCGAGGTCCGGCGCGTTTCCAGGGGAGATAACTCGGCCTGAC
>Ga0066903_100005661_pt1 | contig 10896 bp, 10 predicted proteins | sample PanSoiMetaGPlot1_FD_67491 | JGI IMG/M metagenome (GOLD analysis project Ga0066903, IMG submission 67491) | Tropical forest soil microbial communities from Panama analyzed to predict greenhouse gas emissions - Panama Soil - Plot 1 (version 2) | ecosystem: Environmental > Terrestrial > Soil >...
GTCTTGCCGAAGATGACGAGGCCGGCGCGTTTCATACGCGCCACCATTTCGCTGTCGTGATCGGCGACTACATCACGCAAGAATGCCGAACCGACGGACGTCACCGTCCCAGCATAATAGACACCAAGGTCCTTCAGCAGGTACGGAACGCCGGTAAACGGCCCCGACGGTAGTCCGTCGGCGATCGTCGCCTCAGCCTCATCAAACAGTCGGTTGACGACGGCGTTGATTGCCGGATTGCGGCGTTCCACGCGCTCGATTGCGGCGTGCAAAAGCTCCCGTGCGCTTACCTGCCGGGTTTTCACCAGTTCAGCAAGACCTAAACCATCGAAGCGCTCGTAGTCGTCCACGATCGTTCATCCCAAGTTCAGGATCGGTTGTCGGCCAGCGCAGGAGTGAGTATCGTCGCCTCGAGATCGACGTTGAAGACCTTAGGACCGATCGATTAGAACACGCCGCAGCGATGGCAGCGGCTCGAAACGCTCAAGGCCATAACCGAAACTCAGTGGCGCTGCAAGTACGGGCGCAAGGTCGCCGCGACATCCCCTACGGGCTCGGCGCGGTGCGCTCGACACGGTTGCGCGCCGGGTTCTGAGGCGGAACCTGGGGCCGCAGAGTCTTGGTTGACAATGGAGAATCTGTTGAGCCAAACCAGCCAAGACTCGGGTTTGCAGACCTCACGATTGAGAGCCGAATCACAACGATCGCGCGACTCTCGGTTGTTCTATCGCGTCGCGATCCATACCCTCATGTCGCAGGCGTTTTGGATGCCAGCGACCAACAGGGCAATCGGCGCCAGTGCCATGAGGTCGGGAGCTAAGGCACCTGCATTAGCAGTGCCGCCGCCGAGACCGTGGCCGCCACATTTCCCCGGAATGGGATGCGGGCATAGAAGACCCTGCCGGGGAGATCAATCCCGGAACCGAAGCGGCTGAAAATTCGAATCCAAATCCGTCCCGAATAGATCAAACCGGCGAGGCCGACGCATCCGGCCAAGACCCCTCGCATTGTCTGGGTTTGGGTCGGAATGGTCCGTCAGGATGCAGATGAGCAGCGCAATCGAAAAATGCAGCAGCGTGGATATGATGAAGGCCTTCATGGGCTCGCGAGCTTTCTCATTAAAGAGATTGGCTCCGATCGAAGCCGCAACAAACATCCGCCCCACCAGCGTCGCGACTGCAGCACCAACAAGAGCATAGAAATCATGCCAATTACGCACCAGTACGGCGAGCTCTGCATCCATGTCACACCGCGATTCCTGGCGCCGCTTTGGGGCTTTGATGCTCTGCACCTAGCGGGGCTCCCTCCTCTCGTTTACGAGGCGGCCGCGAGGCGCATATTGGCTTAGCGTGCGTTGAAGCAAACGCCAACCATACCACTGTCATTTCGGTTTCATCTTAAAAGCAAGCAATCGCCGCACACACCGATCGCGGCTTTTATCAAACGACGCGAACGTTCTTGAACTGCCATGGGTCGGCAGAATCCAGTTCTTCGGCAAAGAGCGCGCCGCGTCGGACCAGCGGGGTCCAATCAGTATAGGCGCCAACGACAGGGCCAAGATAGGGCAGGCAAATATCAAGCATACGACGAAAATCGACTTCGTCGGGCTCAATCACGCCCTCAGAGGGATGCTCGATGCACCACACCATGCCGGCCAGCACGGCAATGCAAACCTGAAGGCTGGTGGCATTGTTGTACGGGCAAAGCTGCCGCGCCTCTTCGATCGAGAGCTGCGAGCCGTACCAATAGGCGCCCTTTGTGTGACCGGCGAGCAAGACGCCGAGCTCGTCAATACCAGAGATTATCTCGTCCATCATCAACCGCTGCGAGGGCTGGACGTGCCACTGCTTCCCCGCGAGTTCGTGGACGCTGAGCACCGCGTCGTCACAGGGGTGGTAGGCATAGTGGACCGTTGGTCGGTAGAGCACGCGGCCGGCCTCGCGGTGGGTGAAATAGTCGGAGATCGAGATCGACTCGCCGTGGGTAATCAAAAATCCATGGAAAGGGCCCTCCAGCGGCGTCCAGGTACGGACCCGGACGGAGGCGCCCGGTCGATTGAGAAAGATGGCGCTATCTGCCCCAAAAGTGTGGCGGGCGCCGTCCGCGGGAAAATGCCGTTCATGGGTGCCCCAGCCAAGTTCTGACGGTTGCCGTCCCTCGCTGCAGAATCCTTCAATCGACCAGGTGTTGACGAATTCGCCGACGCGCTTGGGCACACTTGCGACCTGGGTGTCCCGCTCCGCGATATGAATAACCTTGACGCCCACGTTGTGCGCGAGCTCCGCCCATCCGCCGCGGTTGGCCGGGACCCGGGAAGGCGCGACGCCGGTGTCGCGGGCGACGTCGATCAAGGCCTGCTTGACGAAATGCGAAACGAGGCCGGGATTGGCCCCATGGGTGATAAGAGCGGTGGGGGCCGGCTCGCCGCGTTTGCTCCGCAAGGCCAGCGCCGATTCCCGCAAAGCATAGTTCGACCGCAGCGACGGGGGAATTGAGGGATCGGTGTAGGCACCGGGCCACGGCTCGATACAGGTGTCGAGATAGAGCGCGCCCCGCTCGCGACAGAATTCAATTAATGCCACCGAAGAAACATCGACAGAGACGTTGAGCAGAAAATCCCCGGCACCGATCAACGGGTCGAGCACGCTCCGATAGTTTTCGCGCGTCAGAGGCTCGATCACGAAGCGGACGCCGAGCGCCTTGGCCTCCGCTTGTCCGCGCTCCTCGGCGGTAACGATGGTGATGCGTGTGGCAACGGTATCGATGTGGCGCAGGATGAGCGGAAGGCTGCCCTGACCGATCGAACCGAACCCGACGATGACGATCCGGCCGGCAAAGCCGCAATGCTTGATAGGCGACGACATTCCCGTTCTCCGTTTTCAGCCGTGCTATGTGCGCATAAAGCCACCCACGCCATCAAGGGATGGGTTTAACGATATTGTTCGCGATCCGCCCGTGTCCCCCCAAGTATGTTTGTCTCATGACGCTTCTGCAACATTTCCATGATGATCGGTCGTCAGCCCGTTCTCGAGCTGCCGCTGCGAACCGCTAAAACCGGTTGCCTCGACCGGGAAATGGGCGCATTCAGAACGGGACTAATATCTGCTGAAGCCTTGACGGCATTGGCACCGGTCACGAAACCCATGCGTGAATATCCAACCTTCTCGTTGCTGCCGGGATTTCTAGGACTCGCACTCTCCAAGGACGCCGCCGACATCTGCATCGCCGGTATACCTTTCGATATCGGGACGACCTATCGCAGCGGTGCGCGCTTTGGTCCCCAAGCCATTCGCAAGGCGAGCCACATGCTCGCCGACGGCGCTCACCCCGGGAACTGGGTGGACCCATTCGCCTTGTCGCTTGCCGATATCGGCGACTTTCACGTGGCGCTCGGCGATATACAGGCCACCCTGTCGCGGATTGACAGCCAAGCAAGCCCGTTGGCGCATCTTGTGGCCCTCGGCGGCGACCACGGCGTGACGCTGCCTTTGTTGCGCGCCCTGGCTCGGCGCATCGGCCCGCTCGCGCTCCTGCATTTTGATGCGCATGTCGACACCTGGCCCGACAGCTTCGGCCAACCTTACGCGCATGGATCCGTGCTCTATCACGCGATCGAAGAGGGCCTCGTCAACTCCCGCCGGGTCATCCAGGTCGGCATCCGATCACCGGTGAAACGCGAGGTGTTCGATTGGACCGTTGAAAAAGGCGTTACCATCATCACCGCGCAGGAAGTACACGAGCAGGGGCCCAAGGCCGTCGCCGAGCGCATTCGGTCAGTGCTCGGCGATGCGGCAAGCTATCTGAGTTTCGACATTGATGCGCTTGATCCGGCATTCGCTCCAGGAACCGGGACACCAGAGATCGGCGGATTGGCCTCCTGGCAAGCACAGGGTATTGTGCGGCGGCTCGGCGGCCTGCGGTTCGTTGGCATGGACGTCGTCGAGGTGGCCCCGCCCTATGATGTGTCGGACATCACGGCGCTCGCGGCCGCCACCATGGCGTGGGAGTATCTAGCCCTCGTTGGCGCCGCACTTCGCCCTCGAAGCAATATCAGGTAAAGGCGGCACGAAAATTGATGCAACTCACTCCATACTGAGACGTGGCACCTGTCACATGGTCTTATACGTCATCCAGCGAGGCAACGATCAATGTTCCCGATACCGACCAGCGTGTTTCTGACCAGCGGCATCGGCATCCACCAACATCTGCTGACATCCTTCGAGTTCGCCTTACGGGAGGCCGACATTGAGCAGCAGAATCTCACCACGGTCTCGTCGATCTTTCCACCACATTGCGAACTGATCACGCGGGAAACGGGGGTTGCGACCCTCAAGCCCGGCGAAATCACCTTTTGTGTCATGGCGCGTGCGGAGACCAATGAGCCCGGCCGGCTGGTGCATGCCAGTATCGGCTTGGCGCGACCCGCCGATCCGAATAGCTACGGCTATATCTCCGAACATCACGGCTTTGGAATGACCGGCGCGCGTAGCGCGGAATATGCCGAGGACCTCGCAGCCACGATGTTGGCATCGACCCTGGGAATCGACTTCGACCCTGATGCGGCGTGGAACGAGCGCAAAAGGGTGTATGAACACAGCAACCTGATTATCGACAGCACCTCGATCGCTGCAGCCGCAGAAGGTGACCCGTCGGGCCGCTGGACTTGCGTCGTGGCGGTCGCGGTGTTCCGGTTTTGAGCAACGTCGACACGCGCACAGGCCCTGCCGCCTCGCGGCTTTGAGTTCCGGCCCGACGTGACCGTTCCACAAACCTCTTGAACCGCGAGGCGCGAGCGCTTATTTGCAGCCTCGCCCAAACTCGCACGTGCCTGTGGCCGCGTGTCGGTCGGTGGGCATCCGGACAAGAGGCCGGACTGCCGCCTCGGGAAGCATCACCTTCCCGAACCCGTGGACTGACAGTCAGAGGCGAAACTGGCGGACCCCGCCCTCCGTGGGGGACGCGGCTCAAAGCAACGACGGAGCGGGCTTTTTTGGTCTCTGCCGGTCCTCCAAAGATCGGCGCGGCTACCGAAGAGGCTTGTCCTTCTTTGCCAGGCGTGCAGATCGGGCGTTCCCTTCGCACCCAAGGCATTCCGCTCGCAAGAGAGCGCCAGCTCGCATCGCGTCTCCATCGCGCGATGCGAGCTGCCTCTCGTCCCGACGGGTTTGGGTGGCGATCCGTCCTTGAGACATGGGAGCGTGCCATGACTGAGTGCATTCGCGAATTTCAGCGCCCCTGCGGCGATGGCGGCCACGCCGTGTTTCGATCATTGCGCCGGAATTTCACCCGTCCCCTTCGCCTAACCGTTCGTGCCAAGCCGCCCCATGGTGGACAGCGCCACGATGATCGAGACGCGAGTCGCTCTGATCGAGCGGGATAGCGCCCAAGCTCTCGTCTGATCACGCGGCGGATCCGGCGCAGGAAGACCGGTCCTGGCAAACCGCCCTCGCGGGCGGCCAAGGAGGTGACCATGGTGCGCTTTCGTCCAGAACACGACGCCGACATTGTCGCGCGCGAAGCGCTTTTGGATGCGGCCCTCGGACCGTTTCGGCGATTGAAGACGTCCGAACGGTTGCGGGAAGGCCGCCGGCCGGCCCCAGGCTTGTCGTTCGTGGCAAGCGTCGACCAGCGCGTCGTCGGCACTGTGCGGCTGTGGTCCATTACGGCGGGCCCCGCGCGCCCAGCGCTGCTGCTCGGCCCGCTCGCCGTCGATGCGGGTATGCGCAAGGCAGGCATTGGCGCCGGGCTGATGAACACCGCCATCGGACACGCGCTTGAACTGGGTCATCGCGCGATCCTGCTGGTCGGCGCGCCCGCATATTATCACCGGTTCGGTTTCACGAGCGCCCAGACGGGCGCGCTGCGGCTCCCGGGACCGAGCGACCCCGAACGTCTGCTCGCGCTCGAGCTCGTCAGCGGTGCGCTCGCAGGCGCGAGCGGGTTGATCGGCGCAACCGGTCGGTTGGCGCGGCGTGAAGGCGGCACCCGCCGATCGTCAATCGCGCACAGCGCAATGCAACGCTCCGACATCGGCACGGCGGCACCAGAGGGCATTTTTAAGAATGCTGTTTGGATGCCGACGGGTATCTGACCCGTGCCCGTCTTAGTCGAGGTATTTGGTTGGCTTGGTTTCCGGAAGCAGCATCGCTGTCACGAGCGTCGCCCCGACCGCGGCGGCCGCCATCGCGAGAAATCCCGCCGACAAGCCAAATTTTTGGATTACGAAGCCACTGGCGCCCGTGCTGATCGATGCGGCAAGGCTACTGAGCGTTCCCACCGCGCCGCGAGCCAGATTGAAACGCCCACTGCCCGTCGTCACGTCGGTAATTATCAGTATCGTGAGGACCCCGACAACGGCGCCGCTCAGTCCGTCGAGCGCTTGCGACAACAGGAGCGCCCAATCGCGGTCTGACATCGCTAACGCCAGCGCCCGGAGTATCTGGGCGCCAAAGCCGACGAGCAAAAGCGGCTTGCGGCCAATTCGCTCCGAATAGTAGCCAATCCACGGCGCCAGCAAGGCGGTGAGAACCTGTGGAATAACGATGAGGGCGGACATCAGCATCAGGGGCGATCCAACCGTGCTGTGCGCGACGTGCGTTCCGATGGCTGGAAGCATGGCGGCGTCCGCGAGCTGGAACAGGGTGACCGCAGCGCCGAAAACGATGAGATTGCGGTTCTTATGCAGATCGAGCATTCGGTGGATGCTGGTCGCCGACTCACCGGTGCCCGCATTGCGCGCGCGCGCATAGTCGATTTCGTTCGGCCGAATGAGAAGGAGCGCGATCAATGCCGGGACGGAAAGGGCCGCCGCCGCCACGAAAACCGCCCAGGTGGCGGTCAGCCCCCCGACTGCGCCCATCGCGCCAGCCGTAAGTGCGTTGCCGGCCGCACTGAAGCGATAGTTTCGCCCGATACGAAACGACATCGTCGCGCGCCCCACCAGGCCGAGCGAAATGGACGCAATCGCTGCAGTTGTCAGGCCAGCCGCGAGGCCATGGACCGCCTGGGCGACATAAACCATGGAGAGCGTCGGCATCAGCGCCAGAGTGAGCGACGCGCCCCCCACCGCGACAATGCCGATTGCCGCAAGTCCGCGCTTCCATTTCACGGCGTCCGCAAATGCACCAGCGGGCGCCTGGCATAAGACGGCGGCAAGGCCGTCCACCGTGAGGGCCAAGCCGGTCGCCTCGTGGGACCAGCCTAGCTGGGAGAGGTAGAACGCGACCAGCGAGCCAAAGCCGGTCTGCATGTCGGATATGAAAAAGTTTGTCCAATCCAGCCCGTACCGGCTTTGCCGGGAAGCAGGAACGCGCAGACTTCTTCGGACATCGCGGTAACGCTGGTAGGTGCGACGCGCGCGCTCCGAACGCGGATTGAAAAGCAAGACGCGACCTCATTCGACGCGACCGGTGCAAACGCATCATCCGAACTGTCGGCGGGAATCCGGCCACCACCAAAACGAGATGTGGTGCGGCAAAGTTCCTGAAACGGTTGTGTTGATTCCTGGGCACAGTCCTTGACCCCGGGGGTGCTGTCTGCGCTCGCGGGAACTTCGCAGCCTGCACCACGTTGAACGGCAGCATCGCGCCGACAGGAGAGACCGCATGTCGATCATCGGATGGATCATTTTGGGCCTTGTCGCCGGCTTCATCGCCAGCAAGCTCGTCAACCACCGGGGCGAGGGAATCATTCTCGACATCGTGCTCGGCATCGTGGGTGCAATTGTCGGCGGGTGGTTATTTTCGTTCTTTGGCGCTGCCGGGGTGACGGGCTTCAATCTCTACAGTATGCTGGTCGCCGTGATCGGGGCCGTTGTCGTGCTCGTGATCTATCACGCCGTCGTCGGCCGAGGGGCGACCATCTAATCCCTGGGTCGCGCGTCAGTTCATTAACGACCCACGGTGGCCCCTTAGGTGCAGCTGAGCGAGGTGGCACAGAGCGCGACTTTCGCCTCATAAAGTTTGGGACCGCGCCTCGCAGTGGCGCTCTTCGCCGTTTAAGCTTTGAGCGGCCTCGCACGCGAGCAGTCGTGGGCCCACCCTGCCGCGGCCCCCATGAGCCCTTGTGTGGCCGGTGCCAAAACGGCCGCTCGCCAGTAGGAACGTCCTCGCGTTCAGTGATCCGCCGTGGGAGAATCTCGCAATGAGGGACGCGAAGGACAAGCAATCTTGGGAAGAGCAGGATTCGATTGAATTCATCCAGGACGGTGCCGTGTTTGTGCCGGACCGCGAGGAGCAAATCGATCTCATGGCCGACCTCATACCGCCGACACATGCCACCGGACACGTCGTCGAGCTGTGCTGCGGCGAGGGTCTATTGTCGCGTGAGATACTGCGGCGGCACCCTAACGTCACTGTCCATGGGTACGACGGCTCACCGCGCATGCTGGCGAAAGCCAAGCAAACGGTGGGTGAGTTTCGAGACCGGTTTGATGACCGGCTCTTCGAATTGGCCAAATCCGACTGGCGTGCATTTCCCTGGGGCGTACATGTTTTCGTATCATCGCTAGCGATCCATCATTTGGATGGGGATGGCAAAAAGGCTCTGTTCGCAAGTCTGCTGGCCTCACTGCTGCCCGGGGGCGTGCTGATTGTGGCGGATTTAGTCGAGCCAACAACGACGCGCGGCCGAGAGCTCGCGGCGAAGGCTTGGGATAGGACAGTTCGCCAACGCTCGATGCAGATGCGCGGCGATCTATCAGCATTTGAAAGATTTCAAGCCATCAACTGGAACTACTATGGAGATCCGAACCCGAGTCCTCTGGACACTCCGTCCACGTTGGCGGAGCAAATCGACTGGCTGCGCTTTGCAGGCTTTGTGAATGTCGATGTCCATTGGATGAAGGCGGGTCATGCGATCTTTAGCGGATCAGCCCCAGCGGCAGCGTCAAAGCCGGCTGACGGGTGAACCAAGCAACGCCCGCCGCGCGTTGCGATTTGGATACAGCGCACTCCCAAAGCCCATACCGAGCCGCGCCCCTCACGCTGCCGGCGTGCGGCTCGGCAATCGCTTCATGGCCGCGAGCAGCGATCGCTCGCAGTCGCAGTAGTCCTCCCACGCGCGGCTCTTTGCAATCAACTTCGGCGCGGCGCGAATCGTAAATTGCTTTGGATCAAGCCCCTTCTTCACTTGGCTCCATGCCAACGGCATTGATATCGGAGCTCCCTCCCGCGCTCGCGGAGACAGCGGGGCCACGGCCGAGGACGTCCGGTCATTGCGAAGATAGTCGAGAAGGATGCGACCGACACGCTGCTTTTTCGCGATGTTGAGGAGATAACGATCTGGACTATCGGCCGCCATCTGGTCGCAAATTTCGCGTGCAAAGGCTTTCGCCTCTGGCCAGCCTAGGTTGGCGGTTCTTGGCACCGAGAGCGGCACAACCACGTGCAGGCCCTTGCCGCCGGTCGTCTTGCAAAAGCCGACAAGCCCAACAGCCTCAAGTCTGTCGCGGATTTCGTGGGCGGCCTCAATCACGCGATCGAACACTACGTCGGGTGCAGGATCAAGATCGAACACGAACCGGCCCGGGCGCTCAGGATCGCCTGGTTGACAATTCCAGGGGTGGAGTTCGAGCCCGGCTGACTGCGCCACCGCCGCTAGGGCGTCCACGCGATCAATCTGCAGGTAAGGTTTGCGCTCCCCTGCCACCTTGGTCTGTGTTAGCAGCTCGGATGTCCCTCGCGTCGCGTGACGTTGGAAAAAATGCTCGCCGCCGATTCCATCAGGAGCCCGGACGATAGAGCAAGGGCGCCCTTTGATGTACGTGATCATCCAAGAGCCAACAGTTTCGTAGTAGCTTGCAAGATCAAGCTTGGTGACCGGTTTACCATCGCCGGCATCCGGCCACAGCGCCTTTTCGGGTTTTGAGATGGGTACGCCCAACACGACGCACGACGTTGTCTTGCGCGTATCACGAACGCCTGCTTTGTTCGAAGGGGGGCGGCTTGGTTTGCTGGCTTTTGACTTGCCCGCAGCCGGAGCCTTGCTCTTTGCGGCCCTGGGGGCCGCCGAGTGCTCTTGTCCGTCGCGGCCGTTGGAAACCCCAACCGCGTCGGGTCGTGACTTGGATCCGGCACCGAGCATGAAGGACTTTGGCGAACGACCCTTTCCAGCCGCGATCGCGGCCATCGGCCTGCCAGACGCCACCGAGCGATCTTCCTTGAGCAAGATATCGCCGTCGCCCGGTCGTTCAAAGCGATCGTGATGCTTGATCAGAAGCCAGTTGTGACGTTGGCCTTGGGCCGCATTGCTGCGTATTCGCACCAAGACCCAGGCGCCCTTGAGACGCTGACCCTCGAGCTTGAATTTGAGGTTACCTCGGCGCAGGGCCGCCTCGGCCGAGCCCGAGCTCTCATTTTCCCAATAGCCGCGGTCCCACACCTGGACGGTGCCGCCGCCATATTGTCCTTCGGGAATCGTCCCTTCGAAATCGCCATAGTCGAGTGGATGGTCCTCTACCTCGACCGCGAGCCGCTTGTCGTGCGGATCGAGCGATGGCCCCTTCGTCACCGCCCACGACTTGAACACGCCATCAAGCTCCAAGCGAAAATCGTAGTGTAGTCGCCTGGCGGCGTGTTTCTGTATGACGAACCGCGGCCTGGCGGACGCCGCGACTTCGCCACGTCCCTTTGGCTCCGTGGTCTTCGTGAAGTCGCGCTTGGCTTCGTAGGTTGCAAGCTTTGATCTGGCCACGGCAAAAGGCCTCCGCATTCCCAAAGCTGTAATTGTGTAAGGCGTCATAACGTGCGGCGCCGCCCATGTCCGCATTTTCGCGAGCTAAGCTCCATCACTTAACCGTAAACGTCCTGATACGGCAATTGGTTGCGCCCCTAACCTCTGGTCTGGGAGCCTGCATGCTCGGCCCGTCGTCATCGTCGCTCGAACGGAACCGGATAG
>Ga0066903_100005662_pt1 | contig 10895 bp, 10 predicted proteins | sample PanSoiMetaGPlot1_FD_67491 | JGI IMG/M metagenome (GOLD analysis project Ga0066903, IMG submission 67491) | Tropical forest soil microbial communities from Panama analyzed to predict greenhouse gas emissions - Panama Soil - Plot 1 (version 2) | ecosystem: Environmental > Terrestrial > Soil >...
TCGCTCCTTGCGCGTCCTTGACGACCACCTTGTTGCCGTCGACGGCCACAATCTCGAACCGCTTGGTCTCGGTAGCGCTCGTGCTCGTCTGCGCTCTGGCGGCCGCGAGACTCGCCACGAATCCGATGAGCACCGCGCACAACCATCTGCTATTCGACTTCATCACACGACCTCCTTCACTCTGACGACCGACTGACCGTCCTCCCCGGGTCGGTTTTCGTGCGAACGGCTCGCACGATGAACCGATCAGGGGCGGATCCGACGAAATAGAACGGGTAACAGGTGACGAGCGTGATCGACGCGGAACCCGTCGGCGCCAGCACCGAGACGTCCTCGGGCGGAACGATCCAGCTTCGCTCGATTCGATACTCCTCGACGGCTGCAGGCGTGTCGAGTTCGAGGACGTCCCCTTCGCTGATGTCTTTGAGGCCGCGGAAAAAGCCGTCTCGATGACCCGCGATGCCGGAATTGCCGTCACTGCCCGGACTCGCCGTCCCCTCGATGTGACCGGCGCCGCGGTTCAGCGTCGACTCGTCCGTACCCTCAATGACCGGCACCTCGATTCCGAGACGGCGAATGCGGAGGACTGCCAGCGGCGGTGGCCCGGGCTGCAGCAGCGAGTCACGCCACGCGCGCACGCGTGCAGGCGACCAGAGCCGTTGATCGGGGACCGCAACCGGATAGAGTGAGGGCGCCTTGGGCCTTGTCTTGAGGGCTGCAAACCGTTCCAGCTCGCGACGCGTCCCAAGCGTTCCCGCGGTGATGACCAGCAGCCAGACCGCCAGCGCGAGGAGGCCGAGCAGCCACATGAGTTGCTCGAGGCGGAACAGGATTTTCGCCGCCACGGTGTTCCCCGCGTCACGATGCAATCCGTCGTGCCAGAGCAGGCCGGCGATTGCTCACGGAATTCAGTCGTGTTCGCAGCGTCGTGCCACGGATGGTCGTGCGTGGCCACGAGCATTCGTAGCATGGCGCCTGGCCGGCGGCCTACTGCATCAGCTCAGCTGATGTGCTGTCGCCCGACGAACTCGGAACGCGGATTGCGGTACGGTCGGCCTCCTCGAGCACTTCGATGATGCGACTGCACCGCACTGTCCTCGCGACCATCTCCATCATTGGCGCAGCTCAACCATCGTCACAGGGTCAGATCCGCCCGCTCCCCTCAGCCCTGGCCAGCGCACCGGCATTGCTCGTCGATCGGTTGCGTGCCGATCCGTTCACCTACTTCCGGTTCGTCAACCGCGCCTGGACCGCTCGCGTCTGCGAGACCCTGGCCGACGTCGTCGCCGATATGCCCGTCCTGCGTCTCCATGGCGACGCGCACGTGGAGCAATATGCATTCACGAAGGACGCGTGGGGTCTCGTTGATTTCGACGACTCCACTCGCGGTCCCGAGTTCGTCGACATTGTCCGGTTCCTGGGATCGATCGATCTTGCCGCGAGTCAACGCGGCTGGGCGCACGAACGCGACGCGCTCTGGGATCGCTTCTTCGCCGGGTACCGAATCGGCCTGACGAATCCACGCCATCGTCCGGTCGAGCCAGAGATCATCCGGCGGCTTAGAGCGCAGAAGCAGCTGACGCGCGTCGCATTTCTTGCAGTGGCCGAGAGCCAGATGCAGCCGATGGACGAGGCGACATCAAAACTGGTCGTAGCGAATATGGACGCCTTTGAGGGTCTCGTGCGGCGTGACCGGCGCGATCTTCCAGCCGGGTACTTCATCGTCAAGCACGCCGGATGGCTCCGCATCGGCGTCGGGAGCGCCGCGACCAGGAAGGTTCTGATTCGCGTGCAGGGCGCCACCGCCGCTGACGACGACGTGATCCTCGAGGCGAAGGAGGTCAGCAATCTTGACGGCGTCACTTGCGTCGAGGCGCGGACCACACCGCCGGCGCTCCGGATCGCCGATGGGACACGACAACTGAGCCGGCTGAAACACGACGTCTTCGCGATCGGCCCGACCTTGCTGGTTGCGGCACCCGCGGACCGGGAGGAACACACGCTCGACTGGTGGCTCGCCAGCTGGGAGCCCTCCTACCGGGAGATCCACCTGAGCGATCTCCGTTCGGTCAAGGACCTCGGCGACATCATCTACGACTCCGCCATGCAGCTCGGGGCGAACGAACCAACCGACAGCACGAGCCGGAAACAAGCGTTGTCGTCAGTCGTCAGGCTGGAAGGCCGGCTGCGGAAGGAAACCTCCGTCATCGTCGAGGAACTGCTCGCGGGCTGGCGCGAATTGGCGGGACGATGAGCCAACGAGGCATCCTCTTGCGTCTGCGCCGCGCGGCGATGACACTGCTGCTCGTCGTCAACACTGCCGCTATCCTGGCTGCGCAGGAGCCACAGACAGGCCCACCGGACAGTGAAACAGACGTGCCTGATCTGATCCGCGCCTGGCGCAACAAGGCGGCGCCTCCACCCAGCCCGCCCGGCGAACGGATGATCGTCGCGGCACCGATCATCGGATCGAACCCCTCGGCGGGATTCCAGCTCGGCGTCGCCGCACAGGTGGCGACGTTCCGCGGCGATCCGTCGACGACGCGCATCAGTTCCGGCATCGCGAGCCTGTCGTTCTCCACGAAGAAGCATGTCCTGCTGAACGTGCGGTTCGACACCTACAGTGAAGGGAATCGCTGGGTCATCAAAGGCGACAACCGTTTTCAGCTGACATCGCAGGACATCTACGGCTTTGGCAGCGCGACGCCATCGTCGGCGGCCGTGAACACGGACTACGACTTCGTACGCGTTCACGAGACGATCTATCGCCGCGTGGCGAACGACGTGTATGTCGGCGGCGGCTTCCTCCTCGACTCACACTCGAACGTCGAACCGTCCGAGGCGTCGGATCCCGCCTGGCCGTCGTCTCCATATCTCATCTATAGCCAGAAGCACGGCCTGCCGACCGACGCGCAGCAGTCGGTCGGCTTCAGCGCCAACCTGCTGGTGAATCGCCGCGACAACGACATCAACGCGCGCAGCGGCTGGCGAGTAGACGCGCGGTATCGCGGATCGTTCGGAGGCTTCCTCGGCGGCGACTCGTCGTGGCAGGAATTCGACGTGGACGGCCGAACGTACCTCCCGCTCGACACACGAGGCCGGCACCGGCTCGCACTCTGGAGCTACGCCAGCATCGTCACGTCGGGCGTCGCACCGTATTTCGACGTGCCGGCGACGGTCATGGACACGTATGGACGCTCGGCCCGCGGCTATCAGGAGGGGCGCTACCGGGGTGAACACCTCGTGTACGGCGAGGCGGAATACCGCGGACCGCTCATGCGCAACGGCCTGCTCGGCATGGTCGCCTTCGTCACGATGACGACGGTGTCGAACCACGACACCGACGAATCCCTGTTCCACTCGGTTGCCGTCTCGAGCGGCGGCGGGCTGCGCCTTCTGCTCAACAAACGCTCACGGACCAACTTGTGCTTCGACTTCGCGTGGGGCAAGGACGGCGCGAGCGGCGTGTACCTGGCGATTCAAGAAGCGTTTTGAGCTGGTTCACCATCCGTAGCCAACCTTGAGGTACACGCCGCGGTTGCCCTCGACGCCTTGCGCGTACTCGAGGTTGACGAGCATGCGCTGCGCCGGCTTGATCACGAAGTGCAGCCCAGCCCCGACCGTCGGATACGTGCTGCGCTCGAGCGCGACGGGCGCGTCGCCATACAACTGGGCCGCGCCGCCGAAGATTGTGGCGCCCCATCGCGCAGTGAACGACAGGCGCTCTTCGACCTCGAGCGACGACATGTAGGGCGAGAGATATTGACCGAGCTTGTAGCCGCGCAGAATCACCGTAGCCTGCGCGGCCGCGGGCGCGTCGCTCGTGAACCAGTTGAACTGCCGCACGGCGAGCACGTGACCACCGCCGTGCGTCCAGAACGTTCGAGCATCGGCCCGATACGCGTCGTACGACGCCGATCCGCCGAGGGCTTCGCGATAGGCGAGGTTGTTGACGTTCAGGAACCAGCCCTTCGCCGGCATGTCTTCGTTGTCGCGCGAATCGTGCATCACTACCGCGCGGAGGGCAGCGGACGAGAAGCCGCGCACGCCGAGCGTTTCGAGAACGAGATCGTCTTCGGGCGTCGCACCCGTTACCTGTTAGTTGGCGGCATTGCCCTGCGCGCCCACGAACCAGTCGCCCTTCGCGCGGAACAGATACCGGCCGGCCACCGCGCGCAGGTCGGCATCCGTTCTCAGCGGCTGGCCGTTGCCGAGGTAATCGTCGTAGTTGTTCTTGATGTGCCCGAACGCCACGATGGTGACGATCCGATGGTGGTCGGCGCCGAACGATGTTCGGGTGAACGCGCTCGCAATCTGCGAGTGCGTAGACGTGTACTCGTAGACGACGCCGAACAGCGATACTCGGCTGGCCGGATCGAACGTATGCAGGTACGCAGCGAGGCCGCCGAACGCGGTGCCGAGTTTCGGGCTCGACGAGAACACCGGCACGAGCAGCCACGGTGACGGCACATCGTCCGGCTGGTTCTGCTGCGCTGCAGCCGTCGGCTCGGAGGGTTGCGACTGCGCGGACGCCGGCGCGCACCACGCGATGACGACAAGCAGAACGATCGCGTGCCTGCGCATCATGCTCGCGGCCGCCGCATGCGCTCAGAACTTGAGGACGAGCGACGTCCTGAAGATCGTGTCCAGCTTGTCGAACGAGAACAGGGCCACCGGCCATGTGTAGCGGAGCTGGTCGGAGAGCCCCAGCGTTTGCGAGGCCGAATTCCCGCTGGTGACGACCAGGCTGAAGTCGGAGGAATTGGCCCGGCCCAGTCTTCTCCCGGCTACGTTCTGGGCCGCGTTCTGGGCGAGATGCGCCCGGGCGTCTTGCGCCCACGCGTGGCGAAGGCCGCCCAGAACGGCGACGAGCGTCAACGTGATGACTCGGCGCGGCCGGAGTTCGTCGATTCGTGCACGGACGGCGCGGCGGAAAGCAGTCATGGCAGTCTCCGGTCGGGCGCGTTCCCTCCGTTCAGGCCACGCACGTCGCCCGAAGGCACGACATGTCGTGGGGAGCGCCGCGTTCGTCGTCGCTAAGGTGTTGGAAAATCAGCGCGCGCGCTGAAGCCGTGAGCGGGCGGAGCAGCCTGCGTGCCAGCGGGCCCGGAAGGCGCCACCGTGGCGCGGATATCGGCACGAAGCTGGCAATGCCCCGAACGCAAGAACGGAAGATCGCCGATTTCGGGATGCCGACGCTGTTCGCCCTCCGTGATGCCGGAGTGCGTTCAGGATTTCCGTAGCTTTAGCCGCCGAGAAAGGATCACGCTGTGCTCGAAGCGAGTCGTCACTATTTCCGGAAGGCCGCCGACGCACTGGATCTGCCGCCTCTGGTGCGCGACATCCTGTTGACACCGTTCCGGGTCGTGAAAGTGGAGCTCGTGGTCGAGAGCGACAAGGGCGAGCTTCTGCATTTTCTCGGCTACCGCGTGCAGCACAATCGGGCGCGCGGACCGCTCAAGGGCGGACTGCGCTATCACCCCTCCGTCGACGAGGACGAGGCGACGGCGCTCGCCACGTTGATGACGTGGAAGACGGCGGTCGTCGACGTGCCCTTCGGGGGCGCGAAGGGCGGCATCAACTGCGATCCGTCGACGTTGAGCACGCGTGAACTCGATGCGCTGACGCGTCAGTTCGTCGAGCGCATCAAGGACGTGATCGGGCCGACGCTGGACATCCCAGCTCCTGATGTGAATACCGACGGCCGCATCATGGGCTGGATCATGGACGAGTACTCGAAGTACGCAGGCTTTTCGCCCGGCGTCGTCACCGGCAAGCCGCTCCAGCTGTTCGGCTCACCCGGCCGGGAAGAGGCGACAGGGCGTGGCGTGACCGTCGTCCTGGAAGAAGCGCTCGCCGAACAGAAGCGGACGCTCAAGGACGTCACCGTGGCCCTCCAGGGCTTCGGCAATGTCGGCAGCCACGCCGCGCGGCTGCTCGCAGCCCGCGGCGCGAGGATCGTGGCAGTCGGCGACCATGCCGGAGGCGTCACCAACGCGAAGGGACTCGATGTCGAGGCGCTGGCAGCGTGGACCAGAGCCCATCGGACCGTGAAGGGCTTCGCAGGTGGGGACGCGTTCACCCCGAACGACGTCCTCACGTGGGAGGCGGACGTCCTCATCCCGGCGGCGCTCGGCGACGTGCTCACGCGCGACAACGCCGAGCGCGTGCGCGCGGGCATCATTGTCGAAGGCGCGAACGCGCCGACGACGCCGGAGGCCGACGCCATCTTCCAGCGCCGAGGGATCACGGTCGTCCCCGACATCCTGGCGAACGCCGGCGGCGTGACAGTCAGCTACTTCGAGTGGGCGCAGAACATCCAGCAGTTCCGGTGGGAGATCGACCGCGTCAACGACGAGCTCGATCGCACGATGCGGCGCGCGTATGCGGCGGTTCGCAGCGTCGCCCGCGAGAGGCAGGTGGACTCGCGGACGGCGGCGCTCGTGCTCGCCATTCGGCGCGTCGGTGAGGCGGCTCTCGCGCGCACGGCGCTCAGGCAGCCCATCAAACTCTGAGTTGAGAAGGCTGTCCACCCTCGAGCTCGATTTCAAGCGCTTGACGCTCGGCCTGCTCTGGGCCAGCGAAAAACGGACAATGGAAGATCGTCTCGTACCAGCCGATCGAGTCGTGACACGTCAGGGTTGTCTCATCGCAGACGCGCCGTCGAAGCGACAATGGGGGCTGCGATGGCCGCCATGTCGTGGCCGCCGTGGCCCGCGGCGATGACGGCGTCCATGCGCGCCGCGAGCGCCGGCAGCACGACGAGCGGCAGATCGCCGGCCGATTCGAGCATCAGTCGGACGTCCTTGCGCGCCATCGCGAGCTCGAACGTCGGCGAGAAATCCGCTGACGCCATCTTCTGACCTCGCATCGGAATGGCCCCCGACGTGTTGAAGCGCGAGAACACGCCGATGGCGTCCGACGCCGGCACGTCGAGGTGGTTCGCCATCGCGAGAATGTCGCTCAGGCCCGCGTTGATGGCGAAGATCATCGCGTTGCCGAACAACTTGTAGGCGGCCGCCAGGTCGCCGCGTGCGCCGACGTACCACACATCGCCGGTCATGCGCGCGAGCGCCGGCTGGACAGTCGCGAAGAGGTCGGCATCGCCCGACACCATCATCAGGCCCTTGCCGTCGCGGCACATCTGCGGCGACATGAAGACCGGCGCATGAAGGAAACGCACGCCGGCCGACGTCAACTGCTCGACGCGCACTCTGGTGGCCGCGGGCAGCGTCGTCGAGTGATCGACGATGATCGCGTCGCGGCGCCGTCCCGCGACCACGTCGCGCAAGAGCGCGTCCACGACGGCATCGTCGGCGACGGCGATGTGTACGCGGTCCGCCGATGCGACCGCCTCACGGACGGACGCGGCGACTCTCGCACCGGCCGGCTGAAGGGCCGCAGCCTTCGCTGCCGTACGATTCCACACCGTGACGGTGTGGCCCTGGGCGAGCATCCGCTCCACCATCCCCGAGCCCAGAAGTCCTGTTCCGAGAAACGCGAGCTGATCCATGCAGGGACAGTACTACGGAACCGTCCGTCGTTGTCTTCGGCCTCTTCCGACTGACGCAACCGAGCGTCACTTCGCGGGCACGCGCGCTTTCAGCTCCTCGAACCAGTTCAGCACGACGTCCAGCCTGGCGTTCACCACGGCCGGGTCCTGCAGAACGCCGGACGCGTCGGCTGGACTCGTCACGCCGATGAGCCGCCTCCCCGTGGGCATCGCGTCGAATTCGCGTTCGTAGGCGGGCCCGCGGACGCGGAACCCTCGCCGGGCCGTTACCGGCGGGGTGAACGAAAACGACGGCTGCGTCGTGATGCTCGAGTAGGCGAGCTGGCCTCGCGGCGAGAAATACAGCTCCTTGCCGTCCGCCGACCACAGGGGCTGAATCGCATTGTTCGTGATCGAATACTGGCCGTCGAGCGACGGGTACGGCCGTACGATGATTCTCGGAAGATCTCCTTCCGACTGCGCCATGTAGGCGAGCCACTTGCCGTCCGGGGACATTGTTGCGGCCGGGGGGCTGAACGACCGCACATCCCCGAGCGAACGCACCTTGCCCTCGCGCGTGGACAATGCGGCGAGGGTGTAGTTCCTCCCCTTGACGACGGCAAACACGAGATCGTCTCCGCTCCAAACTTCGGGCACATGCGAGATGTCGCGCTCAGGCCTGGTCAGGCGCTCGGCCTTGCCGGTTCCATCCGCGCGCTGCGCGAAGATCGCCGCGTCGCCGTCGCGGTCCGACTGAAAGGCAATGCGCGTTCCGTCCGGCGACCAGATCGGAAAGCGATTCTTGCCGTCGAACGTCAATTGACGGATCGCGCTGGTTCCGGCGAGGTCGTAGACCCAGATCTGGGCCGTCATGCCGTCGTCTGTGCCGACCGCGACGTGCTTGCCATCGCGCGATACGCGAGGATAGGTATACACCTGCGGCGGCAGCTTCAGCGGCACGCCGTTGCCGGATGCGACATCGAATACAGCCAGGTCCAGACTTGTATTCGACGTGGCAGCCGGACCTGGGATGAAGAGGAGCGTGCCGGAGTCTGAGAAGGCGAAATGTGCTGTGGCGCTGCTGTTCAGCACCGCGCGTTGAACGCCCTCCACCACAGGAACCGGCTGTCCGTGCGTCTCGAGGCGATTCACATCGAACGCGATGGCAAACAACACGCCCGAATGGACGTAGACGAGGTGGCCCGTCGGTACGAATCGCGCGTCGTTTGCGCGCTCGACCAGCGTCTTGCGCGGGCCTCCATCGAGCGGCTGCACGACAATCCGCGCGTTGTCCCATGACGCGCTGTCTGAAAGCGTAAACAGCACCGCGCGGTTGCCGGGCAACATTTGAGGACCGTAGCCATACAACGACGCGGCGAGCGGAACGAGCGTTTCGGGTACGCCGCCTGACGCCGGCACGCGCATGATCCCCTTGCCAATCAGGCCGAACAGAATCGTATCGCCGCTCCAGCTCATGCCTATCTGGCCGTCTGCTGCGCAGATCGTGACCGGGGTTCCGCCGACGGTCGGAATCTGCTTGATCGTGCGATCGTCTGACGCCCAGTACGCGAGCGAACGGCCATCGGGCGAGAACACCAGCGAGGTTGGGCCCGTGCGGGCCGATGTCCCTACGATGGTCCGAGGCTGCAGTTCGCCCATCGAACGCAGCCACAGGGCGGCATTGGCGGAGTACGCCATCGTGGCGCCATCGGGGGAGATCGCCACCGAGAGCCGTCCCAGATTGTTGAATCGCTGGCCGTCAGGGAGCGCGATCGAAAACCGCGACACGACGGGCACGGCACGCCGCGGCAACGCGTACCACCAGACGACGCTCGTGATCAGTGCGCCCACGACGACGGCTGATGCCACGAGCGCTGGTGCGCCACTTGGAGCGGCGTTCGACCGTAGGCGGCGGCTTCGTCGCCACCGCAGCCGTAAGCGTTTCGGTCAGCAGGAATCGCGCCGTGGACAGATCGCCGATTCGCGTGCGGCGATCCTTGTCCAGCGCGCGCTTCAGCAGGAGACGCATCTCCTCGGAAACGTTCGACGGCAGCGCCGCCCAGTCCGGCTCACCGCGCACGATGGCCGCGATGATGTCGGTCACATCCTCGCCCTCGAACGCGCGCCTGCCGGTCAACATCTCGTAAAGGACGCATCCGAACGCCCAGACGTCGCTGCGTTTGTCCACCTGACGGCCGCGCGCCTGTTCGGGCGACATGTAGGCCGCGGTGCCGAGAATCATTCCGGCCTGCGTCGCCACGATGCTGAGCGTTGGCGAGTGCGTCAGCCCGCTCGCGGCGGATTCGTTGTCGAACGTCTTCGCCAGCCCGAAGTCGAGCACCTTGACGCGATCGTCGGCGGTCACGCTGATGTTGCCGGGCTTGAGATCGCGGTGGACGATGCCTTTCTCGTGTGCAGCTTCGAGCGCCTCCGCGATTTGAACGGCCAGCCTGACCGCGTCGGCGACCGGGATCGGACCACGCGCGATCCGATCGGCGAGCGTCTCGCCTTCCACCAGTTCCATGACGAGAAAGTGGCGGCCGTCCGATTGCTCGATCCCGTAGAGCGCGGCGATGTGCGGATGATTCAGTGCGGCGAGAACCTTGGCTTCACGTTCGAGACGCGCAATCCGTTCGGCGTCGGCAGCGAACGAGTCCGGCAGCACCTTGATGGCCACGGCGCGACCGAGCCTGACGTCCTGCGCCCGGTACACTTCGCCCATGCCGCCTTCGCCGAGGGCCGCAACGACCTCGTACTGACCGAGACGCGAGCCGGCTGGCAGTGGCATGAACCCGCGCTCATTCTAATGTCACAACGGTTCTGGTGAGGGCCGATCACGCTGCGAGCGGCGGCATGCGTCGATGCCACTCGGTGGCCTGCTCGTACGCGTGGGCGAGCGCCAGCACGCGCGCCTCGCCCAGCCGCGGACCGCTCATCTGCAAACCGATCGGCAGACCCGCACGCGTGAAGCCGCACGGGACGCTGATCGTCGGAATGCCGTAGCTGTTGAAGGGCACCGTGTTCCGGATCAACCCAAGCTCGGATGGCGCGTTGGCGAGGGCGCTCGCCACCGTGCCGGGCGGTACCATCGTCGTTGGCGTAACGAGCACGTCGATCGTCGCGAACAGATCGCCAATCGTGTTCCGGGCGACCACCATGCGGCGACGCGCCTCGAGGACAGCGGGCGCCGGAATCGACGCGCCATCGAGGATCCGCAGCAGCGTCAGCGGCTGATATAGCTTCTTCCGCTGGGCGTCGGCCACGTACGCCGCATGGTACGCGTAGATCTCCGCGGCCATGAGCGGAAACGTGTTGAGCTCCGGCAGCGTCACCTCCGTCGCTGACGCCGTCAGCGTGCGGAGCGTCGCCAGCGCCGCGTCGACTGCGGCGCCGATGTCGGGAT
>Ga0066903_100005663_pt1 | contig 10894 bp, 9 predicted proteins | sample PanSoiMetaGPlot1_FD_67491 | JGI IMG/M metagenome (GOLD analysis project Ga0066903, IMG submission 67491) | Tropical forest soil microbial communities from Panama analyzed to predict greenhouse gas emissions - Panama Soil - Plot 1 (version 2) | ecosystem: Environmental > Terrestrial > Soil >...
CGAGTTGTTGACGGCGTCGATCTCCTCGTCGCCGCGCCAGACCGCCACCGCCTGGTTGGCGTCGCGTCGGGAATAGCTGTCGAGCACCTCTTTGATCTGGGTGAGGACGAGATCGGCCATGTGCTCGACGCCACGAACGATCTTCTGCGGATAGAATTCGCCGTCGATGGCGGCAACCCGCTTGCCGATGTTCTTGGCGAGGTCTCCAATCCGCTCGAGGTCGTTGGAGATCCGCAGCGCGGCCACGATGTCGCGCAAGTCGACGGCCATCGGCTGGCGACGGGCAATCGTCAAGACAGACTTGTCCTCGATTTCGCGCTGCAGCGCGTCGATTTTCGGATCCAGCGAAATAACCCGCTGGGCGAGCGCCAAGTCTCGCTTGACGAGTGCGTCGACGGAATCGCCGATCTGTTTCTCAGCCATCCCACCCATCTCGGCGACCATGCGCGTAAGATCCTGCAGGTCGACATCGAACGCCCGTGTTGTGTGCTCCATCATAGCAGGTCCTCGCAGTCCAATAGATCGACCCCTGAATAGCTCAGCCGAAGCGGCCGGTGATGTAGTCCTGGGTGCGCTGGTCGACCGGCGACGTGAACATCTTGCTGGTCGCGTCGAACTCCACCATTTCTCCCAGATACATGAACGCCGTGTAGTCCGAGACGCGCGCAGCCTGTTGCATGTTGTGGGTCACGATGGCGATCGTGTAGTCGTTCTTGAGCTCGTCGATAAGCTCTTCGATTTTCGCCGTCGAGATAGGGTCGAGCGCCGAGCACGGCTCATCGAGCAGGATGACCTCAGGCCGGACCGCGACCGTTCGCGCGATACACAGCCGCTGCTGCTGTCCGCCCGAGAGGCTCAGGCCGTTGGCCGCCAATTTGTCCTTGACCTCTTCCCACAACGCGCCGCGACGCAAGGCTGATTCAACGCGCCCATCGATTTCGGATTTTGGTAGACGCTCGTAAAGACGAACACCAAAGGCTATGTTTTCGTAGATCGACATCGGGAACGGCGTCGGCTTCTGAAAGACCATGCCGACCCGGGCGCGCAAATAATTCAGATCCTGGTCAGCGGACAGAATGTTCTCCTGGTCCAGCATGACCTCGCCTTCGGCGCGCTGGTTCGGATAAAGGTCGTAGATCCGATTGAGGATGCGCAGAAGCGTCGATTTTCCGCACCCCGACGGTCCGATGAACGCGGTGACCATGCGTGTGTACAGCGACACGTTGACGTTCTTCAGCGCCTTGTGGTTTCCATAGTAGAAATTGAGATTGCGGACCGAGATCTTTTCCTCGTGCCTCCCGGCTGCGGCGGCGGAGTTGGTCGCCGTCGGTGTGGGCACAGTTGCACTCTGAACGCTTGCGATGTTCATGACATCATCCTTTGTTCATCCCTTGGTCGCCGCCGTCAGCGAGCGTGCCACGATGCTGAGTGCCAGCACCGCGAAAGTGATAATCAGCGCGCCGATCCACGCGAGCGCCTGCCATTGGTGGTAGGGGCTCATGGCGAATTGGAAGATGACGTACGGAAGGCTCGCCATCGGCGCGTTGAGATCGATGCTGAAGAATTGATTGTTGAGGGCGGTAAAGAGCAGGGGGGCTGTCTCGCCACTGATGCGGGCGACCGCGAGCAGCACGCCAGTGATCATCCCCGCGCGGGCGGCGCGATAGGACACCTTTTGAATGACCTTTGAACGCGGCATCCCGAGCGCCGACGCGGCTTCCCTCAGCTCCTTCGGCACCAGTAGCAACATGTCCTCCGTCGTGCGCACCACGACCGGCACTACGAGAAGCGAGAGTGCGATCACGCCGGCGAAGGCGGAAAAGTGACCCATCGGCGCGACCAGGATCTCGTAGACGAACAGACCAATAACGATCGACGGCGCGCTCAACAGGATGTCGTTGATGAAGCGCACCACCATCGAAAGCTTGGCGTAGCGGCCGTATTCCGCCATGTAGGTGCCAGCAAGAATTCCGACCGGTGTGCCGACGACGACCGCCAGCGACGTCATGATCAAACTGCCGACGATCGGATTGAGCAGGCCGCCTCCGTCCGATCCGGGCGGCGGGGTCATCTGCGTGAACACGTCCAGCGAAAGCCCGCTCAGCCCCTGGTACAACAAGGTGCCCAGGATCGCCGCGAGCGCGCTCAGCCCGATCAGCGTCGCACCAATCGAGAAGAAAATGACCCTGGCGTTGCGGCGGCGGCGGGCTCTGTAAAGCTTCAACATGTGACTATCCGATCCGTCGCTCCATCCGGAGCAGCATATAGCGCGCGATCGCGAGCACGATGAACGTAATGATGAACAGGATGAGGCCGAGCGCGATCAGCGACGAGATGTAGAGATCTCCGACGGCTTCGTTGAACTCGTTGGCGATCGTCGCCGAGATCGTGGTGGCCGGAGCAAACAGTGAGGCCTGTATCCTGTGCGCGTTGCCGATAACGAAGGTGACCGCCATGGTTTCGCCAAGCGCGCGCCCGAGTGCGAGCATCACCCCGCCGAGCACGCCGACCCGCGAGTAGGGCAATACGACGAAGCGCACGACCTCCCAGGTGGTGCAGCCGATGCCGTAGGCGGCCTCCTTCAGAACCGGGGGAACCGCCTCGAACACATCGCGGGAAATCGAGGTGATGAAGGGAAGAACCATGATGGCAAGGATGATCCCAGCGGTCAGCATTCCGATGCCGTAGGGCGGTCCGGCAAAGAGCAGCGAGGCGCCGGGCACAACAAGGCATTTGCCTTGATAGGAGGAAACAACCGGAACGCAGCTGAAAAAATCGATGACGGCCGGCTGCACGTGCGCCTGCAGAAACGGGGCCAACACGAACAAGCCCCAGATGCCATAGATGATGCTGGGAATTCCAGCCAGCAGCTCAACCGCGATGCCGATGGGACGCCGCATCCAGATCGGCGCGAGCTCGGTGAGAAAGAGCGTGATCAAAAGGCCGAACGGCACGGCGATCAACATGGCGATGAACGAGGTCACAAGCGTGCCATAGATCGGCGGCAGCGCACCGAACCGCTCGGTGACAGGGTTCCAGCTTTGCTCGACGAAGAAGTTCAGCCCGAAGGCGCGAAAGGCCGGCACCGATCCGCGGATCAAAGAGAAGATGACGCCGCCGAGGATGAGCAAGACAATGACGGCGGCCGCGCGCGTGATATGCCGGAAGAATGCATCACCGCCGCGTAAACGGGAAAGAACTCTCGACCGTTCTACGGACAGCGGCTGAGCAATGCCGCTTGGTAACGCCAAATCGACCACGGGTGGCCTCCCGACAGATTTCATTCGCCAACTCTCCTCCGGTCCTGAGACCTTATCGTTCCGGAGAGTTCACTCAAGCGGCGCAAAGGCCGCGACACAAGACACTTCGATGCTAAATCCAGACAGAGAAAAGGCGCCCGTAGGCGCCTTTTCTTGCCAAACGAAGATCAGTTCGTCGCGGAGTAAACGGGCTTGCCGTTCGCGTCTTTGATCTTATCGGTCCAGACCTTTTGGATCATGCCGACGACATTGGTCGGCATCGGAATGTAATCGAGGTCTTCCGCCATCTTGCTGCCATTGGCGTAGGCCCAAGCGAAGAACTTGAGCGCTTCCCCGGCCGCTGCCGCGTCCGTGACCTGAGTGTGGAACAGGATGAAGGTAGCGCCCGCAATCGGCCACGAGGCGGCGCCCGGCTGATCGGTCAGGAGCAGATAGAACCCGGGAGCGGCAGTCCAGTCGGCATTGCCGGCTGCCGCCTGGAAGGCGGCGGGCGCCGGTTCTACCGTCTTGCCCTCTTTGTTCACCATTTTCGTCGTGGTCAGCTTGTTCTGCTTGGCATAGGCCGATTCGACGTACCCAATCGAACCCTTGGTTTGAGCGACGTTGTTGGCGACGCCCTCGTTACCTTTGGCGCCGATGCCGACCGGCCACTCGACCGACGTGTTGGAGCCGACTTTGGACTTCCAATCAGCGCTCACCTTCGACAGATAGTTGGTGAAAATGAAGGTGGTGCCGGAACCGTCCGAGCGGTGGACGACAGCGATCGCTTGCGACGGCAACTTGGCGGAGGGATTGAGAGCCTTGATGGCCGCGTCATCCCAAGTCTTGACCTCACCCAGGAAGATCTTGGCGAGCGTTGGGCCGTCAATGGTGATGTCGTTGGGGTTGATGCCGTCGATGTTCACGACCGGCACGATGCCCCCCATCACTGTCGGAAATTGCACCAATCCATTCTTGTTGAGGTCGTCAGGCTGCAGTGGCATGTCGGAGGCGCCGAAGGTGACGGTGTTGGCCTCGATCTGCTTGATTCCGCCGCCGGATCCGATTGACTGATAGTTCAGGCCGATGCCGGTCTTGGCCTTATAAGCATCCGCCCACTTGGCGTAGATCGGGTACGGAAACGTCGCGCCAGCGCCGGAGATGTCAGCGGCAAGGGCACTCACGGTCGAGGCGGCGGCAAGCGCGCCGACAGCGACGAGTGTTCTGACAAGTTTCACGGTCTCTCTCCATGGTTGCAGTTGAAAAACGCCATCAACACGCGGGAGTTCGGCCCACGGCTGTCATCTGTTTTTGTTGTTCTGTGTTGGGAGTTACGTCTCTACGCACGATACAGACACTGAGGCGTTCTGCTTCGGTCACAAGTCGCCGTCTGCGAATCGCCCCGAAGCCGCGTATTTCCTACGCTCCACACGTCACCGTTCTATGAGCCGTGCACGACAGTAATATGACAATGTAAGTATTTGTTTTAGTTTATGAAATTGCCTTCGCGTTCACGTTGTCCGTGGTCAGCGGCAGACGAATTGTGAAGGTGGCTCCGGTCCCCGGCGTGCTGTCGATGCCGAGGCGCCCGCGATGGCGCGCGAGAATATGTTTGACGAGCGCGAGACCGAGCCCGGTCCCCCCCTGCGCGCGACTGTCTGCGACATCCACACGGTAGAATCGCTCCGTCAGGCGCGGGATGTGCTCGGGCGCGATGCCCGGGCCGTAGTCCCGTACCCCGATCACCGCCTCTTCCTGGCCTCGTGGGCCAGTCTCGCGTGCGAGCGAGATATCGACCCGCTTGCCGGTGGCGCCATATTTCAGCGCGTTCTCGACCAGGTTCTCGAAAACTCGAATGAGCTCGTCGCGATCGCCACGTACCACGAGCGGTCTCGTCTCCTTTCCGATGCTGATCTCCACCCCACGGTCGCGCGCGAGGGTCTGCAGGCTGTCGGCGACCTGCCGTACGATGGGTACAACATCAACGGGGGTCGTGGGTTGCAGGTGTGCCTTCAACTCGATCCGCGAGAGCGACAGCAGATCGTCGATCAGGCGCGCCATGCGGTTCGCCTGCGCCTTCATGATGCCGAGAAAGCGTTCCCGGGCTTGGACGTCGTCGCGCGCCGAACCCTGCAGCGTTTCGATGAAGCCAGACAGTGACGCGAGCGGTGTGCGCAGTTCGTGGCTCGCATTGGCGACGAAATCGGCGCGCATGGCCTCGACCTGCCGCAGCGGCGTCAAGTCGTGCAATGTCACCAGCACCAGATCGCGCCGCGGGCTTGTCCCGTCTGCGCCGAGCGAGATCGGATTCACGAACGCTTCCGCCCAACGATCGGAAGCGACGCGGTCAGCGCGCACGCGTTCGACGAACTCCACACGTTGGCTTTGTCTGCTTGCGGCGGCGAGACGGATCGCCTCCAGCACGTCCGGTATGCGAACCGCGAACGAAATCGGAAGGTTGCGGGCGAGTGCCGGTGCAATTGCGCGCGCCGGGGCGTTGAAGGCGACAACGATTCCCTCGCGGTCGAGCACGATGACGGGTTCCGGCAAGCCGGCGATCGTTGCTTCGATCGTCGGATCCCACGGCAACGCCGCGCTGGGCGCGGTCGTTGAGGCGATCCTGGTCGTGGTTGATCCCGGCAGGACCCCGATGAGAGCCGCGGCCACGGCGAGAACGGAAAAGCCGATGATCGCCTGGAGCATCGAAAGCGTGCCGGCAGCAGCAAATGCGAGAAAAACTGCGCCTGCAGTCACCAGAATGACGCGCGCACGGACGACCCGCTCGAGCCAGGACAAGGGCTCTCCCTCAAACTTGGTATGATCGCTTTCGACCACCAAGGGTGTACCCGCTTGCTGACGGTGGCAATCTCAACACGATGCGATAACAACTCTCACGGCGATCTCATGGCACGAGGACCGGACAATTCCAAGGTCGTTACGTGTCGTGGCCAATCCGTCGCCGGCAAGGCGCGACTCTGGTGAATCCATCGCAAGCCGCCCTTGTAAGATTCGACAAGGCTTTGTCACAGCCGTCCGGCGCCGTCTCGGTGGCGGCAGCCTCCATCCGCACCGCAAACCAATATAATAAATCCAAAATCTATATAATCTAAATGACGTCAGATCCTTTGATGGCGGTATCTTCGACGACGCTGGCGGCGGGATGGAGCGGCTTGGTAACGCCTTGAGGTGGTGACAGGCTGAGCCAAACCTCGCGAATGCCGAGAATGGTAAGGGCAAGGGCGAAGGGAATGACGTAGTAGAGCAGGCGGAACAGCAGGAGCCCTGCGACCACATCCTCTTTGTCATATTGCCACAGTCCAATGATCATCGCGGCGTCGAAGACGCCGATCCCTCCCGGGGAATGGCTCGCGAATCCGAGCAGCGTCGCCGAGACGAAAATCACTGCAAGCGTGACGAAGCCGATGGAGGGATCGTCGGGCAGCAACATGTACATCGCCAGCGCGCAGCAGGCGAGGTCCACGATACCGATGAGGATCTGCAGCAGGGTCAGCGGCCCGCTGGGCAGCCTGACCTCCCAATTGCTGCGGCCGACAATTCTCGGCGTTCGCCAGACCCAGCCGAGATAGGCGGTCAAAATCGTGAGTGCCGTGATGGCCGCGAGGCGATTGATCCAGGGCGGCAATTGATCGACCGAGCTGGCGGCGCTCGGGACGTATGCAAGGCCAAGACCCAGCACGGTGGCATTGCCGAGCCAGAAGGTCAGGCCGGTGATGAAGCACAACTTCGCGACGTCGATCGCTGACAGTCCGAAGGCCGAATAGATACGATACCGCACTGCGCCTCCGGTGAAGACGCTGGCGCCGAGGTTGTGACCGACCGAATAGCTTGTGAACGCCGCCATGGCCGCGATGCGATACGGCACGTCCCATCGTCCAATCGTGCGCAGCGCGAACAGATCGTAAAAGGTGAGGGTAAAATACCCGGCGGCAACGAACAGCGCCGCGATAACGATATTCGGAGTTTGAATATCGCCGAGGGCGTCGATGACATCGGCGAGGTCGATGTCGCGCAAGACGCGATACAGCACCACGGTGGCTGCCGCGATGACGGCGACGCTCAGAACAAAACCGACCCGACTCCAACCGACTCTCGCGTCGACGAATCGCGCTGCTGTCCGCAGACGACCGTGCATCATGTCACTCCAGATCGGCTCGACCGCCCAATCAGCGACGCTCGCCCGTGTTGCGGGACAGGCATTGTTCGCGCCTGTCGCGTGCCTAACAGAAGTCCGGGACAAACGCGAGCAGGCGACTGTATCTGCGACCATAAAGCCGCGCGGTTAAGGCCTTCACACCGGATTGGCAGAAAGCGTATGGGCCGGCAGCGGCTCGGTACCGTCGTTGCGACGTTTTGACCCTGGCGCCCACGCTGCACGTCGGCGGCGACTGAATCTTCCGTTACGACCTGCTGCGGCGGCCTGGGTTTTTGCTACACTCTGGTGGCCTGGTTTCGACGTTCGTATTCGTCCGAAGCACCCGCGGTTACGAACGTCGAAACTAAGCGGACACTGGCAATTTTATGGTTCTAGTGCGGTGACATTGAACGATGACGATCTCGCCGCCAATGGCCACGGCATCTCGCAAAGAAAGTGGAGGCCCCGATGGATTTCGACCAACCGATGGCAAGACGCCAAGTCATCAAGGGAGCAGGGGGGCTGGGGTTGGGCGCCGGCCTCGTGTCGGAGTTGTTGCCTGCTCAAGCGCGAGCCCAAACGACGGTGGTGGCCAAGGCGGACGCGGCCAACGGCGAGATCTGGAGCAGCGAGTATTGGGCCAAGAAGGGCGATGTGCCGCTCTGGGTCTATCGCAAGCGCATCGGTGCTCCCAAGGCCGGCGAATCGCCGCGGCCTGTGCTTTTCCTCGTTCACGGCTCCTCTATCGACTCGCGCTGCTTCGACCTCTCGGTCCCCGGACGCGGCGAGTATTCGATGATGAACGTGTTCGCGCGTCATGGCTTCGACGTATGGACGATGGACCACGAGAACTACGGTAAATCCGGCCGCACGTCCGGCAATTCCGACGTTGCGAGCGGTGCGGAAGATTTGAAGGCAGCCGCCGAGATCGTCGTGCGCGAAACCGGGCGGCGGAAATTCCATGTGTTCGGCGAGTCCTCTGGAGCGTTGCGCGCCGGTCGCTTCGCGATGGCGCAGCCGCAGTCGGTCGACCGCCTCGCGCTTGCCGCTCTCACCTACAAGGGCACCGACTCGCCGACACTCAGTAAGCGCGCCGAGCAGCTCGACTATTATCGCGCGCACAATATGCGCAAACGTGACCGCGAGATGATTTTATCGATCTTCACCCGCGACAAACCGGGCACGACCGAGTCCGGCGTCGGTGATGCTTTGGCAGACGTTGAGTTGAAATTCGGCGACCAGGTGCCGACGGGAACCTATCTCGACATGACCGCCAATTTGCCGGTCCTTGATCCGAAGAAAGTGCTCTCGCCGGTTCTCATTTTGCGCGGCGAGCACGACGGCATCGCAACGGTTCCCGATCTGGAGGACTTCTACAACCAGCTTCCCAACGGAGACCGCCAGCTCGTAATCGTGCCTGGCGCTGCGCACTCCCTGTTGTTCGCGATCAATCGCCAGTTGTTCTGGCACGCGGTTCACGCCTTTCTCACGATGCCGGCGCCATTGGCGACGTGAGCGCGCAACCTTAACCGGTCAGCTTGAAAAGAACGTCCGCAACTCGGCGTAAGTCTCCTCCGGCGCCTCCTCCGACAAATAATGCCCGCATTGCAGCGCCTTTGCGCCGCGGATATCGGTCGCGTATTTCGACCAGATCTCCTGCGGTTTGTGGTTGCGGCCGACGCCGCCCGTTGCGCCCCACAACAGCAGCAACGGGCACCTGATCCTTCGGCCGGCTTCGAAATCCTTGGTGTCCGTCTCGAGATCGACGCCGAAGGTCGCGCGATAGTCCTCGCACATGGCGTGGATGGTCTGAGGATTACGGAAGCAGCGCATGTATTCCGCAAGCGCTTTTTCGTCGAAGAAGCTCAGACCTTGCTTGGTCTTTGCGAGCTTCTTGCGAATGAAGAAGTCGGGATCCGCGCCCATCAGCCGTTCCGGCAGGTCGTAGGGCTGGATCATGAAGAACCAGTGCCAGGAAAAAGTCCCCCATTGCCTGCTGACGTTGTTGAGCAAGTGATGCTGCGGAATGATGTCGAGGATGGCTGCGCGCTCGATCTTGTCGGGCTGGTCGAGGCACATGCGATGGAGCACGCGCGCGCCGCGGTCGTGGCCGGCAGCGGCAAATCGCGGGAAGCCGAGCGACTCCATGACCTCGAATTGGTCCTGCCCCATGGCGCGAAACGAATAGCCGCCATGGTCCTCGCCGCCCGGCGGCTTTTCCGAGTCGCCGTAGCCGCGCAGATCGGTGCACACCACGGTAAATTCCGCGGCAAGCCGAGGTGCGATCTTCAGCCAGGAGAGATGCGTGAACGGGTTGCCGTGCATCAGCAGCAGCGGTGGGCCCTTGCCGCCGTAGACCGTAACGATTCGTGCGCCACTGGTCTTGATTTCTGCGCGGGTAAAGCCGTCCATCATTGGCGGCACCATCCAATTAATGCGGAAGTCCTGGATTCGTGGCAGGCCGCCTCAATCGACCGAAACGCCGGAGGCCTTGATCGGCACCGCCCATTTCTCGATTTCGCTCTTGAGGTAGGTGCCAAGGTATTGCGGCGTCGCTTCGTCGTCGGCGACGATCTGCGCGCCCAATCCCTGCAGACGCTCCCGGACCCACGGCGTTTTCATCGCCTCCACGGCGGCGGCGTTGAGTTTCTTCACGATCGCCTCAGGCGCGTCCTTGGGCAGGAAGATGGCGTTCCACGTGTAGGCCAGAAGGTTCGGCGTTCCTTGTTCGACTGCAGTCGGCAGATTGGGGAGTGCGGGGGAACGCTGCTTGTCAAAAATGGCGATGCCTTTGACCGAGCCGCCGTCGATCTGCGGCTTTGCGGTGGTGATGATCTCGCAGAGATAATCGATGCGGCCGCCTTGCAGATCTGTCATCGCCGGACCCGTCCCGCGGTAGGGCACGTGCGTGATGTCAACGCCGATGATGTAGTTCAGCAGCACACAGCCGAGATGGGTGGCGGAACCTGCGCCGGCAGATCCGAATTGCATTTTGGACTGGTTCGTCTTGGCATAGGCGACGAATTCTTTGAAGTCGTTGACTGGCAAATCCTTGCGCGTGATGAGCACGATGGGGACTTCCGCGATCAACGCGACCGGCGTGAAGTCGGTCACGGCGCTGTAGAGCGGCTTCTTGTACAGCGTTTGCCCCTGCGCGTGGGTCCCGACGGTGCCGAGGACGAAGGTGTAGCCGTCCGGTGCGGACTGAGCGACCTTGGCCGACCCGGTCATGCCGCCGGCGCCACCGACGTTCTCGACGATCACCTGCTGACCGAGCAGCTCTCCCATGCGCTGCGCCATGACGCGGCCGAGCACGTCGGTCGGGCCACCGGCGGCAAAGGGAATCACCATCGTTAACGGACGGGTGGGCCAATCCTGAGCGCGCGCGCCGCCGTTGAAGATCAGCGCCGCCGCGAGTGCGGCCCAAATCATCGCCTTTTTCATTCGGTTCCTCCCGTACTCGAGTAAGGTTTGGTCCATGCCGGGACGCTGGTCAAGGTGC
>Ga0066903_100005664_pt1 | contig 10894 bp, 6 predicted proteins | sample PanSoiMetaGPlot1_FD_67491 | JGI IMG/M metagenome (GOLD analysis project Ga0066903, IMG submission 67491) | Tropical forest soil microbial communities from Panama analyzed to predict greenhouse gas emissions - Panama Soil - Plot 1 (version 2) | ecosystem: Environmental > Terrestrial > Soil >...
GCTTCAACAGATTTGAAAATTTAGTCGCAAGCTCGATAGTGGGCAGTGACGTGCGCGCGCTTCTAGCCCTCGAAGACGGTCGATATTTCGAGGGCGAATCATTTGGCGCAGCCGGTACCCGCGTCGGCGAGGTTTGTTTCAACACCGCCATGACCGGTTATCAGGAAGTGCTGACTGACCCATCATACCGCGGACAAATCGTGGCAATGACCTATCCGTTGATCGGAAACTACGGGATCAATTCGCTCGACCAGGAAAGCTCTTTCCCGCATGTCCGGGGATTTGTCATAGAAGAATTAACGGAAGTCCCGAGCAACTGGCGCTCGGAAATGTCGCTCGATGAGTACTTGCGGAACTGGAACATCCCCGGCGCAAAAGGAATCGATACGCGTGCGCTCACGCGACATTTACGGACCCGCGGCGCGATGAAAGCCTGTCTGACGACGGAAAAGATTTCGCCTGAAGAGGCAACGCAAAGGGCGATCGATGGTAAAGGGGTGATTGGGATGGATTACGTGCGCGAAGTTTCGACAAAGAAGATTTACTGCTGGGATCCGCAGGACAAGCTCAGTGCCCCATGGTCGATCGCGCATCTCGACGGCAGGGAGAACAGACGGGCGTTGCCACCAATCCGATTTCGGATTGTCGCATATGACTATGGCATCAAGGAAAACATCCTGCGCCTGCTGCGCCAGAAAAGTTTCCAAGTGACGGTTGTTCCGGCGACGACGTCTGCAGATGAAGCGCTCGCTCTCAATCCCGCCGGAATTTTCCTCTCCAATGGCCCGGGCGATCCGGAGGCGCTTCCCTACGCGCACAAAACCGTGCGCGATTTGATGGGCAAAAAACCGATCTTCGGGATCTGTCTTGGTCATCAGATTCTGGGCTTCGGGTTCGGCGGATCGACGTTCAAGCTGAAGTTCGGCCATCGCGGCGCAAACCAACCGGTCAAAGATTTACGAAGCGGCAAGGTGGCTATCACTGCGCAAAATCACGGATTCGCCGTTGATGCGGCGTCGCTCCCCTCGGATGTGGAAGTGACGCACATTAACTTGAATGACGGCACAGTGGAAGGAATGCGTCATAAGGAATTGCCGATCTTCAGCGTGCAATACCACCCGGAAGCCGCGCCGGGCCCGCATGATGCCTCGTATTTTTTCGATCAGTTCGCGGATTCGATCGAGAAACAGAAGTAAGGCGCACTCGCCGGGCGCGCCGAAACGAACCTCGTCTCGGTCCCGCCGCGCTGTTGACCAGCAGAGCCGACAGCCGACATTTGCACCATGATTAATTCACCTAACAATAAACCTAGTGTCTGGCGAGTTGCAGTGACTGCGACCTTCATTGCAGCTCTGGCGTGCGCGCCGCTGGCGATCGCGCAGGAACACGAGCATGGCACTGACACGGCTGCTTCCAAAGAAGTGACCGGCGAGGTGGTCGATATGATGTGCTACGTCGATCATAATGCTGTCGGCGAAAAGCATGGCCAGTCCTGCGGGGCAAAATGCATCAAGAGTGGCGGACCGGTCGGTATCGTGAGCGAGGGCAAAGCGTATCTGGTGGTTGGCGAACACAAGCCAATGAACGATCAGCTGGCTGACTACTGCGGCAAGACCATCACCTTGAAAGGCAAGCTCGCCGAGCGCGGCGGCATCGCGATGCTCGAGAATGCCGACATCGTTAAGAAATAATTGTAGCCCGCGTCTCTGTGAGACGCGTGCGGCATGGGTGCCAGAAAAACTGAGCGCTGCGCTTCGCAGAACGAAGCGGCTACAGAGCGCGGCTATTTGTAATACGGCCGCAACGATGGCCGCAGCTTGCCAATTCGAAGAGCATTTTCGATTTGCAGATCAGGGATATCCTGCTCGGAGAGCTTTCGGATCTCGTCTGACTCGAGCACAGCAATCGGCAATCCACCGCGAAACAGAATGCGGTTCGCGGTGAATGCGGCGATTCGCGATCCCGGTGTGAGAATACCTTGCAGGTTCAGCGGATCTGCAGCGCTGAGCGTGATCAGCTCACCATCTGACGAGATCTTGCGAATCGAACGCAACAGGCCAATGGCCTCTGGCATGGCGAATTGTTCGCCGCTGACTCCCCCGACAAAATAGCCGCCGCGAATTTCGCCGCGTGCTTCCCATCGCCGATAAACTCGGCCGAGCTCATACCAAGTAATAGGGAAACTCTCTCGCTCGAGCAATCGGCGAAAGACAACGCCGTAGCGGCGCAGCAACACCCGGGCGAATTTTTCGATGGCAGGGTCGCGCGCGGGATTTTCTGTTCCATTGCCCTTTGGCTGCCAGACGATCTCCGTTCTCAGCAGCGACCAGCGCCCTGCAAACTCAATGTTGGCAACATTAGTCCTGCGTCGGCGTTTTCCTATGTTCCGCCCAAATGTGGGGCGTTTATTCGACGGGACGAGAAGCGCTCGCAACCCATCGAAACTATCTGCTGTTACGAGACCGAGTGCCGCGAGTTGTGACAAAGCTTCTTCAACCTGAGAAGGCAACAAACCGCTGCGGCGCGCCAGCTCCGTGAAGAAAAGTGCGCCGCCGCGTTGCAGCTCGTCGAAAACAGTTTGGCTTCCGGTCGAAAGTTCAATCGCGACCTTATGCTGAGTAAGGGTGAGCCAGGGCTGTAGATTTTCGCGCCGGTAAAGCGCGATTGGACTGGTCCGCAACGGAGCCGATGCCCGAGCATTTGGATTTTGTGGCGCGCTCAATCGTCCCCAGCCGACGCGACCGGAAAAACAGAGCCGATCGAGCCATTCGGGATCGTAATCGGCCACACGCGCGGGAAGCACCGCTGATTCCCACGCCGCTAGGGGCAACTCGCAACCGTCGAGTTGTTCCAGAACGGATTGCAAACCTTCCAAGCCTTCCGCGCGATGTTCTCGATTGCCGCGCTGCCAAGCGAAAAGAAAACGATAGAAATCCTGAACTGAGACCGGCTGAATTTCCGCGCGCAGCCGGTCAATTGTCAGCCGATGAATTCGTGCCAGCAGTCTCCGATCGCACCATTCTTGCTCGGTTGCACTGGGCTGAAATTTTCCACGCAGGACAAAACCTTCGGCTTCGAGCGCCAGTAACGCGGCATCGATCTCCGAGCGCTCCAAAATCAGCGTATCTGACAGCTCTCCGACCGTGATTGGGCCGGCAACCTCCATGCGTCCGCGAACCAGCTCTCGAATCGCGTTGGGTCGTTCCCACATTTTTCCGCGTATGGAATCGGCCAAAATCAATCCGGTCTCGATTAGCCCTTCGGAGTAAATCGCTCGGAGCATCGGAAGCTGTTCCGCAGGGATGTAGAAGGCAGTCGCAGCGTGCCCCGGAACACGGAGACGCGTCGCCCGGTTTTCTGCCATAAGCGACGCAACCAACTTTTCTGCGTTTTCGCCCCTCGTCGTTCGCTGAATCTCCTCCGACGTCATTGTGCCGATCAACATCAGTGCGTCGTGCAGTTCATCCGCGTTTGCCGCTTCTGGCCATGCTTCCTTCTTCACCTTGTCGATCGCGGCGGCGTCGAGGATACCGAGACCGTCGCTGCCGTTTCTGTCCGAAGCACGCCGCGTGTAAACCGCCTGGGTGCGGCGTTCTTCCAGAGGCGCATTGTCGAGAAATGCGTACGGCCGCGCATTCAGGATCTCGGCCGCCAGCGGCGACGGCTCCGGCAGATCGCGCGCGATGCAGCGGACCTCACCTTGTTCGATCTTGCGCAAGACCTCTTCCAAACCATCAATGTCCATCGCCTCGGTCAGGCAATCGTCGATTGTCTGTTTCACCAGCGGATGATCCGGAATTTCACGGTCACCAACGATGTGCTCGAGACATGCGAGCTGGTCCGGGAAAACAGCGGCCAAAAGGTTCTCCGATTCCATGCGCTGCAGCGGTGCTGCAATTTTTGCGCCCCCACGAAACCGGGGCACTGCGAGCGAACGGGTCGCGTTCCAACGCCACCGGATCGTGAACATCGGGGCATCGAGCAACGCTTGAACGAGCAGGTCGCGAAGAGTTTTGGAATTCAGATAGCGAAAGACTTCTTCGAGCGGAAACGAGTGTTGTGTGCCAAGCGAAATCACGATGGCGTCGTCCGTGGCGGCTGCTTGCAACTCGAAATTGAACGAACGGCAAAACCGTTTCCGCAGCGCCAAACCCCAGGCGCGATTGATTCGATTGCCGAAAGGCGCATGCAAAACGAGTTGCATCCCGCCCGATTCATCGAAGAAACGTTCCATCACCAGAGTTTGCTGTGATGGAATTGCGCCTAACGAGCGATGTGCCTCCGCAAAGTACTTCGCGACCTGTTCCGCGGCGCTTTGCGGCAACTTTAATTCGTTCTCGAGCCACTCCTCAATTTTGTAGGGGACGCTGTCAGCTTCCTCTACGGATAAGCGTTTTTCGATTTCCCTGCGCAAATCAGAAACCACTCGCGACACTTCGTTCGTGCGCGCTGGCGCTTCTCCTAGCCAAAATGGAATCCCTGGCGGCTGACCTTTGGCATCTTCAACGCGAACAACCCCGGAGTTGATGCGCAAAATTCGCCACGATGTGTTGCCGAGCTGAAAAATGTCACCGGCGAGACTTTCGACGGCGAAATCCTCGTTTACCGTTCCGACGAAAGTTTCCGATGGCTCGAGAATTACTCGGTAATCGGCGTTATCGGGAATTGCGCCGCCGGAGGTCAAAGCGACCACTCGCGCGCCGCGCCGGGCGCGCAAACGATGATTAATCGCGTCGTGATGAATCAAGGCTGCGCGCCGGCCGCGTTTCGTACTGAACCCTTCGGCAAGCATTTTGACGACGCTATCGAATTCGTCGCGAGTGAGATTTCGGTACGGCCAGGCACAACGGATCAGTTCGAAAAGCCTTGTTTCCTCCCAATCCTCGGTGGAAGCTGCGGCGACAATTTGTTGGGCCAGAACATCCAGTGATTTTTCCGGAATGCTGAGACGGTCGAGCTCGCCGCACCGGACAGAGCGCAGTAATGCTGCGCATTCGACCAGTTCGTCACGGCTCAGAGGGAAGATGCGGCCTTTCGGCAAGCCGCCGCGTTTGTGTTCGGCGCGACCCACGCGTTGGAGCAGGGTGGCGATGGACCGCGTCGTACCTAGCTGGCAGACGAGATCGACTGACCCAATATCGATGCCCAACTCGAGCGAAGCGGTGGCAACGAGCGCTTTCAGTTCGCCGCGCTTCAATCGATCTTCCGCGTCCAAGCGCAGTTTTGCGGAAAGACTTCCGTGATGCGACGTCACTGCGTCTGCGCCGAGCAGTTCGCTCAGCTGATGCGTCGCGCGCTCGGCCATCCGACGGGTGTTAACAAAAACCAAGGTTGTGCTGTGCGCCTGAATTAACTCCGCAAGCCGATGGTAAATTTCTTTCCAAACTTCATTCGACATGACCGCCTCGAGCGGCGAACCAGGAAGCTCAATGGCCAGGTCCAGTTCGCGTCGATGGCCGATGTCTATGATTTCACAATCAGTGTTGCTGGCGTCGTCCACTGCACGAGTGCCGACCAAAAACCGCGCCACTTCCTCGATCGGCTTTTGTGTCGCAGATAAACCGATTCGCTGAAGCGGATTTTTTGTTAGGGCGGCCAAACGCTCGACGCTCAGGGCGAGGTGCGCGCCGCGCCGGTCATCTACCACCGCGTGAATCTCATCCAGGATCAGCGTTCGTACTGTGCTCAGTATGCGTCGCCCGGAATCGGAAGTGAGTAGCAGGTAGAGGGATTCCGGCGTCGTAACGAGAATGTGCGGCGGCTTCTTGATAAGCGCCTGTCGTTGGGCGGCGGTCGTATCCCCGGTGCGAACTTCGGCGCGCACAGCGATCTCACGCCCATTTGTTTCGTTCAACAACGCGCGAATTCCAGCGAGCGGCTCTTGCAGATTTTTGCGGATATCGTTGCTCAACGCTTTGAGCGGCGAGACGTAAACCACCTGCGTTTCATCCGGCAAATCAACCTCGACGCCTTCGCGGAACAGTACATCCAGTGAAGCAAGGAACGCCGCCAGCGTTTTGCCGGAACCCGTCGGCGCAGAAATCAACACATGCCGGCCGGATTGAATTGCCGGCCAGCCACGCACTTGCGGTTCAGTCGGTGAGCCGAACGTTTGCTCGAACCACCGCGCAACCGCGGGATGAAACTGAAACGACTGCATGAAATGAAAAGTGAAACAATTAATTTAGAGGCCGGCGCAAGAAAGAAAAGTTGTGGCGTTTTCTGTAGCCGCGTCTCTGCGAGACTCGTAACGCGCGCGTTCAAAACATTCGAACGTTGCGCTTCGCATCTGCCTTCGCCAAGGCTTCGGTGAGGCAAGCAGCGAAGGGACTACGCTCGCTCTCGCAGCGCGATCACTTCCCGCAACATTCGCAGGCTGTCGTGGAAAAAACGGACCTTGCTTCCTGCAGCATGATTCCAGCGGACAGGGATTTCACGAATGCGCAATCCGGCGCGATGCGCGAGAAGAAGCAGCTCGACATCGAACGCGAAACCATTAATTTGCGCCGCCTCCAGAATCGGCCGGCAAACGTCGAGGCGAAACGCCTTAAAACCGCATTGGGTGTCCCAAAACGGCAGGCGGGTTGCGGCTCGCACAAGAAGGTTGAAAACACGGCCCCCTTGCTCTCGCCGCCAGGGTTGGTGAATCCCAATTAAGCCGCGGTCAAGGGCGCGCGAACCGAACGCAATGTCGACCTCACCGTTTGCAACGGGTTGGATCAGCTTCGGCGTCTCTTCGAGCGGTGTGGAAAGGTCCGCGTCAGAAAAAAGGCCGATCGGTTGTCGCGCGGCAAGCAATCCCGAGCGGACCGCGGCGCCTTTGCCACGATTTGGAAAATTCTCCAGTAAACGCGTCGCGACATTCGTCTCTGCCAAAATTTTGCCCGCGATTGTCCCGGTTGCATCGGTCGACCCGTCATTGACCACGATCAATTCACTTCTCGGAGCATTGGCGGCGAGATAATCGAGCGTAATGCGAAGCGTGTCACCGATGCGCTCTGCTTCATTGAAACAGGGGATAACGACGGAGAACGGCGGCAGCATCACATTCCGAGCGAAGTCGAGGAATCTCTAATTTTGGCAGCAAGAGATGTCTCGATTTCGCTCGACATGACAATCCTTACCGGTAAATCTCGACAACAAACTTGCCGTTTGGATCGACATAGCCGCGATACATTCCGGCGGTGTTGAAGGGCAAAGTGACATTGCCCTGATTGTCGATTGCGATCAATCCACCGGTTCCACCGAGTTTGGCTACCTTGTCGAGAACCGTTTGCGCCGCTTCCTTGAGCGATATTCCCTGATATTCCATCAATGCCGAAATATCGCGCGCAGCCGTCGCTCGAATAAAATATTCGCCGTCCCCCGTCGCGGAGACGGCGCACGTCGCATTGTTTGCATATGTTCCCGCGCCGATGACCGGAGTATCACCAACACGCCCCGGACGCTTGTTTGTCGTGCCTCCAGTTGAAGTCGCAGCGGCGAGATTCCCGCTCTTGTCCAGAGCGACAGCGCCCACCGTACCGTGTCTATCTTGATCGGTAATGACAAATGCCTTCTCGCCGGGGCCTGTGCGCTTGTTTTCAGCAGCTTGAATTTTCCGCAAAGCCTCCCATCGCTCCTCCGTGAAGAAATATTTTTGGTCCACGAGTTTGATCCCGTTCTCTTTGGCGAACGCTTCCGCGCCGTCGCCATCCATCATCACGTGTCCGGATTTGTCCATGACGAGCCGGGCGAGGCTGATTGGATTCTTGATATGCTTTAGCACCGCGACGGCGCCGGCGGCGAGCGTTTTCCCGTCCATGACGGCTGCGTCCATTTCATTTGTACCGGCGCTCGTAAACACAGAACCTTTGCCGGCATTAAAGTGTGGATCATCTTCGAGGACGCGTACGGCAGCTTCGGTAGCATCGAGGCTTGACCCACCGCGTTTGAGAATTTCGTATCCAGCCGTCAGCGCGCGTTCCAATCCGGCGCGGTATTCGCGCTCTTTTTCCGGCGTCATTTTGCTGCGCTCAATGGTTCCGGCGCCGCCGTGGATCACGAGTCCAAATTTCTGTGTTGCCATGCGTGGCTGATTCTCAGGGTTCTTTTCGGCTGCATCTGTGAGAGACCGCTTCGGTTCCTCGGCGAGCGCGGACGCCGCTGCACTAAAGAGCAGGAAAGCAAAGAAGCAATTGGGTACGAGACCTCCAGCGAATTTCATGGAAACAAGGTAATGGATTGTCGAAGCGTTTCACGTCAGCGCTAGTGCGTTAAAACCTCTTCTCTCTGCGACAGCGAAGTTTACCCTTTTCCCTTTCGGGAACTAAGGCGACCTTTGCCGGCCATGGCAAACGCTCAGCCACCCGTTCTGGTTGCTCAGGGGATTGGCGACCTAGGCCGTAATTTTCTCCGTGAAGTGGGCAGCGTGTTTTGGTTCATCGTAGAAACGTTTCAGGAGACTTTTGAGCGCATCCAGCAGGCGCGGGTGCCGTTTCGTGCCGCCAGTTTTTTCCGGCACACCCAACGCGCCGGGGTGGACTCAGTGCCGCTGGTGGGGCTGGTGTCGTTTTTCCTTGGACTAACCATGGCGCTGCTCACCGGCTATCAGCTGCAACGCTTTGGAACAGAACGGTTGATTCCTGGATTGGTCGCGATCGGGTTCACGCGCGAGCTTGGGCCCCTTCTCACTGGCATCATGCTCGCAGCGCGCATCGGCGCTGCTTTCACTGCCGAGCTCGGCACGATGCGGGTGAACGAGGAAGTGGAAGCGATCGAGGCGATGGGCATCGGCCCACTGCGTTTCCTAGTCGCGCCGCGCATGCTCGCGTTAATTCTTCTCATGCCGTGTCTCTCCACGGTCTCGAACATCGCCGCCGTAATTGCCAGCAGCCTGATCTGCAAAGCCTATTTCAGCATCGCCTTTCCGTACTTTCTGGATCTTGTAAAAGATTCACTGCTGATCCGCGACATCATCACCGGCATTTTGAAAAGCTTTATGTTCGGGCTGCTGATTGCTGCGATTGCCTGCTATCGGGGATTGACTGTGAAAGGTGGCGCCGCGGGCGTGGGCTCTTCCACAACCTCCAGCGTCGTAACTGCGATCACGACCGTGATCGGGTTCGATACACTCTACAACGTTGTTTACACTACTTTTTATCCCACGTGAGCACCCCGCCACACATGGTCGAACTGCGCGATGTACGCAAGCAGTTCGAGGAAAAAAAGGTGCTCGACGCTCTTTCGCTTAAAGTCGAGCCAAGAGAACGGCTCGTTGTCATGGGCCAGAGCGGCAGTGGCAAGAGCACCATTTTACGGTTGATTCTCGGCACGCTCCGCCCGGATTCAGGCTCGATTCTTTTCAAAGAATCCGAAGTCCCCCGGCTGTCGCGCCGGAAGCTCCAGGAAGTACGGCAGCACATCGGCATGGTTTATCAGTACTCGGCGCTGCTGAGCTCGCGTACCGTGCGCGATAACGTCGCCCTCCCACTCGAAGAGCTCACGGACAAATCGCGCGACGAGATCGATAAGATTGTCGATGAGAAGCTGGAGCTTGTCGGCATGGAAGATTCCAAGGACCTGTTGCCCGAGGAACTCAGCGGCGGCATGCGCAAACGCGTAGCCCTCTCTCGCGCGCTCGTGTTAGACCCTGAATTGCTCCTTCTTGATGAGCCGTCGGCCGGTCTCGACCCGGTCATTGCCTCGGTGATTGACGAATTAATCATTAGCCTGAGCGAAAAATCGAAGGTCACATCCATCACCGTCACGCACGAGATGGAGAGCGCCTTTCGCATCGCCACGCGAATGGCTATGTTGTATCAGGGAAAAATCATTGAAGAAGCCGAAGCCGACGAATTCAAGCAATCCAAAAATCCGGTCGTCGCCCAGTTTTTGAGCGGCAGCACCGAAGGTCCCATTCTGGAAGGCAGCCTCGATGCAATTACAAAGAAATGAAATCATGACCGGCCTGCTCGTGATCGGTACGATCGCGGTGGTCGCATTCCTTTTGGTTTTGCTCGGTGCCCCGGGGTTGTTCCGGCCGCTGGTGACCTACAGGATTTATTTCGATAACGCAGCAGGTATCAAACAGGGCGCGCCGGTGATGCTGGCCGGTCGGAAGATCGGTCAGGTGCAAAAATTGTATTCGCCCGTGTCACCGAAAGAAGAGAGAGAGGCAGAGCAAGCGGAGGCGGCAATTCATCCGCCTGAAGCCAATGCCAGTCCGAGCCCAACCGCTACGCCGGGCAAACCGCGGTTCGAAGTGCGCGTGGATGTGCAAGTGGACAAGAACGCCAAGGTGTATCGGGACGCCAAGACCCGCCTGATGCAGCTTGGATTACTGGGCGACATGGCGATCGATATTACGCAAGGAACCGAAGCCTCCGGTCGTGCAAAGGATGGCGAAATTTTCGCTGGAGAACGCACTCCCGAATTGGGCGAAGCGGCGGCAAAAATGCTGGAAGTGATCAAACCCGTCGCAGCCGAAGCGACTAACACAATGAAGGATCTCCAGCAGACCGCGCAAAATCTCAACCGCATCACCGATGAAAATTCCGAGTTGAACCTCGCGCTTACCCAGTTCAAGACATTCGGCGAACATCTTTCCACTCTCACTGCGCCGGACAGCGCGCTCTCACATTCGCTCACCAACATCGAAAAAATCAGCACCAGCCTGACAGATAACAACAACATCGAGGTCACCTTGCGAAACCTGCGCAGCTCGTCAGAGAAATTAAGAGTCGCGACGACCGAGCTGGAGCCTGCGGGTACAAACATCAAGCAATTTAGCGAGACAATAAAAACTCAGCCGTGGCGTCTGATCTGGCCCACGACAAAAAAATACGCAGAAGCATCACCAACTGCCACTCCTGGTCAGGGAACCATGACCGTGCGCAAAACCGCAAGAGCAAAA
>Ga0066903_100005665_pt1 | contig 10894 bp, 5 predicted proteins | sample PanSoiMetaGPlot1_FD_67491 | JGI IMG/M metagenome (GOLD analysis project Ga0066903, IMG submission 67491) | Tropical forest soil microbial communities from Panama analyzed to predict greenhouse gas emissions - Panama Soil - Plot 1 (version 2) | ecosystem: Environmental > Terrestrial > Soil >...
CAAACTGTCCCATTAACGCCGGAGGAGAACCATGAAATTCCGGGCTGCGCTCTTGCTGGGAGCGCTGCTGCTCGCGACCAATGCCGACATGGGGTTCGGTCAGGGCTTCCAGGGTGGCCTGCGGGGCTCGATCAAGGATGCGGGCGGCGTGATTCCAGGCGTCGAGGTGACGCTCACCAACGAACAGACGAACATCAAGCGCTCCGTCGTCACGAACGAGCGTGGCGAGTTCGTGTTCGCCAACGTCGATCCCGGGACCTATGGCGTGAAGGCGACGCTCCAGGGCTACAAGTCGATCGACCGCGGCGGCATTCGCATCGGCACGCAGCAGTTCCTCACGCTCGATCTCACGATGGAAGTCGGCGCGATCACCGAAAACGTCACGGTCACCGGCGAGGCCCCCCTCATCGACACGTCGAACGCGTCCACCGGCACGGTCCTCGATACGTCGGCGCTGCAGACGCTTCCGGCTCCTGGCAGAAACGCATTCATGATCGGCGCTTCGGTTCCTACCGTGGTTCCTTCAGGTGATGCGCAGTTCAATCGGCAGCAGGATCAGACCAACGCCTCGCTGATGTCGCTCGGCGGCGGAACCCGGCGCGGGAACAACTACACGCTCGACGGCGTGCCGATCACCGACCTCCGCAACCGCATGTCGGCGGTGCCGACGATCGAAGGCGTGGAGGACCTCAAGGTTCAGGTCCACACCTACGACGCGGAGATGGGCCGCACCGGCGGCGGCGTGTTCAACGTGACCGCGCGCTCGGGGACGAACTCGATTCACGGCACCGGGTTCTTCCAGACTCGCCCGATCTGGGGCCAGACCAACAACTACTTCAGCCAGATCACGAGCGACACCGCGGCGGCGCGCGGCGACACGAAAACGGCGGCGGCCAACGCCAAGCCGAACAGCCCGTACTACCTGGGCGGCGGCGGCATCGGCGGGCCGATCGTGAAGGATCGGACGTTCTTCTTCTTCTCGACCGAGAGCTACCACGACGTGCAGACGCGCAACAGCTCGATCCGCATGCCGACGCAGGCGGAGCGGAACGGCGACTTCTCGGGGCTGCGCAACACGGCGGGCAATCCGGTGACCATCTACGACCCGCTGACGCACCTCCCGTTCCCGGGCAACGTCATTCCGGCGAGCCGCATCAACCCGGTCGCAGCGAAGATGATCGGCTACCTGCCGCTGCCCGACACGAACCTCGACAACGGCACCGCGAACTACAACCGCACCTCGCTCATCAACAACAAGTTCGAGCAGGAGTACGCGGGGAAGGTGGAGCACAAGTTCACCGACAAAGTCTCGCTCACCGGCTTCTACCTGTACAACCGGACCGATGAGCCGTGCCAGAACTACTTCGGCACCGCGGATCAGACCGAGCCGAACCGCTTCGCCGATCCGCTCGACTACCTGCTGAAGCGGCGTCCGCAGGTGCTCGCGCTGAACAACACCTGGGTGTTGAGCGACAGTTCGGTGCTCGCGCTCCGGTTCGGCAAGACCGACTTCCCGGACAACAACACGGTCACCGCGGCCTTCGATCCGGCGACGCTCGGCTTCAGCCAGAACTATCTCGCGCTGCTCAATCCCGACTTCAAGAAGTTCCCGCAGGTGCGCCTGAGCAACTACGACGCCCTGGCCACCCGCACGCTCGGCGCGATCAACCCGACGCAGATCGACTGGAAGTCGACCAGCGCCAACGCGGCGTATTCGCGCTTCTTCGGCACGCACACGATGAAATTCGGCGGCGACTTCCGTAAGATCGGCATGGACAGCTTCCTGCCGGGCGACAGCAACGGCTACTTCTACTTCGACAACGAGTTCACCTCGGCGAACGGGCAGAACAACAGCGACGCCGTCTCGGGGAATTCGGTCGCGTCGTTCCTGCTCGGCTACCCGACGGCGAACGCCGGCAACCTGAGCCAGTTCTCGGTCTCGACGCCGCTGAACATCTACACGTATTACTTCGGCGGCTACGCGCAGGATGACTGGCGCGTCAACTCGAAGTTCACGCTGAACTACGGCATCCGCCTCGAGCGGGAGACGGGGCTCGCCGAGCAGAACAACAACTTCACGGTCGGCTTCGATCGCAACGCGACGAGCGCGCTCTCGTCGGTGGTGATTCCGGCCGATCCGATCGCCGGCACCCCGGCCCGCAACGTCACGGGCGGGTTGATGTACGCGGGCGTCAACGGTGCGCCGACGACGCAGGGGAACCCGCCGCGGGTCAAGGCATCGCCGCGCGTCGGTGCGGTCTACTCGATGGACACGAATACCGTCGTGCGCGCCGGCTACGGCATCTACTGGGCGCCGTACAACTACCCGGCGCCGAGCACGTCGCTCAGCAACTACGGCCAGGTCGGCTACACACAGAACACCGTCCTCACGCAGACCCCGATCAACCCGACCGTCACGCTCGACAACCCGTACCCGAACGGCGTCCTGCAGCCGTCAGGCAACTCGCGCGGCCCGCTCACCGGCGTCGGGACGTTCGCCGCCTACATCGATCAGAACCGTTCGGCGCCGCGGGTGCAGCAGTGGTCGGCCGACGTCCAGCGCGAGCTCGGCGGCGGGCAGGCCGTCTCGTTCACCTACATGGGCGCCAAAGGCGATCACCTGCCGCTCGGCGGCTCGGTCGACGTCGCGGTAAACATCAATCAGCTCGATCCGAAGTACCTGGCGCTCGGCCAGGCGACGCTGACGCAGCAGCTTCCGAATCCCTTCCTCGGCAACCCGAACGTCCCGGCCTCGCTCTCGACGCCGACGACGCTCCCGCGGTGGCGCCTGCTGACGCCGTTCCCGCAGTTCACGCAGGTGAACGACTACGAGGTGACCGAAGGCAGGAACCTCTACAACGCCGCGGTGGTCGAGTGGAGCAAGCGCGTGAGCCACGGCTGGGGCGGGCGCGTCAGCTACACCTACAGCGTGCTGAAGGACAACCAGTTCGCCGAGACGAACTTCTACACCGCGGTCGGTCCGGGCCTGCCGATCAACAACTACAACTACGTCTCGTCCGCGCCGGTGTGCCAGGCGGGGCAGCAGTTCACGACCGCCTGCTACGATCCGAACGCCGAGTACGGCTACGGGATCCTCGACGTGCCGCACCGCGTCATCATCGCGCCGATCGCCGAGCTGCCGTTCGGCAAGGGCAAGAAGTGGGCGAGCGATAACGGCGTGGCCGACGCGATCATCGGCGGCTGGACGGTGTCGGCGCTGATCAACATCCAGGCCGGCTTCCCGCTGAACGTGCAGCAGAGCAATCCGAACGCGGCGGTCATGAACGGCGGCGTCGCGGCGCGGCCGAACATCAACGGCGGCGTCGATCTGGCGACGCCGGGCAGCTTCGAGGATCGGCTCGCGTCGGCGGATCACCCGGCTGCCACGTGGATCAACCCGGCGGCGTTCTCGCTGGTCACCTTCGGCCAGTTCGGCAACACGCCGCGGACGATTACCGATCTGCGGACGCCCGGTCAGGCGAACGTCGATGCGTCGTTCATCAAGGGCTTCCGCCTGGGCGGCTCGAAGAGCGCCCAGATCAAGATCGAGATGCTGAACCTGTTCAACCGCCCGAACGTGCGCGCGCTCCAGGGCAACAACACGTTCGCGCCGGGCAACAGCTTCGGGCAGACGAACCTTCAGTCGGGGTTCATGCGGATCACGCAGCTGATGTTCCGGTTTAACTTCTAACGCAGACAAGGGCACGAAAGGGCAACAAAGGAACGAGAGGCAGTAACGCTGACGGCCACGGGCGCATCCGCCCCGTGGCCCTTTTTTTTGCTGTCGCTCGGCTGAACTCTTCGCGCCTGGAAAGCAACCGCAGAGATCGCAGAGCGCGCAGAGTCTTTCTTCTACGTATCCCGACACTCCGCGTTCTCCGCGCGCTCCGCGGTTGCCTTTCGTCTGCGGCCGTGTTCTCGGGCTCCAGGGGAAATCGTGATCCGGGCGCGATGTAAACTTCCACTCTGTGCTTCAGCGCTGCCGCGCCCTTTTCCTCCGCGTCCTTCTGACCGCAGCGCTGTTCACAGCCTTTGCGTCCTTGTCGGCGACGGGGACGCACGCCGCGGGACCGGCGGCCGCGCCGGTTCTCGGACGCATTTCGTTCCCCACATCCGGCGCATCGGCGGCGCAGGCGCCGTTCATCCGCGGCGTCCTCTATCTCCACAGCTTCGAGTACGACGCGGCGATCGATCAGTTCAGGGAGGCGCAGAAGCGCGATCCGAACTTCGCGATGGCCTACTGGGGCGAGGCGCTCGCCTACAGCCAGCCGTTGTGGCGCAACGAGTCGGTGGACAAGGCGCGCGCGGTGCTCGGGCGGCTCGCCGCCACTCCTGCAGCGCGGCAGGGCAAAGCGCCGACCGCTCGCGAGAAGGGCTATCTCGACGCCGTCGAGAAGCTGTTCGGCGCGGGCGATCAGCCGTCACGCGCGAAGGCCTACGCGGAACGCATGGGCGCGCTTCACGCGCAGTTCCCCGACGATGACGAAGCGGCGGCGTTCTACGCGCTCGCACTGCTCGGCACGATTCCGGAGACCGAACGGAACCAGGCGGTGTCACTCAAGGCCGGCGAGATCGCGCTGGCGATTCTGAAGAAGAATCCGGAGCACCCGGGCGCGAACCATTACGCGCTCCACGCGTTCGACGACGGCGAGCACGCGGCGAAGGCGCTGGAGGCGGCGCGCACCTACGCGCGCATCGCGCCTGCCTCGAGCCACGCGCGTCACATGCCGTCGCACGTCTTTCTCCCGCTCGGCATGTGGGACGAGGCCGCGGCGTCCGACGAGTCTGCGTTCGCGGCGTCGGTGGATCTGGCGAAGCAGAAAGGACTGTCGGCCTCGCAGTACGACTTCCACGCGCTGTCGTGGCTGCACTACGAGTACCTGCAGCAGGGCCGCTTCGCGAAGGCGCGCGAGACAATGCGCGAGGTGGAGCGCGCGCTTGGGTCAGGGAGGTCGGGTCGGCCGGGTGGGTCAGGTAGGTCAGGCAGTTCCGCGGTAGTGTCCGGCTTTAAACGGACCGCGGATGAGCAGCACCAGCACGTCGAGAGCGAGATCGGCAAGGGCTACGGCACCACCTCGCTCAAGAGCGAGCTCGCCTCGATGAAGGCGCGCTTCGTCGTCGAGAGCGGCGACTGGACCATGATGCGGGGCCAGAGCAGCTTCGAGAACATCGACGAGTTGTACGCGCTCGGCGCGGCGAGCGTGAAGCTCGGCGACACCGCCCGCGCCGAGGCGGCGCTCGAGCATCTCGACACCGCGTCGAAGACCGTGCCCGACGCCGACGCGCGCGAGATCGCGCACGTCATGGCGGCGGAACTCGACGGACTGATGCGGCTCGCCGGCGCCGATCGCAGCGCCGCCTTCGTCGCGCTCGCGCACGCGACGGCCGCCGAGGCGAAACGGCCGAAGCCGATCGCGCGGCCCTATCCGATCAAGCCGGCGGGCGAGCTGTTCGGCGAGATCCTGCTGGCCTCGGGCGACGCGGTGGGCGCAGTGAAGCAGTTCCAGGCCGCGCTCGCGAGAACGCCGCGCCGTGCGGCGTCGCTGATCGGCCTGGCCCGGGCGGCGCAGAAAGCCGGTCAACGCGCGGTCGCAGCGAACGCTGCGAAGGACTTCCTTGCCGCCTGGCATCTTGCCGACGCGAACCGCCCCGAGATCGCCGAAGCCCGCGCCCTCGTGCGTTGAGGAAAGCAACCGCAGAGAACGCATAGACCGCAGAAATATCTTTGGACGCACGACATCCGCAAAAAATCCGGAATCTCTGCGTGCTCTGCGGTTGCTTGCCGCGGGTCAGATCTCGTCGATCTCGATTTCCCGCACGTAGAAGAAGACGTCGAGGCGCCGCGTGCGGATCGACGGATCGTCGACGCGCAGGACGATCTGATACCGGCCGGGTTCTGCTGGCTGCCATGTGTGCGTCCACAGGCTCCAGGTCAGCGTCGACGCGGGCATCGGACAGTTCTGGACGCGCGTCCACGGCTCGCCGGATCGAAAGCGAATCGACAGGGCGTTCGTCGGCTTCGATCCGCCCCAGACGATTCCGGTGACGCGGTACTCCGGGCGGCCGCTGACGATCCATTTGTCGACGCGGACGGGCATCGCCGCCGTGTCGATCGTCGCCGGAATGAAATCACGCGCGAGCGCCGCGCCCTGGGGCTGGTGCGTGCGCGCCGCGAACTCCCGCATCTGGCTCGTCGCTGCCGCAGCGTCGGCCACCAGTTCGATGCGATCGACCCACTTGATGCACGTGCAGCCGTACCAGCCGGGGACGATCAGGCGCACCGGCGCGCCGTGGTCGCGCGGCAGCGGCGCGCCGTTCATCCTTACGGCAAGCATGGCGTGGGCGAGATCGTCGCGCGAGAAAATCCAGCTCGCCCCGGCGATCGAGGTCCGCCACTGGCGGCTGGTGTCGTCGATGCCGGAGACGAGGATCCGGTACGAATCAGACGAGGGCTGCACGCGATCGAGCAGCGCCGCGATCGGCACGCCTTCCCAGTCGGCGGTGCTCAGGAGCCCGTAGTTCAGCGGATCGGCGTTGCCCGAGCACTCGAGCAGTACGCGCGACGACGAGCTGCTTGATTGGAGATCGCGCAGGTCGAGGGCGTCCGGCGATCGCACCAGCCCGTCGACGTGGATGGTCCAGGGATCGGCGGCGGGCAGATTCGAGGGCGCGGCAGTCCGAATGAAGAACCGGTCGGTCGGCGTGACCGGCGGCTGTGCCGTGCCTCTGTCGTCCGGCTCCTGACGCGGATCGCCGAGCTGCGAGAGATCCGTGAACAGGCGCGCGTCGAGTCCGTCGCCGAGCAAGCGACCGAACGGCGGCGCTGGTGCGCCCGGAGCACCGAGCGGCACGCTGCCGATGTGGCGCGCGCTCGATGTCTGTGTGAAGAAGCCTGGCAGGAGGAGCGCGCCGGACAGGAATGCGCGCCGCGTGCACGCTGTCGCGGTCATGCGGCGATCGTCGTCCCAATTGCGAGATTCCGGTTCATGCGTGCTCCTAAGAGCGCCCACGAAGGCACGAAAGCGCGAAGAAAACTCTGTAAAGCTGCTCATTGCCCGAACAGAAAAATCTTCGTGTCTTCGTGGGCGCCTTCCGTCACTTCCTCACGAACTTCTGCACGCGCTTGCCTTCGTAGGTTTCGCCCGCGTAGACGTTACCCTTCGAATCGACCGCAACGCTGCCGACGCCGTAGAACTCGCCTGCAGCAGGAACTTGCGGTTCTTGTCGAATTTCAACGCCTGCGCGTCAGCCGGCGGTGGAGGACCGGCTGCGCCGCGCCCGGCAGGTTGGTCGCCTTCCGTCGTTGTCGAGGCGTGGCTGACCCGTGAATCGCGAAAGCGACCGCATCAAGGAGGGAACACAAAGGTCTGCGTTCTCTGCCGCTCTCTGCAGTTGCTTTCCACGCGGCGATGCGCGAACGTCGCGGCTACTGCGACGTCTTAGTGGGCCACGGTGTGCCTTGTTCCTTCTTCGTCACCGGTCCGAGACCTTTGTACACGAACTTCTGAACGCGCCGGCCCTGGTAGGTCTCGGTCGTGTAGAGGTTGCCTTTCGAATCGACCGCGATGCTGTGCATCGAATAGAACTGGCCGGGATAGTGGCCGCCTTCGCCGAAGTTGGTGAGCTCGGTCAGCGCCTGGCGATCGAAGATGTGCAGCTTCTGGTTGCGTCCGTCGGCGAGATACAGGTACTTCTGCTGCGGGTCCTTCGAGAACGCGACGTCCCATGTCGATCCGTCGGCGAGCGAATCGGGCTCGACGAAAATCTCCTTCACGAATTTTCCTTCGCGGGTGAAGACCTGCAGGCGATCGCTCGTGCGGTCGCAGACGTAGATCAGGCCGTCGTTCGACGGTTCGGCACAGTGCACCGGTCCGCGGAACTGCTGCGACGGCGTCGATCCCGGCGTGTAGCGGGGCGCCGCCGCGGCCGCTGCATCGTCCGGCTTGTTGCCGTAGGCGCCCCAGTAGCGCTTGAACTTGCCGGTGTCCATGTCGATGACGACGACGCGGCGGTTGCCGTAGCCGTCGGCGACGTAGGCCTCGTTGTTCTTGTTGTCGAGCGAGACTTTCGCCACCAGATAGAAGCGATCCTGCGCGTTGCTGTCCGGACCGAGTCCCTGCTTCTTGATGCCGACCTGCATCAGGAATTTGCCGTCCTGCGTGAACTTCAGCAGGTGGCCGTCATTGCCGTTGCCGTTTCCGCCGATCCAGATGTTGCCCTTGCCGTCGATCTGGAGCCCGTGGTTCGACGCGGGCCACTGATAGCCGTCGCCGTCCTTGCCGCCGAAGTGGCGGAGCAGGTTGCCGGCCTGATCGAACTCGAGGATCGGTGGTGTCTTCTTACAGCACTCGCCGGTGCCCTCGTCCGCCGCGGCCTCGACCGCGTCGAGCGAGTCGGAGCGATGGATGATCCAGACGTGATCCTGCGCGTCGATGCCGACGCCGATCGTCTGGCCGAGATACCAGCCGTTCGGCAGCGGCTTGGGCCACATCGGATCGACCTCGAAGCGCGGCGCCTGCACGGCGCCCTTCGCCTGCGCATCGACGTGCCTCTCGAGCATGAACTGCCCGACCCCGAGCGCCAGCAACATGACGACGAGCGATGACCCGATGAACAGATTTCGCTTCATGACATCTCCTGCCGCTACCACGAAAGGCGCCCACGAAGGCACGAAGGCACGAAGAAATTCTTCCAGAGCTTCTCGCGCTTTCGCATCGTAGCGGCGCCTGTTTCATCAGCGACTTCGTGACCTGCTGGACTGCTCGAAGACATGAAGCAATTTCTTTCAAAAGGAAATCTTCGTGTCTTCGTGTCTTCGTGCGCGTGCGCGCCCTTTTATCTCCGCACCCATTTCTGCACGCGCTTGCCGTGGTGCTGTTCGCCTGTGTAGACGTTGCCGCGTGAATCGGACGCAATGCTGCCGACCGCGAGGAACTGGCCGGCGAGGCGGCCGCCGCTGCCGAAGCTTCCCGTCGGCGCGAGCGTGTCGCGCTGCAGGATGACGACTTTCTTGTCCTGGCCGTCGGCAACGAACAGGAAGCGCTGCTGCGCGTCGTTCGAGAACGCGACATCCCACGCCGATCCGAACGACGACACCGCGCCGAACTGTCCGCCGACGGTCGCGCCGGTCGTCTCCTTGCGAACGAAGCCTTCCTTGACGAACTTACCGTCTTTCTGGAACACCTGGATGCGGTTGCTGGTGCGATCGCAGACGTAGACCATGCCGTCCCTGGCGATCTTCACGCACGTCACGTCGCGGAACTGGCGCGCCGGGGTCGCCGACGCATCGTACGAGCCGCCGCCCGCGGCGGTCGGCTTCTCACCGTACGCGCCCCAGTGCCGCTTGTACGCACCGCTGTCCGCGTCGAACACGACAATGCGGTGATTGCCGCTGTCAGCGACGAACACTTCGTTCGCCGCGGCGTCCACCGCCACCGCCGCCGGACGATTCAGCGTCGTCTGGCTGTCGGGGCCTTCCATTTTTCCAGGCGTGCCGATCTGCAGCAGGAACTTGCCGTCCTTCGCGAACTTCAGCACGTGCGCATCGGCGGGGCCGGCGGGCGCCGCGGGACCGCGTCCGCGTCCGGGCGCAGCGCCGCGTGCGCCTCCGGCGTCGGCGCCACGAGCGCCTCCGGGCGGACCAACAGCGTCGGGATCGGCGGTGCCGCGACCGCGTCCGGCAGGCGGCGTCTCGACTCCGGCGGCAGCGATCCAGACATTGCCTTTCGCGTCCACGGCGATGCCACCCGGAGATTGCGGCCACTGATAGCCCTGGCCCGGGCCGCCGAAATGCGAGACCAGCTTGCCCTCAGGATCGAACTCCAGGACAAGTGGCGCCGCCGTGCAGCACTTCGTCGAGGTGGGAGGCGTGGCCATCATGCCCTTCTCGTTCCCCTCGAGCGAGTCCGCGCCGCGATGCGTCACCCAGACATGATCCTGCGCGTCGACGGTGACGCCGGTGATCGATCCGAACACCCAGTGGTTGGGAAGCGGCTGCGGCCAGAACGGATTGACTTGCAGCGTCGGCGCGCCGCCTTGTCCGCTCGCGCCGACGACGAGCAGCGCGACGACGGCGCACGCAGAGAGAGTGCGCTTCATGAGGCCCCCTTCAGAAACGGTCGGGGGATTATGCAACAAAAAAGGGAGGAAGTGAGGCGGAGAACGGGAAGCAACCGCAGAGTTCGCAGAGAGCGCGGAGAAACGATTCTCTGCGTGCTCTGCGCGCTCCGCGGTTGCTTTTCCCGTGCGTCAGTGCGTCGTGGTCTTCGTCGGCCAGACCGTGCCCTGGTTCTGCTTGGTCACCGGCCCGAGACCTTTGTACACAAACTTCTGCAGCCGCTGCCCGCGATACGTCTCGGTCGTGTAGATGTTGCCCTTCGAGTCGGTCGCGATGCTGTGCACGGCGTAGAACTGTCCCGGCTGGCGGCCGCCGTCGCCAAAGCTGGTGAGCTCGGTGAGCGACGCGCGATCGAAGACGTGAATCTTCTCGTTGGCACCGTCAGCCAGGTAGAGATACTTCTGCTGCGGGTCCTTCGAGAACGCGATGTCCCACGTCGAGCCGTCGCCGCGCGTCGTCTTGTTCACCTGCACTTCCTTCACGAACTTGCCATCCTTCGTGAACACCTGGATGCGATCGTTCGGGCGATCGCACACGTAGACGTTGCCGTCGAGCGACGGCTCGGCGCAGTGGACCGGGTTGCGGAACTGCTGCGCGAGCGGAGCGTCCGGGTTGTAGACGCCGAGCGGTGTGTCGTTCGGCTTGTTGCCGTAAGCGCCCCAGTACCGCTTGATCTTGCCGGTGTCCATGTCGATCACGGCGACGCGGTGGTTGCCGTAGCCGTCAGCGATGTAGGCTTCGTTGGCCGGCTCGTCGAGCGAGATCTTCGCGACCTTG
>Ga0066903_100005667_pt1 | contig 10890 bp, 9 predicted proteins | sample PanSoiMetaGPlot1_FD_67491 | JGI IMG/M metagenome (GOLD analysis project Ga0066903, IMG submission 67491) | Tropical forest soil microbial communities from Panama analyzed to predict greenhouse gas emissions - Panama Soil - Plot 1 (version 2) | ecosystem: Environmental > Terrestrial > Soil >...
GCGTAGGTTTTTTAGGTTGTGCGGGAATGGAGGCGCGGCTCTTTTCGATTACTCTTCATCCACCGCTGGTAATCAGGCGAACGCCTTAACATGAATCGTCAAGAAGCACGTGGGCGCGAAAAAAGCAGTGAGATGTCAAGGTAAATTAAGGAAATAAAGTTTCTTCCCTTTTTGGCCAACTCGGGCTAAGCTGTTTCGCAACAAATTCTCCTCTAAACAACAAAATCGAGGAAGGAGACAAAAAAACATGGCTTCTGCGCCTACACCTACGCCGGCGGCAAGCTCAGGAATGGGGAATAATGTGGCGGGTCTGCTTGCCTATCTGTTTGGTTGGATCGGAGGACTCGTCTTCCTGCTGATCGATCCTTACAAGACCAACCGCTTTGTTCGCTTCTGCGCTTTTCAGTCGATATTCTTGGACGTGGCGATGATCGGGATAATGATCGCGTTTTGGATCCTTCTGTTCATCCTGGCGGCCATCACCCACGGTATAGGCGGGCTGCTCGGTCTGCTATCGCCGTTAATCTGGCTTGCCTATCTCGGACTCAAGATTCTTTTGATGATCAAGGCTTACGGCAACCAGGAATTAAAGCTGCCCTTGATCGGCGACTTGGCAGCGAAGCAGGCTGGCGGATAAACGATCCCAGCCTTTTCCGTTAAGGAATCGGGAAAAGGGGTTTCACGCAGCCAATTGTCGATGATCGGCTTTATCCTGCAGGTGAGAGCTGATCATGCTCGTCGACTGGTCTTCCGGAAACCCCTTTCTTGCCGTCTCGCGAAAACCCCTGGTTCGAATGATTTGACTACCCCTCCTGCACTGGGCTAGCCTCATTAGCTGGTCCGCCATCCCCGTTCTTTTGTGGCGGGCGCTGCCTTTTTCCCAATATCCGGACGGGGTGGCTTCAGATGAAAACTATTCGTAAGTACTTGATTCTAAACATAGTTGCCATCGTGTTGACGGCTCTGCCGGCCTTTGGCGACGGTTTGCGGCCGGTTCACGCCAAGAAGGCGATGGTCGTGAGCGTCCATCAGGAGGCCTCCCAGGTCGGAGCAGACATTATGCGCCAGGGCGGTAACGCGGTGGATGCAGCCGTAGCCACCGGTTTTGCGCTTGCAGTGGTGCATCCAGCTGCGGGCAACATTGGCGGCGGCGGCTTCATGCTGGTGCGCTTTGCCAATGGCGAAACTCACTTTCTCGACTATCGCGAAAAAGCGCCCAAGACTGCCACGCGGGACATGTATCTTGACGCACAAGGTAATGTGATTCCCAAAGCGAGCCTGGTTGGCTACAAAGCGATTGCTGTTCCCGGCTCGGTAGCAGGTCTGGTTTACGCGGAGAAGCATTGGGGAAAGCTTGGTCTGAAAGCCGTGATGAAGCCGGCGATCCGTTTGGCGCGCGCGGGAGTGAAGCTCACTTATGAAGAAGCCGCTTCCATGCATAACCGCGAACTAGCGGACTTCCCCGATTCCAAGCATATCTTTCAGCGCGACGGCAATTACTATGAAGCTGGCGAGCTCTTTCGACAGCCGGCGCTTGCCAGGACTCTGGAGCGCATCGCTGCCAAGCCGGATGACTTTTACAAAGGCGCGCTCGCGCACGAGCTGGTCGATGAAGTTCAACACGGCGGCGGCTTGATCACGGCGCAAGACCTGGCTGAATATGAAGTCAAAGAGCGGCCGCCGATCCGCGGCACGTATCGCGGCTACGAGGTTATGAGTGCGCCGCCACCCAGCTCCGGCGGCATTACGCTGACTGAGACTCTCAACATCCTGGAAGGCTACGATCTCTCCAAGCTGGGCAATCGCTCGGCCGACGCCATCCATCTCACCGCGGAAGCTTTTCGGCGCGCCTTCTACGACCGCGCCCAATTTCTTGGCGATCCTGATTTCAGCCAGCTGCCGGTGGCCCAGCTCATCGACAAAAAATATGCTGGGAAATGGCGCGAGTCACTGGATCTGCTCAAGGCCAGTGACAGCAAAGATCTCGAGCGGCCTTCAGGGTTTGGCGAATTGAGCCGCCCGGCGGCGGCACTGGCTCCTTATATCGGCCCTGAACCGGAAAACACCACGCACTACTCAGCCGTCGATTCCCAAGGTAACGCCGTGGCTGTCACAACGACGCTGAATGATGGATTTGGATCACGAGTGACGGCAGGCAAGCTGGGTTTCCTGCTCAATGACGAAATGGACGACTTCACCTCCAAGCCGGGCGTGCCCAACGGTTACGGGCTGATTCAGGGCGAAGCCAACGCCATCGGTCCCGGCAAACGCCCGCTCAGCGCCATGGCGCCCACCATCGTGCTCAAAGACGGCAAGCTCTTCCTGGTGCTGGGATCGCCTGGCGGGCCGCGCATCATCAGCACGGTCGCCAATGTCCTGATGGGCGTGGTGGACTATGGCCTGGATATTCAGCAGGCGGTGAATGCACCGCGCTTCCACCACCAGTGGGAGCCGGATCTTATTTCCATAGAGCGCACCGGCATGTCGCCGGATACCATCAAACTTCTTGAGAGCCGTGGCCACCGGATCAGGCTGGAAGGCTATTGGAGCGACGCGGAGTGCATTGCGGTTGATCCGCGAACCGGGGAGTTACTCGGTGGGCCTGACGGGCGCAACGGCGGCAAGGCGGTAGGTTACTGATGTTGCGTGCCATCTCCAGCTACATTCATATCAAGAAGCGCCTGCATCCGGGCTTGCTCGATTCCTACGCGCGCGGAGGCGCCCAGGCGGTGGAGATCTTTGCCGCGCGCGGCCATTTCAACTATCACGATAAAGAGCACATCAAGGAGATCGGCGGATGGTTCAAGACCGAGAGCGTCCAATTCCACTCTATGCACTCGCCCATCTATCCCAGCAATGACTTCCGCTCGGGGGCGCCGGCGTTGAACATTGTGGATGCGGACAAGCGCAACCGTATCGACGCCATGGACGAGATCAAGCGGGCCATTGAGGTGGCCGAGTACGCGCCCTTTCGCTTCCTGGTGCAGCACGTGGGCCGCAGCGACGAGGCCGATGATCCACGCAAGTTCGAAGCCGCGCTCAGCTCCATTGAGCACTTGCGCGCCTTCGCGCGCCCGCTCGGCGTCAGCCTGTTGCTGGAGAATATTCCCAACGATTTTTCCACTCCAGAGCGGCTCATAGAGTTGCTGAAGTCGCTGCACTATCCTGATCTTGGCATTTGCTTTGACGCTGGACATGCCCACCTGATGAGCTCCGTGCATCAGGCTTTCGGGGTGCTCGAACACCGCATCCTCTCCACCCATATTCATGACAATCACGGCGACCGCGATGCTCATCTTTGGCCCGGGCAGGGTACCATCGATTGGAACCAGACTATGCAGGCCCTGCGTTCCGCTCCGCAGGCTCCCGCGTTGCTGATGGAGATTGAGGGCGAGGAGGGAGTGAATGTTACTGGGAAGATGGCCGAGGCGTTTGGGAAACTGGAAGCCGCGATGGCCAGCCCTTAGCCTTTAGCCCTTGGCCCTTTAGCCAAAACGTTGCTCGGGGCTTTTCGGCTCGGTTACCGAATACGAAGTACTAACTACGACGTACCAACAATGACGACCACAACCCAATCCCCAATCACCACCATCGCCGAGATGGGACGGCATGACGGTCAATCGGTCACCGTCCAGGGCTGGCTTTATAACAAACGCGAAAGCGGCAAACTGATCTTTCCCATCTTTCGTGACGGCACCGGGATTATCCAGGGTGTAGTACCCAAGAATCAGGTGACGCCGGAGGTGTTTGAGACTCTGAAGAATCTCACCGACGAATCGAGCATCGTGGTCACAGGCAAGGTTCGCGCCGATAAACGCGCCCCCGGCGGATACGAACTGGACGTCACCGATGTCCGCGTGGTGCAGCGCGTGCCCGAAGAGGATCCATTCCCCATCGCGCGGAAGGAGCACGGCATCGATTTCCTGATGGAGAATCGCCACTTGTGGGTGCGCACGCCACGCCAGGGCGCCATACTGCGCGTGCGCGCGGAGATCATCCGCGCGGTGCGCAATTTCTTCGACGAGCGTGGTTTCATCCTCACCGATCCTCCTATCCTGACACCGGCAGCCTGCGAGGGCACCAGCACGCTATTTCCGGTGGATTACTTCGACGAAGAGGCCTTCCTGACCCAATCCGGCCAGCTCTATATCGAAGCCACAGCCATGGCTCTGGGCAAGGTGTATTCTTTCGGCCCGACGTTTCGGGCGGAGAAATCGAAGACCCGACGCCATCTCACCGAGTTCTGGATGGTAGAGCCGGAGATTGCCTACGCCGAGCTGGATGACATCATGGAGCTGGCCGAGAATTTCATCAGTCACGTGGTGCAAAGCGCCGTCGCCAACCGCCGGGCGGATCTGGAAACTATTGGACGTGATATTTCCAAGCTGGAAAACATCAAGCCGCCGTTTCCGCGCATTGCCTATGATGAAGTCGTCGAAATGCTGCAGGAGGGCCACACAAAAGGACAGGTGGAAGCCAGGTTTGAATGGGGCGGAGATTTTGGCTCGCCCGACGAGACATACATCTCCTCGCAGTTTGACAAACCGGTGATGGTGCATCGCTATCCAGCAAAGGTGAAGGCCTTTTACATGGAGCCGGACGCGAAGCGCCCCGAGCTGGCTTTGTGCGTCGATGTGCTGGCGCCGGAGGGCTACGGTGAAATCATCGGCGGGTCGCAGCGCATCGGCGACTACAATTTATTGCTGAAGCGCATCCGCGAGCATCAACTCCCGGAAGAGGCCTTCAAGTGGTACCTGGACCTGCGTAAGTATGGTGGGGTGCCGCACGCCGGGTTTGGCATGGGGATTGAACGCGCCGTGGCCTGGATTTGCGGTTTGGAGCACGTGCGCGAGACAATTCCTTTTGCCCGCACCCTCACGCGCATCTATCCGTAGGGATCTCTCGCATCGAAGCTAAGGAACGTATGACGCTGGAGAGCACAAACGTAATCACGCCACCCAAGGCTGAAGGCAAGAACGACGCAAAGACCGAAGGCAAGGTTGAGGTCAAACCCGAAGGCCCACCCAGGCCTGCCTCGGCGGACAACATTGTGTCCAAGAGGATCCGGATTCTTGGTGTCCCGCTAGATTTGGGCCAAAACCGTCGCGGCGTCGATATGGGACCTTCGGCCGTCCGCGTGGCCGGATTGGAAGCCCGCGTGGAAGCCCTGGGCCACGTGGTGGAAGACGGCGGCAATGTTGCTGTCGCCATCCCCGAGCAGAAAAAAGAAGGCGACCCCCACGCCAAGTACCTGAAAGAGATTACCGCCACGTGCACCAAGCACGCGGAGACGGTGATGAAGACGCTGGAGGCAGGGAAGTTTCCGCTGGTTCTGGGCGGCGATCACTCTGTCGCCGCGGGCACGATGGCGGGCGTGGCTGAATTCTATCGCCAGCAGCGTCGCCAGGATCAGAAAGTAGGATTGATCTGGATCGACGCCCATGCCGATATCAACACGCCGGAAACCTCGCCTAGCGGCAACGTGCACGGCATGCCGCTCGCGGCCATTCTGGGCCTGGGACCTCCGGAGCTGGCCAATATCTATAACTTCTCACCCAAGGTCCAGCCGGAAAACTGCGTGCTGGTGGGCGTTCGCGATATCGATGGCCGCGAAAAAGAAAATATCCGTGAGGCCGGCATTGAGGTCTATACCATGCGTGATATCGATGAGCGCGGCATGCGCACGGTTATCGAAGAGGCCCTGCGCGTGGCCGGACGCGGCACGGCCGGCTATCACGTATCCCTCGATATGGACTGGATCGATCCTGAAGATGCCCCCGGCGTGGGGACGCCGGTGCGTGGCGGCGCTAGTTATCGCGAAGCGCACCTGGCCATGGAGATCATCGCCGACCATGGCCGCATGACCAGCTTTGAAATCGTCGAAGTCAACCCCGTGATCGATGAGCACAACCGCACCGCCGACCTGGCAGTAGAGCTGACGCTGTCGGCGTTCGGGAAAAAGATTCTGTAATTTTGCCGCAGGTCTCCGCAGATGCACGCTGACAAGAACAGCAGCCGCGCATCAACGCGAAAGACCGTGAATCATCGAAGGAATGCTTTTGACTCGTACACATTCGCGTGAATTCGCGGCCCGCTCAGTTTTTGATCTGCAATCATCTGCGTCCATCTGCGGCCAAAAATGCCTTCGCGTCGGCTGAAGTCGCCGCCTTATGATAAAGTTTGTCCCTTGACATCCACCGGAGGCAAAATGCGCCAGGCGTTGTGGCTTTGTCTTGTGGTTCTTACCTTGAATGCGCTGGCCATCCCCCAGGACCAGCCCAAGCGTGGGCCTTCCACCGCCGAAGAACGCCAGCGTTTCGTTGGCCTTACCCGCAAACTGGAGCAGACGCCTTTGGACAAGAGCCTCTACCCTGACAAGAAGTGGGCCCTGCAGTGGATCGACGATATTCCCGACATCAACGTGACTCCCTGCATCACGGTACTGGGCGAAGATTTCCTGGCGGCTCACTATAAGTATGCCGCTAACGTAGAGGTGCAGGTGATCTTCGGCAACGTGGTCTTTCTGATCGAGCATCCGGACAAGAAGAATGATCCTGTGGCCCAGTACACGGCGGGAGTAGAGAGCGCGCTGAAGACCTATAAGAGCATCTTGCGGGCTGATCCGGTCATATCGCGGGAACTGGAAGACCTCCTGCAAAAGCAGACCCAGGGAAAGCTGAGCGAGTTCGTTAAAGAATCCAGCAAGGAATGCCGGGCCGGCAACGAACAGACCGGTCTGTAAGTGCCAAAACCAACAACAGTGACTTGCAAGCGAGGTGAGTGACAATATGTTTTGCGCGCGATGCGGCCAGCAGGTTCCGGAAGCTCTGGGGATGTGTCCTGTTTGTGGCCTGCAAGTCAACGCTCCCGCCGGCACTGCTCCCGTTCCCCCACCACCGGCTGTTGCGCCGGTACAAGCCGGAATTCAGCCGCCGCCACCGCTGTATGCCCCTGCCGCTCCCAGCGGGGTCGGAGGATGGCTGCTCTTTTTCTGTATCAGCTTCACCATCCTGTGGCCGTTATGGCAGCTGAGCCAATACGCGCTCTACCATTTCACATTTCGCGGCCCCGTCGCGTGGCTGGGCCCGCTTCGCCTGGTGTTTGGCATCGTCGTAGGCGTGGTCCTGTGGACGGGGAAGCCGGTAGCCATGCAGCTCCTGCGGATCTACTTTATTTTCGCCGGTGCGCTGGTTCTTTGGAGCCTGTTGAACTGGCTCCGGGTTATTGTGCGCGTACACTACAACCCGTTCCTGTCGGCGTCTTTCATCCTGGGTCTCGGCTCTTCCATTGCTTTTCTTGTCTGTGCAGTGCTCTATTTCTCGATGTCCGAACGCGTCCGGGCGACATATGGCAGCAAGCTGTTGTGAAAAAACAGTTGTTAGTATTTAGTAGTTAGTACTTAGCGACGGCAGCATTTCGGAGCGTGCATGAGGAATTATCGGGACCTGCTGGTTTGGAGCAAGGCTCACAGTCTGACCTTGGAGCTGTACCGTGTTTCTCGCAGTTTTCCGCGCGAGGAAATTTATGGAGTCACCAGTCAGCTCCGGCGAGCATCAGCATCGATTGGAGCGAATTTGGCGGAAGGCTGCGGCAGGCGCACCAGCGGTGAATTGGCGAGGTTTGTTAGGCTCGCTATGGGTTCGGCCAGCGGGCTTGATTACCATCTTCTGCTCTGTCGAGACCTTGGATTTATCGAAGACAAGGACTTTGAACGCACTGCCGCGGACTTAACCGAGGTACAGAAGATGCTCACATCTTTCCTCGGGAGTGTAGAAGCGCAGATCGACCAGCGGCTTAAAAACTAAATACTAAATACTAAGTACTAAATACGCCCGATGACGGCGATGACGGGCGATGGGGCGATCACACATTGCTGACCGCCGACTCCTGCATTAGAGTAGTTCGGATGAGCAAACTCCGGGTCGGCGTACTTTTTGGCGGGCGCAGCGGCGAGCACGAGGTCTCGCTGCTCTCTGCGGCTTCCATCCTCACCGCGATCGACAAGAACAAGTATGAGGTGGTGCCGATCGGCATTACCAAGGAAGGCCGCTGGCTCACGCCGGCACATGCCGAGCGTCTGCTGCGCGGCGAGCCGCATCACGGTGAAGGCGAAGGCGGCCGGCATCTGCGTGCCGGAGACCCGGAAGCCACGCCCGGAGCCGCTGTCCTGGCTAAAGGCGACGCCGTGATCGTGCCGCCGGTCCCGCAGTCGCACGGTCTTATCCCCTTTGAGAGCGCTGCGTCCCCCACTGCTGCACGTGCCGCAGAACACGGGATCGCCGTGGATGTCATCTTTCCCGTGCTGCACGGCACCTTCGGCGAAGACGGCACTATCCAGGGCCTGCTGGAGCTGGCCGATATCCCTTACGTGGGCGCCGGAGTGCTCGGCTCGGCCGCCGGCATGGACAAGGACGTAATGAAGAAGTTGTTTGTCGCCGCCGGCCTGACCATTGTGAAGCACGTCACCTTCCTCCGTGGCGACTGGGAACGCGACCCCAGGCGTATTACCCGTGAGATTGAAAGCAAACTGAGATACCCCGTATTCGTGAAGCCGGCAAACCTGGGATCGTCGGTGGGAATCTCCAAGGTGCGGGATCGCAAGGGGCTGGCCGCTGCGGTCGCAACCGCCGCCGGTTTCGACCGCAAAATCGTGGTGGAACAGGGCGTAGGCGGGAAGAAGCACAAAGCCCGCGAACTGGAGTGTTCAGTCTTGGGAAACGACTCGCCGCAGGCGTCAACCGTCGGCGAGATCGTTCCCGCAGCCGAGTTTTATGACTACAACGCCAAGTACCTCGATGAAGGCTCCGAACTGCTGATCCCTGCCAGAATCACAAAAAAGCAGATGAAAGATGTGCAACAAATGGCCCTGCGGGCGTTCCAGGCAGTGGATTGCTCCGGGCTGGCCCGGGTAGATTTCCTGATGGATCCGGGTCCGAAACGGGGCAGAATCTATTTGAACGAGATCAACACCATGCCCGGCTTTACCTCCATCAGCATGTACCCGAAGCTGTGGGGGGCCTCCGGCGTGGGATACCAGGAGCTGATCGATCGCCTGATCCAGCTGGCAATGGAGCGCCACCACGAGAAGAAGAAGAATCGGTATAGCAGGAGCTAGCAGGACCGGGGTCTTTAGTACTTGGTATTTAGCAGTCAGTCCCGCAGCGCGGGACAGGTGACAATAGCCCGCCGGTTTCAACAGCGGGAAGCGAGAATAAAATGAGCCAGTCCCCGCAGGGGCGACTGAATTCGTCGCCGTTGATGACATTTCTCATTTCAGGCGGTCAATAAACCGACTTTTGCAGAACTTTCATTCGCCTGTAGGAGCAAAGCGGCTCACGCTGAAACGTCTTTTCTTTTTGAAATCTGAATTTCCGAGGTTTACGCAAGTGCCAAACGCTCTCAACCGAGTTCTAAGGGCCAAGGGCGAAAGGCGAATTTCAACTACCAAATACTAACTACTAAATACCAAGTACTAAGTGCCATGTTTAAGACATCGCTCTGCCTCATACTTCTGCTTCTTGCTTCCGCGCTCAGAGCCTCGCCACAGGCTGCCGAACCCTCCGAGGACAAGGCGGTGGTGGAAGGGATCGTCATCAACGTGCAGAACTCGCGCGGTGTAGCCTGGGCCAGAGTTACTCTTCGCAGTGCCGGGCAGGGCGGCGCCGGGACAAGATCGATACGTGCCGACGGCAACGGCCACTTTATCTTCGAACGGGTTGCGCCCGGCACATACCGTCTCAGCTCTACCCGGCCCGGCTTCTACAGCAGCGTGCGCCCCGGGGCTTCGGCCGGAGTTGTTGTCGTCTCTGAAGGACAACATCTGAAAGATGTCCTGGTCCGCCTGCTGCCCACAGCGGCTGTGTTTGGGCAGATCGTAGACGAAAACAATGACCCCATGCAGGATGTCTCGGTCAGAATCATGTCGCGCGAATTTCGCGCCGGCCGTGCGACGCTCACCCCCGCGGGCAAAGCCACCACGGACGATCGCGGAGAATACCGCATCTTCGACTTGCGCCCGGGCAGCTATTACCTGGTGGCCGACTATCGGCCGACACGAAAAGCTGAAAGTGTAGAAGTAACGGTGATGACGCCGCCCGCCCGGTTTGCGCCGCCGCTGCCCGGTCGCGGTGCGCCGGACGCGGCGATCGATACTTACGTCAGGACCGCCCTTGCTAACCAGGCGCCGGGAGAGCAGGGCGAAGAGATCTCCTTCGCCTACGCGCCGCTTTTCTATCCCGATACCAGCGACTTTCAACGCGCTCAGGTTCTCACCACGCATCCTGGAGATGAAGTCCACGCCAACTTCATCATGTACACCATGCCCAGCGTGTCTATCAAGGGCCAGGTCGTGAATGGCGTAACCGGCGCGCCGGCTCCCGGCGCCGAGGTAGTGGCTTCGTGGACGGAATACATAACCGGTGATGGCGTCAGCGCGGGCGTCAATCCCAGTGACGGCCGCTTTGAGGTCCGCGACGTGGCGCCCGGCATCTATACCTTGCGCACTACGTTTACGGAAGAAGGAGAAACGTACACCGACCGCCGTACGTTTGAAGTAGGTATGCATGGACTGGAAAACGTGGTGCTGGCCGGAATGCCGGATTCGATCGTAACCGGACACGTGATCCTGGACAGTGCAGGGAACGGCGGGGATGCCGCCAATGCGCCCAGGCGCGTCGTAGTAAGTTTTTCCGGTCCGGGTAATCCATCCTCCATCCGTACGGTGGCGCAGGGAACGCAGGCAACAAAGATGGACTTTACCGCGCAGCTTCATCCCGGCGATCGCTACGCCGTCAGCGCCCTGGGCCTGCCGCAGGACTATTACCTGAAAGCAGTGCGTGTCACCGGGCACGAGGTGGAGCGTGACAACCTGGTCATCGGCGGCCGCCGCGC
>Ga0066903_100005669_pt1 | contig 10888 bp, 9 predicted proteins | sample PanSoiMetaGPlot1_FD_67491 | JGI IMG/M metagenome (GOLD analysis project Ga0066903, IMG submission 67491) | Tropical forest soil microbial communities from Panama analyzed to predict greenhouse gas emissions - Panama Soil - Plot 1 (version 2) | ecosystem: Environmental > Terrestrial > Soil >...
TACGCAAAGACCATTTTACCCGCGGCTGTGGCGGGTTGGGCCGGAACCAGTCTCTCTGGGCCTGTGCTCCCACGGTCCGATCCATCGTGTCCGCTACACTGTTGCCGAAGGTCTCGTAGAAGCGGCCGATCGAGTTATGGCCGTTCGCCACATAGAACATATAGTTCGGCGCCCAACCGTCATAAAAGCCATGTGTCCAGACGCCGGGCACACCTCGCTTGGTCATCTCTTCGATTTCGTGAAACGCGAGCAGGTTCCATTCATCAACCACGATGGGGTCGAGCCAGGCGTTGTAGGGGCCGGTGCCCGTCGAGGTGTAAAGGAAAGGCACCGACTCGTGCAGGTCATGCAAAATGGTCGGGTGATATTCCAGAAACGTCTTCATTTGATTGCGCGACAAGGCCAGGGCCATTCCCAAACCATCGCGATTGTTGTCGTGCGCGACGTACTTGCCCCAATAGACGAGTGACGGCGTGTTCTTGTCAGGATTGGCTTTCCGATAGTTGTAGGTATCGACCATCATGTCGTGGCCGTCGACTTCCAGCACCGGAGTAATCAGGACCACCACATTCTTGCGGATGGCCTGGATGAAAGGACTCTCTTCCACCGCCAAACGGTAGGCGAGCTCCATGAGCATCTCGCACGATCCTGTTTCCGGCGAATGGATTGATCCGGAAGCCCAATAGAGAGCTTTATCTTCGCCGATCAAAGTTTCCGCCTCGGCGTCGGTAATCTTGCGCGGGTCGGCCAGCTTGGCGTTGATTTCCTTGTAGCGCTCGAGCTTCGCGATCGCCGCTTCGTCACCTACGGCGATGAGATATTGTTCCTTTCCTTCTTCGCTCTTTTCCGGTGCGGTGAAGACCTTCACCCGCGGCGATACTTTTTCCAGTTCGCGGTAGTAACGATAGAGGTCCTTAGAGTAAGTGAGATGGCCGGGGGCGCCGACTTCGTAACCGAGAATTTTGTCCGGAGACGGAACCTTGTCCGAGGCCGGCAGGTGATCGACCAACTCCGTCATGAAATAAGACTCGGTGGTGTATTCCTTGACCTTCGCAGCATAGGCGGCGTTGTTGGCGGGCGTAGCCGGTTTGCTCTCGGCTTTAGCTTTCGCCGCCGGGTGCGCGGTTTTTGGCTTCTCGGTTTTCTGCGCCTGCACGCTGAGCGAGAATTGCCAAACGGCGACCGAAACGATCAGGGCGAACAAGAAGACAGTTGTGACACGGAGAGACAGTTTGACTTTCATGGCTCACTCCTAAAAGGAAAGGTTTTACAGCAGGCGTGCGAAGCATACTGCAAGATGGGCTGGGGGACCAAGTGTTGAGTGGGCGTAGCATACGAAGTATTAAACGGACTTGGAGCGCAAGCGTCTCGCCGACTGGAGCGCAAGCGTCTCGCTTGCATCTTTAGAACTCGCTTGCATCTTTAGAAACGCAGCGTCAACGCTGCAAGCGAGGACGCTTGCGCTCCGGTCAGCGAGGATGCTTGCGCTCCAGTCCTGCTTACCACACCAACACCCCTATGAGCCGCTTTGCGCTTCGCGCTTTGCCGGATACAATGCAACTACGCCAATCACAAATCATGTATGGCGGCTATAGCTCAGTTGGTTAGAGCGCCTGACTGTGGATCAGGAGGTCGAGGGTTCGAACCCCTCTAGCCGCCCCATCAGAAAGTCCTGCGCAGTTGAGTCATCATTACGTGGCGTCCAGGCGGCGGGATAATTCTCCCGGAAGATTTCGCGTGATTTTTTGCTAACCATATAGCGACTAGTAAGGGTTTAGGACTGGAGCGCAAGCGTCCTCGCTTGCCCTGAAGGATTCGAATTTCGAGATTGCAAGCGAGACGCTTGCGCTCCAGTCGTAGCCCCTGGGCTGAAAATTCGCTAACGTCTTCGGCGTTTGGAACGTCCTCTATTACATGGCGAAGCTGTAAGGGATGGGAAAGCTAGGTCTATGGGCGGCTCTGGCGCTAATCCACCGCAGCTGTTGAGGTTACAAGTTCGGCGTGCCACTCCTGGAGCCTGGGCCGCCACTCCTAAAGAGTGAAAATTGACTCTTAGCTTTCGCGCGCTACTCCTGAAGGTCCGTTGTCGAAACAAAAAGAGTCGGACGCCAGTAGTAAACCATAGCGTGTGACTGGCAATGATTGGCAGTCAAGTCAATCAGGGTGAAGAGCGAGTGATTATCAATGGCCCGTGATTCATTATTAGTCCAACCGCCACGCTCTGCCATTCGCGGGTGAGCTAATGCCCTCGGTTGGCACTTGTGCTATGCTTTTCGGGCATTAATTAATCATCATGCCAGAAGCACAAAGAACTGCAACGCATTCGCAAACATACGTAGTTGACGCTGATAGTTTTCAATTCGAGACCATCGAGCAGGAAAACGGCCAGGCAACGGTAATTCGCTTCCCGATTGACGAAACCCGCTACTATGCCGGGGACGTACTATTGGTTTTATCGGGTACTGATATTCACTTTCATGGAATGATTGGCAAGACTGAGAACGGTTTCGCGATTGCCAGCGACAGTCGCGGTTCGCTTTTGCCGGCCACTGTGCAGTAAGACGCAAACCGTAGACTTGCGCGACCGGCGTCAGAAAGAATGGATCCCGCAAACTAAACGTTTGCGCTACGAGGACGAGAGATGAAGCGTCTTCTCTTAATCGTTATTCCCACCCTTCTGATCTTCACCGCCAGTGCGTCTGCCCAGCCAAAAGAGTCCGCCAGGAAATATGTCAAACGTGGGGTCGAGCGATTTGGTAAGAACGACCTCGCGGGGGCGATAGCTGAATACGATCAAGCCATCAGGCTCGATCCCAAGCTGGCCGAAGCTTATCTGAATCGCGGCAAGGCCAGACGCGCCGCCGGCGATCTGGATGGCGCGATTGCCGATTACGAATTCATGGCTGATCTCAATCCCGCCATGGCGCTTAGCAATCACGACGTTACCCAGGCTTACCTGAATCGAGGTTATATCAGATCAAACCGGATGGACCTGGATGGGGCCCTGGCTGACTTCGACAAAGCTATCCAGTTCGATCCCAACGATGCCGACGCTTACTTCAAGCGCGGCCGCGCCTTCCTCATCATCGGCAACGCCAAATTCGCGATCGCGGATTTTGATAAAAGCATCTCGATCGATGATCGCAACCCGCTCGTCTACGCCGAGCGTGGTTTTGCGCGCCAGACGCAGGGACAGGACGGTGAAGCCCAGAAAGATTTCGAACGCGGGCTAAAGCTTAATAATGATTTGCGTCTGATGCTGGATATGCATTTGCTCGAGCTGCAAATGCAGATCAAAGAGATGCAGCGCCGCCAGGCCGTAATGCGGAAGAATATCGCCTGAACAGTACCCTACCTGGTATAACCCGCCGGATGATGAATCTCCACGTCGCCTTCCAATGGTTTCACATCCAGTTTGTGGAAGCCTTTGTTCGTGTGCGTTGACAGATAAGTCAGCGCAATCTGCGAGTCCAGCAGGTCATTAATCTCTTTGAGAAACGGGTCGAAGCTTACCGGCGCCGAGTTCCCCTGGAAAAATGCTTTCCCGCCGGTCTCGCTGGAAAGCCTTTGCAGACAACTCTGCCCGTTCAAATTCAAAATCTGTCCCGCCGACGCCGACGAGGGCACAAAGATTGAGTAGATGGCGACGCTACGGCGCTGGGCCTCGGTAATGGCCCGTTGTAAGTCCAGACTCTGTGCGGGGCTGGAACTGTCTGCGCCCCGCGAAATGTCCAGCCCATCGCTGACCACAATCATGGCGCGCCGGCCCAGCGGCTGAGAATCAAACTTACGTAGTCCCTCAATGATCTCCACGTAAGGGTTGTAGGGACTGGCGCTGGCGAGGCCGAGCGGAGGTCGAACGCTTTGCGCCACTCGGTCCAATTCGTTGGTGAACTTTCGTCTTATGTCGAGCGAGCCCTGACGGATATAGGCCATCATCGCGCGCGAACCGCCGGGTTGATTCCGGATAAAACTTGCCACCGTCTTCGCTTCGACGGAAATTGACGACGCCAAATCGTCCTGCATCAGAACGGCCAGCGTCATCGGACTATCCATGCGGGAACGGCGGGAAAGTTCTCGCTGGATTTCGCCGTCCTCGCGCAAAATAAACTCTACGAACCTGATCTCGACGGGCTTTTCGCGGAGCTTGATGGTGACGGGTACGGTTACGGGCTTAGCTGGTCCACGCTGAGCAAAAACCGTGGGGGGCACCATGAGAAAGAAAAGTGCCGTGGCAAGAATAGACTTGGTTCTTCGGTGTCGTTTCATTCGGTCCTCGATTTCGACTGGGGCCTGATGATATTACAAGGCCTATGCCCGGCAAAACGGCCCGGGCAATCTCATGCGCGGGCGCTGGCCTGACATTCAGCGGGCGAGTATCATTCAAAGCTTAGTGAAAGACGAACTAACAACAGAGTTTTCCGGCGAACGCTCGGGCAAACTTACGGCGCGCGAGAAAAGGGTGGCGCGCCTTTGGAAAACGGCGCCCTGGCTGGCGCTGAGTGGTATTACGGTGACCCCGCCAGCGGTGCTGCTGCTGGCCTATCTGCTTTCAGGTTTTTCGCCGCTTTTCCTGGTCCTGGCAATTACGTCGCTGCCTATTGCCCTGATCGCCGCCATCGTGGTGACGCTGGTTACGCTGATGTTCAGGCGACGTTGGGCCCGTGATTTCCGCGACCGTCTTGCTTCTGATGGCGTTACCGCCGATGAAGTTGGATTTTTTCTTTCCGAATTGACCAGTGGGGAAAAACGGGCCTTGCGCGAAATGGAGAACCGGCAGCCGCTCCTGGCCGATGCTTACCGCGAAACGCTGGCGTTAAGGCTTAACGCGAGCCGCCTGACTTCCAGCGCGCGCCGGGACTTGCTCCTGGTCGAACGGCGCATCAACCGGGCCCGGTACCTGAATGCGCCGGATACTTCAGTGTTACTTGATGAACTGGCTCAAGATCGCGCCCGTCTGGAAAAACTGAAACAGGAAGGGGCCTCTCGCCGCGCCGAAGCGGAAGCGCGCCTGCAAATGATCGAAGCCGCCGCCAGTCGCGGCGCCAGCTGGGCCGAGACAAACTACATGTTGCAGCGACTCGACGCCGGCCGAAAGAATCTGCCGCTGGGATTGGAAAACGCTCGCGCCGAACAGCAACTGCGCGAAGACGCGGAACGCGAATTACGAGAAGACACCGAGCGCATATTAAGAAAAGAGTTGGCGCCCTAGGCGCGGTAAGAACGTCCTGAAGGTCAGAGGCGGTTGCCTGCCGGCGATCGAAACGATCTCGTAAACGCCGCATGTTGCTCTGAAAATCGCGCGCAATCTGATTAATGTTTTCCTGGCGCCCGCCAATCGTGGCCGGCTAAATTTGAAGTCCCGGACTTCGCTTTTTGCGATTTTGTTGCGATCGACCAGTATCAGCGGCATGCAGAGGCGTTTTGAAAACGACCATGTTATTCTTTCGTTGAGATCCCCCCTCGAGACGACATGGACGACCAGCACAGTTCCGCCACGATCCATTTTGCCGGGAACGATTTTTTTGTCGGCGTCACGCCTTCCGGCCATTCCCAGGCGATTGAAACCGATTCCGCGCGCGGCACGGCGGCCACCCCAATGGAATTATTGTTACTCGCTTTGGGCGGTTGCACCGGCGTCGATGTCATCTCCATTCTCAAAAAAAAGCGGCAGCAGGTAACCGACTACCGCATCGAAGTTAGCGGCGAGCGGCGTGACGAATTTCCGCGGAGCTACACCAGGCTGTTCGTCAAGCATATCGTCCGCGGGCGGGGTGTCACTGAGCAGGCCTTGGCCCAGGCCATCGAACTTTCGGACACCAAGTATTGCAGCGTGGCCGCAACCCTGCGCGGCACTGCCGAGATCGTAACGAGTTATGAAATCATTGAAGACAATCAGGCAGAAGCGGCAGCTTAAATGGTTGGCATTGATCTTTGCGCCGGCTTTTCTCTGCACCTCACTTTCTGCGATTGTGCGTCCACAAAGCACGTCTGACGCCTCGCTGAACGCCGTTCGCGCCAGCGATCAAATGGATCGCGCAGGGAAATCAAAAGCGATCGGGCCCCTGACCGCCGCCGAACACATGCGCCGCGCAGGAATCTATATGGCGAACCGGGCGTTCGCGCCGGCGCGCGAGCACTGGCAGGCAGTACTCTCTGATTATCCCAACGATGCCAGCGTGCCCGCGGCTATCTATGGCATCGCGCGGTCGTATTATCAGGAGCGCCGTTACGAAGACGCGCGTCAGATGTTTGAGCGCGTGGCCCACGATTACCCCGAGACGAAAGAGGGCCGTGAGGGAGCCAACTTTGCCGCCTCATCATTGTTAAGAATGGGGAAGGGTGCGGAAGCTGCGGCGCGATACGAGCAGTACATCAACAAGTACCCGAATGGTGAGCGCGTCGACACCGCATACCTGAATACCGTTGACGGCTATCGCGAAGCCAACCGTTCGCAGGACGCTATCCTGTGGATCGATCGCACCCGACAAAAATTTGCGGGGACGCCGACCGAAACCAGTGCGATTTTCTCCCGGCTCAGGCTGGACATCGCCCTGGGCGATTGGAACCATGCGGTGCAAAGCGCGGATGAACTGCTACAGAAACCAATCAACAAGGCCGCGAACACCACCACGGATGAAGTGCTCTATTTGAAGGCCCATGCGCTGGAGCGGTCGGGTCACACCCAGGACGCTATCCGCTTCTTTTCCATGATCCCGGACAGTCTGGATTCGTATTATGGCGGGCTCGCAACCAGCCGTCTGGCGGCAATCGATGACCCGGCGGCCAAGCAGAGGGCCAGTGAACGGGCGCGATCCGTCCAGGCGACGATCATCCGGTTAAGCGCTGAATATCCTCCAGCCTTTTCGGCTCAGGTAGCGCGTGAAGCGAAGAAAAGAGCGCTCGACCCGCGCCTGGTGCTGGCCATTATGAAACAGGAAAGCCAGTTCAAGCCGAGTGCGAAGTCACCCGCCGCCGCGCGAGGACTCCTCCAATTGACCACCGACGCGGCCCAGAAATATGCCAGCCGCGCGGGCCTGAAGGTCACCGACGAGTCGCTTTACCAGCCGGCCACCAACATCGCCGTCGGTAGCGAATATATGGCTGAGCTGTCGCGCATGTTTGCCGGTCTACCGGAAGCTATTGCCGCCTCTTACAACGGGGGCGAAGACAATGTGGCGCGCTGGCTCGGTCGCATCAACCAAAGCGATGCCGGAGTATTCACAGCTGAAGTGGGCTTCACCGAATCGAAAAACTACGTCTTCAAAGTCATGTCGTTCTATCGCGCTTACCGGCAGTTGTATGACGCGAACCTGAACCGGCTCAAGGCAAAGAGCTAAGAGCAAAGCGCGGAGGGCGAAGGGCAATGGGCGAGTAGCTGAGGGTCTTGACCGAAGCGCAACCGACCCCGTTGCAATCGCTGCCAGCGAGGGACGCTGGCGCTCCAGTCAGGACTCTTTGCACTTCGCCCTTTGCCCTCTGCACATTTAGGGTTGCGGGCAATATTTCGGTTCGAACCCCTGCGAACGTTCGCGGCGGTCCAGAACATCCGGCTTCGGATATGGTCGGGGGAGGATTCCCAATCTCACCAGCGACGCGTGATATTCATAACGGATTGATACCTCGCCCACGGGCCGCGGCTCCAAATCCATCTTGATCCACTGCACACTATTAGAAACTGAGCGGCCAATCCCGGTCGCGGCTGATTCCTCATCCGGCGCCGGATAAGGTTGAGCCGCCGGCTGCTTGGCAGCGTCGCGCCCGGCTCCGCCCGATGATTGATTTTTTGATTCAGAGCGTATTCGATCTTCGTCTTTGTAAGGAGGCACTGGTTGACCAGGGGCCACCGGCATGATCGTAATCGGCGCGCGCTCGCGATAGAACACCGCCGAAATGACGCCCAGATTCGCCGTCTGTCCCAACTTGGCCCCATAAGAGTCGCGCTCAGTCGTAAAGTAAAAGTGGCGGGCATTCTCGGAACTCATCTGCCAACCACGAACATATATCGTTCCATAGGGCGCAATTACCCACTTGTGCGCGTCCCAGGCGCTGGTGTGACGGGCATCGATGGTATTGAGACCGTCTACGGCGAGGGCCACCGCCACCCGCGAGGCTGAAGGGTTGTGGATTCGCAATTCATACTCCGCGTTCTCGAACGCCTCGATATAACGCCGCCCGCGGGCCGCGTATTCCGCCGTCGGAGCTCCGTTGATTAACACCTCGACCGAAAATCCGCCATCAGCAACCAGTGTCTCAGTCTCCAGAGGGGGTGAATTCACCTCCGCTTCGGCGGTGGCCCGCCGCACGCCCAAACCACATATAGCGGCCAGCAAAACGGCCACTGCCAAAATCGATCCTAAGACGGCCAATACCTTCTTAAACATCGTCTCGCTCTCCTTCTCGGGAAATAGACTCCGCCCGTCAAAGGAGGAACGCTCCCAGGGCCGATTTCTTGCGAATCAGCGGCTCTCCGAAGGAAGTATTTTGGTTTTTCCCGGCGCTGGGTTAGAATGCCCTCCGTTTTATTCCGACCGCGACTTGACCGCGGGAAACCGGCTGGGTTTCAATCTAACTGCGAAAATACCGGAATTTGAAATAATGGCAGAATATGTACTGACGGCAACCAAGACCCAGGCGCGGGCTGGTTCCTTTTATGATCGTATCGAGCGCGTCTATGACCTCACCTTCAAAGTAAATGGCTACGGAAAGTCCCTCGATAAGTATTTCGAGCGCCATCCTTTACCTGTTACGGAAAACGCCAGAGTCTTGGATGCCGGCTGCGGTACAGGGACTTTGACCCTCGCTTTGCTAAGGACCCTGCGGGTCCCCGTTAAATTAACCGCCATCGATCTTTCTTCTTCAGTAATCGCGACGGCGCGGAAGTACGTCAGCAAAAACAATCCGAACCAGCAGGAAGTGCGCTTCGCCCAGGGCAATGCTCTGGCGATGCCGTTTGCCGATGAGACGTTTGATGTGGTGGTTACCAGCGGGGTACTCGAATACGTACCGCTCGAGGAGGGATTCACTGAACTGGCCCGCGTAATTGCGCCGGGCGGTTACTTTCTGCATCTGCCCATGCACCCGTCACCGACTACGAGGGTGCTGGAATTGCTCTTCCGCTTCAAGACCCATCCGCCCGAAGAAGTATCGGAAACCACCGATCGACATTTCCGGGTCGTCAGTCACTATCGTTTCCCGCCATTCCAGATTATCGGCTGGAGCAAGACCGCCGTCCTGGCACATAAGATCTGAATTGCAAGAGTTTAGTAAGGTGCAAGCGTCCTCGCTGGCAATCAGCTGTTCAAAGCGAGTACTGATTTAACCTGGCCGGCGGGTCTACGAGCGACGACTCTAGTCGGGCATTTGATGGCTGCGGGAAGAGCCCAACTAAAGTTGGTACTCTAACGCCGCACTACACACACTGCCCGCAGGCGAGGACGCTTGCGCTCCAGTCCATTTTCCCGCGCTATTTCACCGGCACCAGTCTCAAAATTCGATCGTCATCATTGGCCGGATTTCCTCGCCCGTCCCGATTGGAGGTCGAAAAATAGATATACCCATCCGGACCTTCGGCGAGGTCGCGGATGCGGCCATACTTGTGCTCCAAAAGATTTTCCTGACTCACGACTTGCCGCCCGTTCATCACCACGCGAATGATTCTTTCGCCCCGCAAGCAGCCGAAAAAGAAATTGCCCTTGAACGCCGGGAACTCCGCGCCGCGATAAAACATGCCGCTGGCGGGCGCGCACGCCGGCGTGTACTCGAGAACCGGAGACTCCAGGCCCGTCTGCGTCGCTCGATGATGAATCGTCGGCCAGCCATAATTCTTGCCGCGCTCGATGACGTTAACTTCGTCGCCGCCGCCAGGTCCATCAAAACCGCTGGGTCCGTGTTCGGTCTCCCATAAAAGATTGGTGCCCGGCTGAAAATCGAGGCCCTGCGAGTTACGGCTGCCATAAGCCCAGATCTCCGGACGCGCGTCCTGCCGGCCAACGAAGGGATTGTCGCTCGGCACCGTGCCGTCATCGTTCAAACGCAAAATCTTGCCGGCAATGGAATTGAGTTGCTGCGCCAGTTGCCGTTCAGTCGCATCGCCGGTCGTGACGTAAAGCTTACCGTCAGGTCCGAAGCGGAGGCGGCAGCCCGCGTGATACTGGGCGGCCGGAATGTTCTCGATAAGCACCTTACGATCGGTAAAGCCTGCGGGTGTTTCACGATAACGCACCACCCGCACCTGGGTGCCGCCGGAATTGTAAGCGTACGAAAGATAGAGCAAATGGTTGGTGGCAAACTGGGGATGGAGAGCAATGCTCATCAAACCGCTTTCGCCGCGTGGCTCGACATCAGGCACGATGAATAACGGTTGCGGCCGCAGCTTTCCACTCTCAAACACGCGGACGCGGCCGGGACGTTCCGTGAAGAGCATTCGTCCATCCGGCGTCCAGACAATAGACCAGACCACCTCGAGATTGGGAATGACGGTTTCTACCTTGAATGAGCTTTGCGTTTGCGGCGAGGTTTCGATTTCACCGTGGCCCCGACCCGGCGGCGGATAATTGCAAGCGACGCAAAAAAGGCTGATCAAAATGAGAAAAGCGGCGACCATTGGCATCATCTCTGTTGGACGTTGCCGCCGGACGAATGCTTCAATTCTTAAACAGGTTATTCGGCGGCGGAGTCGGGAATGGCCTTATTGACTTATGTACTCGTGCAAAAGCTTGAGTTCATCACCCTGCTCGCTGAGTTCCACGCGCAGCAAATCACGAATCGAGAGCATGCCCACCCACTTTTCGCCGTCCACTACCGGCAAGTGGCGAGTACCGATTTGTTCCATTCGCTCGAGGGCCTGGTGGGGTGTTTCGTCACAACTAATGACCGCGCGCAAAGG
>Ga0066903_100005670_pt1 | contig 10888 bp, 9 predicted proteins | sample PanSoiMetaGPlot1_FD_67491 | JGI IMG/M metagenome (GOLD analysis project Ga0066903, IMG submission 67491) | Tropical forest soil microbial communities from Panama analyzed to predict greenhouse gas emissions - Panama Soil - Plot 1 (version 2) | ecosystem: Environmental > Terrestrial > Soil >...
CGGCGGTGGCGCGCGCGGCCTGCCCCTTCGATCAAGCGCACCACGTCGCCGCGCTGATCCGAATTGAGCATCGCGATCAGGAAACGCCGCACCAGGTCGCGGTCGCCCGCCCCGACCTCGGCAAACGCACGGTCGATGCGCACGGTCTGCAGTGCGGCCAGCCTCGAGGCCAATGCTTCGCCTTTCGCGGTGACGTACAGCAGGCGGTGCCGACGGTCCGTCGCGCCCTCCTTCTGCTCGACGTAACCCTCATCAAGCAGCTGCTTGAGAACCCGGCCGAGCGATTGCTTGGTGATTTTCAGGATGTCCAGCAAGTCGGCGACCTTCATTCCGGGATTGCGATTGACGAAGTGCAGGACCCGGTGATGTGCGCGTCCAAAGCCGAACTTCGCCAAAATTTCATCGGCATCGCCAACGAAGTCCCGGTAGGCGAAAAACAAGAGCTCGATCAGGTCGAACGCCGCCGCGTCTCGCTGCCGGGCTTCGGTTGAGACGAGATGGCCCGTCGAGGGTTTGAAACTTATGTCAGCCATGTTGACATATTTTTAGTTTTTTGTTACGGGAGCGAGATGCTATGCGAAACGATCGTGCGCACGCGATCGAACCGCAGTGAACCATTCTCATGGGCTCAATACCGCTCTCATCGAGTCATCACCATATCGGGACTTGAGCCCTGAAGCAAAAGCGGCGGCCAACCAACAGGCGAGGCAGTCCCAACTGCCTTGCACATGCACAGAGACTTTTACAAGCACGGAGAAGCGATATGGCGGTGCCGTTCGACCAAATGCCCGGGGTGATCTGGTTCGATGGTAAACTCATCCCGAGCCCGGACGCAAAAATTCACGTCCTGACCCACGGGCTGCACTATGCGAGCGCCGTATTTGAAGGCGAGCGCGCTTATGGGGGGGTGATTTTCAGGAGCCGGGAACACTCCGAGCGGTTGAAGAATTCCGCCACCATCCTGGACTTCGAGATCGCGTATTCGGTCGCCGAGATCGACGCAGCCAAGCGCCTGGTTGTGGAAAAGAATGGCAATCCCAATGCGTATGTGCGTCCGATCGCCTGGCGCGGTTCCGAGCAACTCGGCGTGTCGGCGCAAAACAACGCGATCCACCTCGCGATCGCTGCCTGGGAATGGCCAAGCTATTTCGATCCGGCGGAACGGCTCAAAGGCATCCGGCTGGACCTTGCGGAATATCGCCGGCCGGACCCGCGGACGGCGCCCTGCCTCGCCAAGGCGACCGGACTCTACATGATCTGCACCATCTCCAAGCATCGCGCCGAGCGGCGCGGCTACGCGGACGCCATGATGCTTGACTGGGAAGAGCGCGTCGCCGAATGCACAGGCGCCAATATCTTCTTCATCCGCGACGGCAAGATCCACACTCCGACGGCTGACTGCTTCCTAGCGGGAATCACGCGCGCCACCGCGATCGACCTTGCGAAACGCCGCGGCATCGAGGTGATCGAGCGCCGCATCCTCCCCGATGAGCTAACCGGCTTTTCGGAATGCTTCATCACCGGCACGGCGGCGGAAGTCACCCCCGTGTCCGAGATCGCCCATTGGCGTTTCACCCCCGGCGCCATCACCAAGCAGCTGATGGACGACTACACGGCCGAGGTGCAGCCGAAGGGGAAAGCAGCGGCGGCGTAGGTTGGCCAAGCGGGCCTGCGTTGGGCGCCTTAGCCGAAGGCGTAACCTGCCGCGGCTGCGGTTGGCAGACAGATCGGCGCGATGATCCGCGTCGGGGGACTACGCGCCTGTGAGGCGGATTGCGCTGCGCTAATCTGCCCTGCGCTCCATAAGAACGAGGGCGTGTTTCAGGAGCCCCCTGCGCGCGAGCCTTGCCTACGACCTCAAGGCCAAGGCGACGCTTTATGCCGCGCACGGCGTGCCCGAGTATTGTCACCACCCGTGCACACGCAGCCGTCCGGCAACGCCTATGCTTCCGCTCACGAAATCGCAGCCGATACCCTGCTGGCGCCGACAGTGGTCCCGAGCCTTGCGATATCGCTTGATGCGCTTCTCGTCCGGTAGCACCCTAATCCTCTACTTGCCTGTCGCCGCCGTTTGGCCAAACTGCGCCTGCCATTTGGCCGCCATCTCGGCGCGGGGCACTTCCTGGCCGCGCAGGACCACCTTGTTGATCCGCCGCGTGTTTGAAATGTTCTCGAGCGGATTGGCATCGAGCACCATGAAATCGGCATTGCGCCCTGCTGCGACGAGGCCGGTGTTGAATTTCGCGATCTCAGCGCCGTCGCGGGTTGCGGCGACGATCGCTTCGGCCGGCGTCATGCCCATCGCCACCATGCTTTCGAGGTCCATATGGTTGAAATAGCCGATCAGGAACCGGCTCTGGCCGGTGTCCGTGCCCCCGACCACGCGGATGCCGGCCGCACGCAGGCGCATCGCGCTCTTGGCATCAGACTGAAATCGGTCTTTGGCGCGCGCGACCTGTTCGGGCGTCATCTTGCGGAGCGGTTCGCCCCAGTATTGTTCGATCTGCCTGGGCGCGTAGGTTGCCCGCAGCAGCGGGTCGTCGACAAAATCCGGCCGGCCACCGCCGTTGGTGTTCATCCATGAGGTGACGAGCGACAGTGTCATCCACATGTTGGGCCGGTCGTTGCGGGCGACGCGGTCCTTGACGAGCGCGACCAGTTCGTCGTCGGCGATCTCGCCCTCGCGGACCGGAACGTGCAGCCAACCCTCTATCCCGCCGCGGACCATTTCTTTTGCATCCGCCTGCCTGACGTTGTGGACCGCGACCGGAACGTTGAACTTGTGGGCTTCGTCAAGAATCGCTCCATAGAGCGGCGGCGTCAGCGTCGGCTTGCGGCCGGCGCGATCGTCGACCCATATCTTGATGAATTCGGGCTTGATGCGGACGTAGTCGCGAACCGCTGCGCGAGCCTCGTCCACGGTCGTGACCGGATAGGCAACATCGACCCGGGACGGATCGCCCTGGGCACCCGAGCCCGGCCACGCCATGCCGGCGCCCGAGGTCTTGAACAATGCAGCATTGGGGATGATTTCGTCGCGCACCCGCAGCACCACATCGCCCCAGCCGGTGCGGCCGCCCTTCATGTCGGAACGATCGACCAGATCGCCGACACCGACCACCGCGCCGACCCCGTGGAAGGCGAGACGCTGGAGATGGTCGATGAGATTTTCGCGGGTGAAGGTCTCCTTCGACATCGTCCCGGCGGGGATGTTCTGAAACCCGAAATGGCCGTGGACGTCCACCATGGTGGGCATCACGGTCTTGCCAGTGAGATCGACGCGGGTGACGCCTGCAGGCAACTGCAATTCGCCGCGACGGCCCACCTGGGTGAAACGTCCGCTCTCGACCACGAAGGCGGAATTCTCGATCGTGCCGCCGCCGCCGGTAATCAGCCGCGCGCCCTCGTAGACGACTGCAGATGTCTGCGCATGCGTCCTCGCCGCAACGGCCGCGGCGAGGGCGACGCCTGACACGATGGCCAGCCAAGTGAACGTGCGCTTCGAGCGAGACATGGGGGACCCTCCCGTGGTGCTTTTGGTATGATTCCCCTCCCTCGCAAGGCGGGGGAGGGGACGGCCTAATCGCGCACAACCACCAGCCGATCGTTGCCGGATTCTCCGCCCCAGGCTTCGCCCGGACGGCCCAGCATCTGGCGCACGCTGGCGCCGCGCTTGTCGCTCGGGAAGGTCTCGAAGGTCTCGGTCACCGGATCGAAGCGCTGGATCGCATTGGCGAGCCAGTCGGTCGCCCACACACGGTCCTTGTCATCCACATAGACCGCGTAAGTGCCGGACCTGCTCTTGGGCATCGACCAGACCTTCCAGCTCTTGGTCGCCGGATCGTAGCGGCCGACGCCGCCGGCGTTCCAGAAGCTGACCCACAACATGCCTTTGGAATCCGACCAGATGCGGCGCGGGCCTGAACCTTTGCGCGGCGGGTCGACCATGGTGACGGCGCCAGTGTCGGTGTCGATCTTGCCGATATAGTCGCCGGCGAGCGAGGCAAACCACACGTCGCCGCCGGGCGTCGTGGTGATGCCGTAGCTGCCCGGCCGGGGCGAACGCCACGCCTCGACTTTGCCCGTCGCCGGATCGACGCGGCCATGAACGCCGGCTTGTCCGGTGAACCACAGGATGCCCTTCTTATCGAATGTCGCAGTATTGAGATTGGCATAGGCGAATTCCCGCGGCAGCGGGAATAGCTTGACCTGGCGCGTCGCCGGATCGACGCGCGCGATTGCGTTCTGTCCGCCCTCGGTGAGCCACGCCGCGCCGTCGGGCCCGATGATCACGCCGTGCGGGGCGGCGCCCGGCCCGAGCGGAATTTCTTCGTTCTTGCCGGTCTTGGGATCGAACCGGCCAAGGAAGCCCTTTTGCTGGCCGCTGTAGAAGACCGTGCCGTCAGCAGCGGGCGCAACGTCGTGCGGATAGGCGCCGGGCGGCAACTGATAAAAGGTCGCTTGCGACGCCAACGCGGAGGTCGCCAACGCACACACGAGCGCCGTGACCGTCGGGGTAATGAGCTTCATTCTCGTCTCCCTCATCAAGTCGTCAGCCAGACCCACCCTAAGCTCCCCGGCGTAGGGCGCAATAGCCAGCGGGTCCGGCCGGTGGCCGGCCCGATGATAAACTCCGCGGATTGCGCCGGGCGCGGCCGAGGCGGATCACGCTGCGCTAATCCCGCCCCACGCGGAAGGGCTCGGCGGAGCGGCTAGGCAATTTGAGCAGCATCGAGCCAGAACACCTCGCCGGTGCTTTCCTCGGTATCGAGCCACAGAAAGCTCGTCTCCGGATAGCTCTTCTCCAGGACCTTGCGGTCGCGCCCAACCTCGCAAAGCAGGCCGGCATCGGCCGTCAGGTGGCGAGCTGCATTGTCGATGATCCGGCGCACGACCGCAATACCGTCGCGACCGCCGTCAAGAGCGATCGCCGGCTCATGGCGACATTCGGGCGGCAGCGCCGCCATGCCGGGGGCGTCCACATAAGGGGGATTGGACACGATCAGGTCGTAACGCGCGTCGCCGAGCGGGCCGAACAGGTCACCCTCATGGAGGGTGATTCGCTCTTTGAGGCCATGCTCGGCGACGTTACGCGCCGCGACCGCAAGCGCGTCGGCCGAGACATCGACCGCATCGACGGCGGCGTTTGGAAACCGCATAGCGGCGAGCACCGCCAGGCAGCCTGAGCCGGTGCACAGATCGAGCACACGCTCGAGCGCAAGCGGATCGCCGATGAGCGAGCCGTCTTCGCCGGCGAACAATTCGCCGTCGAGAATTTCACCAAGATATGACCGCGGGACGATCACGCGCTCATCCACATAGAACGACATGCCGCGAAGGTAGGCTTTCTGCATCAGGTAGGCGGCGGGCTTGCGGGTGCGGATTCGCATTTCGATCAGATCGAAGATTTTCCCCTGCTCGTCGTTCGTTATCCGTGCGCCAGCAAATACATCGAAGCGGTCCGGCGGCAGGTGCAGAGCTTCGCAAACCATGAATGCTGCTTCCGCAACAGGGTCGGCAGTACCATGCGCGAAGCTGAGCTCCGCGGCGCGGAACTGCGTCACCGCGTAGCGCACATGGTCACGGATCGTCATAAGCTCTTGCGGACGAGGTAAGCGCGGCGTTTTGCGGCTCGCTTTGTCCACCGAATGCTCCCGTCTTGCTGCGGAGCTATTCGGCCGCCGGGCGCCGGTCGATCCAGCGATCGGCCGCGGCATCGTCGGTCGATTTGGCGTCCACCCATGAGGCGCCATCGGCCCGCTCGACTTTCTTCCAGAACGGCGCCCTGGTCTTGAGGTAATCCATCAGGAATTCGGCGGCCGCAAAGGCGTCGCCGCGATGGGAGGCGGCGGTGACGACGAGGACGATGTTGTCGCCTGGCACGAGTCGGCCATGACGATGAATGATGGTGGCGCCGAGTAGCGGCCACCGCGCCTCGGCCGCGGCGACATGGCGGGCGATCTCCGCCTCGGCCATGCCGGGATAATGCTCGAGCACCATGGCGGCGACAGGGGTCCCGGCCTCGTCGCCCCGGCAGACTCCCACAAAAGTGACGACGGCGCCGATGTCGGTGCGTCCACGCACCAGCGACGCGGCTTCCGCTCCGGTATCGAAGTCTGCGCTTTGCAACCGTATGGTTGCCGGCATCTCGATCAACCTCCCGTCATGGGCGGGAAGAACGCGACTTCCTTGGCGCCGGCGACTGGCGCACTGGCCCTGACATGGGCGCGATCAATGGCGGCACGGATCACTACAGGGTTTTCAAACGCAAATGCGTATTCCTCGCCCCGCCCGGCGAGCCAGCCCATAAGATCCGCAACCGTCGTCACACCAGCGGGTGGCTCCACGACTTCCTCGCCCTTGCCGATGCGCTCGCGCAGCCAGGCGAAATAGAGAAGCTTCACGGTCATTCCTCGATCAGGTGCCGCACGCCGGCCCGGAAATAATCATATCCGGTATAGAGCGTCACAATGGCGGAAATCCAGAGCAGCATCAGGCCACAATAGGTGACAACCGGGGTCAATTCGTTTCCGGTCACAACCGACACGACCTCATCGCCCGCCTTGCCGGCAAGCAGGAACCCGATCGCGATAAGCTGAACGGTCGTCTTCCACTTCGCGAGCCGCGTCACCGGCACGCTGACCCGCAATTCGGCGAGGTACTCGCGCAGGCCCGAAACCAGGATCTCGCGGCACAGAATGACGATCGCGGCCCACAGCGACCAGCCCTTGATGGTTTCGTCCGCCGCCAGCATGAGCAGGCAAGATGCGACCAGGAGCTTGTCGGCGATCGGATCAAGCATGCGGCCGAAGCTCGACTGCTGACCCAGGCTGCGGGCGAAGTAGCCGTCGAGAATGTCGGTGACGCCGGCGGCGATGAAGATCGCCAGCGCAACCCAGCGTAACCACATGCCGCCCGCAAGGATGGCCTGCCCGAACATGCAGGCAACCACCAGCGGCACCGCCACAATTCTGGCATAAGTCAGAAGATTAGGGATTGCCAGGGGCCGTCCCGGGAGGGGCCGCGAGGTGATTGCATCCATGATTCCAATTTAATCGTTTTGCGCTGCTCTGCACACCGGTCGGCAACATTAATATTCGACTATGTTTGCAGAACGACGACTTCGGCTGCCCCCCCCTTCGCTTCCTTGGGGCTCACCTGCGTCGTCATGGCACGGCCTGGCCGGCGATCGGCCGCCGGAGACGAGGTGACCACGAAGGTCGCCCCCCACAAGGGCTAAAATCAAGAGCGGCAGCGGAGCCGTCCTTCCCTCTCTCCCCGCCAGCGCGGGAACGCAGGCCCCTGGCCTGCCATGAGGCTCGCCATCCCGGCGTCGGCCTGAAATACGCTATTGCGCAGATTCGTGGAAAAAATCGTAGATGCGCCGCGCAGTCTCGGCGCTGATGCCCGAAACCTGGGTCAAATCGGAAATCGAGGCCCGTTCGACCGCCTTGAGGGTGCCGAAATGGCGCAGCAACGCCCGCTTGCGGGTCGGTCCGATGCCGGCGATTTCCTGCAATCCGCCTTCCCGAATATCGCGACTGCGGCGCTGACGATGTGATCCAATGGCGAACCGGTGCGCTTCGTCGCGCAATCTCTGCACGAAATAGAGTACAGGATCGCGCGGCGGCAGGCGAAATGGTTCGCGGCTCGTCATGTGAAAGGTTTCCCGACCGGCGTCGCGGTCCGGCCCTTTGGCGATGCCCACGATCGGTATGTCGACGATCCCGAGCGTCGAGAGTGTCTCGCGCGCGGCGCGAAGCTGACCCTCGCCGCCGTCGATCAGGACAAGATCGGGCCAGGATTGCTCGGTGCTCTGCTCGCCTCCCCCGACCGAAGTCGGCTGTTGCCGACTTCGGTCACTTTGTTGAAAGGCCGAACCCTCGCTACGGCGAGGTTCGGCCGGCGAGGGGTCGGGGGTGGGGGTCGGGCGAGGCGGCACGGCCGTACCAGGACGCTCCGCCCCCACCAGGGGGGAGGGAGCGAGGGTTGCGGCGCCGTAGGCAATAACCCCGCCCTCCGGAGCAGGGCTTGCCTCCTGCCCGCCGCCAGTGCCACGCGGCTTCTCATTGATCAGGCGCTTGAATCGCCTCGTCAGCACTTCGCGCATCATTGCGAAATCGTCGCCCGGCGTGATGTCCGCCGATTTGATGTTGAACTTGCGGTATTGATTCTTACGCAGGCCCTCGGGTCCCGCCACGATCATGGCGCCGACTGCGTTCGTGCCCTGAATATGGCTGTTGTCGTAGACCTCGATGCGGCGCGGCGGCTGCGCGAGCCCGAAGCTTCCGGCGAGCGCGGCAAGAAGCCGTTGCTGCGAAGCTGCTTCGGCAAGCTTGCGGCCGAGCGCCTCGCGGGCATTGGCGAGCGCGTGCTCGATGACATCGCGCTTGGCGCCCCGCCGCGGCACGACGACTTCCACCCTGCGGTCACTCTTGATGGTGAGCGCTTCCGCCACCAGTTCGCGATCCTCGATCGCGTCCGACAGCAGGATAAGGCGGGGACAGGGCTTGTCGTCGTAGAATTGCGCGAGAAACGCCCCGAGCACCTCGCCGGGCGTGAGTGACCGGTCGGCGCGTGGAAAATAGGCGCGGTTGCCCCAATTCTGGCACGAGCGGAAGAAGAAAACCTCAATGCAGAAGAAGCCGGCGTCCTGGAAGATCGCGAAAACATCGGCCTCTTCGATGTCTCGGGGATTGATGTCCTGGTGCGCCTGCACGGCCGCCAGCGCCGCCAGCCGATCGCGCAACACCGCGGCGCGCTCGAAGTCGAGGGCCTCGGCCGCCTGATCCATCTCGTGTGCGAGGTCCTCCTTCACGGAGCGGCTCCGGCCTGACAGGAACTCCTTGGCCTCCCGCACGAGCTCGTCATAAGCGGCGCGCGATATCTCACCGGTGCAGGGTGCCGAGCAGCGCTTGATCTGGTAAAGGAGGCACGGCCGGGTGCGGCTGTCGAAAACGGCATCCGAGCAGGAACGGATCAAGAAGGCGCGCTCGAGCGCCGTGATGGTGCGGTTCACGGCGTTGACGGCCGCGAACGGCCCAAAATAGTCGCCCTCGCGGTTGCGCGCGCCGCGGTGCTTGAGGATCTGCGCCGGCCGGTCCTCTTTGGAGATCAGAATATACGGAAACGACTTGTCGTCGCGCAGCAGCACGTTGAAGCGGGGCCGCAGGCGCTTGATCAAGTTCGCTTCGAGCAGCAGCGCTTCGGTTTCGGTGGCGGTGGTGACAAACTCGATCGAAGCCGTGATCGCCACCATGCGGGCGATGCGGGTCACCTCTCCGGTCGGCCGCGCGTAGGAAAGCACGCGCTTTCGGATGTTCTTGGCCTTGCCTACGTAGAGCACTTCGCCGCCGGCGCCGATCATCCGATAGACGCCGGGCCCTTGCGGCGCGTGCCTGGCGAAGTCCGCGATGACGCTGCGCCCTGCCCCGACGCCAGCTTCAGGCGGTACATCGAGGCCAACCTCGCCGTCATCCGCCAGATCCGGAAGCTGAGCCTCCTCCTCGTCGTCCTTCAGCTCGATTTCGGGTTCAAGATTTTTCTTCTGCATCTTTGTGGTGGCTTCGTGGTGGCCGAGGGGCCTAGTCCTCGTCGCTGGCGCCCGTCGCGGTTTGCCAGATGATATGCTGACCGCCATCCACCGCGATGGTTTCCCCTGTGATGTTGTTGGCCCGCGCGAGAAACAGCACGGCGTCGGCGACCTCGTCGGGCGTCGGGCCGTGCCCGAGGGGCATCGTGGCGCTGCGGCGCGCGAATGTTTCGTCATCCTGCCAGGCGTTCGGCAGGGTAGGACCCGGCGCGACCGCATTCACGCGCAGATGCGGCGCCAAGGCCTGGGCGAGCGTCGTCGTCGCGACATGAAGCCCGCACTTGGCGAGCCCGTAGGAGAAAAATCGTGGGGTGGGCCGATAGACGCGCTGGTCGAGAACGTTCACGATCGACCCGCCCGCAGGCGCTTGTGCGGCGAAAACCTGCGCAAGAAACAAAGGCGCACGCAAGTTAACTGCGAAATGGCGATCGAACCGGTCCCGATCAAGATCCCCAATTTCGTCCGGTTGGAATTCGGAGGCGTTGTTGACGAGAAGGCTCAAAGGCCCGACCGCGGCGACGGCTGCCGGGACGAGGCCCAGCACCCTGTCGTGATCGGCGAGATCAGCCGCGACGACGCCAGCGCGCCCTCCCTTGCGCGCGATTTCGTCGCGCAGCTCCGCCGCCGCCTTGAGCGACCGGTTGGCGTGGATGGCAACCGCATATCCGGCATGGGCGAGGGCCAGCACGATTGCGCGCCCGATCCGTCGGGCGCCGCCGGTGACGAGCGCGGCCGGAGGGGATGCAGCAGGGAGATGAGGCGGCATGTCCGTCTAATCGCGCGGGTGATCGGGATCGGCAACCCGGTTGCGCCTCATGTCCGTAGCCCGGATTGAGCGCCAGCGAAATCCGGGGCCGCCCCGCTCATTTTTTTAAGCGACGCCGCTGCGGGTTTCGCCTGGCGCTGGGGGCCCATGCCGACGGCTCGACCCGTTGCCACAGGCCTCGCGGGGCGCACAGGCTGCGGTCCTTCCTTCGTCCAAGATGCTTAATCTGGTCCCTTTCGGGGCAACGATCATTTCCAACTGGCTCGGCAGGACGCGGTTTTGCCCGATTTGGCTTATGATAATTGCTGGCGGAGATGGCCGGTCTGGTCCAATAACTCGCTGACATTTTTGATTGTAACAAAGTATTCGTGACAGGTCACATGGATTTGCTTGAGCATGAAGGCGACAATGTTGTGGCAACAAGTCGATAATAAAGGGATAATAATTCGTTATACATTGTGGCTTCACCACAAAGATTCCTCTAAGCTCGCCTAAACATAGCCGCACAATCGAATACGTTGTCCCCGAGT
>Ga0066903_100005671_pt1 | contig 10886 bp, 14 predicted proteins | sample PanSoiMetaGPlot1_FD_67491 | JGI IMG/M metagenome (GOLD analysis project Ga0066903, IMG submission 67491) | Tropical forest soil microbial communities from Panama analyzed to predict greenhouse gas emissions - Panama Soil - Plot 1 (version 2) | ecosystem: Environmental > Terrestrial > Soil >...
AAGGCGCTGTCGTTCGGCAAGAGCAAGGCGAAGCTGTCGTCGAGCTCGCAGAAGAAGGTGACGTTCAAGGACGTCGCCGGTGTCGACGAGGCGAAGGAAGAGCTGCAGGAGATCATCGAATTCCTGAAGGAGCCGCAGAAGTTTCAGAAGCTCGGCGGGCGCATTCCGAAGGGCGTGCTTCTGATGGGCCCGCCTGGAACAGGCAAGACGCTGCTCGCGCGCGCGGTCGCCGGCGAGGCGAACGTGCCCTTCTTCTCGATCAGCGGATCGGACTTCGTCGAAATGTTCGTCGGGGTCGGCGCGTCCCGCGTGCGCGATCTCTTCGAGCAGGGCAAGAAGAACGCGCCGTGCATTGTGTTCATCGACGAGATCGATGCGGTCGGCCGTCATCGCGGCGCCGGCCTGGGCGGCGGCCACGACGAGCGCGAGCAGACGCTCAACCAGCTGCTCGTCGAGATGGACGGCTTCGAGTCGAACGAAGGCGTGATCCTCGTGGCGGCGACCAACCGTCCGGACGTGCTTGATCCGGCGCTCCTCCGTCCCGGCCGCTTCGACCGCCGCATCGTCGTCAACCGTCCGGACGTGAAGGGACGCGAGGGCATCCTCTCGGTCCACACGCGCAAGATTCCGATGGCCGACGATGTGGAGATCGCAGTGCTGGCGCGCGGCTCGGCCGGCTTCTCGGGCGCCGACCTGGCGAACCTGGTGAACGAGGCGGCGCTGAACGCGGCGCGCTACAACCAGAAGGTCGTGAGGATGCACGACTTCGAGTTCGCCAAAGACAAGGTGCTGATGGGATCCGAGCGCCGCTCGATGATCATCAGCGACGCCGAGAAGCGCGTCACCGCGATTCATGAGGCCGGGCACGCGCTGCTCACCGTACTGCTCCCGAACGCCGATCCGATCCACAAGGTGACGATCATCCCGCGCGGCATGGCGCTCGGGCTCACGCAGCAACTGCCGGTCGACGAGAAGCACAACTACTCGCGCGACTACCTGAACGATCAGATCGCAATCCTGCTCGGCGGCCGCATCGCCGAAGAGATCACGACGAACAGCCTCACGACCGGCGCCGGCAACGACCTCGAGCGCGCGACCGAGATGGCGCGCAAGATGGTCTGCGAGTGGGGCATGAGCGACGCGATGGGCCCGCTGACCTTCGGCAAGAAGGAGGAGCAGATCTTCCTCGGCCGCGAGATCGCGCAGCATCAGGACTACAGCGAGGACACGGCGCTCAAGATCGATCAGGAAGTGAAGCGCTTCGTCACCGATGCGTATCAGCGCGCGCACCAGCTCCTGACGGCGCACAAGGAAACCCTCGTCCGGATGGCCGAGGCACTCCTGCAGCGCGAGGTGCTCGACGCCGAGCAGGTGCGCCGCATCGCCGCGGGCCTGCCGCTCGACGAGCCGCAGCCGGTCGCCGCGCGCCCGCCCGTCGAGGAAGACGAGCCGAGGCCGCGCAAGGAACGGGCGCCAATCGTGCCGGCGCTCAACAAACCGCTCCCGCAGGAGTAAGGCAATTTAGATTCCCCCCGCGCCGCCTCTACGCCGTTCCACTGCCCGGCCGGGCGCCGCTTATGCTGGGCGAGCGCTGCCTCGTCATGGGCGTGCTCAACGTCACTCCCGATTCGTTTTCAGAGCGCGATCGGTTCCAGGACCCGGCGGCTGCGGCGGCGGCGGCGCAGGCGATCGAAGCGGCGGGCGCCGATCTGATCGACGTCGGCGGCGAATCGACGAGGCCCGGTGCCGACCCCGTGAGCGCCGACGAGGAGCGCGCACGCACGGTGCCTGTGCTGAAGGCCCTCCGCGGCAGGATCAGCGTGCCGCTGTCGATCGACACCTCCAAAGCTGACGTCGCGCGTGCGGCCCTCGCCGAAGGCGCCTCCCTCGTCAACGACATCAGCGGCCTGCGCTACGATCCGCCGCTCGCGCGCGTCGTCGCGGACGCCGGCGCGGCGCTCGTCGTGATGCACATGCGCGGACGCCCCGACACGATGTACGAAGAAGCGGTGTACGACCGCCTCATCGACGAGGTCATCGCGGAGGTTCGCGCCAGCATCGGGGCCGCGACCGACTCGGGAGTGCCGCTCGAAAGCATGGTCGTCGACCCCGGCATCGGGTTTGCCAAACGAGCCTCCCACAGTTATGGTGTGCTGGCGCGACTGGCGGAATTCGCCGCGGCGCTCGACCGCCCGGTGCTCGTCGGCCCGTCGCGCAAGTCGTACCTGCGGGACGCCTCCGGCGGCCGTCCCGCGGCCGAGCGCGACTGGGCCTCCGCTGCGGCGGTTACCGCCGCGGTCCTCGGCGGCGCGCACATCGTCCGTGTGCATGCGGTCGCCGAGATGGTGCAGGTGGTTCGCGTCGCTGAGGAGATTCGAAGACTCAGCCATCAGCCATGACCTGGCTCACAGCGTTGCTGCGTCGTCCCCCCATCGGCTGGTGGGATCTCGCCGACCTCCTGGTCGTGTCGGTGCTGGTGTACGAGGTTCTCAAGCTGATTCGCGGCACACGTGCCGTGCAGATGGCGGCTGGGGCCAGTATCATCGTCGCGCTCTACTACGGGTCGCACTGGGGTCACCTCGAGACGGTGAACTGGCTGATCCGAAACCTTTTCGGCTACGTCGTCTTCGCCGTCATCGTGCTGTTCCAGTCGGACATCCGCCGCGCGCTGGCGCACTTCGGCCGCGCGCCGTTCTTCCGCATTTTCAGCCGGAACGTGGAGGTCGAGGAGTCGATCGAGGAGCTGGCGGTGGCCGCGAGCCTGCTGTCGTCGCAGCGGATCGGAGCGATCATCGCGATCGAGCGGCAGATCGGCCTGCGCAACTACATCGAGGGCGGCATCCGCCTCGACGCCGTGCTCAGCTACGATCTGCTCCAGAGCATCTTCCTGCCGTCGTCTCCGCTGCACGACGGCGCGGTGATCGTGCAGGAGAACCGCGTCGCCGCGGCGGCGTGCTTCCTGCCGCTGACCGTGAACCCGAAGTTGAGCAAGACGCTCGGCTCGCGACACCGCGCCGCCATCGGCCTCACCGAGGAGAACGACGCCGTCGCGATCGTCGTGTCCGAGGAGACCGGCCGCATCTCGATCGTCGTCGACGGCGACATCGAGCGCGGCCTCGACGCCGAGACGCTGCGCGCGCGCCTGCGATCGCTGATCCTGCAGCGTAACGACAAGGCGCCGGCAGGCGAGGCGCAGTACGTATGACGATCGCCAGGCGCGTCTTTTGGCCGTTCGGGCACTTCGGGCTGAAGGTGCTGTCGGTCGGCGTTGCCGTCCTGTTGTGGATGGTCGTCTCGGGCGAGGAAACGGTCGAGCGCGGCCTGCGCGTGCCGCTCGAGCTGCAGCAGATGCCGAACGGCATCGAGCTATTGGGCGACGTGCCGACGACGGTCGATGTGCGCGTACGGGGCGGGAGCGGTGCGCTCAGCCGCCTCGGACCCGGAGACGTGGTCGCGGTGCTCGACCTTCGCAGCGCGAGAACCGGCCGCCGGCTGTTTCCGCTGACGCCCGATCAGGTTCGTGTACCGTTCGGCGTCCAGATCGCGCAGGTCACGCCGTCCGCGGTGGCGATCGCGTTCGAAGCGTCGGCGACGCGCGAGGTGCCGGTCGTGCCCGCCTACGACGGCCGCCCGGCGCCGGGCTACGTCGTCGGCGAGATGAATGCGGAGCCGAAGGCCGTCGAGGTGATTGGTCCAGACAGCGCGGTCAGGCGGGCGACGGAGGTGCTGACCGAGCCGGTGGCGGTCAGCGGCGCGAAGGCGACTGTGAAGCAGGCGGTGATTCTCGGCCTGCTCGATCCGTCGCTGCGCCTGAAATCGGCGCGGTCGGCGACGGTGACCGTGCAGATCGTGCCGGCGCCGCTGGAGCGGACTCTGCGCAATCGGCCGATTCACCTGTGGAACCTCGGCGACGGCCTGCAGGCGGAAGCGATGCCCGCCGCCGTCGAGCTCGCGCTTCGGGGAGACCGCGATGCGCTGAGTCACGTCGGCGCCGACGAAATCTTCGCGTTCGTCGATCTCGGCGGGCTCGGCCCGGGTCAGTACATGCTGGATGTGCACGCGGAATCGCCGCCCGAGGCGGGCGTGACACGCATCGAGCCTGCCGCGGTGCAGGTACAGATCAGTCGTGGCAAATAACACGTTGTTCGGCACCGATGGCGTTCGCGGAACCGCCGGCACCTTTCCGCTCGATCCGCCGACGGTCCGGCGTCTCGGCGCCGCGCTCGTTCGCTCCCCGTTCGCCAGAGCGTCGGGATCCGGCGCCGGCCGCCGGATGAAAATCCTGATCGGACGCGACACGCGCGAGTCGGGCGCCTGGATTGAAGCGGAGCTCGCTCACGGCGCGTCCGGCGAGGGCGCGTCGGTGACGAGCGTCGGCGTCGTGCCGACGCCGGCCGTCGCGTATCTCACGCGCGCGCACGGCTACGACGCGGGCGTCGTCATCTCTGCGTCGCACAATCCGTTCGAGGACAACGGCATCAAGGTGTTTTCTGGCAGCGGCGAGAAATTCACCGAGCGCATCGAGCGCGAGGTCGAAGCCATCGTCGCCGACCCGTCGTGGGAGGCGAAGGAAGGCGAACCGGCCCACGTGCCGCACGCGGATCTGGTCGGTGCGTATCTCGATCACCTTCGCGCGGTGCTGCCCGACCCGCGGATGCTGACGGGCTTCACGCTGGCCGTCGACTGTGCGAACGGTGCCACGACGACGGTCGCGCCGCAGCTGTTCACGAGCCTGGGACTCCGCATCGAGGTGATCGGCGATCAGCCCGACGGCCGAAACATCAACCTGAAATGCGGGTCGACGCATCCGGAGCTTCTGGCGCGCACCGTTGTCGAGCGCGGGTGCCGCATGGGGGTGGCGTTCGACGGCGACGGCGACCGGGCGATTTTCGCCGACCACAACGGCCGGATCGTGGACGGCGACGCGGTCCTGCTGATGTGCGGTAGGCAGCTTCAGGCGGAGGGCCGTCTGAAGGGCAACGCGGTCGTTGCCACGGTCATGAGCAACATCGGGCTCGAGCTCGCGCTGCGCCCGCTCGGCATCGAGCTGGTCCGCTGCGCGGTCGGCGACAAGTACGTCATGGAGGAGATGCTCAATCGCGGGCTGTCGCTCGGCGGCGAGCAGTCGGGGCACATCATCTTTTCCGACTACCTCTTTACGGGCGACGGGCTCTGCACCGCGCTGAACGTGCTCCGGACCGTCGTCTTGACCGGCCGTACCCTCGTCAGCCTCGCGTCGGATCTGAGGACGTATCCGCAGGTGCTCTTGAACGTTCGCGTGCGCGAGAAGGTCGAGTTGAAGACGGTGCCCGCCGTCGCCGACGCGATTGCCCGCGTCGAGTCGAGGGTTGCCGGTCAGGGCCGGCTCCTCGTCCGCTATTCAGGCACCGAGCCGTTGCTGCGCGTGATGCTCGAAGGCAGACATCAGGACGAAATTCGCGGGTGGGCCCAGGAAATAGCGGATGTTGTCCGGGAACATCTCGGCTGAAAGGGCCCTCTCTGCTCTGACATGATCCGGCTGTCCGTGAACGTCAATAAGGTGGCGACGCTGCGCAACTCGCGCGGCGGGAAAGCCCCGAGCGTGCTCGACGCGGTGCAGGTGTGCATCGAGGCGGGTGCGCCGGGAATCACCGTTCACCCGCGCGCCGACCAGCGGCACATCACGCCGACCGACGTTCGCGAGGTCGCGCTTGCGGTCCGGGGCGCGCCGACGAAGATCGAATTCAACATCGAAGGCGATCCGCGTCCGGACCTGCTGGACCTGGTCGACGAAGTGCGGCCGGACCAGTGCACGCTCGTGCCTGTCGTGGCCGGCGAAGTGACGAGCCAGGCGGGCTGGCAACCGGGCCCGGCGACCGCGGCGATCCCCGACGTGATCAAGCGGTTGCACGCGCGAGGCGTCCGCGTCAGCGTCTTCGTCGAGGCAGCGCCCCAGCCGATTCAGTGGGCGGCGTCGGTCGGCGCCGACCGCGTCGAGCTGTACACCGAGCCGTACGCCCGCGCGTTCGAAAGCGGGCCCGAGGTCGGACGGCGCGTCTTCACGCAGTACGCCGACGCCGCGCGTCTCGCGCACGGCCTCCGCCTCGGTATCAACGCCGGCCACGATCTCGACCTCGCCAACCTCGTCGTCTTTCGCGAGCTGCCGTTCCTCGACGAAGTGTCGATCGGCCACGCCATCATGTCGCGCGCGCTCTTCGTCGGACTGTCGACCGTCGTCCGGGAGTACCTGCAGATCCTGGCCGGGTGAACGCTGTCTGATATGATCGGCTTTCGCTCTCGGCTCTCGGAGAGCCAACATCCTCGGTGAGAGCCGACGGCTTCTCTTCATGAAGTCTGACGCGATTGCGTTCGGAATCGCCGGGGTGCTCTTCGGCCTCATCGCGGGCTGGATCATCGGATCGCAAACGGCGGCTGTCCGTCCCTCGGCCGGTGCCGCGTCGCCGGTCGCAGGCACGCCGGCAGCCGGCGGATCGTCCACGCGCGCGGCCGTCCTCGACGACGCGAAGGTGAACGCGCTCAAGACGGTCGCCGAACGCGACGCGTCCAGCGTCGCGCCTCGCGTCGAGCTCGGCAATCTGTACTTCGACGCCGAGCGGTACGACGACGCGATCAAGTGGTACGGCGAGGCGCTGAAGCTGTCGCCGAATGACGTCAACGTGAGCACCGATCTGGGCGTCTGCTATTACTATTCGAACCAAGCCGACAAGGCGCTGGAGCAGTTCGCGCACTCGCTGTCGATCGATCCGAAGCACGCCAAGACATTGCTGAACCTCGGCATCGTGAAAGCATTCGGAAAGCAGGATCTCGACGGTGCCGTGGAGGCCTGGCAGCGGGTGATCGCCGTCGCGCCGAGCACGCCCGAAGCGACGGCGGCGAAGCGCGCGCTCGACAGCCTGCAATCGGCGCATCCGTCGGTCGGGCAGGGGAAAGGCAAGCCGGGCTCATGATGACGCGGCTCGCGCTGTACCTGATCCTCGCTGTTTTCGTCGCGCGGGCCTTCTGGCGGCTGGTCGACGGCATCGTGGAGGGCGCGTCGAGCGGACGAAGGAGCGGCGGGGTGCCTCAGCACGGCGTCTCGATGGTCCGCGATCCCGTGTGCGGCACGTTCGTCGTCGCCGACCGTGCCCTAACGCTGGTCGACGGCCGCACGCGCGTGTACTTCTGTTCCGACGCCTGCCGCGACAAGTACCGGGCACGCACCGCATGACGAACGAATCCCAGCTTCGTGCCGATATCGTCGAGGTCGGACGACGCATGTACGCGCGCGGCTATACGGCCTCGAACGACGGCAACATCAGCGTGCGCCTGGGCTCCGATCGGCTGCTGATGACCCCCAAGAGCGTCTGCAAGGGGTTCATGACGCCCGACATGATGTGCATCACCGATCTCGACGGCAGGAAGCTGCAGGGCGATCGCGATCCCTCGTCGGAGATGCTGATGCATCTCGAGGTGTACCGGCAGCGCTCCGACGTCCAGGCAGTCGTTCACGCACACCCGCCGATCGCCACCGGCTTCGCAGTCGCCGGCATACCGCTGGACCGCGCGGTGCTCGCCGAAGTGCTGACCACGCTCGGCAGCATTCCGATCGCCGAGTACGCAACGCCGTCGACGAGAGAGCTGCCCGAGGCCGTACGGAAGTACATCAAGGCGTACGATGGGATGCTGCTCGCGAACCACGGCGCGCTCACGGTCGGCGGCGATCTGTACGGCGCGTACTACAAAATGGAGACCATCGAACACTTCGCGAAGATCAGCCTCGTCGCGCGGCTGCTCGGGCGCGAGAACCTGATCGCGCGCGAAGAAGTGGACCGGCTGCAGGGGCTGCGCGGCACCTATGGCATCAAGGCGCCGGCGCCGATTTGCGCCGATCCGGCCGACGCGCTGGCGCTGCTTCAGGCCGGCGATCCGGCGCTCTGTCAGGTGGTGCAGGCACCCGAGGGCGGCGGCCAGCGTCTGATCCCCGACGATGTCGCGCTGGAGACCGGATCCGCCGCGCCGAAGCCGTCGGCAGAGGCGGGAGAAATTCGGTTAACATACCGCGAGCTTTCCGCGCTGATTGAAGACGCTATCAGGAGCCTACGCTAGCGATGTGAGTGGTGATTGTTGAAGGTCGATTGTTGGTTCGATTGATGATTCCAATGATCAATCAACACTCTACAATCAACAATCTCAAGGAGACAGTGATGGGAGAGGCGTTAGGGATGATCGAAACCAAGGGCCTGGTCGCGATGATCGAAGCCGCCGACGCGATGGTGAAGGCGGCGAAGGTCACGCTTGTTGGCTGGGAGAAGATCGGTGCCGGCTATGTGACGGCGATCGTTCGCGGCGACGTCGCTGCGGTGAAGGCAGCCACCGACGCCGGCGCCGCCGCTGCGCGGCGGGTCGGCGAGCTCGTGTCGGTCCACGTCATCCCGCGTCCGCACGCGAACCTCGAAGACGCGCTGCCCATCGGAAGAGCCACGTCGGTGAAAGCCTGAAAACGGTTCAGGGTTCAGGGTTCAGCGGTCAGGGTCCCTGTTCCTGGTTCAGGTTCCGGGTTCTCGTCCGCGCCATGCGACTCGAACTAAGAACCCGAACCCGGAACCCAGAACCCGAACCCGGAACCCAGAACCCGAACCCCGAACTAGAACGCTGAACCCTGAACTCCGAACCATGAACCCGGCCGCATGCTCCTGGCACGAATAGTCGGCACCGTCGTGGCGACGCGGAAGGACCCGCGTCTGGTGAGCAACAAACTGCTGGTCGTCCGTCCCGTCGACCCGCGCGGCAAAGCGGAGGGGAGCTACTTCGTCGCCGTCGATACGGTCGACGCGGGTGTCGGCGAAACCGTGCTCGTCGTCAGCGGCAGCTCGGCACGGATGGCGGCGGGTATGAAGGACTGTCCGGTCGACGCGGCGATCGTCGGCATCATCGATACGGTCGAGGTGACCGAGTAATGCAGATCGCGCGTGTGATCGGAGACGTCGTGGCGACGCGCAAGGACGATGCGCTGACAGGGATCAAGCTGCTGCTGGTGCAGCCCCTGACGCCGGCCCGGCAGCCGGCGGGGCGGCCGCTCGTCGCCGTCGACGCGGTCGGCGCGGGCGTCGGCGAAGAGGTATTCTTCGTCCGCGGCAAGGAAGCGAGCTTTCCCTTCTATCCGGTCGAGCCGCCGGTCGACGCCGGCATTGTCGGCATCGTCGACCACTGGGACATCGGGTAGTGCGGATTGCGGATTGCGGATTGCGGAATGCAAATCGCTAGAGTCGTCGGCACGGTGGTGTCGACACAGAAGCACCGCACGTTCGAGGGCGCCAAGCTGCTGCTCGTCCAGCCGCTCAATCTCGACGACAGCCCGCGCGGAACGCCCCTCCTGGCCGTCGACGGCGTCGGCGCGGGCGTCGAGGAGCGGGTGCTCGTGGTGCTCGAGGGCCGCGCGGCGGGCGAAGCGCTGGGCAGAAAGGCGGCGCCGGTCGACGCCGCCATCATCGGCATCATCGACACGGTGACGATCGACGAACGGTGAGCCGTGAACGCGATGAATGATCACGAACTGCGCGCGATGGTGCGCGAGTCGATCGCGCGGCAGCTGGCGGCGCCCGGGACGGTCTCGCTCAAGCCGGACCCGGGGAGCCGCGCCGCTTTCGTTCGTCTGTTGCTTCCGAGCGGCGGAGACGGCGACGGCGCGTGTCTGATCGAGCCGTCGGTCCGCTGCAATCACTGCGGGTACTGCCAGTCGTACGGCCACTGACGGCCGGAATGGGCGGGAAGGGCCTCCGGCCCATGAAGGTTCTCGTCACGCGCAAGCTTCCATCGTCGGTCCTCGACAAGCTGCGCGAGGTCGGAGACGTCGACGTGTACTCCGGCGACGCGGCGATCCCGACCGGCGAGCTGCGGACGCGCATCGTAGACAAGGACGCTCTCGTCTCGCTGCTCACAGACGTGATCGACAAATCCGTCATCGACGCCGCCCCGAAGCTCAAGGTGATCGCGAACGCCGCCGACCTCTTCGACAACGTCGACGTCGCTCACGCGCACGCGCGCGGCATCGTCGTCACCAACACGCCGGACGTGCTCACCGAATCGGTCGCCGATTTCACGTGGGCGCTCATCCTGACGATCACGCGGCGGCTGGCGGAAGGCGAGCGCCTGCTGCGTCGCGGCGAGTGGAAAGGATGGGCGCTCGATCTGCTGCTGGGCACGGGACTGCGCGGAAAGCAGCTCGGCGTTGTCGGCGTCGGTCGCATCGGACGCGCGGTAGCGGCACGCGCGCCCGCGTTCGGCATGAAGGTGGCGTGTACGTCGCGCCGCGAGATCGCTCTGCCTGGCGCTGATGCGATGTCGCTCGACCGCCTGCTGCTCACCTCAGACGTCGTGTCGCTGCACGTGCCGCTGACGCCCGCGACGCGTCACTTGATCGACAAGCGGGCGCTGACGCGCATGAAGCGATCCGCGTACCTGATCAACACCGCGCGCGGGCCCGTGGTCGACGAAGACGCGCTGGCCTGGGCGCTCCAGCAGCATCTGCTGGCCGGCGCAGCGCTCGACGTGTACGAGCGGGAGCCCGACGTGCATCGGCATCTGTTGGGGCTGGAAAACGTGCTGCTGGTCCCGCACCTGGCGAGCGCGACGACCGAGACGCGGACGGCGATGGCGGACCTGGCGGTGGAAAACGTGCTCGCGGTACTCGCGGGGCGCCCGCCGATCACACCGGTGCAGCGTTCTGGCGTTGCAGAGTTCTAGCGTTCTAGAGTTCCAGCGCGATGACGCCAGAACCCTAGAACTTTAGAACCCTGGACCCTGAGAACCCTGAACCTCAGTACTTTGGAACCCTACTTCTTCGGCGCCGCGGTGATGCGGACGCTGGCCGCGTGCATCGATCCGTTCATGTCGTGATACGACACGGT
>Ga0066903_100005672_pt1 | contig 10886 bp, 10 predicted proteins | sample PanSoiMetaGPlot1_FD_67491 | JGI IMG/M metagenome (GOLD analysis project Ga0066903, IMG submission 67491) | Tropical forest soil microbial communities from Panama analyzed to predict greenhouse gas emissions - Panama Soil - Plot 1 (version 2) | ecosystem: Environmental > Terrestrial > Soil >...
GTTTTTTCCCGTTCGTGGCTTGGTTTGTGGAACACTCTCCAATTGAAGGTTCTGTTCTACAATCTCTGCGACGCGGGCGTGATTTCGAAGTAGTCAACCCAAGACTGGGATTAACTTAATAATGCTCAAACTCTGTACCGAAAGAACGTGTGCCTGCGGCATACAACGTGACAAAGGCAAAAAAGGCCGCTTGCCATCGCCTACGATTCGAGGTGCATAATTCTCGACAAAATGTCCCCTTTGCCCAGTATCGAGCGAAAAAGCCCGCGAAATCACCAATGTTTTCGCGGGCTTTTCTGCGCTCGCCGGCTTCTGTAAAGTAAAGAATATGAAAACACTGACTGTGGATCGTCGCGTAAAAGACTTTCTGATCGGTGCTGAGATCGAGCAGTTCCTGGCGGCCGCCAAGAAGGGAACTCACGGCGAGAGGGATTATTTGCTCGGGCAGATGGCATACCGCCACGGCTTCAGGGTGAGCGAGTTGAGTTGACGGTGTCCTTTCGGTGACGAGCCTTGACTTGAGCTACGCGCTTCCTGCGGATCTCTTCCGGCACCATGCCAGCTCACCGAAAGGACACGGATGACCCAGTAGTTTTCCCGACCTTCAACTCTTGACGGCCATGTTAGCTGCGGCGCTCGTTTTACTCAGCGAGTCGCTGCAGGTCATTTCTAATCTCAGGGTACAATTTCGAAAGGAATCCGAGATTGCGTCTAAAACCTTCCAGATCTCTCGCATACTTAAGTGTCTGCTCGTACTGCGCCTTCTCGCCCTTCTTAAAGTGAGCATAGGCAAGCGCAACGCAGTGCCATGCGTGGAAACTCTCGCCACCGTTAATCTGTCTGACGCGATTTAATTCGACGATCGCCTCATCATACCGGGCCGCTCCGATCAGGGCGTAGCCACGGTTCGCATGGATCTTGTAATACAGCTCATGGCTTTGCGGCACTCGCTTCAGCAAGTGATCCAGAACCTCGATGCTCCGATTGTAGTCAGCTTGCTTGAGGTAGAAACGTCCCATTCCGACGGCTGATTTGATATCTCCGAGGGCCACGAGCCGATCGACTCCAAGCAGGACATCATCGACACGAGTAGTTTCATCGATTTGCGCGGCCTCCTGCTTCGCGTTGAGTACTTCGACACGCTTGATCAGGTTCTGAAACGTATCGTCACTAAGGAAATCGTATGGGCTATAAAACGCCTCGCGTTTTGCCCAGAGGAAGACAAAGAAGACCAGTGCAATGAATGTTGGATAGAGGATTATGAACCACACCAAATGCGCGACAAAGGGGGTGTTCACCACAAACTTCAGCGACACCGTCGCTATTGCCTCGATCAGAAACACAAACAGGGCGATTATCCCGAGCGGATTCCTGGGTGAAAACCGATCGCCACGACCAGGAACGCCAGTTGAAGATAGAGAGACTATATTTTCTTCAGCCATGATTAACCTCACGGACGCAGCCAGACGTTCCGGTCGGGCCGCTTCCTACAATCCAGGACCGTTTGACGATACCGATGACCTTCAGCCCGGGGCTTAGTCTTGTTGCCACGATCGGCTGAGCGTGGCTCCATTGAAGCATCGAATGTACCCAGACGCGCGGCGCATTCTACTGGCGTCATGAACCATGTTCAACGTTCGCGGAGATGGTCGCCGGGCAGACATTTCACAGTCAATTACTCGCGATTGTCAGTCGCCGATCTGCACCGCAATGACCTGCAAACTCACCGACTCCGCGCCAACCGAACTGCCAGGTATCCGCTGTTCCCCGTGGCCGCTGCATTGCCTTGTTGGGCAATTCTGCTGGAGGGGCAGGTCCCGAGCGCAACGGCCAGAGCAGCCAGATTGCGAAGACTATCGCCAGAAAGCAGACTACCCAAAGCGTCAAAGGTCCTGACGCGCCTTTGAATTTCGCTTGCCCCCAAAGGTCGAACTAAAGAGCGCCTGCGGTCCACCGGAGCAGAAGAACAATGCACAGAGCCATCAGCGCGGCCATCGGTACCAGAATCATCCCGGGGAAGTGTTCCTCGACGATTCGCACAATGAACCCGCTCTTCCAAGAGTGGTAGGCGAGAAAGCCGCCGGCGAAGAGCGCCCAGAGACTGACGCCTGTCAACACCGCAGGCGGAACCCACTTCCGAAAGAATTCCTCTGCGCGCGTTTCAAGCGTTTTGCTCGCGTCTTGCGGCGCGGGGGCGCAGCTCGAATTATGAATAGTGTCTTCCATCGCTCACCTCCTGAATGTTTTAGTTCTCGACCGAGAATCGCCGGCTCTTTTCAGGGCAACCTCTAAATGACCGCCTTGAGTTCCGCCATCTGCCGCTCTAAGGCTTCGATTCGCTCCAAAAGTTCCGCCCTCGTCGGCACCGGAGGAACGTGTGCCTGTGTGAAGCGGGCTTGACTCTAGATTTTCATCAGTTAAGCCCGTTCCCCAAAGGCACACACTTGTTAAGAGTCGCGCTTCGGTGCTATCAAGTCAGAAGAGTCCAGGCTTTGAGCGGCTACTGCATCAAATATTGATAAATAGAACCATAATTTAAATTTCGCGCTTTCTCGAATTGCCAATATTGATAGAAATGTAAGTATCATAAACATAGCAATATGAACGGTCAGAAATTTTACGCGAATAAACTCTACGATTTGCAGAATCGCCAATAAGGACAGCCCAAAACTGAGATTTTTGAGCATAAGACTGATAACATTATGCCGCTCAATTTCAGCGCTTAATTCAAAATTCTCACGTCTAATATAAGCGAGTAATAAACCCCAATGTTCTGGTTTGAAACGTACCTCGAAGTTCGAATATCTACTCTCGAACTCAGAGTATGCCTTTTTTGCTATGCCTCTAGGTTTAAAAAGGCCATTCCATCGCTCGGCAATAGGGTAAATGACCATACCGACAATATACGCCAATGCAGCGAGCACGAGTATTTGCAATGATGGAAGGTTAGCGATTAAGCGGAAATCGGCTTTAACCCAGCCGAAGATTGTTGACAAATGTGTGAGAACAAGTATGTATATGCTTCCTGGTATCATATAAGCAAAGAAGTCATACAATCCTAGTTTTATGGACATGCTATTTTCCTTTTACCCAAAAGCAGGCAGTCCCCTTTGGATTATCAAAAGTTGTTTGTGTGCTAGCGATTAGCTTCAAGAACACAGCTTCAACTGCAATATCGCTTCGACAAAAAGGTCATCTGGACAATCGAAAACACGCGGAGGCTGAAAATCGGCGATGACTGTCTGCCGTCATCCTGGCGCCGCTTGAGAAAGCCGAGTGAACAGAAAAAGCAAAGCTGAAAGACGGGGCGAATTTACGCCTGTCGGCGTGGAGGTGTCAATCTCCCGAGGCGATTTGGCGGCGGCTGAATTGCGCGGAATGAACAGACGGCCGGGAAAGGAATTCCTGGTCTGTCTTTTTCAGCCTATAATCCTTACAATTCGCAGTGGTATATCCAATGGCTGAGGACTATGCGGACGGGTGAGCCGAAATGGTCCCCAAAGATCGAAAAGCCGGCCGGGAACGATCTCCCATGTCGGCTTTTTTCCTGCGCCCTGGCAGGAGTCACGAAATCTCCGCCTCTGCTGTAAGTTTCTTCGGTACGTTTCTTCCCGCATCGACAACATCACGAATTAGCTTTGCCACGCGGTTGGTGAAATCAGGGTCGGTCCAATACTCGATGTGAGAGATGGGATTCCATGATGACAGCCAACTCCCGGCGTTAATCGCAATATCCTCGATCACCACTTCTCCATAGATCGGCTTCAGCGGATAGCCGAGCACGTCGTCGGGATCGTAGAAGTTCAGCCATTTGGCCGCCGCTTTAAGATTCTCGGGCAGTCCCTTCGGCGGAAACTTGATAGGCGTCGGGGGGCCGGGCAGCGCGAGCGTGAATAGCGGTATGTTCGAACCGATCGTCACGAGGTTCGCGAGCGTCTCCATGCGCTCGAATGGATTGGCGCCCAGGCTGTATTTGTTCCCACTTTGCGCGTCCCATGTGTAATTGGAAGCGATGACGCTTCCCAGCGAATGGGCGATGACGATGAGAGGTTTATCCTCGCCGCCGAGCTTGGTCCGGAGATTACCGAGGCTCCCGCGGATTTTGGCATGGATAAGCCTGTACATATCCTGAGGCTCTTCCTGGTCCCGCTGGTAAGCCACCGCGTCGGCAAGGACATTGATGACGAACCGGCGAATGCATGTCCATCTCAGAGGATTATCCTTCGAGAGGTTTTTGAGCAAGTCATCTTCTTTTTTATTGAGCAGATTGGCCCAATAAGCGGGTTCCCAGGCGACAGCGCCCGGATCCACTCCTATTTTCTTGAGGAGGCCATTCACCTTATTTATGAGGCCGTTTGCGAAAGTCTCGTCTTGGTTGCCGATCCCGTGTATGACCAGTATTCCTATTTCGGGCGCCATGATTATCTCCTGTTGATGAGTTGTCTTCCTTCCGACTGCGGTTTAGAGCGGGCGGTTCGCCGATCCGCGCCGGCAATATTCGCGGGAAAAAAAAGCCTGTCGGGAAGAGAATTCCGGACGGCCTTTGTTTGTAAAGATATTCTCAATCCGCCGATAACTGCGGCGATGTCGGCCGAACGCTAAGCCTTGCGGAAAAAGGCCTCGAAGAGAAATTCAACCCTTTGATTTTGGCAGCAGCAGCAGCAATATCTCCGCTACCAGCCTTTCCGGGGTAATGGCAGCAGCAGCAGCAACACCGTCGCTACATGTCCGCCTTGGGTAATGGCAGCAGCAGCAGCGGCACATCGGCTTGAATCCCGGCTCGGGTCGTTATGAAAACTCAAGCCAATTTGCCGCAGCCTTACAATCAATCTGTCTTATCGAAGATCAGATCAATGGTGATACGATCACTCGCGCTCGGCCTTCCAGGGGTTATGGGCGTTTGAAGTACTTGCACATTACAAAAGCCGTTCGAGATTCCGTCGTCTCCGACGTCGGCCCCTGCGTAAAGCTGTCGAATAAAATCGCGAGGAAGCTGGCCATGATTCAATGAAGACAGCGTTTCGGTCGCCCATCCCTCAAGTTGTTGCCTGGCCTTCCTCGTCTGAATGCCCCAGGCTTGGAGTCTGATGGTATCCACGCGATTTTTGTCCGGCCCCATCACCACAAATCTAAACTCCTGATCGCCTATAAATCGCTTGGCCTCCGCCATAAAGACCGAGCTCCCGTTGTTATGGAATGCATTTAATTGAAACCCCAATTTGCCGGCCACATCAACCACCTTCGCATATGCAGGCATCTTATTGGCTGGCGCTGCTCTCGGCGCCGGCGTCGACGATGATATTGGCGCCGTCGGTGGTTTGAGCGCGGCGTTCTCTGCGGTTGGCGACTGCGGCGGGCTCATCTGCATCCAATAAACCCATAATCCCAAGAGCGTTAGGATGATAACGAGCCCGCCCCAAAAAGTGGCGCCGCGCCGCGTCCGATCCGTCTGATGCTCGGCGTCCAGAAATTTAAAGCTGCAGGAATAACAGAACATGGCGCCTTCATAATTCTGCGTGTTGCAGCGCGGGCATAATTTAGATGGTTCTTGCATGGGTGAATTCCTTTCTACTGGCTGGTTTACGCTAAGCTGCCAAGGCGGAGCGGTTCACATTTCATTGGGTGAGTTCCTTTCCGGGCATAGCGGAGGCTGAAATTCGGCGATGACTGTCTGCCGTTATCCGGCCGCCGCTTTAAAAATAATAGTGAACAGAAAAAGCAAAGCTGAAAGACTGGGGCGATGCTACGCCTGTTGAGGAGGAGGTGTCAATCTCCGGACTCGATCCGGCGGAGGCGGAATTACGCGAAAAGAAAGGCCCGCTGGGAAGGGGATTCCCGACTGGCCTTTTCTTTTTAGACCCTTGACGCGGTGCACGGCGGAGGGCATCACAGACGCCCTAGCAAAAGGGGCACGGCGCCAAAAGAGATACCAGCAGAGACGGAGAACATGGCCGTAACCATCCAGCACTCTTGCCAAAGAAATGGCCACCACCACAAGAACCTATCTTCCCATCGCTCAATCTTCGACTTCTGATGGTAGAAGATAAACAGCGCGAACACCACTCCTGCAACAAGCTGGAGGCCACCAGCGATTGGCAGTAAGACTTTCACCATGTTCATAACGTTGCCGTCCTGTCGTGTGACAACGTAGGCTATCCCGCCGAGCAACGCTAGTGTCACTTTGAAAAAGTACTCGAAGTCGCGATAGATTGCTTCGTTGTGATACTTCAGTTCTTCGGAGCGTTTGTCTTTCCCACGGATCTCTGACAATCGTTGCCCCATGCTGTTCCAATTGGCTTGTCGTAGAAGGAACATCGCAAGCCACCAAAGTAGAAGGCCTAATCCTCCACCCGCTAAGGCAGCAATATATATTGACCACATTGCTCGAAAACCTCCCATTCAACTGAGGCGTCGGCTTCGAATAAAACTAGGTTTCAGGCACGTTGAACAAAGGCGATTGCCGCCTGATTCAACCATTCTTCGTGTCCTTTCGGTGGCTAGTCTTGACTTGAGCCACTCACCACTTGCGGATCTCTGAGATCCGCAAGCCCTGGTCCTCGGCTCCGCGGGCATACGCAGCTACGCATTTCCGCCCTTGCTGAATTGCGTGTGGCATTCTTTTTTCAGAAACGGATTTAGAGTCCGTGGAGTGGGAGCCGATGGGGGCCACTAAACGATAGGGGAATTCGCCATCAGGAGATCGTCAGGGAAGAACCTGTTTTGCATATCTGAAACCGAAATTATCTGTGCAACTGTATCTGATGATCGTAAAACGATCTAGCTTGTTCTTGTGCTCGCGGGGAACCCTGACCTTGATTTCTGCTCTATACCATACATCTTCCGCGGGAATACTTTCAATTTCCCACAAAGCTACATTTGCGCTAGCCCCACGCCTTAAATGGCCAATCGGAACGACTCCTTCAATCTCCTCAAATACGTCAGGATATTGTATCGTAATAACAATGTCGCTTAATTCTCTGTTTGTTTGATCTGCGTTCATATGATTTATATGAATAGACACTTCGATCTCATCGCTTGAAGCATCAATTTGTCTTGAATGATAAGTAGTGTTAATTCTAAGAGGTAAAGGATCATCGCTTACGGTTTCTAGGAGGGGTTTTACTTGAGTTTTACTTTTATCTTTAAGAAATAAGCTCAAGTACTCACCTAACTGAAGCTGAATAGGTTGCAATACTTCTTCCTGAGGAGTTCCTTTATCGTCAATATATGTAATCGTGCGATTAATGATGGTCTCAATCGTTGATTCCGGGAAAAGCAGCAATCGAACCCTGATAGAAGCTTCATACGAGTCACCTGCATTTAACGACCCGAAAGTATACTGCCATTTGTGCATGCCTACTTTCTTGAAAGCGTTCGCGGCGTTTTTTGGCTGTCGAGTGACTTCCAGGAACCCTGGAAGTTCAATGATCAGTTTGACGTCTCTGGCTTCCCTAATTCCATTAAGCAGCATTACGAAACCCATATCCGAAACGTGGCCTTCATTATCCCACTCTGCATTCATATATAGTGGAGCATTTATTTTTATAGATTGCGGGTCGGTAATACTCGAAGGCGCAAGCGGAATAAAACTAGACAATTTACTTTGAGTGATCTTCTGTGGTTTCGGCAGGATCGTTGGCTGCGTCGGAGGGGACGACGAGGCGGATCTTGGCGCGACAGGTGGGGCGATAGACGGGCTATTCTCATGGCGCTGTACTTTATCCGCCACCAGATAGGCCGCAGCCATAACTGAACCGGCTATGATAGATAAGATGACTATTACCGTCGTCGAGAGACTTTTGATATTAGTAATCGACGGGGACAGCCGAGCGACGTCAGCTTTGTTGGCGGCTTGGTTGATGTGAACCTGAATGAATTGTATGTGATTCAATTCGGGAGGCGGCTTCAGGTCGTCTTCCCAATAAATCGGGCAGATGAAGTTTCTGCGCCTGAGCGTCAAAGCATATTTCCATTCCTCCGCGACATATGTTGATCCTTTTGCGTTATGCGACCAGAACAACTGAAAGGTATTTGATTTTCTGATCTCCTTTTCGATCTCTTCATTCCATGTTCTCCCTCCGCGGATAAATTCAACGTCGCGCTTCAGTTCGCCGCCCAGTCCTTTCACGATCATGCCGACGATCTTCACTATCTCGGCGTCCTTCCGCGAGTAAGAGGCGAACACTCTTCCAAGACGGCGCAAGGCGAAGAACCGCACCAGCCAGGGGATCACAAAGTAGTGAAACACCGCGCAGGTGATAATCCCAGCTATGATACCCGCGCTGATGGAGATCCACAGATTCATAGCAAAAATGGTTGTGCAGACTTCCAAGCTTAGAGACTTGAGATAACAAAAATGGTTGTACAGGCTTCCAAGCTTAGACACTTGAGAATGTCGGATTTTCGACTCAGGAAGCGGGAACAGTGGCTGTTTTGGCAACCCTGAGCCGAATGGTCCTACTGAGACGTGGCGAAGTATATGCCTGACGTTCCGGCAGGGCAATGGTTGTCGGGAGAATGTGATGCTTGGCCACCGCCAGATTTCTCTTGCAATCGAAAAGCCTTAATCCGTAGAATCGAACTTCGATCTTAAAATTTTCCGCGCGCGCCACGAGCGCCAAGCGGCATCGCTTCTCGAAGGCAACCCGTCCGATTGTTCGGACAGGTTGCCTTTTGTCGTTTATGGGCAAAAGGTCACGTAAAAACAGGTTTCGAACCGCCGGCGCGAACGCGCTCGCCGAGGCTCAATCTGTCCAGGCTGCCTTGATACCCGCGTCCCCCGCCAATGGCGGCCAGTCCTCGGCCGCAGCCGATTTCGATCCGTGACTTGAATACGTCGCCAGCTACGGCCAGGCCTACAGCCAGCTCGAACGCCGGATTCCATCGCAACCCCACGAACCGAAAGCGCCGGAAGTAACCTTCGGGATGTATCGGCAAATGCTCAGGGACCCGGAGGTTTGCAGCGACGTCCGCACGCTGGTCCAGATGGTGCTCGCCGACGGGATGCAGCTCGCGCCGGCACCCGAGTATAAACCGGTGGACGACGACGCGCCCGAGTTTGCGCGGGCGTTCGAGATCGCGCAGTTTTGCGAGCGCGCGGCCGATTCCGCCGTTTCCCGAGAACAAAACGGCAAGAATGATGGCGCCGCTAAAAACTGAGCAGTTACACGCGGCATGCCTGAGATCGCGGCAGCGGAATGCAAAAACCCGACAAAGAAATTCAACCCAATGATTTTGGCAGCAGCAGCAGCAACATCATCGCCACCCGTCTCTCTCAGGTAATGGCAGCAGCAATGCCGCCCAATCCCGCAATCTCCGCCATGTCCTGCAGACTTTCATCCGGGATTATCGCGGCAGTCGCTCGACGACATTGCCGCGGAGATGGGCGAGCGCATGCCTTCGGCGCAGGAACAGGGCGGGAAGTGGTCAAGGTGTTGATTGGGATTGATCCCCATCGCATTTGAACTAGCCCAAAACTATCGACCACATGACGTAGGCGAGGCGAACTTCTGCCATTCCCGGAGACTTTTATTTTGCTGATCCAAAACAATTGACGCTTCTACAGGTTATCGGTACCCTCGGCTCGGTCACGCCTCTTCTCGTGCTTTTCTGGCGGGAAGCCTCTTCACTCGATACTTCTTCCGAGTGCCGTAAAAAAATCTCCCTCAACAAAAATCCGCGACATGTTTTGGCTCTTTTTCGGAGTAATAGGTGGAAGCACAAATGATGTTGGCCGGATTTTTATCTTAACGGCTTGAAACCAGTTTATTAATTGGGCTTTGATTGTCGTTTCGGCTATCAAGCGCAACCTTTGCGCCTTTGCGGGAGATGGTTTTTCGCAAAAGCGAAAAGGGAAAATGGGCAAAGTCGAGCATGAAATACTTTTCCGATTTTAGCATCAGTTATTGGGGAGGGAGTTTGAGCATGGCCAGGGTTTCCGGTCTCAAGGTTACCAAAGGCGTTTTAAAAGCCGGTTAGTCCAATCTGAAGCCTACAGGGCACAAACATTATAGGCGGAGGAGCGCAGCGCTGCTCTCCCGGTCGAGGTTGCCGATCTCGGCAAGCCCCCAACAAGAACATTCCGCCCACGCCAAAGCCGAAGCCGTCAAAGACGAAGAAAGATAGCGGCGGCGATGGTCGACGGGCGAGCTTTTCGCGATGTGGCTCCAACTTCATCTACGCCCTGGCCGTTCTGGTGGAGAGCGAAGCTCTATAATCAAATATTTTTGCAACTCATACCTGTCTTCATCGGTCTTAGGATTGACAATGTAAATTTGATAAAGTAAAGATCTACAACGATTATAGCGCTTGGTCGGCGGTAACGACCTCGTCATTTTTTGCTCAACCAATATATTTAAACGTAGAGCGAACTGCCCCATAAAGTAATTACTGTTCATTTCCCCCAGCAGCAACACAACCTTCAGTCGCTATTTCACGGGCTGCAGTCATTCGACAGCGATGCCGCTGTCACGGGTGGAGGTGTATCATTCGCTTGCGAGAAGAAAGGTGTTCTGGGTCTTGGTTTTTGTTCGGCCTTTCTATTGAAGCCAATCTGCATTAACACTCTCAGGTTTAATAACGACAGGCCCTGCCACCACGGGTAGGTAGCGGCAGAGCCTTCTAACTAAATACATCTTGGCTGCACTGGGCAGCTTCGGATATATAGTGTAGTAATTCATATCCTAGCCCTCAGTCACGCCAGGGTCAATCAGAAAGGAGTCAGGTGATATGTTTGTCACCACACCAAACCTTGCCGTTTCGCCAACCGAGACATTCCCAAAAAAATTCCTTAAGCGCGAAATTTCATCGACATGTTTTTACCGATTTCCGGACATGTATGTGGAAAAGCTTTTCGACATATGCTCGGACTCGACTCCTGTAGAGGA
>Ga0066903_100005673_pt1 | contig 10884 bp, 6 predicted proteins | sample PanSoiMetaGPlot1_FD_67491 | JGI IMG/M metagenome (GOLD analysis project Ga0066903, IMG submission 67491) | Tropical forest soil microbial communities from Panama analyzed to predict greenhouse gas emissions - Panama Soil - Plot 1 (version 2) | ecosystem: Environmental > Terrestrial > Soil >...
GGCCCATCCTTGACGCTGACGGCGCCGAGACGGGCATCTTTGAGATTCCGGCTGGCGGTCGCCGCTATCGAGCGCTCGAGCGATTGGTCAAGGCGAAGCGCCTTTCAAGGGCGACGCTGATTCCATGTGTCGTTCGCGATCGTACGGTCGACATCTCGGCGGAAGAGGATTCGCTCGCTGAGAACGTCCATCGCGTCGCCTTGCATCCGCTGGATCAGTTCCGTGCGTTCAAGGCGCTGCGCGACCAAGGGGCTGGCGACGAGGACATTGCTGGTCGCTTCTTTGTCGCGCCTGCCGTCGTGAAGCAGCGGCTGCGTCTCGCCGCCGTGTCGGAGAAGCTGCTCGACATCTACGCCGAGGACGGCATGACCCTGGAGCAGCTCATGGCGTTCACCGTCACCACCGACCGCGCTCGCCAAGAGCAGGTATGGGACGCGCTTCAGCACTCCTACAACAAGGAGCCGTACCTGATCCGCCGCCAGCTCACTGAGAACGCGGTGCGCGCCTCGGACCGGCGGGCTCGATTTGTGGGCCTGGAGAGCTACGAAGCGGCAGGCGGCGTTCTCCTGCGCGACCTGTTCGAGGACGATGGCGGCGGCTGGCTCCAGGATGTGGCCTTGCTCGATCGCCTGGCGACCGAGAAGCTGACCGTCGAGGCCGAGAAGATCGCCGGCGAAGGCTGGAAGTGGATCGAGGTGGCCCTCTATTTCCGCTATGGGCATGCGCAGCATCTCGGGCGCCTTAATGGCGCACGGGTCGAGCTCACGACGGCCGAACAGGCTACGTTCGAGGCTCTGACCGTCGAGCAGGCGAAGCTCGAGGGCGAGTTCGAAGGGGCCGAAGAGTTGCCGGACGAGATCGATGCCCGGCTTGGTGAGATCGAGACGGCGCTGTCAGCCCTTGAGGATCGTCCCGTGCGTTACGAAACGGCCCAGATCACGCGAGCCGGGGTCTTCGTCAGCATCGACGTCGACGGACATCTTTCTGTCGATCGAGGCTATGTCCGACCGGAGGACCAGCCACGGAGTCCTGTCGATGACTCGGCGGAAGACGAAGTCCGCGCGTCCGATGGGACGGCACCTACCGCTCCCACCGCGCAGCTCACCGTCATCACCGTCGGCGGGGAACAGCCGGATGACGACGGCGAAGACGACGCGATCAAGCCACTGCCGGAGCGGCTCGTCGGCGAACTGACGGCCCACCGTACCTTGGCACTGCGGAATGCAGTGGCGAACAGCCCGAAAGTCGCCATGACGGCACTGCTACACAAGCTCTGCCTCGACACCTTCCAGCACAGTGCGCCCGGCGCATGTCTCGAAGCCTCGGTGCGGCATGTGTTCTTCCCCGTCCAGGCGACTGACCTCAAGGACAGCGGCTCGGCCAAGACGATCGCCGAGCGTCACGAGGCCTGGAATACTGAGCTGCCCAAGGAGGACTGCGCGCTTTGGGACTGGCTCGACACCCTCGATGAGAGCCGGCGCGCCGCCCTGTTGGCTCATTGCGTGTCGTTCGGGGTGAACGCCCTTTACGAGAAGGGCGACCGCTACGGTGGTCCAGGCATCTCGGCACGTGGCGTGCAGCAGCGCATTGCGCAGGCGGACCGCCTCGCCCGCGCCGTCGATCTCGACATGGTTGAGGCCGGCTGGCGACCGACTGTCGACAACTACTTCGGCCGGGTCACCAAGCCGCGCATCCTCGAGGCGGTGAGGGAGGCCAAGGGCGAGCAGGCAGTGCAACTCATCGACCATCTCAAGAAGGCCGAGATGGCCAGGGAGGCCGAGCGACTGCTCGACGGGACGGGCTGGCTGCCCGAGCCGCTAAGAATGCAGCCCGTCGATGCGCAGCCGCCAGAGGAAGACGGGCCGAGCCCGGAGGCTGAGACCCTGCCGGAATTCCTCAACGACGACGAAGGCGGGGACGTCGCCTCCGATGACGGGGATCCCAAGCCGGTCACGATCGCGGCTGAGTGAGTAAGTGGGCGGGGCGCAACTGTCGCCCCGCCCTTTTTCATCGATCGAGATCCGCAGCCATGGCCGCCGTCGCAATGCTGCGCAGTCACGTCCGACAGGTTGGCGGCGTCCCTGATAGGGCCATCAGCCTCCCGTTCAGAAGTCGGTGATTTTCAGCCGCGTTAAGAGGGAGAGCCCGGCCGGGAAGGGCTGAGCCGGCACGGTCGAGAGAGCGCCGTCCGGCTCGTCCGTCCCAGCCCTCTCGAGGTCCTCCCAATGACAGCTGTCGTCACCGCTGCGGCCGCCCGTGCGGTTGCCTCTATCTCTCTGGCCTCCGCTCGCAATCCCGCTCAGTGCATCGCCGACGCGGTCTTGCCGACGGAAGAGACCACAGAGCAGGACTTGCTCGCAGGATTGTTGGCTCTTTCGCAAGGCGTGGCGTGTGCATCTACCCTCCTGCAACACTTTGCCAGCATTGGACATGTCGTCACAGCCGAAGCGTCGCAGCTTCGTGCATTCGGATTGAGCGGACGCGAGATCGCTCATTTGCGTCTTGTCCGCGAGATCGCGTGCCGCATGGCCAGAGCCGAGGTGCGCAGCCGACCCGTCCTCAGCAACTGGCAGGCGCTGGTCGCCTACCTGCAAACGGCAATGGCCTATGAGCAGATCGAGCAATTTCGAGTTCTGTTTCTTGATAGCAAGAACAATCTTATCGCCGACGAGGTGCAGCAACGCGGCACAGTCAACCACACGCCCGTCTACCCACGCGAGGTGATGAAGCGCGCCCTGGTCCTCAACGCCTCGGCTCTCATCGTTGTCCACAATCATCCGTCCGGCGATCCCAAGCCGTCCCGGGACGACATCGCGATGACGCGCCAATTGAAGACAGCGGCAAATGCCCTTGAAGTTGAACTGCACGACCACGTCGTGCTTGGTCATGGCGAGCACGCGTCGTTGAGGTCTCTCGGATTGCTTTGACGGAGGCCAACGCCATTTCCATTCGGCCCTGTCAAGAGCCCGGCCTTCGTGCCGGGTTTTCTTTTGGTGAGCGGCTACTGACGAAGGATTCGAGAGCGAGAGGAAGGCCGGGAGGTAGGTGAGCCGAGGGCCTTCAAGAGAGCGGGCCGCGGCTCATCCTGTCCCGGCTCTCACGAGGTCTTCCCAATGACAGTTGTCGTCAATACCGCGACCGCCTGCGAAGTCGCATCTCTTCCGCTCGTCTCCACTCGCGACTCTGCTCAGTGCATCGCCGAGGCAGCACAGCTTCTTCTCCCCGATCTCGAACATGGCCGGCGCATAGACGCTGGCGTGCTGCGAATCGCCCTGGAGGGCGCCTGCGGTGGCTCCGATGCGGCTGGCGCCTGGGACTGGAAGATGGCATACGACGCCTGCGAGGCGGCGACCGTCCTGTTTCTACGCAAGTTCGGTCCGCGCATCCGCACGCAAGCCGCGTCAGCCGTGCGCGAGCTGCAAATGCTGGGCAAGGTCGCAGGTCTTCTGCCGACGCATACGCGCCGTTCTCAGGAAAGCCAGGCGCTGCAACAGTTCTCCACGCCCATCGACCTGGCCTTCGTCGCCGCCAACGCGGCCGCGATTACGCCGACGGATGTCGTGCTCGAGCCATCGGCTGGCACCGGCCTGCTCGCCATCTTCGCCGAGCTCGCCGGCGCGAGGCTGGCCTTGAACGAGCTGGCGGACGTCCGTGCCAGGCTTCTGGGCAAGCTGTTTCCCGATCTCCCCATCACGCAGCACGACGCCGCGCACATCCACGACCATCTCGATGGCGCGCTGCGGCCGAGCGTGGTGCTGATGAATCCGCCGTTCTCGGTCGCGGCGCATGTCGACGGCACCGTCGCGGACGCCGCGCTGCGCCATGTTGCGTCGGCGCTCTCCAGGCTTGTCGACGGTGGACGCCTGGTCGCGATCACGGGCGCGAGCCTCTCTCCCGATCATCCGTTCTGGCGCGACGCTTTCGCCCGCCTCCAGGAGCGTGCGCGCGTGGTCTTCTCCGCTGCGATCGAGGGGCGCGTCTATGCCCGCCATGGGACGGCGGTCGAGACCCGCCTTACGGTCATCGATCGCGTGCCCGCCGACCATCTGGAGTCGTTTCCGGCGTCGCTTGGCATGGCGCCCGATGCGGCCACGCTGCTCTCCTGGGTCTTGCAGCACGTCCCACCGCGCTTGCCGGTCGCCCACGTCGCCTCCGTGCGGGGCGCGGCTCCTCCCACTGTCACCCGCGCCAAGCCTGTACCCGCGCCCCGGCTGCCTTCGGTTCCCACGCCGGCGTTCGAGCCCGTCGGTGACGAGCTGGCCTACGAGACGGTCGATTGGAAGCCGGCTGAGGGCGGCCGCATCTCCGAGGCGTTGTACGAGCCCTATGGCCTGCAGTCAGTTTGCATCGATCGCGCCTGTCCACATCCGACTCGGCTCGTGCAATCCGCGGCGATGGCGTCGGTGGCGCCACCCAAGCCCAGCTATCGGCCGCGCCTGCCGGCCAAGATCGTCACTAACGGACCCCTGTCCGATGCCCAGCTCGAGAGCATCATCTATGCCGGTGAGGCCCATGGCGGTCATCTCGCGGGGTCGTGGGCGGTCGACGAGACCTTCGACGTCGTCTCGGCGGCGCCCGAAGGTGCTGAGAACGCCGTGCGCTTCCGTCGCGGCTGGATGCTGGGTGACGGCACCGGCGCCGGCAAAGGTCGCCAGGTCGCCGGCATCCTGCTCGACAACTGGCTGCAGGGTCGCCGCCGCGCGGTGTGGATCTCGAAGTCCGACAAGCTGATCGAGGATGCCCAGCGCGACTGGTCGGCGCTCGGCATGGAACGCTTGCTGCTCACGCCGCTCGCCCGCTTTCGGCAGGGCAACCCGATCCGCCTGGAGCAGGGCATCCTTTTTGCCACCTACGCCACGCTACGGACCGACGCGCGCGAGGAAAGGGTTTCGCGAGTCCAGCAGATCGTCGATTGGCTGGGATCGGACTTCGATGGAGTGATCGTGTTCGACGAAAGCCACGCGATGGCCAACGCGGCCGGCGGCAAGGGCGAGCGCGGTGAGCAGGCGCCTTCCCAGCAGGGCCGGGCGGGGTTGCGGCTGCAGCACGCGCTGCCGAATGCCCGCGTCGTCTATGTCTCTGCCACAGGTGCGACCACGGTGCACAATCTCGCCTACGCCCAGCGGCTGGGCCTGTGGGGTGGCGAGGACTTTCCCTTCGCCACGCGCACCGAGTTCGTGCAGGCGATCGAGGCCGGCGGTGTCGCCGCCATGGAGGTGCTCGCCCGCGATCTACGATCCCTCGGTCTCTACGCCGCCCGTTCCCTTTCCTATGAGGGCGTCGAGTACGAGCTGGTCGAGCACACGCTCACGCCGGAGCAGATCCGCATTTACAACGCCTATGCCGGCGCCTTCCAGATCATCCATAACAATCTCCACGCCGCCCTGCAGGCCGCCAACGTCACCGGCGAGCGCGGCACTCTCAATGCGCAAGCCAAGTCGGCGGCGCGCTCGGCTTTCGAGTCCACAAAGCAGCGCTTCTTCTCGCACCTGATCACCTCGATGAAGACGCTGACGCTGATCGCGGCGATCGAGCGTGACCTCGGCGCAGGCCACGCGGCCGTCGTTCAGATTGTTTCCACCGGCGAGGCGCTGATGGAGCGGCGGCTTGCCGACATCCCGACCGAAGACTGGGGTGACGTCCAGGTCGATATCACGCCGCGCGAGTACGTGCTCGACTACCTGGCGCACAGCTTCCCGACCCAGCTTTTCGAGCCCTTTACGGATGGCGAGGGCAACCTGTCCTCAAGGCCGGTCTATCGCGACGGCCAACCTGTGCAGTGCCGGGACGCTGTCGAGCGTCGTGACCGCCTGATCGAGCGGCTTGCCTCTCTCGCTCCTGTCCAGGGCGCGCTCGATCAGATCGTGCAGCGTTTCGGCACTGACATGGTCGCCGAGGTGACAGGCCGGTCACGGCGGGTCGTACGCAAAGGGGACCGCCTCTGCGTCGAGAACCGCCCAGGCTCCGCCAATCTCGCCGAGGCGCAGGCCTTCATGGACGACGACAAACGCATCCTGGTCTTCAGCGACGCGGGCGGCACGGGCCGCTCGTATCACGCCGATCTCGCAGCCCGGAACCAACGCCTGCGCGTTCACTATCTGCTGGAGGCAGGCTGGAAGGCCGATACCGCCATCCAGGGCCTTGGGCGCAGCAATCGGACCAATCAGGCGCAGCCGCCCTTGTTCCGTCCGATCGCCACCGACGTGAAGGCCGAGAAGCGCTTCCTCTCGACCATCGCCCGCCGGCTCGACACGCTGGGCGCCATCACCAAGGGGCAGCGTCAGACCGGCGGCCAGGGGCTGTTCCGTGCCGACGACAATCTTGAATCTCCCTATGGCCGGGCGGCGCTGCGCCAGCTCTATCTCCTGCTGTTCGCCGGCAAGGTCGAAGGCTGCTCGCTGGAGGCTTTTCAGTCGGCCACCGGACTGCATCTGACCGATCAGGATGGCAGCCTACGCGAGGAGCTGCCGCCGATCACGACGTTCCTCAATCGGCTGCTGGCTCTCACGATCGATTTGCAGAACACGCTGTTCAGCGTTTTCGAGGACCTCCTCCAGGCGAGGATCGAGGGCGCACGAGCTTCTGGGACCTATGACGTCGGCGTCGAGACGCTGACTGCCGAGAGCCTGGCGGTGACCGATCGGCGTACGCTCTATGTCCATCCCCAGACCGGCGCGGAAACCCAGGTCTTCACCATCCGCCGGCGCGAGCGGAATCGGCCATTCACGCTGGCCGAAGCCATGGACCGGGCAGGCGATCCGCGAGTGGTCTTGCTCGTCAATACCCAGTCCGGCCGCGCCGCCGTGCAAGTTCCAGCACCAAGCGTCATGCTCGACGATGGCGAGGTCGAGCGGCGCGTCCGTCTTCTGCGCCCCATGGAACGGACAGCCCTATCCTTGGCTGCACTGGCACGGACGCACTGGGCACCAGTCGATCGAGCCACCTTTGCCGCAGCCTGGGAACGGGAACTCGCTGAGATTCCTCCCTTCACGGACGGCGACCTTCACGTCGTCACCGGGCTGCTGTTGCCCATCTGGCGGCGGCTGCCGGACGAGTCCATGCGGGTCTACCGCCTGCAGACCGATGCCGGTGAACGCATCATCGGCCGATTGGTCTCGCCGGCCTGGGTGGCGCAGGCTGTCGGCGCCGAGGAAGTGAGCATCGCGCCGGCGGATGCCTGGTCGGCCGTTCTCGACGGTCGGACGATCCTCGAGCTGCAGGATGGGCTGAGCCTGCGCCGCGCCAGGGTGATGGGCTTGTTCCGAGTTGAACTCAGCGGGTTTACCGAAGGAATGGTCGATCGCCTCAAGGCGATGGGGTTGATCTCCGAGATCATCGCGTGGAAGCTTCGTCTCTTCGTTCCGACCAGTGCCGCGGGTCCCGCAATCCTTGCTGAATTGCTGGAGCGCCACCCGGTGATCCGGGTCGCCGACCGGGAAACGTGAGGAGGCAGCCATGTCCTCGCACGCGGCGGACCTGGCTCGCCGCCTCGCCCGCAATGCCGAGGCGGTGTGCCGCCACTATCTCTCCAATGGCCACCGGGAAGGTCGGTACTGGCTGGTAGGCGATGTCGCCAACACCCGAGGACGCAGCCTGTTCGTCCGCTTGAGCGGCCAGGACCACGGCAAGGGCGCGGCCGGCAACTGGACCGACGCCGCCACGGGGGAGCACGGCGACCTTTTGGACCTCATCGCGCTCAGCCGCGGCCTCGACCGGCTGCGCGATACCCTCGAGGAGGCACGCGCGTTCCTGGCCTTGCCTCCCGATCCGGTTCCACGCCGGGACCGCCTTGCCGCGCCGCGTGGCTCGCCCGAATCGGCGCGACGTCTTTACGCCATGTCTATGCCGATCGCAGGGACACTTGCGGAAATCTACCTGCGCGGACGTGGCATCCTAGCCGTAGAGGATGGTGACCCGTTGCGGTTCCATCCGCGCTGCTACTACCGCCCCGATGAGCACAGTCCGACCGAGACTTGGCCGGCCCTGATCGCCGCAGTCACCGACCTTGGTGGCCGGATCACTGGGGCCCATCGCACTTGGCTCGATCGCTCTGGCCTAGACAAGGCGCCCATCGCCTCTCCACGACGTGCCATGGGTCATCTCCTTGGCCATGGCGTCCGCTTTGGCGTGGTCGACGAGGTGATGGCTGCGGGCGAGGGCATCGAGACCATGCTCTCCCTGCGGACGATCCTGCCGACCTTACCCATGGTCGCGGCGCTCTCTGCCAACCATCTAGCCGCGGTGATCTTCCCGCCGACACTGCGCCGCCTCTACGTGGCACTCGACCGCGATCCAGCTGGCGATGCCGCAATGGCCAGCTTGGGCCGCCGTGCCGCGGTCGCAGGGATCGAGATGCTCGGTCTATTGCCCAGTTTCGACGACCTCAACGCGGATCTCCGCCGGCTGGGCATCGACGTGTTCCGGGAATCTGTACGCCAGCAGCTCCTCCCGCAGCACGTAGCGCGCTTCATGTCCTTGGCGATGACCGGGACGAGATCATGACGGGCGCGGCAAGTCGCTGCCTGGTCGGTCGCTTTGATGCCCTTCGGCTCGGAAGACGGCGCGCCTCGGCCTTCTAGAGGGCGATCGGACGGCAGGCAGCCCGGTCCCGCAACGGCGGGCCGAGGCTTTCTTCCCCTGCCGGCTACGCCGGCATTCCTCGCGAGGCAAGAAAGCCTCGGCCCGCCGTCCTCCTCTGCGCTCCGGCCGCGAGCGGTGCAGGACCGGCCTGCCTGCCGTCTGGGTGATCGCCACGAAGGCCGCGGTGGGCGCGGCCGATCCGAGAAAGGACATCACCATGGCGACCGACCGCGATACCGACTTCGAGCCCGTGCACGCCTCATCCCCGACCGAGCACGTCCTCACCGAATTGCAGCTCTATGGCCATCGTCCCTTCCAGGACGAACCCGACCCCCGACCATTGCCGGAAGCCAGCACGATCGCCGGCGCCGTCGTCGACATCTTCGACGCGATCGTCGCGACGCTCACTGATACGCGCCTCGAACCCGATCTCGAGGACTTGCTGTGGTCGACTGTCAACCTGTTCCATCGCAGCGTCGAACGCATCGAACGCGAGCTAGACGACAACGAGCGGGCGCAGCATCGCAGCCAGCGGGAGCAGAACGGCTCGGAGGTCCGGTCGGTTGAGCTGGAGCGTCTCATCGCCCAGGGGCTGACGCTCATCGAACGCCGCAACGCCATGGAGCTCTTCCGCGACCAGGCCGCTGATCGCTTCGAGACTCACACCGGCTCGACCTGGCGGCCACGCACCGGGTCGATGGTCAATCACCGGGCCCTTACTGCTGCGATGATCGACAGCCGGGAATTCCTCGCGGCACGGCGCCGGGCTGAGACCGAACTGCTGGTGCCCGCCGGACCGAAGATCGGCTTCACCGGTGGCGCCGACTTCAACGATCACCACCTGATCTGGAGCACACTGGACAAAGTGCGTGCCAAGCATCCGGACATGGTCCTGCTGCACGGCGGTTCGCCGACGGGTGCCGAGCGCATTGCCGCGCGCTGGGCCGACACCCGCAAGGTGACGCATATCCCGTTCAAGCCGGACTGGACCCGTCACGCCAAGGCGGCGCCGTTCAAGCGCAACGACCAGGTCCTTGAGGTCCTGCCGATCGGCGTGATCGTCTTCCCGGGCTCGGGCATCCAGGAGAACCTCGCCGACAAGGCGAGGAAGCTCGGCATCCCGGTGTGGCGCTTCGGCTCCGGCGGCGCGTAAGCGTCGCCTTTCTGCCACGTTACCATTCGACTATGATTCAAGTGTGCCAGGTGGTGGTGGAAGGCGCAGCCGTTCGACCTGCGTCCACGGAGATCCACCATGGCTATCATCGGCCTCGCCTTCAGCATCTTTGGCCTCGGCGCCGTCTGCTGGTTGATGTTCTCACTCGCGGTCTATGCGCTCCCGTTCTGTATCGGCATGACGATCGCCCTTGCCGCCCTGCATGGCGGCGCGGGCATCGTCGTTGCGTTCGCTGCTGGCGCCACTTCTGCCGGTATCGCGTTGGCCCTTGGGCGCATCGCGTTCACCACCACGCGTGCCCCCTGGATCCGCACCTTGATCGGGATGCTCTACGCCGTCCCGGCAGCCCTCGCCGGCTATCACCTGTCTCTTGGGTTGGCGAAGCTCGGCATGACAGGTGACGGGTGGCGTGAAGCGTTTGCTCTCGGCGGTGCCATTCTGATCGGCATCACGGCCCTCTCGCGTATGGCGCTGGTTATCCCTCCGACAGCTGGGCGAGGCTGGGGGCCATCCACTTATTCACCGCTCTTCTTCCGGCAACGCGAGCAGACGAAGGTCTAAACCCTGCCATCTTGAACATCGAACAGGTTGGCGAAGATAGGCACAGTGAAGCTCGGATCATCGAGCTTGAGCGAGAGGTAGGCGCGGCCTTCCCTCGACTCCTGCGACCAGCCGACCACGATCTCGGTGCGACCGACGAACACCCGGTGGCTCGGGCCTTGCCGGACGCGAACGGATCGGAACGAAGCAGCCTTCTCCTACGCTACGGTTTCTCTTTCTTCGCCCTGTCCGCTGGCCGTCTTGCGCAGGACCCTCTGGGTCAGCCACGACTTCTCCTGAGGATGCTGTTCGGCGCGGACCCTCGGCCTCTCTTTGGCTGATCTGGCCAGAGGACGGCTGCGCCTCGATCGCCTGAGCCGCAATGGCGTCGCAGAGACTTTCTTCCCCTGGGCTTCGCCCATTCCTCGCGAGGCAAGAAAGTCTCATCGCCGCCATCCTCCGCTGCGCTTCGGCCCGCGAGCGGGTGCGTCGTCGATCGCCTCCGGCCTGCAGATCGCCATCGAGGCCGCGATGGTCGCGGGTTCGAACAGCAAAGGAGAAGTCACATGGCTAACATCGGTTCCTTCAAG
>Ga0066903_100005674_pt1 | contig 10884 bp, 8 predicted proteins | sample PanSoiMetaGPlot1_FD_67491 | JGI IMG/M metagenome (GOLD analysis project Ga0066903, IMG submission 67491) | Tropical forest soil microbial communities from Panama analyzed to predict greenhouse gas emissions - Panama Soil - Plot 1 (version 2) | ecosystem: Environmental > Terrestrial > Soil >...
CGACGCGGCAGTGTGCACGCGGGCGGTGAAAAGCGGCGTACTCACTGCATTCCGGGTACTCTCCGGCCTTTGCGTGCTGTACGCGGGTGCGGCATCGGGGGCGCCGCCGCCACGCACGATGTACGAAAACGCCCTGGCGCGCGAGCAGAAGGTGCGCGCGGCGCTTGCCGCCGCCGATGCGCCGGCGACACTCGTCGCCGACGTTCGCGCCATCGTCGCCGCTTACGAAACGCTCGTGCGCCTGTACCCGGCCAGCGGGTATTCGGACAACGCGCTGTGGCAGGCCGGGCGCCTCGAGCTCGACGCGTTCGCGCGGTTCGGCGACGCCACGGATCGGGAGAACGGTGTGCGATTGCTGCGCAGGCTTGCGGTCGGGTACCCGTCGAGCAGCCTCGCGCCGCAGGTGCCGCAAACGCTCGCGGCGCTCGCTGGCACCAAACGCGAAGCGACCCGAACGAGCGATGCGCCGCGCCCGCAAAGCTCCGCTCCGCAGAAGCTCGACGCAGCCAATCCGCCTCCCTCGCCGCACCAAGCTGTTGCGGACCACAAAGTCGCCGCCGCCAGTCCGACCTCGGCGCCGACCCGGCCGGGCCGCATCGCGACGATCAGGAGCATCCGCCGTTCCGTCCTGCCCGACGCGGTTCGCATCACGATCGAGCTCGACGGCGAGGTGCCGTTCCACGACGAGCGCATCAGCGATCCGTCGCGCGTGTTCGTCGATCTGACGGGCACGAGAGCGGCGGCTTCGCTCGTCGATCAGACGCTTCGCTTCACGGCGGACGCCGACGTCGTCCGACAGGTTCGCATCGGCCGGCACCCAAACAGCACGACCCGCGTCGTGCTCGACGCCGCCGGCGTAACCAGCTACAGCGTCTATCCACTGTACGGGCCGTACCGATTGGTCATCGACTGCGTACGCCCGCTGATGGCAGCGGCGACCGGCGGCACGCTTGGGACTGCGCCGTCTGCGGCGCCAGCGTCGCCTTCGGTGACTGCCCGGCCTGCGCCTGTCGTCCGGTCCGCGCCCGCGCCGCCTTCGGCTTCCTCAACGTCCACGGCGGCCGCCGTGGTCGCGCCGCTGCCAGCCGTCGCGCCGGCGCTCACCCCTGCCAGATCCTCGCCGCCACCGCTGCCGCCCCTGTTGACAGCGCACACGCTGACGAAAACGTGGCCCCGGCGGCTCCCCGCATCGAGACCCCGTGCCTCTGTCTTGCTCGCAGCCGCTCATGCGGCCATCGAATCCGCGCCGCCGTCGCCCACAGCAAAGCCAGAGAGTGCAGGCGCATCGCAGGAACCAGCGTATGGGGTGGCACAGGTTGCTGACGAGTCGATCGTGAGCGCTCCCCTCGAGCCGCCGGAAAAAAACGTGAACGGCGGCCTCTCGATCGCGCGACAGCTCGGCCTCGGCGTCTCGCGCATCGTCATCGATGCAGGCCATGGCGGCCACGACCCGGGTGCGCAGGGCAAGGGAGTCACCGAAGCGGAACTCGTCCTCGACGTTGCCCTGCGCCTCGAGAAGCTGCTGCGCAAGGTGCCCGGAGTCGAATCGATTCTCACTCGGCGAGACGACCAGTACATCACGCTGCCCGAGCGCACCGCGATGGCGAACCGGGCAGGTGCCGATCTGTTCCTCTCCATCCACGCCAACGCCAGCCCCAACCCGCAGGCACACGGCGTGGAGACTTACTTCCTGAATTTCGCGAACAATGGCAGCGCGGCCGCCGTCGCGGCGCGCGAAAACGCGGCATCCACGCTCGCAATGGGCGAGATGCCCGACATCGTGAAGGCCATCGCGACGAGCAACAAGCTGGACGAGTCGCGTGACTTCGCGACCCACGTGCAGCGCGCGATGGCTGAGCGGCTGCGAACGCAGAACAAGATGCTGAAGGACCTGGGCGTGAAGCAGGCGCCGTTCGTCGTCCTGATCGGCGCGACAATGCCGGCCGTCCTCGCCGAGATTTCGTTCGTCACCAACCCGCAGGAAGCGAAGCTGCTCAAGAGCAGCGCCTACCGGCAGAAGATCGCGGAATCGCTCTTCAATGCGATCCGCAAGTATCAGACGTCACTGAAGGCGGCGCCGGCCGTGGCGCTGCAGGAGGAGAGATAAGACGTGCCTGTCCGTCTTATTGCGGTTGCCGATGCCGCACCCAGAACATGACGCCGGCAATCACTGCACCGAGCAGGAACGCCGCCAGGACGATCGCGCCGGTGAGGCCGAGCGAACCGATCAGAACGTCGCGCAGCTGTGAAAGGCCCGTCGTGTCCTTCGGCGGCTCGATGATCTTGACGATGACCGGGTTCTGCTGAATCAAAACTTCTCGAACGCGAGCGCCGCCAGCGTCCGTACCGCCACGCCGCTCGGTCCCTTCGGCAGGTACGGCTTAGACTCCTCCGCCCAGGCCGTACCCGCGATGTCGATATGCGCCCACGGCACGCCGTCTGCGAACTCCTTCAGAAACAGCGCCGCGGTGATCGAGCCGGCCGCGCGGCCGCCGGTGTTCATCATGTCCGCGATGTCGCTCTTGATCTGATCGCGATACTCGTCGAACAGCGGCATCGGCCACATCCGATCGCCGGCGCGTTCGCCGACCCGGCGGATCGTGTCGATCCACCCGTCGTTGTTCCCGAAGAGGCCGCTGGTGATCTTACCGAGCGCGACGACGATCGCACCGGTCAGCGTCGCCACGTCTACCAGGTGCGTCGCGCCGAGGCGCCGCGCGTACCACAGACCGTCCCCGAGTATCAGACGGCCTTCCGCATCCGTGTTGATTACCTCGACGGTTTTGCCGGCGGCGCTCCGCAGGATGTCGCCAGGCTTGATGGCGCGCCCGCCGGGCATGTTCTCGGTTGCCGGCACGACCCCGACGACGCGCATCGGCGCCTTGAGCAACGCGATCGCGCGCATCGCGCACGCAACGGCGGCGCCGCCCGTCATGTCGTCTTTCATCAACTCCATCTTCTCGGCCGGCTTGATCGAGATGCCGCCGGTATCGAAGGTGATGCCCTTGCCGACCAGGCCGAGCACCGGAGTCGGCGGCGCGCCCGGCGGATCCCACCGGAAGACGACGACGCGCGGCGGCTCGCTGCTGCCCTTCGCCACGCCGAGCAGCAGGCCCATGCCGAGCTCCTCGATTTGGTGTTCGTCGAGAATCTCGACGCCGACGCCGGCTTCCCCGGCGATCGACGCCATACGACGCGCGAACTCGCGCGGCGTCAGCGTATTGCCAGGCTCGTTCGCGAGCTCTCGCGCAAGATTGCTGCACTCGCCGAGGATCCGCCCGCGAGCGGCCGCCTCCGACGCAGCGCTCACCGCACGTTCGTCGGCGTCGGCGACGACAATCGTCCACGCCGGCGGCGCCGCCGGTGGCGGATCGCTGGTCTTGTACGTTCCCGCGTAGAACTCCCCAAGCGTCAGCCCTTCCGCAATCGCCTGCGCCAGCACCGACCGATCGCCGTTCCCGCGGACAACGAACGCCGCGCGTGACACGCGCCTGCCGCGGGCCGCGAGGGCGGCTGCGGTCGCCATCCGGCGCAGGAGTTCGGCGCCGCGCTCGGCCGATCCTCCTCCCACCAGGGCGACGCGCCGCGCTTTCCATCCGCGCTCGGCGACCGGCGTCAGAAACACGTCGTACGACCGCGCCTGAAACTCCTTCGATGAGAGGGCGCGCGCAATCTCCCCGCCGGATGCGCCGTCCAGGCCAGCAACTGCCGATGCCGGCTCGTCCTGGAACCACGGAACGATGAGCAGGTCCGCATCGATTGCGGACAACGGTCCGCCGCTGCAGATCACAGGACCCGACGCGGGTGCAGAGGGCATCCCTTTATTCTAACGGCCCTGCCGTGGCGCTTGCCGACGTGTCGCAGGCGCAGTACAATTTTCCTGCAGCCCCCTGCCGAAGACCTGTCGGTCGAGGATTCGCTCTATGAATACGTTGCGGCGTTATAGTTGGGCCGCGGCCGCGTCCCTGCTGGTCGCGGCGGCATTGGCGACGCCGGCCGGCGCACAGAAGGCCGACAAGGACAAGGACGCGAAAGACAGCCAGCGGCCGCGCGTCCAGCTGAAAGCGCAGCCCGTGATCGCCATGGCGCCAGCGCGCGTCGTCCTCACCGCCGAGATCGTCGGCGGGCCGAACGACTTCGAGGAGTTCTACTGTCCCACCGTCCAATGGGAATGGGGCGACGGTACGCAATCGGAGTCGGCGAGCGACTGCGCACCGTACGAACCCGGGAAGTCAGAAATCAAGCGCCGCTACACTGTCGAGCACACATTTCGCGCCGGCGTCTACCGCGTGATGTTTCACCTCAAGCGTCGTGACAAGTCGGTCGGCGCCGCGAGCGTGAACATCCAGGTGCGGCCCGGACTCCGGGACGGCGTGCAATAAAAAAAGGCTGGAGCCCAGCGTTCGTCCGGGGACGGTTCAGTCCCAGTTTCGAACACTTCGTCGAATGGCAGCGACCTTCCAGTCGATTTTCTTGGCAAATCCGCGCGCTGAGGTGTCTGATTCTGGCATGGGATTGGCCTTACGGCCGTCCGTGCCCCTCAGAACGCGGCTTCTTCGACTGGTCGCCGCAACTCTCATCGTCTTCACGGCGATGGTCGGTGTCGGGGTCACTGCTCCGGCCGACGCCCCGTTTTCAATTGCGATTCGGCCTGTCTTCGTGAACCTTGGTGTCGACATCGACATCAAAGTGTGGACGATGCACCTGCATTTTGCGTGGTCGGCTCTGCCCGCCGCCTCGTCAACCAAACGGGACAACGCCACGATCTAACGTCAGCATGGACGCTATCGTTCAGGACATCCGCTACGCCATCCGTCTGTGTCTGGGCAGCCCCGGATTCACCGTCGTAGCCGTGCTGGCGCTTGCCCTCGGGATCGGTGCGAACACCGCCATCTTCACCATCGTCAACGCTGTCCTGCTCGAGCGCCTTCCGTTCCGCGACGCCGATCATATCGTCGTGCTCTGGGAAGAGGGCGCCCATCGGCCAGGGCGCGGCAACGTGCTCGGACCTGCTCAGTATCTCCGTTGGAGCGATCGCGTGACGTCGTTCGACAAGATGGCGGCGTTCGTCGACACGCGCACCAACATCACCGGCGGCGGCGATCCCGAGGAAATCGTTGCCCAGAACGTCACCGCCGACTTCTTCCCCATCCTCGGCGTGTCGCCGTTGATCGGCCGAAGCTTCACCGATGCCGAGAACGACAATCGCGACGCTTCAGTCGTGATTCTCGGCTACGACTTCTGGCAGCGGCGCTTCGGGGGCGACCCTTCGGTCGTTGGTCAGACGATCCAATTGAACGCACGCCCGCAAACCGTCGTCGGCGTGATGCCGCCCGGCTTCCGTCTCTTCGTGAAGCAAGGATCGCTCGCGGGTAAGCCGTCTGACCTGTGGGCGCCGTGGGTGTTGCCCGCGAATGGCCGGACACTCGGCGGTAGATACCACGAGGCGATCGCGCGCCTGAAGCCCGGCATCACAGCCGCGCAGGCCGAAACGGAGTTGAAGACCATCGCCGCGGCGCTTGCCATCGAAACGCCCGAACGCAACAAGAACTGGACCGCGCAGGTGCATCCGCTGCGCGATGAGCTCTCCGGCGAATATCGTCGTTCGCTCCTGGTTCTCGCCGGCGCAGTCGCGTTCGTCCTGCTCATCGCGTGCGCGAACGTGGCGAACCTGCTGCTGGCGCGCGGCGCCGTGCGACAGCGCGAGATCGCGATTCGCTCCGCACTCGGCGCGCCGCGGGCTCGCGTCGTCCGGCAGCTGCTCACCGAGAGCTTCGTGCTCGCAGCGCTCGGAGGTGCCGCCGGATTGCTCATCGCGCTTTGGGGTGTGCAGGCGCTCGTCGCGCTCAGCCCCGTGGACCTCAGCACCGCCAGCGACGTGCGCGTCAGCTATCCCGTGCTCTCGTTCACGGCAGTCGTCTCGCTTGTCACGGCGATCGCCTGCGGGCTCGCTCCCGCGTTCGAGGGCTCGAGGACCGACGTTCAGGAAACGCTGAAGGACGGCACACGTCAGGCCGGAGGCAGCGTACGGCATCGACGGATGCGCCAGGCGTTCGTCGTTTCCGAGATCGCGCTGGCGGTGGTGCTGCTGGTCGGCGCCGGCCTGATGCTGCGCAGTTTCAGCACGCTGCGCCACGTCGATCCCGGCTATTCGACGAGCGGCGTCCTCACGATGCGCCTGCAGCTGCCGATCGCGAAGTATCGCGACGACGCTGCCCGGATCCGCTTCTTCCACGACGCGACGTCGCGGATCCAGGAACTGCCAGGCGTGAAGTCGGTCGGCGCTGTCAGCTTCCTGCCGTTGACCGGCCTCGGCGCAGGCACGTCGTTCACGATCGAAGGCCAGCCGCCGCCACTGCCGGGCCAAGACCACGTCACCAACGTCAGCGTCTGCGACAACGGCTTCCTCCGAACACTGAACGTGCCGCTGCTGCGCGGTCGTCTGTTCAACGAGCGCGAGATGCGCGAAAAGTCGAACGTCGTCTTGATCAGCGAATCGCTGGCGCGCAGCTACTTTCCCAACATGGATCCGATCGGCCAACGGCTCGGCATCTATATGAGCGAACCGATCGTGCCGACCGAGATCATCGGCGTTGTTGGCGACGTGAAGTTCCAGGACTTGACGGCTGCGCCACGCCCGACGACCTACTGGCCGCATCCGCAGCTTGCGTACAGCCAGATGACGCTCACGGTGCGCGCGGCGGGCGATCCGCTCGCGCTGGCACCGTCTGTCGAGCGTACGATCCGCACGCTCGACAAGGACCAGCCGGTGTCTGACGTGCGCACCATGAGTCAGTGGGTGGCCAAGTCACTGGCGCAGGCGCGTTTCAGCTCGATGCTGCTCAGCCTGTTCGCCGCGCTCGCCTTGCTGCTGGCTGCGGTCGGGATCTATGGCGTGATGTCGTACGCAGTGAGCCAACGAACTTCGGAGATAGGCATCCGCCTGGCGATCGGCGCCGATCAGCGCCAGATCCTGCGGATGATTCTCGGCAACGGCGCCCGGCTCGCCGGCGTCGGACTTGCCGCAGGTGTCGTCCTCGCGCTTGCGCTGAGCCGGACGGTGACCAGCCTGCTCTACGAAACAACCGGCACCGACCCGGTGACATTCGCCGCCGTCGTCGTCGTGCTCGCGGCTGTCGCGGTGCTCGCCAGCTACATCCCCGCGCGCCGCGCGGCCCGCATTCCGCCGGTGGATGCGCTGCGGTACCAATGATTCAATTGCGGGTTGCGGATTGCGGATTGCGGATTCCGCGTGACACTGTGGTTCGAGACCTGATTCGGATTGCGGATTGCATCCGACAGCGGGTCCGACGCCCAATCCGCAACCCGCAATCCGCAATCCGCATTTCTGATTACCGCTTCAAGATTGTCGTGCCTGGCATCCGCTTGCTCTTCGCGTCGGCCGACACGCTCTGGAGATAGTCGCTGATCTGCAGCACGGTTCGGAATACGGCCCGTCCCAGCGAGCCAAGACTGTTGTTCTCCGACGGACGCCCGAACACCGCATCGCCGACATCGTCGGCTTCGCGCTCCGCGAGCGTGCCGAGCGTGGCCACGGCGTGCAGGTAGTAACGCGACGCACCGTCGATGCGCGCGATTTCGCCCAGCTTGATGTCGATGGGCATCACTGCCGGAACGTTCGCGGCCGTCGTGACCTGACCATCGGGATCGACAATGGCGACAGCCTTTCCCGTCGTGCGGGTGAAGCGGAACATGCGCACGATCGCCGGATACACGAGACGGTCCCAGACCGGCCGGGCTTCCCACAGCTCCGCCTCGACGCGCAGGTGCAGCGCGCCGCCCTGATCGAGCGTTTTTCTGAAGCGATCGGGCACCACGTCGCGCAGTTCGAGGGTCGCGACCACCGTCGAATCGGGAGCGCGCACCGTCTTGATTTCGACGTCGAACGGCGCCGCTGCAAGCGCCTGCGGCGCCAGGAGCAGCAGCAGGCACGCGCACGCGAGCAGTCGGCGCATGGGACTCAGAAGCTGCGGCCAAGCCGGATGAAGACCTGCAGCGAGCTCGGGATGTCGTCCGTCCGGTAGCCGAACTCGATGCGGCACTCGCTGATGCCGAAACCGAAGCCGACGCCTTTCAGCCAGGGCGTCGTGGTGCGCGGGTCGAGACGCGTCGGATTCGTTACGCGGCCGGCGTCGAAAAAGCCGAACGCCTTCAACCCGTGCTGCCACCCCAGCTCGTACTCGAGGTTCACGAGCGCCATCGTGTCGCCGATCTGCTCCTTGAAGTCGTATCCGTGGACCGAACCGAGGCCGCCAACCGCGAACTGCCGCTGCGGCGGCAGCACGCCGGTGGACCACCCGCCGATCGCGCGCGCCGCGAACACCTGGTGTTCGGTGAGGATGGTCCGCATGCGGCCGGTGACGATATGACGCGTGAAATCGAAATCGCTGCCGAACGCGTCCGGTGCGGAGATCTCCGACGTCCAGTCAACGCGCCAGCTCGTCGGATCGTTGGCCTGCTCGACGCCGTCCAGCCGTTCGCCGAACGGCGTCTCGAGCTGATGGCGGCGGTACGACGCTGCGAGCGACTCGCGCTCGAAGCCGAGGCTGTCGACCGACGCTCCGAGCACGATCGCGTTCAGATGGCCGTCGGCGGCGGGGATGTTCGGACGGAACAGATCGTCGCTGTTGAACACGCTGAAGTCCGTGCTCACGCGCAGCGGCTCCTGCCGCTCGCTGCGCCACGCGAACAGCGCTTCGACGTTCGGGTGGACTCGCAGCGCGCTGTTGATCTGCACGCCGCGGCGCCGATAGTAGTCGCGGAAGCTGCGCGCGGCGCCGATGGCCGCCAGGCTTGCTTCGAGCGAGGACACCTGCCACTGGTCATCGGTCGCCGTCAGGTCGTGGACTTCGCCGCCGACGAACAGCCTGGTCCGCTCGAACAACGGCCGCTCGAAACCAAGCGCATAGCCGACGCGCTCGCCTGCGAACTTGTAGGAGATGTGCCCGGCGACGAACGCGTGGTTGAACTTGTCGTGATCGAATACCGCGATGCCCATCCCGAGCGAGGGCACGAAGCCGTCGACGCTGGTGAACCAGTCCTCGCGCTCGCCAAGGTCGGGCACGATCTTGAAGGTGCCGGCGGACTCGCGCAGGCCGATCAGCAGGATCCGTTTGCCATCGCGATCGACCATGTCGAACGTGCCACGCCGCCGCGTCAGATCGTCGTTGCTCGTGATCGTGTGCGGATACAGGCGTCCGGCTCGGACGGCGCCGCGCGTCTGGCGCAGCAGGACGTCGAGGGCCTTGCGCGCGCGGCGGCTGTTGAAGATGTCGCCAGCCCGGATCGCGAACTCGTCAGCGAAGGTGCGGGCCAGCTTCGCTTCGACACCCTCGAACGACACACCGTCGATGGCGCCTTCGTCGATTGTGATGGTCAGGGCACCGCTGTCGGCATCGAAGGTCGCCGTCACCCGTGCAAAGGTGTAGCCCTCGTCGCGATAGGCGTCACGCACTCGTTCGGCGATCCGCTCGGGCGTCGCCGGGAGGGCCGCGCCCTCTGTGACGCCGGCTTCGCTGCGGACGACGGCGGCCGACAGTTCCTTCGCGCCGTCAATGGTGATGCTGCGGACTGTCTGCCCCGGCGTCGGCGCAGGCACCTGCGCGCCAGCCTGCGCGGATGGCTGCGCGTCCTGCGCCCCGGCAGTCGCCGCGGACACGGACAACGCCAGCCACACGACCGCCAGGGTCGCGGGGGAGCTGAACATTCAGCGGACTGTGACGAACAGGCGCTCGCGAAAGTTCCCCTGTTCGAGCGCAAACAGCTTCACCTCAGGATCGGCACCGGCGAGGCTGACGATCATGAAAAGGTGATCCGGATAGTGCGCCTCGTCGCGATCGGTCGCGGACGGCTCGGGCGGCGAGTGTGGGTGCGAATGATAGAAGCCAACGACGTCTAGCTCTTGCGCGCGCGCCTCGCGACGGCCGTCGATGTGGTCCTGGGGATCGATGAAGAAGCGCGTCGGCTGCTCCGCCGCGTTTCGAGTTCGGCGAGCCGTGTGGATCTCGTTCCCTCGTCCCAGGAGAAGGCCGCAACATTCCGCCGGTGCCTCCTCGCGCGCGTGCGCAACGACCGCGTCGATGACTCGCTTCGGTACCCTGGCAGCGCGACGACGCATTCCAAATTCCAAATTCCTAATTCCGCGCGTCAGTATTCTCGACCGCCATGGCTATTCCCATCCCGCCGCCGATGCAGAGCGAGGCGACGCCGTACCGCAGCTTGCGGGCACGCATCGCATAGATGAGTGTCGTCAGCACTCGCGCGCCGCTGGCGCCGATCGGATGGCCCAGCGCAATCGCGCCGCCGTTGACGTTCACCCTGGCCGGATCGATTCCGAGCTCGCGGACGACTGCAACGGACTGGGCGGCGAACGCTTCGTTCAGCTCGAACAGGTCGATGTCAGCAATGGTCAGGCCCGCCCGCTCGACAACCTTGCGAACCGCGGGCACAGGACCGATGCCCATCACTTTCGGATCGACGCCGGTCGATGCGTAGCTGAGGATGCGAGCCAACGGTCTTCGTCCAAGGGCTTGTGCTTTTCTGCCGGTCGTGACGACGAGTGCTGCGGCGCCATCGTTAATCCCGGATGCGTTGCCAGCCGTCACTGTGCCGTCCTTCCTGAACGCCGGCTTGAGCGCAGCGAGTTTCTCCACGGTCGTGTCCTTGCGCGGATACTCGTCGGTGTCGACCTGCACCGGTTCGCCTTTCCACTGCGGAACCGGCACCGGGACAATCTCGTCCCTGAATCGTCCCCCCGCGACCGCGACCGCCGCTCGCTGCTGGCTCTCCGCGGCAAATGCATCCTGCTCGGCGCGCGACACCCCATACCGCGCGGCAACTTCTTCGGCGGTGATGCCCATGTGG
>Ga0066903_100005675_pt1 | contig 10884 bp, 11 predicted proteins | sample PanSoiMetaGPlot1_FD_67491 | JGI IMG/M metagenome (GOLD analysis project Ga0066903, IMG submission 67491) | Tropical forest soil microbial communities from Panama analyzed to predict greenhouse gas emissions - Panama Soil - Plot 1 (version 2) | ecosystem: Environmental > Terrestrial > Soil >...
CGCGCCATCGTACGTGGCGTCCGGCTTCAGCCGGATCTGCGGCGGTAGTGATCCCAGGTCTTCTTGAAGAGGCTCGGCGTGCCGAGCCGCTCGCGGCAGATCCGCTGCTCGTCGTCGCTGAACACGTACGGCGTGCCGATCTGCATCGCGAGGTACTGGCGCGACGCGTTCTCTTCGAGGTACGCCGCCAGCGCGAAGCACTCGACGACGTTCGATCCGACGACGACCGCGCCGTGCGATTTGAGCAGGACGGCGCGCCCGCGGCCGAGCGCGGCGGCGACCCGCTCGCCCATCTCGCGGGTGTTGATCGAGAGCGGCGAATCGAAGAGCGGGACGTTCGCGAGCAGCGCACCCTGCGCGTACACGACCTCGTAGGCCGCACCCACCATCGTCAGCAGCGTCGACCATCGCGGGTGCGTATGCATCACCGCCTGAACATCGGAGCGGACACGGTAGATTTCGGCGTGGAGGGGGAACTCGAGCGGCGGCCTGGCGCTTCCCTCGACGAGCGTGCCGTCGAAGTCGATCGCGACGATGTCGTCGGCAGTCAGCGTGCCACGGGTCGACGCGCCTGAATTGATGTAGAAGGATCCGCCGTCCCGTCGTGCGCTGCCATGGCCGCTGTGATCGACGATGCCCGCGGCGGCGAGCATGCGGATGGCTTCGGCGAGCTGATGCGTGATCTCGGGCGCGTCCGGCGGGCTCACCGCCACGGCATGACCGTCACGTGGATCGCGCCCGGCGCGCCCTGGCCGCCGACCGACTTGATCGCGTAGTCGACCTCGGCGAGCCCGAACGTGTGCGTCATCATCGTCTCGAGCGGGAAGCGGTGCGACGCCAGCTGATGCAGCGCCTGCTCGACGGCTCGGTGCGAGTGGCCGCGCGCGCTCTTGAGCGTGATTCCCTTCCGCGTCAGCCGGCCGATCGGAAAGTTCGGGAACTCCTGGTTGCCCTCTCCCTGCACGACCATCGTTCCGGCGCGGCGCTTGAGTGCCTCGATGGCGAGGACGGTCGGCGCCGCGCCGGCGCCGACCGTGCAGTCGATGGCCACGTCGACGCCGCGGCCGTTCGTGATCTCGAGGACGCGCGCGAGCGGATCCTCCTGCTGCACGTCGATCACGTGATCCGCGCCGAATCGTTTCGCAACCTCGAGGCGCCGGCCGTCCTTCGACGTGCCGGTGACGATGACGAGATCGGCGCCGGCGTGCTTGGCGGCCATCAGACAGCAGAGGCCTTGCTGGCCGGGGCCCTGGATGAGCACCGTCGATCCGTACCCGACGCTGCCGTCGATCAGCGTCCACTGGATGCCGTTGGACATCGGCGTCGCGAGGCCTGCTTCTTCTGCCGACAGCCCGGGGGGAACCTTGTGCAGCACGGCGTTGAGCGGCAGGTACAGATAGTGGCTGAACCCGCCCCACAGGCCGGGCGCAATCGACATCGACGTGTAGCCGTACCGGATCGCGCTTGCGTCGTAGAACCACTCGGTTGCCGCACAGTGGCGGTATTCGCCCATGTGATCCCACTCGCAGTGGCCGCAGGGCAGGTAATGCTCGAGGAAAACGAGATCGCCTTCGGCCATCCCCTTGTGCGCCGCGAACGTCTTCCCCACGCGCGCGAGGCGCCCGACGTTCTCGTGGCCCATCACGAGCGGACCGTTGCGGAGCGGCAGGCGGTACTGGGTCACGTCGGTGCCGCAGACCCCGGCCACCTCCACCTTCAACAGCGCCGAGTCGTCCGGAAGCGGCGGCAGATCCAGCTCCCGCAGCTCGGTGGTCGAAGGTCCTACCTTTACGGCGGCCAGGATTTTTTCAGCCATAGAGGACACCGGACTGTAAGTCGTGTCGTTCGGTCGAGTCAACGCACAAGGATGAAATCGTCTACGATCGGCCGGTGTCGGCGCTGCGCCTGACCCTCGCCTGCTGGAACTACGACAGAACGCGTGCGCTGGCCGACGGCCGTGTCCGCGCCGACGGCATCGAGCTCAACTATCTGGAGCTGCCCGTCGAGGAAACGTTCTTCCGGATGGCGCGCCACCGCGAGTTCGATGTCGCGGAGATGTCTCTGTCGTCCTACGTGCTCTCCTGCTTCGAGAAAAATCCGCCGTTTGTCGCCATTCCCGTGTTTCCGTCCCGATCCTTCAGGCACTCCTGCATCTACGTGCACGCGGGCAGCGACATCAGGACCCCGCAGGATCTGATCGGCAAACGCATCGGCAGTCCCGAGTACCAGTTGACCGCATGCGTGTGGATTCGCGGCACGCTCGCGGACGACTACGGCGTTCCGGTCGCCGCCGCCACCTACGTCGTCGGCGGTCAGGAGGAGCCGGGACGTCCCGAGAAGCTGCAGGTCGATCTGCCCGCGTCGATTCGGGTCGAGCGCATCGGCGCCGGCGAGACGCTCGCGTCGATGCTGGCCCGCGGCGAGATCGACGCGCTCTACACGCCGCGCATGCCGTCGGCGTTCCGAGCCGGCAACGGCTGCGTCAAGCGCCTGTTCGGCGACTTCGGCGCCGTCGAGCGCGAGTATTTTCATCGCACCCGCATCTTTCCCATCATGCACGTCGTCGTCGTCCGCCGCGACGTGTACGAGTCGAACCGCTGGGTCGCCCAGTCGCTGCACAAAGCGTTCGCCGCTGCGAAAGAGGAAACCTACGCTGACCTGTCCGAGACCGCCGCGCTCAAGGCGACGCTCCCGTGGCTGACGGCCCACGTCGAGGAGGCCCGCCGCGAAATGGGAGACGACTTCTGGCCGTACGGCCTCGATCGAAACAGCCACACGCTGGCGACGTTCCTCCGGTATTCCCACGAGCAGGGGCTCGCGAAGCGAATGCTCGATCCCGCGGAACTCTTCGCGGCCGAGACGCTCGAATCCTTCAAGATCTGATCACACCTCGACGTACACGCGCCCGTTCTCGACGACCGCCTTGTAGGCTTTGATCGGCACCATGCACGGCGGCCCGACGACCTCGCCGGTCCGGATGTTGAACCGCCCCTGGTGGAAGTTGCACTCGATGACGTCGCCGTCGACGATGCCCTCCGACATGAATCCGGGGCCGTGTGTGCACGCGTCGTCGGTCACGCAGAACTCGCCGTCGAGGTTGTACACCGCCAGCGTCAGCGTTCCCGCCTCCACTCTACGCACCTCGCCCGCGGCGACATCCTCGACCTTGCACAGTTCAATCCGTGACGGCATAATCCCGACTCAGTATACGGGACGATCAAAGGTCAGACCATTAGCCACGGAGCCCGGGGCATGCTCAGGAAAGAACAGAACGATCTGCTGACGCGCACGGGCCCCGAGACGCCCATGGGGCGGATGTTCCGCCGCTACTGGATGCCGGCGCTCCTCGCCGGCGAGCTGCCCGAGAACGATTGCCCGCCGGTCCGCGTGAAGCTGCTCTCCGAGCGGCTGGTCGCCTTCCGCGACACGAACGGGCGCTACGGGCTCATCGACGAGTACTGCGCGCACCGCGGCGTGTCGCTCTGGTTCGCCCGCAACGAAGAGTGCGGGCTGCGCTGCTCGTACCACGGATGGAAGTACGACGTGACGGGACAGTGCATCGACGTGCCGTCGGAGCCGGAGGCGTCGGGTTTCGCGAAGAAGATCAAGCTGCGGTCGTATCCGCTCGTCGAGCGCGGCGGCGTCCTCTGGACCTACATGGGGCCGCCCGACACCGAGCCGCCGCTGCCCGAGTGGGAGTTCATCACCGTTCCGGCGAAGCAGACCTTCACCAGCAAGCGCTTCCAGGAATCCAACTGGCTGCAGGCGATGGAGGGCGGCATCGATTCGAGCCACGTCTCGTGGCTGCACCGCGGGGATTTGAATTCCGATCCGCTCTTCAAGGGCGCGCGCGGCAATCAGTACAACCTGAGCGATGCGCGGCCGGTCTTCGAGGTCGCTGAAAGTCCGGGCGGGCTCTACATCGGCGCACGGCGCAATGCCGAGGGCGGCCACTACTACTGGCGCATCACGCAGTGGGTCATGCCGTCGTTCACGATGATCGCGCCGCGCGGCAATCACTCCGTCCACGGCCATTTCTGGATTCCAATCGACGACGAGCACTGCTGGGCCTGGAGCTACGACTACCATCCGGTCCGCGAGCTGACCGATGCGGAGCTGGCCGCGATGCGCGACGGCAAAGGCATTCACGTCCGGTACGTCCCCGGCACGTTCCGACCGCTCGCCAACTCGGACAACGACTATCTGATCGACCGCGCGGGGCAGAAAGCCGGGCGCACGTTCAGCGGGGTCGAGGGCATCGCCATGCAGGACGCGTCGCTGCAGGAGAGCATGGGACCGATCGTCGATCGCACGAGGGAGAATCTCGTGTCGACCGACAACGGCATCATCATGGCGCGGCATCGGCTGCTGCGCGCGCTGAAAGCGTTCACCGATTCGAGCGTCGTGCCGCCCGGAATCGATCCGCAGCATCAGAAGGTCCGCTCCGCCGCGATCGTGCTGCCGCCAGACGTGCCCTTCACCGAGGGCGCCCGAGACGTGCTGATCGCCCGGCCCGACGTCGCCCCGGCGTCGGTGTGAGATGAAGTCGGTGACTGTTGATGATGAGCGAGTCTGCGCGCATGAACTCGGCGGACGAAGCGCATTTCCGCGTTCAGGCGCCGAACTCGCTGCCGCGTGCAACGGCTGTGATCGCGCTCGACGCCGACGCGCAGGCCGTGATCGAGCGCCTCGGCCGGACCGGACGGCCGCAGGCGACGTTGCTCAGCGCCACGTCGCCGGACGGCCTCCTCGATCTGGCAGGCCGCGCTCGAAACCTCCGCGAGGAAGTCGACCGCGCGGATCTCGTCGTGCTCGTCGCCGGGCCCGGCGGCCGCGCGCACGCCGCCCCGGCCATCGGCGAGGCCTGCAGCAGGCGCCGCGTAATGACGACCGGCTTCGTCGTCGCCGCAACCGCGGCGCCCGAACGCGAGGTGTCGCAGACCCTCGCGCAGCTCCGGCCGTGGTCGCTGATGGTCGTGATCGCCGGTGACGACAGCTACATCGACGACATGCTGACTGCGCTTCGCGCGTGACGGGCGGCCGCACGATCCTCGTGGTCGGCGGCGGGCCGGCAGGCGTGTTCGCGGCCATCAACGCGAAGAAGCAGGATGAGGGCGCCACCGTCCTTCTGCTCACGCGCGAACCGTGCGAACCGTACGAGAAGCCGCCGCTGTCGAAGGCGGTGCTGGTCGGACGCGCGGCGCCGGAAGATGCGCCGATCGCCGGACCCGGCGGCGTCGCCGGACAGAACGTCGTCCTCGAGACACGCACCGACTGTGAAGCGATCGATCGCAGCGGCCGCACGGTGGTGCTCGCCGACGGCCGACGGCTGGCGTACGACGCGCTCGTGATTGCGACCGGATCCACCCCGCGCGAGATTCCTCTGCTGCCGATCGGCACTCAGTCCGTCCACTACCTGCGCACCCACGACGATGCGCGGGCGCTCGAGGCCGCGCTTCGGCGGAGCCGCGATCTGCTGGTCGTCGGCGGCGGCCTGATCGGCCTGGAAGTCGCAGCGTCGGCCGCCACGCTCGGGGTCAACGTGACCGTCCTGGAAGTCGCGCCTCGCATCATGGAGCGCGTGTGCGACGAGGACACCGGCGCTGCGGTTCACGCGGCCCACGTGCGCCACGGTGTCGATATTCGCGTGTCGACGATCCTGGTATCCGCCGCGCCACAAGCCGACGGCCGAATCGCGGCGATCACCGGCAACGGCGATCGCCTGCTCGCGGATCTCGTCGTCGTCGGAACCGGTTCGAAGCCCGACACGGCGCTCGCGGCGACGGCCGGACTCGCCGTCGACGACGGCATCGTCGTCGATCGGCAGTGCCGGACATCGGACCCGCTGATCTTCGCGGCCGGCGACTGTGTCCGCTTTCCGGGTCCCGACGGGCTCGTGCGGCTCGAGAACTGGATCCACGCGCAGGATCAAGGGATCGTTGCCGGACGAAACGCCGCCGGTGCGGATGCGACGTACGGCGCCGTGCCCTCGTTCTGGTCCGAGCAGTACGACCTTTACATTCAGGGCGTCGGGTGGCCGAAGGCGGGCTGCCGACGTGTCCGCCGCGCGCTCGACGGCAATCGCCAGCTCGTGTTCGACGTGAAAGACGGGCGGCTTGCGTACGCGATGGGGATCAACGCGCAGCGGGATGTCGCACTGGCACGACGGATCGTCGAACGGCGGGTGCCGGTCGACCCGGCTGCGCTCGCCGACGCCGCCCGCCCGCTCGCCGCGATGCTGAAGCAGTAAGACCGGCTTCACCAGTGTGGCGCAGGGACTTCACCAGTGGCGCAGCGTCAGCCCTGCGTTCGCAGCCCTGAAGAGCTGCGCCACGGGAGATCGCGCCACAGGAGATCGAGAAACCGGCTCACATCAATGGCCGGTGGCCATCGCCGCAAGATGTGACGGATCTGCCGGCGGCGCATTGCCGCGCCATACGACGTGGAGATCGGGGCGGACGAGGATCAGATCGTAACCGTACACGTCGCGCGGCGCAGGAGCATCGATCGCCATCGACTCGAACGGCGCACCGGTCGCGCGCATCGCGGCCTCGAGACCGCTCGTGTCGGCGCGCGTTCGCCCGCACTTCAGCAGCATGTACCCGTCGCCGATCACATCGTGAACCGAGCATTCGGGTTTCAGCCACACGTGCGGCAGCCGCGCACCCGGCCACGTCGTCGGCACGTACTCGCGAAACAGATGCTCGGGTCCGCCGGGCTCGTCCCAGACGATCGGCGACCCCACGTAGCGGTAGCCGAGTTCGGCGCCGATCATCTCGTTCGTCTTCCGCTGCTCGACGTTCGCGACGCCCGCGAGATTGTCGCGCGTCGCCTGACCCGCGGGCGTGGCGTCGCGGATGTTCGGACGGAACTGCGATCGCCACTTCCGGCGGCCCAGCGACGCGTACCGCGACGCGCCGACCGCGCGGTCGCCGACCTGACGGCGTTCGATCTCGTACGACGCGAGAAGCTGGGGGCCGCCCCAGCCCGCGAGCGTCGCCTGCAGCTTCCACGAGAGATCGATCGCGTCGCCGACACCGGTGTTCATCCCGAGTCCGCCCGTGGGAACGACGAGGTGCACCGAGTCGCCGGCGAGAAACACGCGGCCGGCGCCGTAGCGATCCGCCAGCAGCAGGTTCTGCTTCCACTCGCCGACGAAGAGCATCTCGTAGGGAATGGGGACGCCGATCGTCCGCTCGAACTGCGCCTTCATCTCGTCCGGCCGCTCGACGACGGCGTGCAGCGTCCAGTGCCGGGTCGAGTCCTGCATGATCAGAAACGTCGCCCGGTCGTCGGCGATGTGGTAATGGCGTCCCTTTCCCGGACCGTCGTCAATGGGTATCCGGTCGAAGAGATCCGGCGCGTGGTAGAGCGCCTGATGCAGGCGGAGCAGGTTGCCTTCCCCGCGAAGCTGAATGCCGAGCTGCTTGCGAACCGGACTCGCGCCTCCATCGCAGCCGACGACGTACTGCGCGCGGATGTCGATTGTGCGGCGGTCACCTTCGAGCACGGTCGCGGTCACGCCCGTCGCGTCCTGCGACAGATGCACGAACTCGTGTCCGTACCGCACGTCCACGGTCGGCAGCTGCTCCGCGACCGACTTGAGGAGCGGCTCGAGCGTGTACTGCGAGATCAGCTGGTACGGCTCGCGCGGCATCGAGCCGTCGCTGCACGCCGCAATGTGTGCCGCCGCCTCGGCCACCGACGGATACGGCAGCTGCAAGAGCGGCGGCTCGTTCATGGCGAGCGCGATGTAGACGTCCATCGGCACCTCTCGATCGAGGCCGACGGCTCGAATGTTCTCGGCGAGCCCCATCCGCCGGAAGATCTCCATCGTTCGGGCGTTGCACCGCTCCATCTTCGGCAGGAACTCGGGTGCCGCTTTTTTCTCAATCAGCGTGCAGCGGACGCCGCGTCGTCCGAGATCGATCGCGAGCGTCAGCCCGACGGGCCCGGCCCCGACGACGAGCACCTGGGTCGTCATGCGGTCATCGTCCGGCGATCGGTCCTTCCATCGGCCTCGCGTCGTACGGTCGTCCGGCGCGGCGGCACCAGTACTCCCATGCGCGCTCGAACGTGAAGGAGCCGCGCGTCCGCAGGACGGCGGCGATTTCGCCGTCGCTCAGGAACGTGACCTCGCCGAGGGCGCGAGCCTTCAGTTGCAGCTCGGCGTTCAGCTGGAGATAAATCGAGTTGAAGACCGCTTCCCGCAGCGACGCGCCCGCGACGACGGCGCCGTGGCCGCGCATGAGGACGACCGGCCGGTCGCCGAGGGCGGCGGCGAGATGGCGGGCCATGTCCATCGTCGTCACGAGCAGATTCGTATCGCCGAAGGCTGTCCGCGAATCCCACGTCGGCACGCGCGCGCCGATGCCGGCGCACATGTGCATGATCGGCGAGAGCGGCGCTCGCGTAACGCTGAACGGGATGACGCTCGGGCTGTGATGGTGCACGACGGCACCGACGCCGGCGCGCATCTGGTAGACGGCGCCGTGAATGAATCGCTCGGCGTACGGCTGTCGCCCGCCGGCGTCGATCGCCGCGCCGTCGAGCGTGAACTCGATCAGGTCCTCGACCTCGATGCATTCCGGGGCGCGCGCGCGGGAGAGGAGGTAGCGGTCCGGCCGCTCGGGATGGCGGATGCTGACGTGGCCGAACGAATCGACCACCCCCTCGCGCGCGAGAATGCGATTGGCGGTCACGAGCTCGTCGAGCGCTGCGGTCGGTGCACTCATCGCCGCTGCACGATAACATGAATGGTATGACCAAACGCCTGAAGACCGCGCTCGCGACGCGCGGGCACACCGAAGCGCTGAAGGACCGTTCGGTGAAACCGCGCACGTTCGAGTTCGAGTTCGAGGAGGTGCCGGTCATCATCAAGGCGTTCCGGCGGATGGTGCGGAGCCAGGACTTCGACATCTGCGAGTTGGCGATGACGACCTATCTCTGCTCGCGCGAGGTCGGCAAGCCCTTCACGGCGATCCCCGTCTTCCCGATGCGCGCGTTTCACCACGGCGCGATCCTGTGCAACACGAGCGCGGGCATACGATCGCCGAAAGACCTCGAGGGACGGACGGTCGGCGTGAACCGCGGCTACACCGTCACGACGGGACTCTGGGCGCGCAGTGTGCTGCAGCACGAGCACGGCGTCGATCTGAGCAGGATCACATGGGTATTGTCCGGCGACGAGCACGTGGCCGAGTACCGTCCGCCGTCGAACGTCGTGACGATCGAACCGGGCGCCACGCTCGAGGAATGGCTGACCTCCGGGAGAATTCCAGCGGCCATCGGCGTGAAAGTAGACTCCCCCAACGTCAAGCCGCTCATCCCGAATGCGGCAGAAGCCGGCTTCGCGGCGCTGCGGCAGCGCGGCATCTATCCGATCAACCACACCGTCGTCGTGCGAAACGACGTGCTCGATCGGGACCCCGATCTCGCGGTGGATCTCTTCAACGCCTTTGCCGAGGCGAAGCGAGCGTACATCGAGCGGTTGAAGGCGGGCCGCGCCGACTTCGCCGATCCGATTCACCTGCGGGTCATGGAGACGATCGGCGATCCGATGCCGTACGGCGTCGAGCCCAACCGTCGGACGCTGGAGGCGGTTGTGCAGTACGCCGTTGAGCAGGGCATTCTCGCGCGACCCTTCGCCCTCGAGACGCTTTTCGCGCCCGCGACGCTGGCGTTAATGGCGTAACGCCGCCGCGTCGACCCTGCCGAGGAAGTCAACGAGACGCCGCGGGGCATTCTCTTCCGTCTGCGATTCGACCGGCGCGTCCCAATACTCCGCTTTCGGCAAACACTCCTCGAGATACCGCGCCGCGGAGGTGGCGTGCGTCGTGTCATGACCCGGAACGACGAGTGCGGGAATCGGCAATTGGAGAAGCTGCTCGGCTTCGGCGCCCGGCGCGGTGTCGCGATCGAAGAGCGCGCATGCCATCGACGTAACGATTTCCGTGTACCGGCCGATATCCTGCCGCACGTACGCCGCCGCGAACTGCGGCTCGCGGCGCAGGATGGAAACCCACGGCCCGCCTCGCGGATCCTGGCCGAATGACTGGTCGCCGGCGGCCGCTAGCGCGGCGACCTCGCCGAGGCCGTGCGCGTTGACGTACGCGACGTGCTCGGCGAAACGACGCTGGCTGTTGATGCGATACTTCGCGCCGCCCACCGGCCAGAAGATGACCATGCTCAACACCCGCTCCGGGTGCGCTACGGCGAAGGCCATGACCGGCGAGCAGCCCATGCAGCCGCCCATGAGGTGGGCGCGCTCGATCTTGAGATGATCAAGAAGGCCGCTCCCCTGCGCCACGTAATCGCTCCAAGCGATACGCTCGACACGGCCGCCGGACTGGCCGGTCTCGCGCCGGTCGAAGGCGATACAGGTATATTTTTTCGAGAGATGATCGAGCGGTTTGATCTTGGCATAGACGCTCTGGGTCGACCATTTCTCGACCGTGGCATCGAACCCGCCGGGCGAATACATCAAGAGCGGAGGGCCGGAGCCCGCCACCTCGTAGCGCGTCGCGATGCCGTCGATGATCGCCGTGGGCATGCTCAATGTTATCCCGTGATGAGTTACGCGACCTTGCGTGGATCGGAAGTCGCGGCCTTTTACTCGATCGCCTTGTCAGGGCGCATTGGCGGAGCGGAAACGCAGCCGGCGGGCACGGTTACGGGCACAGCAACGAGGCGCCGGCTCAGTGCAAGGTAGACCCCTCCGGAGACGACGATGGCGACCAGCCAGCTCAGGTCGGCTCCACCCAGTAGGCCGATAGAGATTGGCCCCTGAAGCTCCGCAACGAGGCCGCCCTGCACGGACCAGCCAGCGATCAGCCCCGCGACAAACGAGACCATCCCGCTCCAGTTGATGTCGCCATATTCGCT
>Ga0066903_100005676_pt1 | contig 10884 bp, 14 predicted proteins | sample PanSoiMetaGPlot1_FD_67491 | JGI IMG/M metagenome (GOLD analysis project Ga0066903, IMG submission 67491) | Tropical forest soil microbial communities from Panama analyzed to predict greenhouse gas emissions - Panama Soil - Plot 1 (version 2) | ecosystem: Environmental > Terrestrial > Soil >...
GTAGCAGGAGGCAGTCATGATCGCCATGAAGAACGTCCTCGTCGCCACCGACTTCGGCGAAGCGGCCGATAACGCACTGGTCTACGGACGTGAACTTGCGCAGAGGTTTGACGCCACGCTGCACGTGCTGCACGTGGCGGAGAACGTCTACATTTCCGCGTTCGGCGCCGAGACGTATGCGTCGTTCGCGCCCGATCTGCAACGCGACCTCGAGGAGACGGCGCACCGGAGGCTGGCCGAGGCCATCATCGACAGCGACGACAGTGGGCCGGCGACTCTGCCGGTGGTGATGACATCGAGCTCGCCGGCGTTCGCGATCATCGACTACGCGCGCGAACATGACATCGACCTGATCATCATGGGCACGCACGGACGCGGCGCGCTCGGTCACATCCTGATGGGCAGCGTCGCCGAACGCGTCGTGCGGCTGGCGCCCTGCCCGGTGCTCACCATCCGGCAGCCTGAGCGCGACTTCGTCCATCCGGACGGCCTGGTGCCGGTGCGCGAGCGCGCGGGAGCCCGCTCATGACACGCGATGCTCTGACGATCGCCGTCGAAGCCGCCAGCCGCGTGAGCTCCGCCGACAACGGACGCGACTTCCGGGAAGCGGTCCGTCACTTCCGTCACGTGCTCAGCGCGATGCCGGACGAATCGCTCGGCCCGGTGTCGCACGACGACGTGCGCCAGCTCCATCGGCTCGCCGACGAGGTCATCGAGCACATCGAGCAGTACCTTCCGCAGGCGAACATGGTCGACGCCCGCACGCTCGTCGACGGCATCTATCAGATTCGGGGCTTGCTCGAAGAAACCACCAGGTATCGACTGACATCAATCGTGAGGCACTCATGATCCTGCTCAATTCGGTTCTCGTCGCCTTCGACTTCAGCGAGACGTCGAAGCACGCGTTGACCTACGGCATCAATCTGACTCGCGGCTTCGGCGGCCGGCTGCACGTGCTGCACGTGGCCGACATGATCTCGCCGTCCGCCGCGCAGTTCTACCCTGAAGGACCCGGCGATCCGGAAGCGAAGGCATCCGGACTCGCCCTCCGCTACCTGCGCGACGTGCTCGCCGCCGAAGGCGCCGAAGACGCGACGGCAGAAGTGCGTGTGTCGCCAAAACCGGCGGACGAGATCGTCGATGCCGCAAAAAAAATACACGCGGACATCATCGTCGTCGGTACGCATGGTCGGAGCGGCATCCCCCGGCTGCTCATAGGAAGCGTGGCCGAGCACGTCGTGCGCAACGCGCCGTGTCCGGTACTCGTGGTCAGACCGAAAGAACACGAATTCGTGCTGCCGGAGCCGGTCACGACGGCCGCGCGGATTTGAACGGCGAGAGGCGCCAATGTCGACGAGGATTGCGGCGGGTCTGACGATCGTCGCGCTGACCGCAGCACTCGGAGCGCACGCGCTCGCTGGCGCTCGATCCGGCCAGCAGTCGACCGAGGACAAGTCGTTTTCGCTGTTGTCTCCCTCGCTCTACGGCGTCGACAACTTTCACGCGTACTGTTCGCCGTGCCACGGCCGCGACGGCAAAGGGAACGGTCCAGTCGCGGCGGCCCTGAAACGCCGTCCCAGCGATCTGACGACGCTGGCCAAGCGAAACCACGGCGTGTTCCCGCGCGCGGATGTGCGCGACTTCATCACCAACGGCGGGCCTGACGTCCCCGAGCACGGAACGCTCGACATGCCCGTGTGGGGCCCGACGTTTCGCGCGCTCGACTCTTCTGATCGATCCGTCACGATTCGCATCGCCAACGTCGTCGAATACCTGGCGACCATACAACAATGACCCACCATCTTCGTTGCCTCACGATCACGGCCATCGTCCTGTGCGCAGGCAGTGCGAGCGCGCAGACGGCACGCACTGGCCGCCTCATGCGCGAGAAGCTTCTGCATTCGCAGCGCATCCTTCAAGCAGTGACCACGAGCGAGTGGACGCTGCTGCAGCGCGAAACGCAGGCGCTGACCGCCGTCACGAAGAATCCAACGTGGACGGAACTCATGACGCCCGAGCTTCGGCCGTACGCCGACGGGTTTCAACGGGCGCTGGCGGACCTGTCAGCAGCGGCCGACCACCGCGACTACGACACGGCCGGACGGAGCTACCTCTCGCTGACCGGCGCGTGCCTAGCGTGCCACAAGCACGTGATGAGTGCGCGCATCGCGAACACGAAGTGACGGTTTGATTCTTTTCTCTGCGTGCTCAGTTGATCGTCGTAGGCGGGTCGGGTGTCGATGCTCTGGGAGTCGACCAGGCAGGCGAGCCTAACTGAGGACGCGGAGTCGTGTCCGCGCCCTCGGTTACGCGAGTTTCAGCTAGCGATGATTGTCGCGATTGTCGTGATCGCGGTCGTAGTCGCGACGCCGGTTGTCCCGATCCCAGCGATGATCGTGGCGGAAGTCGCCGCGAGGCGTGCCCCAGTAGCCCTCGTAGTAGCGGCCATTGTCCCAGTACGGCTGCACCCAGTACGCCCCCGGATACGGCGCACGCGTCCAGTAGCCGTCGTGCCAGCGGTACCTATTTCCTTGCGGATACCAGTACCCTTCGACCCAGACGTAATCTGGTCCGGGCTGCGGGTTGACGCGATAGGCGCGCGGAGGCGGAGGCGGTGAGCCGAATTGAATGCCGAACGAAATCTGCGCGCTCGCAGGCTTCGCGAGAAACAACAGACCCAAGACTGCGGAAATTCTAAGTAGGTGTCTCATGACACCCTCTTTGTGCAATTAAGAGGCCGTCAAAAAAACGCTGTATTTGCGCGTTAAATAGGGCATGGACGACCGGTTGGGCAATCTGTTCGACACTTATGAGGACAAGCTCTACCGTCTCGCCCGCCGCCTGAGTGCCAACACCGAAGACGCACACGATTTAGTACAGGAAACCTTTCTCAGAGCTGCGCGGTCGCTGACCTCGATTCCGGACGGCTCCGACGCGCACGCCTGGCTGGTCAGAGTCCTGGTCAACATCAGGCGCGATCAGTGGCGCAAGCGGACCGTCCGTGCGCGCGCGGCCGCGATCGTCGGACGCCCGACCGACGCCGTGGCGGCAACCGCGGAGTCGGCCCTCATCGCCAAGCGCGCCGTCTGGAGTGCCCTCGACTCCCTCGCCCCGCGCCGGCGCGCGATCGTCGTCCTGTCGGAGATTGACGGCATGGGCCCGCAAGAAATCGCGCGCCTCCTCGGGCTCGCGGTCATGACCGTCCGCTGGCATCTCTCGATGGCGCGGCGCGAGCTGAAACAAGCCCTCGTAGAGTACCTAGGAGAACACGATGAGAACGTTGTCCGATCTGCTCCGCGACGCCGATCCGCTGCGCGATGAAGGCGCGCGACCCGCTCGAGCGCGGCAGCAGCTGCGCGACGCCGTCGTCTCGGCCCCGCGTCGAACGGCGCGCCGCGCGTCGACGCGATTCCGAGTGGCGATTGCGACAGGCATCGTGCTGCTTGCCGGGATCGCGATGTCGAAACTTGCTTCGAAGCACACGCCGGCAGGCGCCGTCACGGCTCTACATTTCGAAGCACGGCTCGCCGCAGCGCAAGAGTCAATCGTCGACAACCAGGACATCCTCACGGCCAGGGTGGTACCCGGAAGCCTGCCGACGACATTTGGCATCGAGCTGACGTTCACGCCGGAAGGCGCGGAGAAGATGCGCCGCGCCACCGAGGCACACATCGGCGAACGGCTCGATCTGCTCATCGACGGCGACGTCGTCCTCGCTCCGACGATTCGCGGCGCGATCTCCGGTTCAGCGACGCTGACCGGCGATTACACATTCGAGCAAGCCAATCGCATCGCCGAGGGACTGCTGCAAGGAAAGGTTGAAGTTAGAAGTCAGAAGTAAGAAGTTAGAAGTCGGGAAGGATGAAGCGTTCCGGTTTCGCTGATCTGCCGCTGCACAACGGACGCGTGCCCGAATGGCTCGCGTCCCGGATGACGTCGCTCGGCACAGCGATCAGCGAAAGCGTGTTGTACCACTACGGCGCGCCGGCGCTCCTCTCGCGTCTGAGCGATCCCTGCTGGTTTCAGGCGCTCGGCGCGGTCATGGGCATGGACTGGCACTCGTCCGGCATCACCACCTCGGTGATGGGCGCGCTCAAACGCGGCCTCAACCCGCGTGCGCACGAGCTTGGCGTGTATATCTGCGGTGGACGTGGCCGTCACTCGCGCAACACGCCGGACGAGCTGCGAGCCATCGCCGAGCGCTGCGGCTTCGACGGCGAGACGCTTGCGCAAACAAGCCGCCTGACGGCGCGCATCGACAACAACGCCATCGCCGATGGTTTTCAGATTTATCTTCACAGCTTCGTCGTCTCGACGTCGGGGGAATGGGCAGTCATCCAGCAGGGGATGAACGCGTCGACGCGGCTGGCGCGCCGTTACCACTGGCATTCGGCAGCCGTCCACGATTTCACGTGCGAGCCGCACACCGCGATTGTCGGCGAAGCCCAGGGCACGATCAGGAACCTCGTCGACGAGCAGGCCCGGCCTGCGCAGGAGGCGATGCTCGCCATCACGCGCGACGCCCCCTCGCACTCGCTCGCTGAAGCCGCACGGCTCACGATGCCGTCCCGGCATGACGTCCGTGCAGAGGACATCGATCTCGGGCGGCTCGGCGCGGTGCTCGCAATCGCCCACGATCGCGAATTGAAGACGTTTGCCGACTTGCTGCTCGTGGAGAAACTTGGCCCGCGAACGCTCCAGTCGCTCGCGCTCGTCGCCGAAGTCATCCACGGCACGCCGACCCGGTTTCGCGATCCCGCGCGATTCTCGTTCGCGCATGGCGGCAAGGATGGCCATCCATTCCCCGTACCGCTGAAAACGTACGACGCGTCGATTGACGTCCTACGGCGCAGCCTTGATGCCGCGCGCGTCGGGCGCGCTGAAAAGATGGACGGCATGAAGCGACTCGACGCTTTCGTGCGCGCGATTGAGTCGCGGCTGGCGCCGCAGGCGAACTTCGACGACATCGTGGGACACGAGCGATCGGTCTCGTCGTCGTTTGGCGGACGCACCGTGTTCGACGATCGTTCGCGCTCGCACCAACTGAAGCTTTTCGACAAGTAAGCCCGCAGATGCAGCGTCTGTTTTCAGGCGGACGCTGCGAACAATACTCAATGGCAAGCGGCGTGCATCGATGAGGTGGCGGAGCACTGGATGCGCTGGCGGATTTACTACACGACGCTTACGGCTGTGCTCGCGATCGTTTGCGGATCCACCGCGTGCACGTCCACGCAAACGTCCACCGCGGTCGCTGCGCCGAGTCTACAGAAATGCCAGTTTCAAGTAGCCACGACGCCTTCGACCTTCACCGACTCGGGCGGATCGGGATCGCTGGCGATCACCACGACGCGCGATTGCGGTTGGTCGGCGAGTACGAACGCAAGCTGGGTATCGCTAGCGAGCGCGAATGGACAGGGTGACGCAACCGTTTCCTATTCCGTGGCGGCGAATGCCGTCCCCATCGCTCGCAACGCGGCTATTTCGGTCGAAGGACAATCCGTACAGCTGAGTCAAGCGGCAGCGCCGTGCCGCTACTCGCTCAGCAAAACCAGCGATGCGATTGGGTATGCCGGCGGTCAGCTAACCGTTGGGCTCACGACGCTGACCGGCTGTGCTTGGAGCGCCACGAGCGACAGCAACTGGCTGACGATTGTGTCCGGTGCGAGCGGCGGCGCAAGCGGCACAATCGCGATGAACGCGGCGCCAAACACCGGCGGCCCGCGCACCGCAAACGTCACGATCGCGGGTCAGGGTTACACGGTGACGCAGACAGCACCTCCGTCCGCGCCACAACCAACGCCATCGCCGACCCCGACGCCGACACCAACCCCGACGCCGTCGCCCACTCCCACGCCGCCGCCGCCGTCGCCTGTCGCCCAGGTGAGCGGCACGGCCGCTAATGTCTCAGGCCGCTGCCCGAACGTCACCTTCGTCATCAGCGGAACGACGGTGCAGACAAACAGCGGCACGGACTTCACCGGCGGGAAATGCAGCGATCTCAGCGGTGGCGACAGCGTCAACGTCACCGGCACGAAAGAAGCGAGCGGAACAATCGACGCCATCACAGTGGCGTTCACCAAGAATCAAAAGTCGTGACGATGAATTACAGGATGAATGACAGATCGACGCGTGTCCTGCTCTCTGGGGTCGTGCTCGCATTCCTGGGCCTGCCGCCGTCGTCACACGCGCAAACCGTGTCGAACGTACTCACCTTCCTCCTGCAGAACCAGTCGGTGCAGACTGGCAGCCCGGAACGGGATCGCGCGTCGACCCAGGCGACAACCGACACGATTTCGCGCGCGCTGCTCGCCAATCTGGCGACGTTGCCAGTGCCGACATCGTCGAGCGCGTTCTTGTACCGCCTCAATCCTGAGCTCGGCACCGTCGAGCGTTCGACGCCGAACTTCGGGCCGTTCTTCGTCGAGCGCGCGCAGACGGCGGGACGCGGACAGGCGTCGTTCGGCGTCACGTTCGAGCAACTGCATTTCACGTCGCTCGACGGGCACAACTTGCGCGACGGCACGTTCGTCACGACGGCGAATCAGTTCGTCGACGAGAAAACGCCGTTCGACGTGGACGAGCTCACGCTGAACATCGACGCGACCGTCGCGACGGCGTACGCAAACGTTGGCGTCACCGATCGGTTCGAGATCGGCGCCGCGGTGCCGTTCGTGCGGCTTCAGCTCGACGGTTCGCGCGTCGACAACTACCGCGGGAGCATTTTCACGCAGGCCGGTGCCAGCGCACAGACGATCGGCCTCGCCGACGTCGTCGTCCGCGGCAAATATCTGCTCTACAGCGAGGACGGCGACGGCGCGGCGGCAGCGATCGACGTGCGGCTGCCGACGGGACGTCGGGACGATCTGCTCGGCGCGGGCCGGGCGTCCGTGCGGCTCTCCGGCATCGGGTCGCTCGATCGCGGTTCGATGGCTGCTCATGTGAACGCGGGCATCTCCATCGGCGGCCTGGCGACCGAGTTCGACTACGCCGCGGCCGTCGAAGTCGCCGCGACGCCCCGGGCAACGATTATCGGCGAGCTGCTCGGCAGGACGATCGACAGTCCAGGACACATCATTCAGGTGCCGGCAATCAATCCAACGATTGCGGGCGTCCAGACGCTGCGGCTCGCGCCTGACACGTCGATGCTGAACATCCTCACGCTCGTTCCTGGATTCAAGTGGAACCTGTCGACGACGTGGGTGCTGGCCGCCAACGTGACGATCCCGCTCACCACCGGCGGCCTGACGGCGCCGTTCACGCCGTTTGTCGGGCTGGACTATTCGCTCGGCCGGTAGCGTCAGTTGTCGTAGTGTCCGCCTTCAGGCGGACCTGGTGAAGGTCCGGCTGAAGCCGGACATTACGTTTTATCTCGCCGCGCGTGCGTTCTCGATCTTCCAGTCGCCGTCGTCTTTGCGCAGCGTGAAGTTCCAGATTCGGCGTTCGACGCGCGTTTCGTGGTTGCCGACTTTCGGCACGTAGTGCGACGAGCCGCGGCACATCACGTAGGCCGAGCTCCCCTGGACATCAATCTGACAGGTCTCGAACAACAGCGCTTGTGACTCGAGATTCTCGAACGCACGAGCAAGCGCCGGTTCGTTGACAGCCGGATAGATCGCGTGCGCGGATCGCGCGTCGAGTCTGTTGTATGCCCGCCTGTAGCTCTGAAGCGCCTGGTCGACGAGCGCGCGGTCGTCGGACGTCGACACGAGCGACACCGGCACGACGGCAGGCGCGGGCGCCGGTGCCGGACTCGAAGCGACGATGTCGGGCACTGAGCGAGGCGGAAGCGCTTGAACGCCGCGCGCGACGGTTGACGTCGCAGGTTGCGCAGCCGGCTGACCCGATGGCGGCGCCGTAGTCGTTGTCGGCGCTGGCGGTGTTGGCGGCGGCGAAGGCACACGGACCGGCTCAGGCGGCAGGTCGACGATTCCCCTCATGGCAACCGCCGTCGACGCCGCGCGAACCGGCACTCGAACATCCGGCAGGACCTCGGCGGGCCGGTCCGGCACGGTCGGCGTCGTGAGCGGCTCCGGCGCTTCGAGTGCAACAAGCGGCGCCGACATCGCGATGCTGCGCGAATGCAGCACGTTCGGTTCGTACAGCGTGGTGCTCGACATCGCGGCCAGGAAGCCCGCCGCGGCAGCGAACAGAGCCGTCCATGCCACCTTGCCGCGTTGCGCCGCGACCTTACCGCGTTGCGTCGAGGCGCGGCGGCCGGCGGCGGCTTCGCGCTCGCGCACGCGTCGCATCACGCGTTCCTGGAAATTCGCGAGAGTTTCCGGCGAGACGGTGACCGGCGGCGGAACCGCCGCTGGCGCTGACGCGGGTGCGGGCGTGTCGACGAGATCGATTCGTTCCGCCACCGACGAGGTGAATGACATGTCCTGCGCGCCGGACGTCACGCGCTCGCGCAACATACGAGCCGCTAGGAATTCGGGATCGATGAGAAGCGCCGCTTCGATGTGTTCGAGCGCCGCCGCTTTGTCGCCAGTCGCGAGCGCGCCGCGCGCGGCGCTCAAATGCGATTGAAGAGTTTGCCAGCGTTCTCGGGGGTCCACGGCTCGCACACGTGCAAGATGCAAGCCGTGCAGTAATATCTGCGAGCGTAGGATTCGTTCATCAAACGGCGACTGATGAGCGTTAACACATCTGGACTTTTCGGGCACCTGGACCGTTGACGCCGCCAAAAGCGATCCGCTGCCGCCGCCTCCGCCCGCAGGGCGTGAAGCCGCGCGGACGAGATCTCGATCGCGAGAGGCACAGGCAACTTGATCTATCACTTCGACGGCACGGAGACGTTTCCTTTCGAGGCCGGCGAAGTGCGAAGCACGGTCGCGTGGGGAAAGACGTCTACTCGCTGACGGGATCGATGCTGACGCTGGTGTTGTAGACCTGCAGACGCGCGGCCGCCACCGCGGCGCGCTGACGTCCCTCGGGCGTCAGCGGCGGCCCGATTCAGAAACATCCTCCAGCCGCTTGCCGTCAAATTCCGCTGGCCGCTCACAGCTTTCGCCGCCGGCTTCGTCGTCGTCTGGCCGGCGCGCGGAACATTACTCACAGCGGCCAGCACGACGGCGGCAGCCACGCTGGAACTAATTGCGGCGCGGGCTGAATTTGTTAACAGATAACGCATGCCGGCAGTCTGCCACCTGCATAGTTCGGGCGTATCATTCGGCAAACGTCAGGAGACGTCTATGAAGAAATGGTTGTTGTCGTTCGGCCTGTTCGTCGCTCTGCTGACTGGCCCGCTGCGCGCGCAGGACATCACGGGAATCTGGCAGGGCACGCTCTCAGCACAGGGACGTGACCAGCGAACGCAGATCCGCATCGTGAACGACGGCGGCACGATGAGGGCCACGTTCGCCAGCATCGACCAGGGGCCGGGCCTATTGCCAGGAAACGTGACGTTCCAGAGCGGCGTCGTGAAGATCGTCTTCCCCGGCATCAACGGTACGTTCGAGGGACCGCTGGCGCCGGATGCCGGCTCGATCGATGGGACGTGGTCGCAAGGGCCGGGGTCGGCCAAGCTGCTTCTCAAGAAAGTGACAGCGGAAGCCGCGTGGACGCCGCCTGCACCGCCTCCGCGAACGCCGATGCCCGCCGACTGGAAACCAGCGTTCGAAGTGGCAACGATCAAACCGAGTAACCCCGACACGCCTGGCCAGGCGATCACGGTTCGCGGACGTAGGTTCGGCACACTCAACATGACGGTCGCCGGCATGATGACGTTTGCGTTCGGGCTCCACCCGGATCAGATCGTCAACGGGCCGCAATGGATGAAAGAAGACAAGTTCGACATCTCCGCCGAGCCCGAAGGCACCGGAATGCCGAACGACAAGCAGTGGCGCGCCGCGCTCGCGAAGCTGCTCGCCGATCGATTCGGCCTCACATTCCACCACGACAAGAAAGAGCTGTCCGTCTACGCGCTGACGGTGCTGAAAACCGGACACAAGCTCACGAAGAACGACACGGACCCGAACGGACTTCCTGGGTTGTTCTTCCGCGGTCCGGGCGTCTTCCCGGTCCGGAACGCGACCATGGGTGATTTCGCCGGAACGATGCAGGCGGTCGTGCTCGATCGGCCGGTCGTCGATCAAACGGACATCAAAGGCCGCTACGACTTCACGCTGACGTGGACACCAGATGAAACGCAGTTCGGCGGACGCGGCGGACAGGTGCCGCCTCCTGCCGATCCGGCGAACGCGCCGCCCGGACTGTTCACGGCCATCCAGGAACAAATGGGACTGAAGCTGGAAGCGACGAAGGCGCCGGTCGAAGTACTCGTCATCGACCGCCTGGAGAAGCCGACGGCAAACTGAGCGTCACGGGACCGTAGAACGTCCCGACCAGTTCGCGATTCCACCAACGCCCGGTTTTCCGGTGTTCGTCGGGCGTCGTAAAGGTGTACCGGTAGTAGAGTGCGCGCAGATATCGCGGCGGCCTCGCAGGAAATGGGTTCGAACGAAGAAGCCCAAGTGTCTGCGGGTCGCCGCGCAAGACGCCGACGAGGAGATTGAAGAACCAGCCGCTCTGCGGCACCGGCGCCATCGATTCGAACCACATCAACCAGTCGAGCCGCATGTGATACGGCGCCACCTGCGGCGGAAGCCGCGATAGATCTCCCGGCTTGCCTTTGAACTCGTACTCCCGCCACGTCGCGGCATCGACACTCGCGGTGTCCGTGCCTTCGAGCACGATCTCATAACGGTCTCGCGTGATGCTTCCAAACGCGCCGTACGTGTTGACGAGATGAAGAGGCTCGAAGCTCGCGTTCATCAGCTGTCGCGACGACAGCAGGTTCACTACCGGCGAGATACTGAGGAGCACCACGGCCGCGACGACGACATACATCGCGAGGTGATGCGCCGGCACCGTAGAGAGATC
>Ga0066903_100005677_pt1 | contig 10883 bp, 7 predicted proteins | sample PanSoiMetaGPlot1_FD_67491 | JGI IMG/M metagenome (GOLD analysis project Ga0066903, IMG submission 67491) | Tropical forest soil microbial communities from Panama analyzed to predict greenhouse gas emissions - Panama Soil - Plot 1 (version 2) | ecosystem: Environmental > Terrestrial > Soil >...
GGCGAGGTCTGGCGGACTCGGGTCACGGCAACGAACGCGTCCGGGTCGGCGAGCGCCGTTTCCCCCGCCACGCAGCCCGTCGCGAATCTCGCCTTGAACATCACCGGCTGTCCGGGCGACGAAGCGGGAACGATCCACGTGAACACGCTTTTGCCGGCCGCGCGGCTCATCATCTATCGAGTTTCGATGACGCCGTCAGTGGTCACCCGCACGACGCAGAGGATCACGCTACGCATCGACGTGGTCGCGTGCGATCACCAGTCCGTGCTCGGCGCGCGCGTCTCTGCCACGCCGACGCCGTTCAACCAGTTCACGGGCCCCGAGGGAATCACGAACTCGGAGGGGAGGGCGACGCTGACCCTGACCCGGCAGCGCGGGTTCCCCGCCGCGCTGCATCAGCGAAACCTGATCGTCTTCATCCGCGCACACAGAGCGGGCGAAGCAGAAGACATCCTCGGCGGAATCTCCAACCGACGACTCGTCTCGTTGCCAGTCAGGCTCTAACACTCGGCACGGTACGCTCGTCGACGCGCCCACGCGACGTCGGTCCCGTCCTCTGACTTGAGTCAGGGGTAAAGGCAACTCTGTGGTCAAAGGCGTGATGCTGCCTGGCGAGCAACTCGTGGCACGCCTCAGCCCGGAGATCGAAGCCGTTACGATCAGCCCCGCCGTGGGAGGCTCCCGGCGTGCCGTGGAACTGTGCGATACGTGCGGCGCGGTGCCCCCACCGGTGCCCCCATGCGACCCACGAAACTCCCGTTTTGCAGGGACGTTCGCTACCAGCCGCGCCCATCGGTTTATCCATGCGGGGTTGCGTTGGATCGGTGGCTGCAAGCAGGCGCGGCGCCCGGCCTAATCGGGGCCTAAACGTTGCGACTCGATCGAGCTGAGAGCTACAGGATGCGTATCGCCGCCTTCTCGTCGAAGGCGATGGCTCCCGCGTCGGTCATGCCGATGACGGACACCCAGACGTTGTCCTCGCCGAACTGAATCTCGAGCGTGGGGTGGACCGCGATGTGCGCCCACCGCTTCCCGGCCTCGTTAGCAAACACCCGGTGTTCCGCCCGCAGCACGCGTGCGTCTGTGACTTCTCGACCGAGGAGTCGAGTCCAGCGACTCTCTGTGGAGACGTCGACCGCTTCCACCCGATCAGCCTCGCGCCAGTACGCGAGTTCACCCTCCTCGATCCACAAAGAGATCTCGTTGAAGCTCACCCCGATCACTTGGCCGTGGACGTCGACGAGTTCGAGGCCGTAATCGATGTGGTCGACGTCGGCACCGATCGCGTCGAAGGGCGGCCGCTCTCCAGACTTGACGAGATAGCGGACAGAGGCGAGCTTCAAACCGACCAGCAACTCGAGCGCCAGGCGAAGGAATACGCCTTCTTCATCACGATCGGCGCACGCCCGTCTTCGCGCCTGACCTGTGCCTTCGTCTAATGCCATCGTCGTGCGAGTGTGACAGCGCGCATCAATAAGCGGGGACCGCAGCGGCGTCTGTTCCTAAACCGTCCCCTAGCGCGGTCGTAAATCGCTCAACCGTCGCCTCCAGTCGCCTCCAATCCCCATCCGCGCCCCCTTCACACGAGGATCGAACGACGCCTTTGAGCGGCAAGGGTGTGCCGGGGTGGGTCGCGGTCGACGTCAACGCGGCGGTCGTCACGATCCTCGACTGACGTCCGGTCGATGCCCTTGTAGTGGCGCCACGCACGATCCCGGTCCCGCCGGTCCACAATGGCCTGGACATGGCCGCGGAGATCATCGGACGGGAGCAGGAGCTCGATGCGATCCAGGCGTTTCTGGCCGAGGTCGATGACGGTCCAAGTGGGCTCGTGCTCTCCGGCGAGGCTGGTATCGGCAAGACCGTGCTCTGGCAGACAGGTGTGGAACAGGCAGCTGAGCACCTCGACTGTGTCCTCACCTGCCGGGGGGTGGAAGCCGAGGCGTCCTTCGCCTTTGCGGCTCTGTCCGAGCTGCTGGTTGGGGTTGTCCCCGAGTTGGTTCCAAGGCTCGCGCCGCCGCGCCGCCGCGCCCTCGAGGTGGCGCTGCAGCTCGCAGAGCCCGGCGACGTCGCTCCCGACGCGTACGTGATAGGGCTTGCGTTGCTTGATGTTCTGCAGGCGCTCGCAGAACGCGGCGCCGTCCTCGTCGCGCTCGACGACGCTCAGTGGCTTGACCCGGCTTCGGCCGGCGTGCTGCAGATTGCGCTTCGTCGCCTGCGCGATGAGCCGGTCGGCCTGTTGGCGACCGTCAGACTGGGGCCGGAAGTCGAGAGTGCAGTCGAGTTCGAGCGTTCCTTCCCGGAAGAGCGGCTGGAGCGGATCTCGGTCGGCCCGCTGAGCGCAGGTGTGCTGCACACCTTGCTCGACGTGCGACTCGGGCTCGAGCTGACGCGACCAGAGCTGGCACGCATGCAGGAGGCCACAGCGGGTAACCCGTTCTTCGCACTCGAGCTCGGTCGTGAGCTCGTGCGCACGAACACGCGGCCAGCGGCGGGCCAACCTTTGCGCGTACCCGACAGCCTGCGCGACCTGCTCGGCGGCCGTCTCGACCGGCTGCCGGCCTACACCGGCGATGTCCTCATCCAAGTGGCAGCGCTTGCTCGACCAACTGTGGATCTCGTCTCCGCTGCGCACGGAGATAGGGAGCGCGTCCTGGCCGCGCTGGAGGCGGCTGCGAGCGAGGGTGTCGTCGAGCTCGACGACTCGCGTATTCGCTTTGCTCACCCCTTGCTGGCCTCGATCTGTTACGAGCAAGCGCCGGTCTGGAAACGCCGCGCTGTACACCAGGCGCTCGCCGATGCGGTTACGGACCTCGAGGAACGCGCGCGCCACCTGGCGCTCGCCACAGACCATCCCGACGCCGCAATCGCAGCTGAACTCGATGCAGCCGCCGAGCTGGCGGCCGCACGCGGGGCGACCGCCCCCGCCGCAGATCTTTACGAGCTTGCCGCCGAGCTAACGCCGGACGATCCCGCGCTGGCCAGGCAGCGGCGACTGCAGGCGGCGACGTACCATCGCCGCGCGGGCGATGTGGAGCGCGCGATCGCGATCCTCGAGCAACTCCTCGCCGAGATCCCGCACGGCGTTGAGCGGGCCGACGTGCTTCTCGAACTTGTCCTGACGCTTAGAGGCGACAGTCGGACGTTGATCCGGCTCATCGACGAGGCACTGGCTGAGGCAGAAGGCGACGATGTACGCTCGGCACGGATCCTGGGCTACCGGACATGGTTTCACTTGCTCGTGGCTGATGTTGGGGCAGCGCTCGCCGACGGCCGGGCGGCGCTCGAGAAGGCCGAACGGACGGGCGACCCCGCGCTGCTCGCCGTTGCGATCGGGCGAGTAGGTCATTCGGAGGCGTATGCCGTCGATATGACGCCCGGCCTCCTCGAGCGTGGGGCGGAGATTGAGGAGCGTCTCGGGCTCGTGCTCGAGTACATGGAAAGCCCACGCCTGATGCTCTCCCGCCGCCTGATGCGCCTTGGCGAAACTGAGCCGGCTCGCGCGATCCTCGAGGACATGGAAGCAAGCGCAGAGGCACGCGGCGACGAGCGCAGCCGCGTCCTGCTCCTCTGGATGCTGACCTTCCTCGAGTGGGCCGACGGCCGCCTGCAGCAAGGGCTCGACCGCGCCGTCGCGGCCCGCGAGCTCGGAGAGCAAACCCAGTATCCTCAGAATCCCCTCTGGTTGGGGCGAGTCAAGGCGCTGCTCGAGACCGACCTCGGCCTCGTCGAGGAAGCGCGCGCTTCAGGTCAGGTGGGCCTCGCATACTCGGAAGCGACCTCGAACGAGTTTTTCACCATCGCGACGCTCGGCGTCCTTGGTCGCCTCGAGCTCGAGCTCGGCAACCTGGCAACGGCGGGTGGCTACCTCCGCGACCTACCCGGACGGCTGCTCGCGGGACAAATGAACGACCCGACCCTCTGCGTCTGGGCGGACGCGATCGAGACGCTCGTCGCACTCGGCGAGCTCGATCGGGCTCGTACCTACCTGGAGCCTTACGAGCTGCACGCCGAGCGACTCGAGAGCCCGCCCGCGCGAGCAGGGGCAGCCCGCTGCCGTGGGCTTCTCCTCGCCGCCGAGGGCGAGCCGGCTGCGGCGTTGGCGGCCCTCGAGCGTTCGCTTGGAGACGCCGAGCCTTTCCCCCTCGAGCGCGCCCGCACGCTACTCTGCCTGGGCGTCGTGCGTCGGCATGCGCAGCAGAAGCGCGCTGCCCGCGAGGCGCTCGAGCAGGCGCTCGCGATCTTCGAGGAGCTGGGTGCGCGGCTGTGGGCGGAAAAGGCACGCTCGGAGCTGGGGCGGATCAGCGGCCGCCGCGCACCCGACGATGACCTGACCGAAATCGAACGGCGGGTCGCCGAGCTGGCCGCGCGAGGCCGCTCGAACAAGGAGATCGCCGCACAGCTGTACATGGGCGTGAGCACCGTCGAGTCCCACCTCTCGCGCGTCTATCGCAAGCTCGGCGTACGCCGCGCCGAGCTCGCCGCCAGTCTGGAGAAGGTGCCTGCCCGATGACAGCCGTCATGGGCGCGTGGAGGAGCTCGCAGCCATCGAGGCGTTCCTCGCCGGCGTAGATGCGGCCCTGGGGATTCACCCCGGTCCTCGAAAGCGCGATTCACGGTGGAGGCGAAGTTCTTATGCCACGCTTCTCGGAATCGCGCTCGCACGTGAGTTCACCGGACTACGATCCGATCTCAGCGCACAGAGCTCTGCTCTTCGTAACAAACACGACAGCAGAAAGCGTCGCCCGACTCCTCAACCACCGCTGTCCAGTCGAGTCTTACGATCCGCACGTGCTGCCTCAATCACGCTGCTAATTGCGCGCAGCGGGAAAAAAGGTTCATCTCCTCGTCGCAGATTGCGGGAACCGCGTCACACTCCGGGGCGTCGGAATGGTGAGTTTTTGTGAGTACGCCAGTCGACACCAGGCGAACCCCCTGGCGCGGTCGTAAACCGCTCAACAGTCCCCTCTAGTCGCCTCCAGTCGCCATCCGCTCCCCGCTACACACGCGGGAGGTCGCTGGTTCGATCCCAGCTGCATTAACGGCCCGCATGGCGAGCGGGCTTCGCTCAACCACGCGGCGCGGTCCGTGCGATAGGTGCGAGAAGTGCGGCGCGGTGCCTCACCGGTGCCCCACGACAACGCTGAGCATTAGCAAGTTTCGGGCGGGCCGATGAGATGAGCGACCGCGGCTGAGATCGTCTCTCGACGATGCTCGTCCTCGAGGCGACCGCCGGCGAGGCGCGGGCAGCCAGCGCGCCGATCGAGTTTCCAGTCGGCGCCGTAAACTCGCCCGGTGGCGGCTTGCCCCACCTGTGGCAAGGAGAATCCTGACGGTTTCCAGTTCTGTGGGTTCTGCGGAGCGCCGCTGACGGGCGAGGGCCGTGAGCAGCGCAAGACGGTGACGGTGCTGTTCTGCGATGTGACCGGGTCGACGGCGTTGGGGGAGTCGACCGATCCGGAGGCGTTGCGGGCGATGTTGGCCCGTTACTTCGAGCGGATGAGGGCGATTGTTGAGTCGCACGGTGGGACGGTTGAGAAGTTCATCGGCGACGCGGTGATGGCGGTGTTCGGGGTGCCGGTCGCGCACGAGGACGACGCGCTGAGGGCATCCGGGCGGCCGTGGAAATGCGGGAGGCGCTGCCGGAATTGGGAGTGCAGGCGCGGATCGGCGTGAACACTGGGGAGGTCGTGTCAGGGACGTCGGAGCGGCTGGCGACCGGCGATGCGGTGAACGTGGCGGCGCGGTTGGAGCAGGCGGCGCAACCGGGCGAGGTGTTTCTGGGCGGCGACACGATGCGGTTGGTCGAGGACGCCGTCGAGGCGGTTCCGGTCGAGCCGCTGGAGCTGAAGGGCAAGCAGAAGCCTGTTCCAGCGTTCCGTCTCATGGGTGTGGGCGAGGCGCCGGAACGGAGCCACGAGTCCTGTTTCGTCGGTCGCCAGGGCGAGCTCGACCAGATCACGGCGGCGTGGGTGCGGGCACGATCGGCGGCTCGTTGTGAGCTTGTGACGGTCATCGGCGAGGCGGGGGTGGGCAAGTCGCGCCTGGTGGCTGAGGCGCTGGCGCTCCTGGATTGTCGCGTCGTCGGCGGTCGCTGCCTTCCCTATGGGGAGGGGATCACGTACTGGCCGGTAGTGGAGGTGCTGAAGCAGTTGGACGAGCTCCCGTCTGATCCGGTGGCGGCCGCCTCGATCAGGTCGCTTTTGCGTGAGAGCGAGGAGCCGACGTCGGCAGAGGAGGTCGCGTGGGCGTTTCGCAAGCTGTTGGAGGAGCAAGCGCCGCTGGTGGTGGTGCTCGACGACATTCAGTGGGGCGAGGAGACGCTGCTCGACTTGGTCGAGGGGGCGGCGGTGCTGTCCTCGGGTTCGCCGCTGCTAATCCTGTGCGTCGCGCGTCCGGAGTTGCTGGAGCAGCGTCCGTCGTGGCCGGTCTCGATCAGGCTGGCGCCGCTGCCGGAAGAGGCGGTGGAGGAACTGATCGGCGACCGGGTGATGGGCGAACTCCGCGGCCGGATCGCGGCGGCGGCGGGCGGCAATCCCCTGTTCGTGACCGAGATGCTGGCAATGGCCGGGGAGACCGACGACGTCGAGGTGCCGCCGACGCTCCGGGCCTTGCTTACGGCCCGGCTCGACCAGCTCGGTCCCGCCGAGCGGCGGGTACTGGAGTGCGGCGCGGTCGAAGGCGAGGTGTTCCACCGCGGCGGCGTGCAGGCGCTCGTTCCGGAGGAATCGCAGGTTACGCCCCGGCTCGCGGCGCTCGTGCGCAGGGAGCTGATTCGATCCGAGCGGGCGATATTCGCGGGCGACGACGGCTTTCGATTTCGTCACCTGCTGATCCGCGACGCCGCCTACGACGCGCTCGCCAAAACCACGCGGGCCGACCTCCACGAGCGCTTCGCCGACTGGCTTGACAGTCGAGAGACGCCACTTGTGGAGCGCGACGAGATCGTCGGCTATCACCTGGAACAGGCATACGGCTATCTCAGGGAGCTTGGGCCACCCGATCGGCACGCCCGCTCGGTCGCTGCTCGAGCGGCGAGCCGCCTTGGGTCTGCGGGAAAGAGGGCGTTCGATGGTCGTGACGTTCACGCGGCGACGAACCTGCTCGTTCGTGCGGTTGCGCTTCACGAGCCCGATGATCCCGCTGTGTCGTTGCGGCTCAATCTCTCTGCCGCGTTGTACGGCAGCGGTCGGTTAACCGAAGCGGTCGCGACTGCGACGGAGGCTTCCGAGTTGGCTGCGGCGGCAGGAGATCAACTGGGATCGCTGCGCGCTCAGCTCCTGGCCGCGCGGCAGAAGCTCTGGTCTCAGGGATCGGGCCCCGCCGCGCTGCTCGAACTGATGAAGAATGCACGGCCCGCATTCGAGCGAGCGGGCGACGAATTGGGAATGGCAGAGGTCTGCCGGGTGCAGGGCGACCTCGAAGCCATGCAGGGTCATCTTGACGTTGCCGCTGCCGCCTACGAGGAAGCGGCGGATTATGCCCGTCGCGCCGGTGATCATCGACAGGAGACGGAGAACCTAGCCTGGGCGGCCCTGGCGCGCGTGAGCGGGCTGGATCCCGTCCCGGACGCGCTCGACTGGCTTGACCGGCAGCCTCCCGAAGTGGGACGGCATCACACCTTCGTCGGCGGCTTGCGGGCGATGCTCGTGGCGATGCTCGGCCGCTTCGACGAAGCCCGGGGAATCTTTGCCGAGGCGGAGCAGCGCGGCAACGAGTTGGGCACGAACTATGGCGGCCCCAATGTCCTTTCGTGGGCGATAGAGAAACTGGCCGGGGATCACGTCGCTGCAGAGCGCGAGGCGCGGCGTGGTTGTGACGGGCTCGAACGGATCGGCGAGGTCTCCATGCGCTCGACCCTTACCTACTGCCTCGCAGAATCTCTTTGCGCACTAGGCCGATTCGACGAGGCGGAACAGACACTCGCCCTCGCCGACGAACTCGGCGGACTCAGCGTGGCCGACGACGTCGACAACCAGATCCTCATGTGCCGCGTACGGGATGTTCACGGCCACGGGCGCTACTGCCGTCACCTACAACGGCAAGGGCACTGCCCTTTACACCGACGCGAGCGGTCTCTGGTACCTCGTCAATGTTAAGGCGGTCAGCGTTGATGGTATGGACGCCTGGTTCGCTGGCCCGGTCGTTGCTGGGAACGTCGGCGTCGGCAGCTGGCTCTTCGCCAACGTGCACGACGGCGGCGAGCCCGGCAAGCTCGTCGACCAGGTGTCGGGCGAGTTCACGGATGAGGTCACGGCGATCAACGGAGTGACCAACCACGTCCAGAGCTACGGGCCCTTCACGATCACGAGCGGGAACCTCCAAGTTCACTGATCCTCCCGCGGGGTAGCAGACGAAGACAAGCAGGAGGCGCCGGGAGACCGGCCCCTCCTGCTTTTTGGACGCTGCGGGCCCTCGACTGGGAGTCCCGACGCCCGATTCGTTCTCGGTGGGGTGCTGCGTGCCTGAGGACCCTAGCTCGAGACAAAGGCGAGGAGAGGGCGTATTGCCCTCCCCTCGTGTGTGGGCCCTCAGTTCAAATTAGGGGAGCCAGCAGATGCCGCCTTGGCACGTCGGCGGGGGCGGTGGAGGAGGCGGCTGGCAGGATGGGCCACAGGTGATTCCGCCGGCGCTGCTGGCTGAGCCGGCGAACGCGGCGGCGGCTGATACGGCGGCCACTACAAGTATTGCAAGTCGTTTCCGCATGACCTAGTTCCCTCCCTTCACGATTCTGGCGGCGGCCTGAAGGGGCAGCCGCTCCGTTCTTGTGTCCGATCGGGGTCGAGGCTGGAGTGTCGGGAACGTCGATAACGTGGCGATAACGGCTCCTGGCCAACCGCGCCGACCGGTGTTACAACCGACGTTCGATGGTGAGGTTCAGGGTTCTCGGCCCGCTTGAGGTCCATGACGGCGAGCGGGTTGTCGAGCTGCCGCCGGGGAAGCAGCGTCTGCTGCTGGCGGCGTTGTTGCTGCGGGCCGGCGAGATCGTCGCCACCGACACCTTGATCGAGCAGCTGTGGGGCGAGCGGCCGCCGCGGACTGCGAAGGGCGCGCTGGTCAACAACGTCTCCCTGTTGCGCAAGGCGCTCGGACCGGACGTGCTCGTGACCCGGGCCCCCGGCTACGCCTTGGACGTGAGCTCGGAGCAGACCGACGTCGGACAGTTCGAGCAGTTGACGACTGAGGCTCGCGTGACAGAGTCGGTGGCGGAGCGGGCGGAGAAGCTCCGTGGGGCGTTGGCGCTCTGGCGCGGGCAACCGTTCGCCGATCTGGCTTTCGAGTCGTTCGCGCAGCTCGAGATCAGCCGCCTCGAAGACCTGCGCCTCGCCGCCCGGCAGGACCTGATCGATGCGGAGCTCGAGCGCGGCAACCACGCCGACCTGCTACCCGAGCTCGAGACGCTGATCCAACAGCACCCGTTCGACGAGAGGCTGCGCGGCCAGCAAATGCTCGCCCTCTTCCGCGCCGGCCGCCAGGCCGACGCGCTCGAGGCCTACCAGACGACACGCCGCCTCCTCGACGATGAACTCGGCCTCGAACCCGGTGCTGAACTGCGCGAGCTCGAGCAAGCGATTCTCCGCCAGGACCCGGCGCTCGCTGCGCCGAAGGCAGAAGCGGGAGTACTGCCGTCACGGCGGAAAGTCACGGTTCTATTCGCCGATCTGGTGGAGTCGACCGAGCTTGCCGACCGACTCGACCCGGAGGCGCTGCAGGCAGTGCTTTCTGGCTACTTCATCGTCATGCGAGATGCGATCGAGCGGCACGGTGGCACGGTCGAGAAGTTCATCGGCGACGCCGTGATGGCTGTGTTCGGTGTGCCGAGATCACATGAGGACGACGCGCTTCGCGCCGTGCGTGCCGCAGTCGATAGTCACAACGCGCTCCGCATTCTTGAAGGCGGTCTTCAGGCCAGGATCGGTGTCAACACGGGCGAGGTCGTCACAGGCCGCGGCGAACTGCTCGTCACCGGCGCTGCTGTCAACCTGGCAAAGCGTCTCGAACAAGCGGCTCCCAGCGGCGAGATCCTGATCAGCGCGAGCACACTCAGGCTGATCCGCCACGCCATCACGGTTGAACCCGCAGGGACCTTGGGCGCCGGAAACGAGATCCCGGTGCCCTGCTTCCGCCTGATCGAGATCGCCGCAGGCGCGCCGGCGTTAGAGCGCCGACTGGAAGCCCCGCTCGTCGGTCGCCAGAAAGAACTCGCCCAGCTCCGGCACGTATTCAATCGGGTGTGCGAGCAGCGCCACTGCCAAGTCGTCACCGTGCTCGGCGACGCCGGGATCGGCAAGACGCGCCTCATCCTCGAACTCGAGTCGAAGCTCGCTGGCGGCGTCACCGTGCTCACCGGAAACTGCGTGCCGTACGGAGAAGGCGCCACCTACCTGCCCCTCGCCGAGATGCTCGGACAAGCGGGAGCGGACTTCGCGGCAATCACTGCCGATGTGAGTTCCACTGGCGAAATCGCACTTCGCGTGCGCGAGCGATTCGAGCAGCTAGCTGCGAAACAGCCGCTCGTTCTCGTGTTCGAGGACGTGCACTGGGCCGAGCCGACACTACTCGACCTCATCGACTACCTCGGCGAGCGAGCCCAGGCCCCGATCCTCTGCCTGTGCTCCGCGCGGCCGGAACTACAGGAAGTGCACCCCCAAGACCTCGAGGCCATCGTCGAACTCAAGCCGCTTCCAGACGAGCAACTGCAGATACTGGTCGCCTCCCTCGAGCATGACCTCGATTCAGAGCAGCTCACGAGAATCGTGGAAACGTCCGAAGGGAATCCCCTGTTCGCGGAGCAACTGGTTGCATACGCGCTAGAAGGAGATCTCCGCGGGCTCGCCACAGTGCCACCGTCGATCGAAGCACTGCTGGCCAGCCGGATCGAC
>Ga0066903_100005678_pt1 | contig 10883 bp, 21 predicted proteins | sample PanSoiMetaGPlot1_FD_67491 | JGI IMG/M metagenome (GOLD analysis project Ga0066903, IMG submission 67491) | Tropical forest soil microbial communities from Panama analyzed to predict greenhouse gas emissions - Panama Soil - Plot 1 (version 2) | ecosystem: Environmental > Terrestrial > Soil >...
GAAAGCCAGAAATAACTCGCGCTCGGATCGATCACCAGCCGTGCCGGCGCAAACCGCGGGGTCACCAACACGGACAGGAAATGAGTGGTCGAAGACCAGGATAGCCGGTTCAGATCGGGATCGATCCGATCCGACGACACGAAATGCGGATCTCCAAGCGCGGGATCGGATAACGCGCCGGTAGCCAGCGTCCGTACCGCGACCTCGTAGTCCCGCCACGCCCTGACGAATTTCTCCGTCTCGACGATGTGCACCAGCGTCACCAGCACAATGGCGCCTGCGGCTGAGCGGGTCACAGCGTTGGTCGCAAGGGCCACCAGCGGGCGTCGCATGAACGGAATCGCGAAGTTCAATCGGCCCTCGGCGCGGAGCGCGTACGCCGCCGCCAACACGCCGAGCACCGGAGTGGCGATCAGAACTACTGTTCGCAGGTAGTACCTGTTGTCGGTATGGAGCGTACCGTCGAACCATAGCCAATATGCGCCCAGCCCTAGAGCGACGATTGATGCAGCGCAGATGCTGGCCTTTGCTGGACTTAGCCGCCGGACAACGGAGAACGCGATCCCGTAGCTCGCGAGCGTGATCAGCAAAAGCACGACCAAGTGGCCGGCCAGGATGGTGACGTCGAAGACGTGCAGCGCAGCCCTGTGAAGGGCGTCTGCGATGTAGGGGTCGGGCGGCAATGCCGCCGTCACGACGGCCCAAATCGATAGGACGACAAAAAAAGCACCGGCGGCCCTGGGGAACGCGACGTCCCGTAGACCCCGGAGCGAAAGCGTAACCACCGCGACTGCGAAAAACAGCCCGCCCCCATGGGTGAAAGCGAGCGCGAGCAGCGTCGCGAAAACCAACGCAGTGCCCCTTTTGCTGTTACGGGCGTAGTGGCAGTCGGCGAGGGTCGGCCAGAACAAGACATGCGCCATCCACATTTCGGTCGGAAAGCCGAAGACCAGCGGGCAAAGACAAGCAGTCGAGAGACAGGCGTAGCTGAAAATGATGCGGCCCGGGGAGCGGTCGGCTGCAAATGTCGCCGTCAGCCCGAGCAGCGGCGCGACGAAAAACAGAAGCCCGTAGACCACGATGCCGCCATGGGGATCGCCGGTCAGCTCGACGTAAGTTTCAGCGGGCAGATGGCAGCAGAAGTAGACGAATAGACGGTGCGCGATGTTGTGCCAATGAAACGCCCATGCATCGCGAACGGCGATGGCATAGGAAAAGATCGAGCCATCGGCGTACATCTGAAGCTCGTAGCGCAGCCCGATCACGACGAACAGGACCGACCAAGAGATCCCAGCGGCAATGGCGAGCGCGCGCGAGACACCGACGTCCGAATGGCCGGAGACGACGTCCGTCGACGAATGAGCAGCGGTGGCCGCGCCCGACATGCCGGGAGTCATGTCAATCGTCTCTTCGGACCACCAGGACCGCGGCCAGCCCCCAGGGAGGCTGCAAATCTACTTGTTCATGCCGATCGCCCAGATGGTCAGCATTATGACGATGATCGCGATCAATTGCAGCAGCACGCGAAGCTGCATCAGCTTCTGCGAGCGATGGGGCGAACCGCCGCGCGCCATGTTGGACAGCCCGAGCAATAACACCACCGCGACGGCGCCGATCGCGATCGGAACGAGGGCATAAACCAAGAATTCGGTCATCGGCAATCTCTTATCATTTTGACCGAGATTCTCCAGAGATTTCCGACCCGGTCCCGTGATCGACGTGCCAAGTGCGAGCCGCGCAGTAGCTTAGCGAGCAACGCTTTTTGCTTCTCGTTCGGCTTCCGGGCAAGTCTTTGCCGTCCAGCTCGAGCAGGTCGAACGGGCAGTGGATCCGAGGGATTAGATCGCGCTGAGTAGCTTGGCAGCTACAGCGCCGCAAGTGCTGTTATTGCAGCGCGCCGCCGCCTAGTAAATGCGACCGTAATAGCGGGATCAGCGCTAAGCAACGGGATCAGCGCTAAGCAACGATCCTGGAAACGTACATCGCGTTGAGAGACGATTTGCTCCATCTGTTGGCGCAACTCGCCCATCTCATCATCTCGATCGATGTCAGCAAGTAGCTTCACGAAGCCAATCCAGTGATGCGGGGCAAGGGCCTTGTCGGTACGCGCGTCGAGCTCGCTACCAATCTCATCGATGAAATCCCGGAGCACGGTCATCAGTACAGCTAAGCCTTCGGCGTGAACAACGTCGCTAGTGAGGCTAGCCCATCGATCCGCCATGTCTCAAGGCTAACCCTAACGAGAAGGTTCGATACAGCACACCGTCGATCGCAACGGTTGCCCCTCTTCCGAGAAAATCAGAATGTCAAGGGCAAGCCGCTGTGCGGCGCTTAGACCGCAAGAAACGTCAGCTCCGTAGCAAAGCGCCGATGGCGGCCGCTGCAAATAAAAGCCAGGCGGCGATCAGAATCATGCCTCCCGTCGGCGCTGCCATTGGAAAAAGCCGATGCTCGGCGAAGGCGCGCAGCGCAATGTCACCGGAGAACAAAGCGGCGCCCAAAACCCATGAAACGAGAGCGGCGAACGCCAACGGCCATTGCAGGACGCCCTGCTGTAGCAATGCGGCTCCACCGAGCACGGCGGCGGCGTGGAACAGGAGCATATAGCCGGCGCTGTCGAGACCCGCACCCGAGGCTGCGTGTACGCCCGCTGCGGCCAGAATGATGCCGCTCGCGCCCATCAGACCCGCAAGGAGGACCAGGATCGATATTACCAAGGACGGTGCTCTTTACTCTTGCTGGAGCGGATCCCCAAATATACCTGTCATTGCGAGCGAAGCGAAGCAATCCAGGAGCGGATCGCGCGTGAATCTGGATTGCTTTGTCGCCCCTTCGGGGCTCCTCGCAATGACCCTGCCAATTCTGTCCGAGCGGAATATGCACCAGCACTACTTTGGCAGATTTACTCACGCCGCTGTTGCGTGTCGATCCAGGTTTGGCAGTGCGGACATCGCCGAGGGCTTGATCGCATGATGAGATCGACTATGGCGTGCCGGACGGCCGGCAACGTCGGTTGAGGCGGGCCGTCGATTCTTTTTTTCCCGCCTCACTTTTTGCGAGCCGGCGCTGTTAGAGGAATGCATAAGCGATCATGGTCATGAGCGCATGACGATGAAGACCATGCCACGACCTTCCCTCGAAGTGGTCGCGGCCGAGCCACCGGGCTTTGGGATCATCACCCACCGCACCGGGCCAAGCCGGTACGTCTTCAAGATCAGTTCCTTGCAGGCCTGCCAACCACTTCCAGCTTCAACGGTCGTACGACCCTATCCGACTCCCGCCAGAGCCGTACCATTGCATGACAAACCATGTATTTGATACTCTTGTTTTGGCTGTACAGCGCCGGCACCGCCAAAAGGGGCCGTGCCGGGGCAGATCGAGGAACGAGGGAGCCGAGAAAACCACTACCATCCGCCCGAAGCTCGGGATCATCCGGAGAAGTCCCGGTTTTCCTTTCGTTACCGCTGGGAGCGATTCAGCGATGACTGCAAATGCATATCAGATCAACAAGATTCTCATGTTTTTGCTGGGAACCGCATTGTTCCTGCAAGCGGCGAATATCGTCGACCGGACCTTCGCCCCGGCCAAGGTAGCGAAACCGGGTTCTGAAGTCGCCGTCAAGGGTGAGGCGGCCGCTGGCGCGCAGGCGTTCGACAGCCTGCTTGCCAGCGCCTCCGCCGAACGCGGCGCGCAGATCGCCAAACCGTGTCAGATTTGCCATAACGTCGAGGAAGGCCAAGGCTCCAAGGTCGGGCCAGGCCTCTACGGCATCGTCGATCGACCGGTCGCTTCGGTAGCGGGCTTCAACTACTCCGCCGCCTTGAAGGCCAAGGGCGGAAAATGGACCTTCGCCGCGCTCAACAAATGGCTGGCCGATCCGCGCACCGACGTTCCCGGCACGATCATGATCTTCCCCGGCATGTCGAGCGAGAAGCAGCGCGCCGACGTGATCGCCTATCTCGATACACTCTCGAAGAACCCAGTGCCGCTGCCAAAGGCTCAATAAGACCTGCCTGAAGCTTCGGCATTGGCTGGGCATAATCGAACTGTGTTTGCCGGAGGTGCTTAAAAATGCAGACTTTACTCGTGGACCTAATCCTCGTTGCTGCTGTGGGTGCGGTTTTCTTAGTCGCATTAACGAGGCCTGGATCGAGAACTGGCTTGCCGTTTTCACATTTGTGGCGAGGAAGTCGCGCACGATCCATGAAAACGGAAATGGGAACTCTCGCTAAATTTTTTGCTTTGTTCTGGGGCTGGGCTGACTACACCCCGAAGGATTGGTCGAACGCCCCGTATAAGCGAGAATATTCCGCGAGGCGTGCAAGCTCAATTTCGTATCGAAGCGCCTAGCCTCGATTAATAGCCGGGGCCGGTCGGACGGTCAACCCGCGTGCTTTGTCGTGCGCGATCACAACAGACGGGCTCTCGCGAATGTGTATTTTGGAATGAGCTGGGACGGAGATCGGCGGCGAAGCTTGTCGGGCTTATCTCGTCGTACTCGGGCTATCGATCATCTGCCTAATGAAATCAATAGCGGCTTCTGGCGTTGGGTGACCGGAGGGCGTGGCAATGTACTCAACATCGGTGTCGGCCTCGGTGCCAGCCGCCTTCTTGGCCTCGGTGCCAAGCAGCTTGTTCGCCTCGGCCAACCATACCCCCGACCCATCCTCATACGCGCGGATTAGGAAGCCCTTATGGAGTACAATTCGCTCCATTTCTGTTCCCCGTTAGTTGCCTAGCGTTTTACACCAATTCCGCCAACTCCGCGCGGCTATAATGACGCAATGGCCAGCCAGAATGCACCCGCTAACGCTAAGCGACTTCTCGAGGCTCTAATCGATAGAGGGAATCCCGTTGCACCCGAGAGTAGGGTTAGTCAGGTAGCGGCGGACTTGGGATTAAGCGAGAACGAAATCCGTACCGCGATTAAGTATGCCAAGGCACAGGGATGGCTAGGGGTCGCCCAGTTCGGGCATACCAGGGGCTGGCTTTCGATCACGCCTGCCGGTAAAGCCGCTGCGCAATCGTAGTGATTAGGTCCCCATCTTAGCCTTGAGTGAGCCGTTTTTGGGTAGTGGTACAGTTTGTAAACCCTGAAGATCACGCCAGCGATGGCCGCAGGCGTGACGAAGAAGCTTTGGGAAATGTCGAACTTGGTGAAGGTGCTTGAAGATTGGGAAGCGTCAAAAGCGGCGGTCGCCGTATAGGCCATAAACTTGGGAGTCACGACCCGTCCGGGAGCACGAACATTTCGCCGTCGTTGACCTGATATTCCGCAAGGATATCCGGACTGGCTTCCGAATCTATCTTAACTTCTGCGTCGGGAAGGCACACTTTGACCGCTCGGACGGCCTCTACTTTGTCGGGAATGGCGACAAGGAATAGTTCCTGGCGCATTGCGCCTGACGCCCCTCTACCCGGCCTCACAGCTTTGATCTTCCAGCCCTTTGCCATAGCTCAGTATGACATAGGTTCTAGTTTTTAGCGAACTCGTCACCGATCAGTGACGCTCATCGGTAAATTGTGGCGAAGTCGCCGTTTCAGACTGGAACACTACCCGTCTTTGCCACAGCTCGCGGGGCAACGCGAAGCCGCTATAGTATCATTTTATCGCTCTCAGAAGGAGGCTCCTCATGGCCGCGCTCGCCTTGGCGCTACACACACTTGGTGCGGTCGTCTGGGTTGGCGGCATGTTCGTGATTTATGTCTGCCTGCGCCCGGCGCTCGGCACACTTGAGCCGCCGCAACGCCTGCGCTTGATGTGCGTCACGTTCCAGAAATTCTTTCCCTGGGTGTGGGCGGCGATCCTGCTGCTACTCGCCAGCGGCTATTCCATGGTGTTCATCGTCTTCGGCGGTTTTGCCGGCGCCGGTCTATACGTCCACCTGATGCAAGGGATCGGGTGGCTGATGATCGTCTTGTTCGTTTGGCTGTTCCATGGACCGTGGCTCGCATTCAAACGCGCCGTCGACGCGCAGGACTGGCCGCGCGCCGGCGCCAGCCTCGAGCGCATCCGCCAGATCATCAGCATCAACCTGCCCCTGGGGTTGATCGTCGTTCTCATCGGCGCCAGCGGGCGCCTCTGGGGCTTGCTGTCAGTCGAATAGCTTATTGAGGTCCGGTCCGGGTCAAACTCGACCGACTTGGCCGACACGTCCTTTGTGTCCGCCGTTTCGTGCCATGTGTGGACGGCTCGGTTGACGGCGAAAATCTTCGCGTCGCACTCTTTCGCGCTGCACCACAGTATCGCCCGCCTAATTTTCTTCTGTGTGTCGGCGCCGCTACAGCCGATGATCCCATGCGCTGGTATTCTTGTGCCACGTTCGCAGATACAACCTCGGATAGGAGTGCGGTGCGGACCTAGGCTACGTGCCGTCCTCATATTCCGGCGCCTCCTCAATGTCGGCAGTGGCACGGCATGTCCGCCAACGCCTTTAATGGCAGCAGCGCTAATATGTTGTTGTCGGCAGAATGGCGAGGGTAGACCAATGCCATTTTACACGGCGGAAGCAAACGGAAGCCCGTTCGTGGTTTTTAAGGCGGTGGATAAAAATGACGCCGTTTCTATCCTCAACAATCCGATGGTCGTTACTGAACTGAGCACACGGAATGATGCTGACGGCAAATTGATTTGGGCTGGGGTAACGCCGCTGCATGTTCGTCCGGCGACAGGTCAAGAATACGCAAAATGGTTGGCTGCCAAGCAGGCCGCGTCAGCTTTAGTATTTTTGATTGATAACACCACAAGGGCACCGACAAGGCCGGGGCTAACGCCCTACACATGATGCACGGCGGGGTTATCTTTTAGGAAGAGAGCAACGATAGAAACCGCAATGGCAATCATGCGATTCCGGCTCGACACAAGACAAGGCCGCTGGCACCTAACCCCGCTGGCGGCTTTGCTGTGGGTCGCGGCGCTTGCTGATCGGCGTTTGCCGCTTTATCTTGCGGGGCATGAAATTCAGCATCGGCTATTTTGCCAAACCGCGCGCCCCAAGTATTCCGGCGGCCTTGCTTGCTACATACACAGGCGACTTTAATACGGTAGACGATGCCAGAAAGGCCGCGATTGCCGACGCCGATAATCCTAAAATTGGCCCTGTCGATTCTATCACTATCGACCCCATAGGTGAGCGCTGGGTAAAAGGTGAGAGCTTGGTAAGAACGGGCAGCGGATGGGAACGCAGGCGCGAGCCCGAATGAGAGCAAACAAATGGCAGAGTCTCAAAAGAGTGTTGGCACCGATGCCATCACGGCACTTATCGCGGCTATACTCGCGCTAGCCAATGCGCTCGACAAAAAAGGTGAGCTTTCATTCGAAGAATATCGCGATGCGCTTTTGAGCATGTATCGAGAAATGCCGCGCGAAGATGCCAGCGGGGATCCTGGTCAGATATTCGATGGCATGCTGTCTCAGCTCGAACGCGCGATAAGGTATCGCCAGAAACAGACGTGAATCCAATAAGGCGGGCTAATAGCAAAACTGCCGCGCCGGCTCAGTGACAAAGCGCACACCGTCTGCTGCCGCCGCGCGCTGTTTAACTAAGGCTTCCGGAATGACTCTGGCAGCTTTGCAATATTTGTCGCAATTCGCCACGCTTCGTCTTTGCTGAGTAGCTTAGCTGCCGAGCGTCGCCCCGGCTCATTCTAATTCCGCCGCGTATTTGCGCTCGCGTTCGGCATCGTCCTCGCCCCAGCGGGCGTCGATTCACACGTTGCGGCCGTCGCTCGCCGAGCTATTCCAATCCGCGATGCGAAGTCACTTAATCTTGCGCCCGGCCACCATCATCGTGGCTCAAGGTGCGTAGGCAATGGTTGGCGGGCCGCTGTGCGCCCGCGACCACAGAAACCAAGCATGATTGAAGCTCGGGATGGCGGGGTAGTCCTCGAACCATCTGATGCGTTCGACTAAGGTCAACTTCTTGGCGAACTCCGGGCATCTCCCAAACAAGTGTCCGCGGGTTTTGGCGCTATCAAAGTCGCACCTCAGCAACATGGCCACGAACCCATCAGTCGGGATGAGGCTCAAGGCCCGCTCAATGAATTCGGTGGCCAGCTCGTAGGGTGGATTGGTGACGATGCCCTGGAATGGTCGTGGCAGATCGACGGTGAGGAAGTCGGAGCCGCCAGCGACGTCGGTGGCGATGACGGTGAAGCCGGCGCGGCGGAGAGCGTCGACCATCTGGCCGGAGCCAGCGGCACATTCCCACAGCACGCAATTCCTCATCGGCAGGTGCGGGATCAGGGCCTCGGTCACCCAATAAGGTGTTGAGTAGTCATCATTAGGCCGTCGCTCATCGCCGGAGTTGCGCTGGCTCACTTCTTTACTCGCGCCGCCTCGAGCACCTCACCCAGGATGTCGGGGCCGACTTGTTGGTACAGCTTCTCGATGATGTATTGCTGCTTGTCGGTGTGAGCCGCTCCAAGAGGTGCTCCTTGTCGTGCTTCAAGTTCCGGACCTCGGTCTCGAGGTCGCGGTTAGCGACACCCAGGATAGATCCGGTCGCAGCTCCTCCATGCGTTTGCTCTTGGCCCGCTCCGCCAGTTGCAGCTGATCAATCGTCTGGCCCTTGCTGGCTATGATCTGGTCGCGGTGCACCAGTTCGAGGCGGAGCGCATCGTTCTCCTCGAGCAGATGCTGGTGCTCTTCGCTGGTCGGCTGTCGTGTAGGCATGGCTTAAAGACTTTCACACCGCGTGTTGGCACCCCTTTTGTTGGCTCTACAGGGGTCGTCGCGAGTTGAATTTCAGTTGTTTGTTTACTCGCCGGGTGGCGGCGGGCCCATCAAGTGCCGGTGATTGGGATAGCTCCGCAGCATCAGCTGATAAGCTTCGTCGTCGAGCGCCTGCGCGTCCCATGGCGGAGTGAGCCCGCGGGCGCAGCGCGACCAGTCATCATCGCTATTGCTATCGATCACGGTACCACTCGGAGCCAGGAGGCGGCCGTGGTCGAGTGGCCAAGCTCGCGAAAGTCGGTAGCGCATCAGCGTCGCCTCCGCTGCATGATCGGATTGGCGGCCAACTGTTGCAAGCCGCGGACAAGGCTATCATGATATGGATGGCGTGTCTCCTCAAGTGTCAGCGCGTTGACAAGTCTAGCACACACCATGGGGACACGTGAGGCTGGCTCGGGTGGTGGAGGCTTGGTTCGGCTTGGCCGTTGTCGCGGCGGTCTGGCAGCCGTGCGCCAGCGTCAGTGATAAATTATTTTAAGAGGGCCAAGCGTAGCGAGGCTCGCTGATGCGCGACGACAGATACTGGCTGCGGAACATTGCTGAGGTTGAGGAGAAGGTTAAATCACCCTGCGCTACGTTTGTCGCTCCGGCAGCTTGGCGATATTGGCAGGATCCGCCGCGCTTCGTCGCGCGTTAATAGCTTGGGGATTGGTTGAAAACGCTAGGCAACTAACGGGGAAACAGAAATGGAACGACTCGAACCCTATAAGCGATTTCAAATCCGCGCGTATCAGGAATGGTCGGGGCAATGGTTGGCCGAGGCCCGGAACCCGTCGATTAACCGCCCCGATGCTGACTACATTGCCACGCCGTCCGGTCACCCGACGCCAGAAGCCGCTATTAATTTCATAAAGCAGATGATCGATAAGCAGATGGTCGATGAGGACGCGTTAGCACGACTTACGAGGCGAGGAGGCGAAGAAATCATCGAAACTCTCTACGGTATTAATCCGAAGACGTTTGAGGTTGAAACCGTGTCCCGGAATCGAGGCGGCGAGCTGCGCAAATTGGGTAAGGACGTGGAGCCTCGCACCCATTCCGTCGCACACGCCCGCGACCCAAAATCAGAGGTGCGGATCGCCTTTGGTCTAACAAACGTTTTCTCGGTTCCCCAAGCGCTCGTGGACCAGGAGAGCACAAAGAGGCGCGTTGAAGAGTTGCGGAAGAGGGCCGCTGAAATGAAAGCGGGCAAGATCTGAGTTAGCGGTAGGTGATCTCATGACTTGGAAAATCAAAATTAAGGGCGATAAATACATCACCGAAGTGCTTTCCGACGATCTCAGCCACGCCATTTTCAAAGCGGATAAATGGCGAAGCCAAGGGGCGGAGGTTTGGATCGAGGACGCAAACGGCAACAAGGTAGACGAAGCTACGCTCAGCAAGTCGGATGACCAAATCCACTGATCTGATTACAGCTTCCGCAATAGCTCCGGCAGCTTCGCGATATTCGCCGCGATCCGCCGCGCCTCAGCGTTGGTGAACAGCTTGGCGGCAACGGGAAACAGAAATGGAGCGAATCGAACTCTACAAGGACTTCCGAATCCGGGCGTATGAGGACTGGTCCGGGCAATGGTTGGCCGAAGCCAAGAAGCCGTTTGACACCAACGCTGAGTACATTGCCACGCCGTTCGGTCACCCAACGTCACAAGCCGCTATTGATTTGATAAAGCATATGATCGATAGCTCGAGCACGACAATTAACGGGCCAAAAATTATTCAATAATGCGCCCAAAACAACTCAGGATTTGATGTCAAAACAATTCAGGCTATCGTATGCTTCGCGACTAGCAATCGTGGTCGAGACGTCGCATGGATTGGCCTGACTATTTCCGGGACCAAGCGACACAGTATCGGCGCCTTGCTGAAAAAACCGAAGATCCACTCATCAAGCAAGAGCTTCTCGACTTGGCAGAGATTTGTGAGGAGGTAGCCAACGACATTGGGGATCGTCTGCCAGGTGGATAAGAAGAGACATTCGATCGTTCTTTATCCGTGGCATTTAGAGCACAACTTTCTTGGCATTATACCAAATACCAAGCCGCTGAGTGGCTGACTCTCTAGGGATTCCCGAATCGATCGTGGCATGATTCAAGGTGGCAAACTGAGGGGGTTTGCCATGGGCCAGGCCATTCCGGTGCGGACGGACTAT
>Ga0066903_100005679_pt1 | contig 10883 bp, 11 predicted proteins | sample PanSoiMetaGPlot1_FD_67491 | JGI IMG/M metagenome (GOLD analysis project Ga0066903, IMG submission 67491) | Tropical forest soil microbial communities from Panama analyzed to predict greenhouse gas emissions - Panama Soil - Plot 1 (version 2) | ecosystem: Environmental > Terrestrial > Soil >...
CGCTTAACGAAAGCGACGCGGTCCGGAGCCGTTCTGGGAAACCTCATCCGGCAAGCCCGAGGGGCCCCGGCGTCTTGGTGGCAAAGCCTCACATCCCGATGGCCTCGCTCTTCACGGCTCCAAAACCGCGTCTGGGACGAACCTAGATCCGCCGCCCATGCGGCGCAAGGGGAGGCGGCGCGAACACCCCGCATCCTCCGGGGAAATGCGTCCACTAGGGTGTCGCAAATGGCCGCCACTGACGTCGCTGACATTGCTTGGGATCTCGATCCGCTCGTCGACGGCGAGGGTGCGGAGGGCTGCGATCGGCTGATCGACGAGGCCGACGAGCGCGCCGCCGCGTTCGCGGCCGAGCACGCCGGCAAGGTCGCGCAGCTCGATGGTCCCGGCCTTGTCGCGGCGATGGAGGAGCTGGCGGGGATCTACGAGCTCGTGATGCGGGCAGGCTCCTACGCCTCACTGCGGTTCGCTGTCGACCAGGCCGACCCCGCCAACGGCGCGCTCGTCGCCCATGTGCAGGAGCGCGGCACGGCGGTCGAGACGAAGCTGCTGTTCTTCGAGCTCGAATGGGCGGCACTCGACGACGAGCGCGCCGAGGAGCTGCTGGGCGCCGACGGCCTCGATCTCAGCCGCCACTACCTGCGCACGGCGCGCCGCTATCGCCCGCACCTCCTGTCCGAGCCCGAGGAGCGGCTGATGACCGAGAAGGCGGTCACCGGGCGCAACGCCTGGGGCCGCCTGCACGGCGAGCTGCTGGCGGCGATGACCGTGACGCTGGCAGGCGAGGAGCCGGTGACGCTCGACATCGCCCTCAGCCGCCTGTCGTCGACCGACCGCGAGGTCCGGCGCGCCAACGCGCTGGCGATCACCGCGGCGCTCGAGCCGGGTCTGCGCACGCGCGCCTACATCTCCAACACGCTGATGGCCGACAAGGCGACCGACGACCGGCTGCGCGACTACGCGACCTGGATCTCGAGCCGTAACCTCGCCAATGAGGCCTCGGACGAGTCCGTCTCAGCGCTTGTCGCAACGGTCCGCAACGCCTACGACATCCCCCAGCGCTGGTACCGGCTCAAGGCCCAGCTGCTCGGTGTCGACCGACTCGCCGATTACGACCGCATGGCCGCGCTGCCCGGTGGCGACGAGGACATCCCGTTCGACAGTGCCCGCGACATCGTGCTCAGCTCGTTTCAGGAGTTCTCGCCGCTGCTCGGTGACACCGCGCGGCGCTTCTTCGACGAGCGCTGGATCGACGCGCCGCCACGGTCGGCCAAGCGGGGCGGCGCGTTCTGCTCCTACACCGTGCCGTCGGTGCACCCGTACGTGCTGCTCAACTACACCGCGCGGCGCCGCGACGTTCTGACGCTCGCCCACGAGCTCGGCCACGGCCTCCACGCCGCGCTGGCGATCCCACGCGGCGTGCTCGAGCAGCACACGCCGCTGACCGTCTGCGAGACCGCCTCGGTGTTCGGCGAGACGCTCGTTTTCACGCGGCTGCTCGACGAGGCGCCCGACCCGCAGTCGCGACTCTCGCTGCTCGCCGGCGCGCTCGACGATTCGGTCGCCACCGTCTTCCGCCAGACCGCGATGCATCACTTCGAGGAGCTCGCGCACACGGCGCGTCGCGAGGACGGCGAGCTGTCGGTCGACCGCTTCGGCGAGCTGTGGCTCGAGTCCCAGGGCGAGATGCTCGGCGACGCCGTCGAGATGACCGAGGGCTATCGCAGCTGGTGGTCGTACATCCCCCACTTCATCAACACGCCCGGCTACGTCTACGCGTACGCGTACGGCAAGCTCCTGGCGCTGTCGGTCTACGCCCGCTACCTCCAGGAGGGCGAGGCGTTCGTGCCGAGCTACATCGAGCTGCTGAGCGCGGGCGGCTCGCGCAGCCCGGAGGATCTCGCCGCGATCGCCGGCCTCGACCTCGCCGACCCCGGCTTCTGGGCGGCGGGCATTGAGCTGGTCCGCAATCAGCTCACCGCAGCCGAACAAGCAGCGGCCGCATAGGCGGCCCAGCCGAGTAGGCGTCGACCGCCAGCTGCGTCTGTGCCAGCGCGGCGGCGTTCGCGGGCGAGCGAACGCCGGCGATCAGCCGTCTGCCGGACGGGCTGAACCGGCTCGACAGCTTCGAGTAGGGCACGGCCGCCATGAAACGCCCGGCGCACGCCGGGAAGTCGGTCCAGCCGACCGCCAGGCCGCTGGGCAGCAGCGCGAAGTCTGGCTCGCCCGGGTAGTCGCGGACGAAGTCCCGCGCGTCGGTCGCGCACTCGTCGGCCGAGTTCAAGCGGGCAAGTGCTGAACGTTGCAGCGCGGCGAGGCCCGCGTGCGGATCGCGGAACAGGTCTCGCAGCCGGACACGGCGCGCCGATGGCACCCGGACCGTCGCCGACGTCCAGCCCTCGCAGTCGGTGCCACCCGGGTAGCAGGCCGTGACAGGGACGAGCGCACTGACGACGCGCGAGCTGGCCGACACGAGCGCGGTCGGCAAGGTCTCGTACGTTCCGCCGTAGTGCGACGTCGTGCATCGCGCCTCGTACCAGCGATCGTCGCGCGCAAAGCGGCGCTCGTCACGCTCGAGCGCCCGACGCAGCGCGGCGTTGACGCGCGCGAGGCGCGCGCGCCCGGCGACCTGCGGCAGCCGGCCGCGGGTCCGCGCGCCCCGTGCACGGACATCGGGTGTCGCGACGCTCGTCACCGTCAGTGCCACCGCATCGGGGGACCCGACGCCCACGGGCGTCTCGCGCGTCGGCGGCGACGACTCGCTGCCGCCACACCCGGTCGCTCCGAGCACAACCCCCGCCAGGCAGGCAAACAGCCTTCCGGAGCGAAGCACGCCGCAATCATTGCAGACCGGTCGACTGCATCTGAGCAAGCGGCGGCCGATTAAGCCTGGATGTAGTTCCGGAGTTTCCGGGTTCCGGGTGCCACACTTGTCCTAGTGGAGAACCAGTTCGCCACCCCGCCGCAGCCCGAGTGGCTGCCTCCGCAGACGCCGACGCCGGTGGCGCCGCCGCCCGCGCGAACGACGCCGTCGGCCGGGCAGAGCGAGGCGTTCGGGCAGAAGCGCAAGCGCGCCGGCGGCGGGATCCTCGCCGCGCTGATCGCGCTCGCGGCCAAGGGCAAGGCGCTGTTGCTCCTGCTGCCGAAGATCAAGATCCTGACCACGGGCGGCACGGCGTTCGTCTCGATCGCCGCCTATGCGCTGCTCTGGGGCTGGACATTCGCGGCCGGGTTCGTCGCGCTGATCTTCGTCCACGAGATGGGCCACGTGATTGCGCTGCGGCGCGAGGGGATCAAGGCCAGCGCGCCGATGTTCATCCCCTTCCTGGGCGCGGTCGTCATGGCAAAGAAGCTCGGCGACGATGCGGCGGCTGAAGCGCGCGTCGGTCTCGCGGGACCGCTCCTGGGCAGCGTCGGCGCGGCCGCCTGCCTGCTCATCCATGAGGCGAACGGAAGCCTGTTCTGGCAGCAGCTCGCCTACGCCGGCTTCCTCATCAACCTGTTCAACCTGATCCCCGTGACGCCGTTCGACGGCGGCCGGGCGATGGCGGCGCTGGCACCGGCGATGTGGTTCGTCGGCCTCGCCGCGATGGCGGCGATGGCGATCGTGTTCACCTCGCCGTTCATCCTGCTGTTCCTGATCCTCGGCGGATTCGACGTCTACAACCGCTGGGGCCAGATCAAGAAGGGTGGAGAGCAGACGCAGAAGTACTACCGCGTGTCGCCGCACACGCGCACGCTGATCGCGGTCGTCTACATCGGCCTGATCGTGCTGCTCGCGTGGGGGATGGACATCACGTTCGTCGCCCGCCACCTGAGCTAGCATCGCCCGATGCCGCTGCGTGCCGTCGGGTTGGTCGTGGTCACCGCGGCGCTGGCTGTTGCCGGTGCCGGCTCGCTCGCACAGGCGAGCTCGAGCAGTTGCGCACTCACGTTCCGGGTCCACCCCGGCGTCGGGGAGACATTCGTGTCGCAGATCCGCGTGACCGGCGTCACCTGCGGCCAGGCGCACTTCGCGATCGGACGCTACGAGCACAGCCTCAAGCACACGGCGCCGTTCACGGTTGGCGGGCAGAAGTTCACCTGTGCGCGGACGCGGATCGGCTCGCCGGAGCTTGGACTCACGAGCGTGTCGTGCCGCAGGGGCGCCAAGCGTGTCAGCTGGCGCGCGGCCTACGGCATCTAGCAGGACGCGCTAGCGGTTCGCCTCGCGCAACGCGCGGTCCATGTCGCGGCGCGTCTCGCGCTCCTTGATCGCCTGGCGCTTGTCGAAGCGGTCCTTGCCGCGCGCGACGGCGATCTCGACCTTGGCGCGCGGGCCTTTGAAGTAGAGGCGCAACGGCACGAGCGTCAGGCCCTTCTCGGCCGACTGTGCGGCGAGGCGGTCGAGCTCGCGGCGGTGCAGCAGGAGCTTGCGCGAGCGCTCGGGGTCGTGGTTCTCGCGTGCGGCCGGCCCGTACGGCGGGATGTGGACGTTGTGCAGCCACAGCTCGCCCTCGTGGATCGAGGCGTAGCCGTCCTTGATCTGGGCCGAGCCGTTGCGCAGCGACTTGACCTCCGTCCCCCGGAGCACGAGCCCGCACTCGAGCTTGTCGAGGAACTCGAAGCGGTGCGACGCCTGGCGGTTCGTCGCCACGTCGCCCGGCGCCACCTTGCGCTTGCCGCCCTTGGCCATGCCCAGAGGCTAGTTGTTCGCCGTCAGGCGCCGCGCGGCATCGACCACGCCAGCGGCGATCCGCTGCGCGCTGAAGCCCTGCTCGCGGCGCTGCTGGAGGTAGAGCGACGCCTGCAACGGCGCGAGCAGCGTCTCGGCCCACCACGGCGCGTCGAGCGCCGGGTCGATCGCCTGCAGCAGCATCGAAACGTGCAGCCTCCACGCCTGGTAGGCACCGACGCGGTAGCGCGCGCCTGGCGCGGCGCCCTCCGAGGCGGCGAGCACGTCGGCGTTTGCTTCCGTCAACGCACACAGCGCCTGCAGGAACGCGACGAGCCGCTCGGCGGGTGGGGCGCCCGGACCCAGCGGCGGCGGGCCCGACAGCAGCCGGTCCTGGAGCTCGCGCTCCTGCTCGCCGAGGACGGCGGCGATCAGGCTCGCCTTGTCGCCGAAGCGCCGGTAGACGGTCCCGACGCCGACGCCGGCGCGCGCCGCGATATCACGGACCTCGACGCTGGCGACTCCGCGCTCGCGGAACAGCGCCGTCGCCGCGTCGACGATCGTGCGCTCGTTGCGTGCCGCTGCCTCGCGCTGCGGCCGCCAACCGCGCATCGGGAGATCGCGCCGTTCTTCAGTCATTCATTCCATCTTACGGAACACGTTCCGGATCTGCTACGGTTTCCCGGAACCTGTTCCGCATCCCCCGATTGGAGAACACCAATGGCCAACACGATCACCCGCGACGAACTGCGTGCCGCCGTCGAGGACGGCTCCGTCACGGTCGTCGAGACGCTGCGTGCCGAGCACTTCGAGCAGGGGCACATCCCCGGCGCGATCCACATTCACTTCGAGGCGATCGCCGACGAGGCGCCGGCGCTGCTGCCCGACCGCGACGCCGCGATCGTGACCTACTGCTCGAACACCGCGTGCCCCAACTCCGGGATCGCCGCCAACCAGCTGGTCAAGCTGGGCTACTCGAACGTCCGCAAGTACGCCGAGGGCAAGGACGATTGGGCGGCCGCCGGGCTGCCGCTGGAGACCGGCGTTCCCGCCTAGGGCGCCGGCTCGAGGTCGACACGGCCGCGCGGCGCGTCGATGCCGCGCACCCGCACACTGATCGGGTCACCCAGACGGATCGCGCGGCCGCTGTCGACGTCGGACAGGATCGTCCCCTCCTCGTTGAGCTCCCACCAGCCCCGCATCCGCCGCGCCGGGCACAGCCCCTCGTAGCCGTCGCCGAACGCGACGAACGCGCCGGCGCCGATCAGCCCCACGACCTCGCCGTCGAACGCCCGGTCGCGGGCGCCGTCGCGCAGCCCGCGCTCGAGCAGGAAGCAGCGCGCGACGTCGTCGGCGTCGCGCTCGATCGTCATCGCATCGCGCTCGCGCGACGAGCACCACTCCCCCGCCTCTTCGAGCCGCTCGGCGCGCGGCGGTGGCTCGTCGTAGCCGAGCGCGCCGAGCAGCGCCCGGTGGCAGACGAGGTCGGGATAGCGGCGGATCGGTGAGGTGAAGTGGCAGTAGCGCGCCGAGCGCAGGCCGGCGTGGCCGACGTTGACCGGCTGGTAGCGGGCGCGCTTGAGCGAGCGCAGCACGAGCGACCCAAGCGCCTGGGCGCCGCGGCCCGTTCGCGCGACGTGGGCCGCGACGAGCTGCGAGGCCTCGCCGGCGATGTCGGCCGCCTGCTGCGCGGTCATCTGCTCCGGCGCGGGCGGAGTCGGGACACCGAGCGACGCGAGCTGGGCGAGCAGACGCTCGACCGCCTCTGGCGCCGGGCGCTCATGGATGCGGAACAGCGCCGGCACCCCGCGGTCGACGAGCAGTCCCGCGACCGCCTCGTTGGCAGCGATCATCAGGTGCTCGATCAGACGGTGCGACTCGGTCTGTTCGCGCACGTCGGCCCGCGTGACGTGGCCGCGGCGGTCGAACGAAAACTCGGGCTCGACCGACTCGACGGCAAGCGCACCGGCCCGCTCGCGGCGCTCCTGCAGCGCCGCGGCGACGCTCCGCGCCGCGGCCAGCGGCGCCGCCCACGGCGCCACCGGCGGCTCCGAGCCGTCGAAGATCCGGTCCACGCGCTCGTAGTCGAGGCGCTCGTCGGAGCGGATGACGCTGCGGTCAAAGCGCGAGCGCACGACGTCGGCGCCGCGCAGGTCCAGCTCGACGGTCACCGCCAGGCGATCCTGGCCGGGATGCAGCGAGCACGCGCCGTTGGACAGGATCTCCGGCAGCATCGGCTCGACCGCGCCCGGGACATAGACGCTCGTGGCGCGGCGATAGGCCTCGCGGTCGACCGGCGACCCCGGCCGCACGTAGGCGCTGACGTCGGCGATGTGGACCCATACGCGCACGACTCCGTCGCCGAGGTCCTGGGCGCTGATCGCGTCGTCGAAGTCGCGCGCGGTCGCCGGGTCGATCGTGAACGTCGGCAGGTCGCGCAGGTCGCGGCGCTCGTGGGTCTCCTCATGCGGGCGCTGCGAGGCGTCGGTCGCCGCGCGCTCGACGCCCGGCGGGAAGCGGCGCGCCAGGCCGCGGTCGAGCATCAGCGCCTCGACGACGACGCGGGCGTTGTCGGGCTTGCCGAGCACGCGCGCGACCTGCGCACGGCCGCCGCCGCGGCGCGGCTCGCGCAGCTGCACGAGGTCACCCGGCCCGGCCTTGCCGTGGCGCTCGACGGTGATGTTGCGCCCGCGGGCGGGCTCGAAGAACGGCGTCGCGACGAGGAAGCGCCCGCGGCGCTCCAGCAGCGCGACCGTCACTTCGTCTTGGCTGCGAGCACCGCCAGCGCCTTGGCGAGCTGCACGTCGGTGCGCGCCTTCGGCGGCTGCGCGACCCGCACGTTGGGCACGATGCCGGAGCCCGGCTTGACGCCACCGGCGCCGAGATTGGTGCCGTTGGGGGTGAAGTAGTGACCGACCGTGATGTCCAGCGCGCCGCCGTTGTCGAGCTGCGTGACCTCCTGGAAGACACCCTTGCCGAACGTGTTCGTGCCGACGACGGTCGCGCGGTGGTTGTCCTTCAGCGCGCCGGTGACGATCTCCGAGGCCGAGGCGGTGCCGCGGTCGACGAGCACGACGAGCGGGATCTTCGGCGCGATCGGGTCGCCGGTCGCCTTGATGATGTCGGTCGGCTGGTTGCGACCGCGAGTCGTGACGACCGTGCCGTTGCGCAGGAACAGGCTCGCGATCAGCCGTGCCTCGCTGACGAGCCCGCCGCCGTTCTCGCGCAGGTCGAAGACGATCCCCTGGGCCCCCTGTCTGACCACCTTGCGCACCGCCTCGGCCACGTCGGCATGGGCGCCGGGGTCGAATGCCGCGAGGCTCACGTAGCCGAGCTTCTTGCCGTCGACCTTCTTGACTGCCGATGTGACGATCGGCGCCACGACCATCGCGCGGCGCAGCGTGACCGTCCGCCGTTTGCCGTTCGACAGGACCGTGATCGTGACCGGTGTCCCGTTGCGGCCGCGGATCAGGCCACGTGAGTAGTCGTCGGGCCGCCCTTTCAGCGACCGGCTGTCGACGGCGACGATTACATCGCCACGGCGCAGATGCGCGCGGCCGGCGGGCGACTGCGGGAACACGCCGGCGATCCGCAATCCGAGCGGGTCCTTGACCGCGTCCACGCCGATCCCCGAGAACGTGTGCTGCTGGCCCTGCTGGAACTGGCGGTACTGGGCGGCCGTGAAGTAGTTCGAGAACTGGTCGTTGAGGCTGCGCACCATCCCCGCGATCGCCGCGTCGGCGAGGTTCTTCGCCCCCGGGTTGCGGTAGTAGGTGCGCTCGATCCGGCTCAGCGCGTCGTCGACGACCTGCTCCTGCTTGCTCGGGCGCTCGAGCAGGATGCCGAACAGCACGCCGAGCGCGAGCCCAGCGGCGGTGAACAGCGCGATGATGAGGTTGCGGGAGAAGTGCGGGGAGTTCATTGCCGGACGGTCAGGCTAGCCGACCGCCCTACCCGCTCGGCGCACCATTCACGCCGTTCTTAGACGCGCAGGAAGCGCCGCAACGAAAGGCCGGAGCCGACCGCGCTGACAACGACGCTCGCCGCCAGCAGCACGATCGCCAGCGTGCCGACGGGGATCGTGTGCGGCACCGAGATGAAGCGGAACGTGTCCTTCAGCGGGTTGAGGAACGTCAGCTTCGCGAGTAGCAGCAGCAGTGCCGCGCCGAGGCCGCCGAGCGCTCCGAGCAGGATGCCCTCGATCAAGAACGGCCAGCGAATGAACGAGTCGGTTGCGCCGACGAGCTTCATCACCTCGACCTCGCGCCGGCGCGAGAACAGCGACAGCCGGATTGTGTTGGCGATCAGCAGCACCGAGGCGAGCGCCAGCAGGCCGATCAGGATGCCGAGCGCGACCTTGAGGACGCGCGTGCCGCTGACGATCTTGTTGGTCTCCGGCTGGCGGTTCTTGATCGCGTCGATCGACGCGTCGTGGGGCAGCGTGGCCGCGATCTTCGCGATGTTCGACGCGCTGTCGGGCCGGACCTCGAACTTGTCGGGCAACGGGTTGTAGCCCCCGAGCAGCGCGAACGCCTCGGGGTCGGCCTCGCGCTGCTGGCGCAGCGCCGTGGCCTTGCTGACGAATGCGACCTTCTTGACGTGCGGCGTGTCGAGGATCTCGCGACGGACGCGCGCGTTGTCGTTGCGCGTCGCGGCGTGCTTCATGAAGACGTCGAGCTGCACGCGCTTGCTGACCGTGTCGGCGGCGCCGTTGGCGGCCTGGACGATCGGGATGAAGACGCCGAGCACGAGCAGCGTGACGAGCACCGCGGCGACCGCCGCGAACGACGGGATCGGGTTGCGCTTGATCGAGCGCATCGCCTCACGGAAGAAGAAGCTGAAGCTCATCGTCAGTCGTCGTCGAAGCCGAAGTCACGGACCTGGCCACGCAGGTCGTGCGGGGCCGGGGCCGGCTCGCCGCGCATCAATGCGCCGAACTCGGCCGTGGTCGGCGGCTTGGAGTCGTAGCTACCCGCAATCTCGTCGCGGATGATGCGCCCGCTGTCGAGCTCGATCACGCGCCGGCGCATGCGGTCGACGAGCGCCGAGTCGTGCGTGGCGACGACGACGGTCGTCCCGGTGCGGTTGATGCGGTAGAGCAGCTGCATGATCCCGATCGATGTCTCGGGGTCGAGGTTGCCCGTCGGCTCGTCAGCCAGCAGCAGCGGCGGGTGGTTGACGAACGCCCGCGCGACGCTGACGCGCTGTTGCTCGCCGCCCGACAGCTGGTCGGGGTAGTTGTGGAGCTTCAGCGACAGCCCGGTCAGCGCGAGGATGTCGGGCACCTTGGCGCGGATCTCCTTGCGATGGGCACCGGTGACCTGCAAGGCGTAGGCGACGTTCTCGTACACCGTGCGGTTGGGCAGCAGCTTGAAGTCCTGGAAGACGACCCCCAGGTTCCGGCGGTAGTACGGGACCTTCTTGCGGTCGATCTCGCTCAGGTCGCGGCCGGCGACGCGGATCGCCCCGCCGGACGGCTCGAGCTCCTTGAGCAGCAGCCGCATGACCGTCGACTTGCCCGATCCGGTCTGTCCGACGAGGAACACGAACTCGCCACGCGAGATCGTGAACGTGACGTCGTTGAGGCCGACATCACCCGAGTCGTAGGTCTTGTTGACCCCCCGGAATTGGATCACCGAGGGGACGCGGTCTGCGGGCGCCGCGGTGCGCTCCAGCCGCTTGCGGTGGCGTTCGCTGATGGCCATCGGGCCCGAGGTTCGCACATTCGCGCGACGTTCTCGCCTGTTCGGCGGTCCTGCAACCGGTGTTGCGCGATGGCCGGGGTAAACGGAGCGTTATCGTGCCGCGCGATGGCGACAATCACCCAGACGACCCGTCCCAGCGGGCTGCCGGTCCACCGGATCGGACTCGGCGGGACGCGCGCGACGACGATCCTGATCGCGTTCGACGCCGGTGCGCGGACCGAGCTCGAGGCCGAGAACGGGATGGCCCACTTTCTCGAGCATCTCGTGTTCAAGGGCGGCGAGAAGTACGACCACTACCGCAAGGTCAACGAGACGGCCGAGAACATGGGCGCCTCGATCAACGCGTTCACGTCGCACGACATGGTCGCGTTCCACATCACGTGCCGGGAGGAGGTGGCGCCCGATGCGATCGACCTGCTGACCGACATCGTCGGGCGTCCGCGGCTCGACCAGGAGGAACTCGACCGCGAGCGCGGGGTCGTCATCCAGGAGATCCAGCGCGCCCGCGACGTCCCGTCGACGGT
>Ga0066903_100005680_pt1 | contig 10883 bp, 5 predicted proteins | sample PanSoiMetaGPlot1_FD_67491 | JGI IMG/M metagenome (GOLD analysis project Ga0066903, IMG submission 67491) | Tropical forest soil microbial communities from Panama analyzed to predict greenhouse gas emissions - Panama Soil - Plot 1 (version 2) | ecosystem: Environmental > Terrestrial > Soil >...
GGTCGTTGTAGTTCCCATCCCCCTTTTCCGCTTCCAACTCTAGGAGTTCGATTTCGGCCATTTCGCCGTTCAACCGATCTGGAGGGGTGTATGGGAAACCGGGCATCCTGGCTGAAGAATTTCGCGTTCCTGCTGATGGCCCTCACCTTGACGACGTGCAGTGCATGGGCCGACGCGGGCGAGGTGACGCGGGTGATAGCGTCCAACGACAACATGCGGCCGGCGGGCACGTCCGCTAACGGCACGGTTCGAATCCACCTCGTAGCAGCGGCTGGCGACTGGCAACCGGAAGGGCCTCGCAGTCCACGTTTGCGGGTCGCCGCCTTCGGTGAGGATCTCGACTCGCTGGTTACGCCGGCGCCGCTCGTCCGAGTCACCGAAGGCTCCGACGTGATCGTGCAGATCACGAACGCGTTGACCGAGCCGCTGCATGTCCACGGGCTCGTGACGCATCCGGCATCGAACGACGTCGTGATCACGGTTGCGCCAGCCGCGATGCGAGAGGTTCGCTTTGCCGCAGGCTCGCCCGGCACCTACCACTACTGGGCGACGACGAGCGGCAAGCCTATGAACCTGCGGAGCGCATTCGAGAGCCAGCTCGGAGGCGGCTTCATCGTCGATCGACGCGGCGAACGGCCGCACGATCGTCTCTTCGTGATGAGCGAATGGGACGATCGCGTCAACCGTCTCGACGACAATCCGCAGCCGGGCGACAAGCGCGTGTTCACGATCAACGGTCAATCGTGGCCCTACACCGAACGGCTGCACGAAGTCGTCGGCGAACGCGCACAGTGGCACATCGTGAATCTCACGCTCGTCGCACATCCGATGCACCTGCACGGCTTCTATTTCGACATCGCTGGCGAAAGCAACGGGCTGAAGGGAGTGTCGTACACAGGTGCACGCATGAAGCACGCGGTGACGCAATTGATCGCTCCTGGTTCGACGCTGGATATGGCGTGGACACCCGAACGTCCGGGCAACTGGCTATTCCACTGCCACATCGTCGGCCACATCACGCCCGGGCTCCGCTTCTGGGAAACGCCAGGGAGCAGCGATCACGCGAATCATGCCGTGCACGACGCCAAGGAAGCGATGACGGGCCTTGTGATGGGCATCGAGGTCACAGGTGAGGCGGCAGCTCACGCGACGAGCACGATGCCGACGCGGCATCTCGCGTTGACGATGTTCAAGCGTGAGGGATTCTGGAAGCCTGAAGACGGATTTGGCTTTGCGATGGGTGAGGGTGAAAACGAGCCGCGCGCCGAAGACGTGACCGTTCCCGGCCCGCCGCTCGTGCTCGTTCGGAACCAGCCGGTCGAGATCACGCTCACGAATCATCTGCCCGAGGCGACCGCGATCCATTGGCACGGCATCGAGCTCGAGAGCTACTACGACGGCGTCCCCGGCTTCAGCGGGTCATCTGTCAGCACGACGCCAGCGATCGGACCCGAGGATTCGCTGACGATTCGTTTCACGCCGCCGCGTGCGGGCACTTTCATTTATCACACGCACTCGCACGACGAACATCAGCTCGCGTCAGGTCTCTACGGTGCGATCGTGGTCCTCGAGGCTGGCGAGACCTTCGATCCTGCACGCGATCACATCGTGCTGCTCGGTATGCAGGGGGCGAAGGACACGATCACCTATCAGCGATTTCCGGTCGTCGTGAATGGGCGGTCTGACGTGACGATCCCATTCAAGGCCGGTGTGCCGAATCGCGTGCGCATCATCAACATCACCACGAATTTCGGCGGCTTGAACGTCTCGGTTCTCGGCAACAATGAGCCCGTTTCGTGGCGGATGGTCGCCAAGGACGGCGCGGCGGTCGCGTCCGAAGCCCAATTCGAGGAGCCGGCACTTCGGCGGCAGATTACCGTCGGGGAGACCTCCGACTTCATCGTCGATGCGCCTGCCAGAGGGGTGTTGTGGCTCGATGTCAAACGCGCGGGCGGGGAGTGGGTGCAACAGGTGCGCGTGCCAATCGTGCCGTAAGGATTGTGTAGCGGTGTCTGGCGGAAGCAGGTGACGGACGGCTGTGACCAACGAGCGGTGGCAAAAGGTGGCGGACGTTTACGACGCCGCCCACAATCAGACTCCCAGCCAGCGGCTGCCATTTGTCCGCGAGGCGTCAGCGGGCGATTCCGACCTGCGCCGGCAGGTCGAATCGCTCCTCGCGGAAGACGACCAGTCCCACGTCCTCGACACGCCGATCCAGATAGCGGTCGGCGAGGTGCTCAACGATAATGCCGCCGTGCAGCCGGGCACGTTCATCGGGCCGTACCGCGTCGACACGTTGCTCGGCGTCGGCGGGATGGGCGAGGTGTATCGGGCGCGCGATACGAAGCTGAATCGCGACGTTGCCATCAAGATCCTGCCGGCAGCATTTGCGAGCGACCCCGATCGACTCGCGCGCTTCAAACGGGAAGCGCAAGTCCTCGCGTCACTCAACCACTCGAACATCGGCGCGATCTACGGCTTTGAAGATTCGGGATCCGTACACGCACTGGTCCTCGAGCTCGTCGAAGGCCCGACACTCGCAGACATGCAGGACGGCTCTGCGGTCCGGGCGTCAGGTTCAAGGCCCGCCACGGCCCAAAGCCTAAAGCCCAAAGCCGAAAGCCAACGCGCGATTCCCGTCGACGAAGCGCTGGCCATCGCGCGGCAAATCGCTGATGCACTGGAAGCTGCACATGAACAAGGAATCATTCATCGCGATCTGAAGCCCGCGAATATCAAGGTTCGGGACGACGGCACGGTGAAGGTCCTGGACTTCGGTCTCGCAAAGATCGCCGATCCGATGGATGGTCCGGCTAAAGCCGGACACTACGTACCAACGGCGACTCAGTCGCCAACGATCACCACGCCCGCGATGACAACAGCCGGAATGATTCTCGGCACGGCCGCGTACATGTCGCCGGAGCAGGCGAAAGGCCGGTCTGCCGACAAGCGATCAGACATCTGGGCATTCGGCTGCGTGCTCTACGAAATGCTCACTGGCAAGCGCGCCTTCGACGGCGAAGACGTCACCGAAACGCTTGCCTCGATCATCAAGGAAACGCCCGACTGGAATCGATTACCGAGCGAACTCTCGGAGCCGCTGCGACGATTACTGCGGCAATGTCTGGAAAAGGATCGCAGAAAACGAGTTGCAGACATTTCAACTGTTCGCTATGTCCTCGAAGAACCTAACGCAAACTCAGCGGCTGTTCCGCCGAATGCGGCGCCAAGGATTTCGGGGAGGTGGTTGGCTGGTGCTGCTGGCGCCATTGTAGTGGCGGTGTTGGGAGGTTGGGCCGTCGCGTCGATGCGATCGGTCGTGACAGTTCCGAAGATCACTCGGTTCTCGATTCCCATACCTGGCGGACTCAGGACTAGTGGCAGCCACACTGTGACTATTTCGCCTGATGGGCAGAACATCGTGTTTGCGGACACCGATCAACAGTTGCATCTGCGCCAGCTGTCAGAGAACGATTCGCGGCCACTCGTCGAAACCGCTGGTGTTTCCGATATGCCGTTCTTCTCTCCGGACGGGCACTGGCTGGCTTTCTACACTGCAGTTGAACGAAAACTAAAAAAGGTGGCGCTCGCAGGTGGCGCAGCAGCTTCGATCTGTGAGCTTCGCGATCCCCCGTTTGGCGCAAGCTGGGGTGACGACGGTCAGATTTACTTTGCCCAGCCAGTGGCTGGCGGCATCTTCCGGGTGTCCGAGAACGGTGGGACGCCGCAGCGAGTCGTCGAAGTGAAGACCGGTGAGTACGCGCACGGCCCGCAGCTGCTGCCCGATCACGACACGCTCTTGTTCACACTGTCGAACGGTCGCGGCGCCGGCTTCTGGGATCGCGCGCAGATCGTGGTGCAATCGCTGAAAACTGGCCAGCGGAGTGTTGTCATCGATGGCGGCAGTGATGCGCGATGGATTCAGAGCGGACATCTGCTTTACGCATTGGGATCAACGATCATCGCGGCGCCCTTTGATGCGAAGGCCCTCCGTCTCACCGGGCCGACGGTGCCTGTCTTAGAGGGCGTCCGCCGCACGTTCGGGTTGTCGGGGTCGGGCGCGGCGCAGTTCAGCGTTGCCAACAATGGCACGCTAGTGTACGCAGCCGGCCGGCTGGATAACGACAACCGCGTCGTCCTGATCGATAGAAGCGGACGACAAACACCGCTCAACATTCCGCCTGGGAATTGGGGCCACCCTCGGTTTTCGCACAGCGGCAATCAACTGGCCTTGACCACAGGTAACAATACCGCGCAGCAAGACGTTGCCATCTTCGATTTGAAGGGCTCGTCACCCGTTCATCCGCTGACATCCGGCGGCAACAACACTCGCGCAATCTGGACGCTTGACGATCAGAAAGTGGTGTTCTCCTCATCGCGCGAGAGCGATACCGGTTTGTTCTGGCAGCGCGCCGACGGCAACGGTCCCGCTCAACGGCTGGCGCGTGGCGAAGCGAACGCTGGACTTCAGGCGGAAGACTGGTCACTGAACGGTCTGCTCATTCTTTCGTCCAGCATCGGCGGGCTACGCCATATCGTCACAATCAATCCGGGCGCGGGTGTCGCCCCATCACCGTTACTGCCGGTGTGGTCGAGCAATGCCAATCTGTCGCGTGATGGGCGATGGGTGGCGTACATGGCCTCAGCGGTCGGTGCAAGTGCCGACGTCTGGGTCGCACAGTTCCCACCATCTGACTTCAGATATCAAGTGACCACAGGTGGGGGCGCCTCGGATCCTGTCTGGTCACCGGATGGAAAGCATCTGTTTTATATCGTGAAGCGCGACTCTCCCGAGTCGCAACTCATCCAGTTGGATGTTCAAACGCAGCCGACCTTCTCGATGATCGGACGGCCCACGGCGCTGCCCATACGCGGATTTACGGGCACTGGCCCTCGCAACTATGACATCAGTCCGGACGGAAATTCATTCGTGATGATTGCGCCCGACGAGAGCAAACCAGGCGGTCAGCTTCCATCGCAACTCAACGTCGCCTTGAATTGGCTTGAAGAGCTCAAGCAGCGCGTGCCGCTCAAGCCATGACTCCCGAGCGCTGGCGACAGGTGACGCGTATCTACGGCGCGGTCATGACGAAGCCGCCTGCGGCGCGTCCCACCGCGTTGCTGGAACTCTGTCCAGACGATGAAGCGCTGCGGAAGGAAGTGGAGTCGCTGCTTGCTGATGATAGCGGTGCTGCGGTGCTCGATCAGTCGCTTGGCGAAGTCGCGTCATCGCTCGCTGATCAGAACTTGAGCGGTCGCTCTCTCGGACCATATCGATTGGAGTCTCCGGTCGGCGCCGGCGGCATGGGTCAGGTGTATCGCGCAAACGACACGCGACTGCATCGTACGGTCGCCATTAAAGTGCTCGCAGCGGCGCTCGCCCACGATCCGCAGTTCCGCGCGCGGTTCGATCGTGAAGCCAAAGCGATCGCGGCGCTGAATCACCCGCACATCTGCATGCTGCACGACATCGGCTCGTCGGACGGCATCGACTACCTGGTGATGGAGTACGTCGACGGTGAGACGTTGTCAGCGCGACTCGACCGCGGTGCGCTGCCGTTCGATCAGGCGCTGACGTCGGCGATTCAGATCGCGGAAGCGCTCGCTGCCGCTCATCGTCAAGGAATCGTGCACCGCGATCTCAAACCGGGCAATGTGATGCTGACGAAGTCCGGAGTGAAGTTGCTCGACTTTGGCCTGGCGAAACCAAGTCAGCCAGCGACGATGGCCGGCCCGATGTCGATGCTGCCGACCACTCCTCCAATGGGCCCAACACGCGGCGCGCCCTTGACGATGCAAGGGACGATTCTCGGAACGCTGCAATACATGGCGCCCGAACAGCTCGAAAGCAAGGACGCCGATGCGCGCACGGACATCTTTGCGTTCGGCGCGATCGTCTACGAGATGTTCACCGGCACTAAAGCGTTTAGCGGCGCCAGCCAGGCAAGCTTGATCGCCGCGATCATGACCGGCGAGTCGCCATCGCTGACGACGCTTCTGCCGCTGACACCGCCAGCGCTGGAACGCGTCGCTCGCACATGCCTCGCGAAGGATCCAGATCAGCGCTGGCAAAGTGCCACCGATCTCGCGCGCGAGTTGCGGTGGGTGGGTGACAAGTCTGCGGTCAGTCCTGAGCGCAGCGTCACGGGAACGGCAAGGATTCGCCGTGTGATCATTACCGCAGCCTTGCTTATCGCCGGCGTCATGATTGGGCTTGGAGCCGTGCTGACGCGGCCTGCCGCTCCTTCCGACAAACCGGTGAATCGATTCGTAATCGCGATGCCGGCGTCGCATGACCTTTACACGGGTGGAGGCGCTCGTCCGGTGTTTTCTCCCGATGGCAGGGCCCTCATTTATGCCGGCGTTCCCGCGACCGGTGGCGTGATGCTGTTCCGCCGGGCCTTGGATCAAGTCCTCGCGCAGCCAATCCCGGGGACCGAAAACGCAGGGAATCCGTTCTTCTCGCCCGACGGCCGCTTCCTCGCGTTCGGTGGACAGGTAGCGCTGGGAATCGGTGGACAGACGGCGCCGGGAGAGGGTGGCGGCAGGATGGCTGGCATGAGAAGACTCGACATGTCCACGGGTTCGGTGGTGAGCATGTTCCGCTGTCCGCGTGGCTGCCGCGGAGGGTTCTGGGCCGCGGACGACTCCATCTGGTTTTCGGATGAGAGCGGTGCGGGCGGTGTCCTCGCGCACGTTCCGGCAGCAGGAGGGTTGTCAGTACGGCTGACCACAGAAGAAATCGGGGACCTCGATGATCTGTACCCGCAGCTCTTGCCAGGAGGGAGGAACGTCCTGGCGACTGAGCTTGCGCGAGGCGGCGTTGACCGCAGGTCCGTCACGGGCGGGACGGCGCTGGCGAGCGCGCACGTAGCGGCCGTATCAATCGAGACCGGACAACGACACGTCCTTTATGAAGGGGCAGGCGCGCAGTACGTCCCGACCGGCCACCTGGTCTTCGCGCGTGGCAGCACCCTGGTTGCTGTGCCATTTGACGCTGATCGACTGAAGTCGAACGGCACGCCGGTTCCGGTGGTCGAGAACGTTCAGGTGAACAGCGGCGGGCTCGCGTTGTTCGCCGTTTCCCGCGATGGAACTCTGGCTTACGTGCCCGGCGTGGCAGGAACGAGTCGCAGTCTCGTCTGGGTCGATTCGCAAGGCCGCGAAGAACCATTCGTCGGCATGGCCGACCATGCCTATGTGATCCCCCAACTGTCGCCTGACGGCCGCAGCATTGCCCTTGATGTTCGCGATCAGCTTTCGGATATCTATGTGTGGGACATCGCGCGTGGCCAATTGCGCGCTCTTACGAATAGTCCAGCGCTCGATGGGTTTCCTGTTTGGTCGCCTGATTCGCAACGGCTCGCGTTCGCATCGACGCGCGATGGTGCGATGAACCTGTATCTTCAGGACGTCGACAGCATCAGGGCCGACCGTCTCACCCAGAGCCAGACGGTCCAGATCCCGGTTGGCTTTTCCCGTGACGGCCAACACCTGTTCTTTCTCGAGAGCACCGGGGCGGGCGGAACGAACCTTCGCCGGATCACGATCAAGGGTGAACCACAGGAGGAAGCGCTGAATGAGTGGAAGACTCCCATTGCGAGCGCGGCGATCGCTCCCGACGATTCATGGGTCGCGTATCAGATGAACGAGTCCGGCCAGGACGAGATCTTCGTCCAGCCGATCGGGGGAACGACAGCCGAGCGTCATCAAATTTCAACAGGCGGCGGCTCCCGCCCACTTTGGGGATCGAATGGACGGACCCTCTTTTTCTTGGGCGGCGATGGTCGGTTGACGAACGTCACGATCCAAAGGACCCCATTCAACGCGAGCCCACCGGTTCCGATCTTGCCCGCTCGATATTTCAGCGCCGGGCCGGGAAGAACGTTCGCCGTCTCCAGAGATGGCGATCGGTACCTGATGATCAAAGAAGGCAGCGGCCGGGGCCAGCCGGCTCACATCGTCGTGGTACAGAACTGGTTTGAAGAGTTGAAGCGTCTCGCGCCAGTCAAATGACTCCTGAACGCTCGCGCCAACTGAGTCAGATGACCCCCGAGTGGGCAGGCGCCTGAAGTCATGCCTCTTTCACTTCACGCTCACGGCATCGGCGACATCGCCGTAGTCGAATGTAGCGGCCGGATCGTCGAAGGTGCTGAATCCGCCGCGCTGTATCAGCAGGTTCGTGACCTGCTCGCTACTCACCGTTTTTTCGTGCTCGATCTCCGCAACGTGTCGTTCGTCGACAGCTCAGGGCTCGGATTGCTCGTTCGCCTGCTCTCGCGGGTCAGAGGGATGGCCGGCGATCTCAAATTGTGCGGTGCCGGACCGAACCTCGAAAATGCGCTGGCTGTCACACGGCTTGGTGCGGTGCTTGCGTCCTATGCCACCGAATCCGACGCGCTCGCCGCTTTCCCTCGGAGAGAGCCGCACCCGGACCTGCAGCTTCGCCCCGCCGTCGACATCATCGGGATTCACTCGTCGACCGATGTGCTGACCTACCTTCGCGAACTGCTGCATCAGGCTGGATACGCCGTGATGACGACCGACAACGTCACAAACGCACTGACGCTCATTCGCGCTACAGAGCCGAAGGTGGTAGTGATTGAAACGGCGCTCCGCGAGCGGATGACCGGTGGGATGCCCGACATCTTCAAGCAGTTTGTCGAAAATGCCCACGTCATCGATCTTCCGCGAAATTTCTCGACTGACGATGCAGGTGAGGCGGGTGGGCGGCTTCTGGACAACTTGAAACATGTGAAGACGCTCCGATCCTGAACAAGCCACACGTCAGTTCTGCCGCAATCCACAACTGAATCTTTACGCCCTTCTCAGCGCCTATTCCGACATACTGCGCGTCTCGCCGACGCACCTGTTAGGGGAACGACGATCTGGCGTTCTTCCATCGTGAAGTGAGGTCCTGTGCCGTTATCGATGAAACAGCGAACGATCGGGGAGATTGCCGTCATCGAATGCAGCGGTCGCATTGTCGAGGGTGGTGAAGCTGCGTCACTGGACAAGCAGGTGCGCGATCTGGAGGTCGTCTATCGCAATTTCGTCCTCGATCTCCGCGACGTCGCGTTCGCGGACAGCGCGGGCCTGGGAGTCCTTGTCCGTGTGTTGTTGCGTCTGCGCCGGTCGTCCGGCGATCTCAAACTGTGCAGTGTCGCGCCAAACATCCAGAAATCGCTCGACGTGAGCCGACTGAGCTCGGTGCTGCCAAGCTATGACGGCGTCGACGCCGCAGTGGCGGCCTTCCAGCTTCCATCGTCTGATGGCGACGCACCCGCGCGCAACCAAGTTGACATTCTCTGCGTGCACCGGTCGAACGACGTTCTGGCGTACTTGCACGAGCTGCTGCGGCGCGCTGGCTACGGCCTGATGACATCGACGAATGTGTCGGATGCAGCCACCTTGCTGATTGCTACCAGGCCCAGAATCGTCGTGATCGATGCTCAATCCCGGGCCATGGGGATGTCCGGGCGTTTTGGCGGCCTGATCGGCGACGCCCATGTCGTCGAGCTCCCGCCGACGTTCTCGATCGAGGACGCCGGAGAGGCGGGACAGCGCCTGCTCAGTGATATTGCCCGTGTGAGTGGTAGTCCCGCCCCCTGATTTCCGCTGATCCCCAAGAGGCCGTTCATGTCCGACGACCGCTGGGAGCGTGTAGCCGACTTGTATCAGGCGGCGCAGGACCGGACGCCGGAAGAGCGCTCCTCGTTTGTGCGTCAGGCCGCAGCCGGTGATCCCGGGCTTCACGCAGAAGTGGAATCACTGCTGGCTGAGGATGATCGGTCGGCCGCGCTCGACACCCCAATCGTCGCTGCTGTCCATTCCTTATTGACCGATAATGCCGCCGTGCAGCCCGGCAGTTTCATCGGGCCGTATCGGATCGACGACCTGCTCGGCATTGGCGGGATGGGCGAGGTCTATCGCGCGTGCGATACGAAGTTGAATCGCGACGTGGCGATCAAGATTCTGCCGCCGGCGTCTGCGAACGACCCCGACCGCCTGGCTCGCTTCAAGCGTGAAGCCCAAGTCCTCGCTTCACTCAATCATCCAAACATTGGAGCAATCTACGGATTCGAGGATTCCGGCAGCGTACATGCGCTCGTCCTGGAATTGGTCGAGGGTGAGACGCTCGCAGATCGTTTGTCGGGACTCCCTAAAGGGAGTCTCCTACCGATGCCGGATGCGCTCGCGATCGCTCGGCAAATCGCGGACGCCCTTGAAGTCGCGCACGAACAAGGGATTGTCCATCGCGATCTGAAGCCCGCGAACATCAAGGTCCGCGACGACGGGACCGTCAAGGTGCTGGATTTCGGGCTCGCCAAGCTCGCCGATCCGGTAGGGGCCGCCCTTCAGGGCGGCGCATCGATGACCCAGTCTCCCACGATTACGACGCCCGCGATGACTGCGGCTGGGATGATTCTCGGCACGGCTGCGTACATGTCGCCGGAGCAGGCAAAAGGCCAGCCGGCTGACAAACGGTCTGACATCTGGGCATTCGGGTGCGTGTTCTACGAAATGCTCACCGGCAAACGGGCATTCGAGGGCTCCGATGTCGCCGAAACATTGGCAGCGATTATTCGAGCCGATCCGGATTTCAGCCTGCTCCCGTCAGCGGTTCCATCAATCGTTCGCACGGCGCTCATCAGCTGCTTTCAGAAAAACCGGAGCGCTCGCACCGGTGACATCGCCGCCATCAAGTTCGCCCTGCAGCACACATCGCTCGAAGCCGCTCCTCGTCGACGCCGTCTGTGGCTCGTGACGATGGCGCTTGCCACTGGCACACTTGTCCTCGCAGTCGGCGCAGCAGCATGGATCATCCGACCGCGTGAAAGCTCGTTGCGGCGGCCAGTCGTGCGTTCGTCCATCCTTCTTGG
>Ga0066903_100005681_pt1 | contig 10882 bp, 12 predicted proteins | sample PanSoiMetaGPlot1_FD_67491 | JGI IMG/M metagenome (GOLD analysis project Ga0066903, IMG submission 67491) | Tropical forest soil microbial communities from Panama analyzed to predict greenhouse gas emissions - Panama Soil - Plot 1 (version 2) | ecosystem: Environmental > Terrestrial > Soil >...
ACGTAGTAGCCGATGCTCTCGGCGACATGGACGCTCTCGACCGAGCGCTGCATCGCGACCAGGGTCGCCGCGTCGACGACCGGCTCGAGTTCCACCTCGTCCTCGCGCCGCTCGATTCGCGCCTCGAGCACCCCCCACTCGTCTTCCCGGCTCGGGTAGCCGACGCCGATCCGCAGCAGGAAGCGATCGAGCTGCGCCTCGGGTAGCGGGTACGTGCCCTCGTACTCGATCGGGTTCTGCGTGGCGAGCACGAGGAACGGCCGTGCCAGCGGGCGCGTGATTCCCTCGATCGTCACCTGGCGCTCCTGCATTGCCTCCAGCAGCGCCGCCTGCGTCTTCGGCGGGGCGCGGTTGATCTCGTCCGCAAGGAGCAGGTTCGTGAAGATCGGCCCCGGCCGGAAGTCGAAGTCGGACGCCCGCTGGTCGAAGATCGACGAGCCGGTCACGTCGGCGGGCATGAGGTCCGGCGTGAACTGGATCCGCCGGAAGTCCATGCTCGCCACCTGCGCGAACGAGCGCGCGATCAGCGTCTTCGCGAGACCGGGAAAGTCCTCGATCAGGATGTGGCCGTCGGCAAGCAGGCCGAGCATGACGAGCTCGAGGGCGTCGCGCTTGCCGACCACGGCGCGCTCGACCTCGTCCAGGATCCGCCCCGAGACGCGGCCGACCTCGTCCAGGCTCGGCTCTGCGCTCACAGCTCCTCCAGGGCAGTCACGGCCCGGTCGACAGTCGCGAGGCGCACGCCTGCCGCATGGTGCTCGGCGGGACGGACGAGATCGGGGCGGACGAGGTCCCAGCCGTCCGGGCCGAGCAGCTCCTCGGCGCGGCCGCCCGGCCCGTCGAGTTCGACTCCGTGCTGCGCCAGCCGCGTCTCGGCGAGCTCGCGCAGGAGGGGGCGCAGGCGATAGTGCGTGTCGAAGGCGCTCTGCGTTGCCATCTCGAGCTCGCGCTCGATTCGCACCAGCTCGCCGAGCCGCTTGTCCTTGCGCTTGGCCGGACGGCTGAGCAGCTCGATGCGAGACACCGTCTGTGCCGGGAAGAGGCGTGCCGTCGCGCGCACGAGCAGCATCATTCCGAGCGCGCCGACGAAGAGGACGAACGCCTCGACGGCGAGGTTCGCGTCGCTCGGGCGCATGTTCAGCGCCAGGACGAGGCCGATCGCGGCGAGCGCGACGGCGCCGCCGATCAGCACCCGCCAGTCGCGCCTGCTCACGTCGACGCTCGCAGCTCGTCGCGCACGGTGACGAGAGCATCGATCGCGTCGTTCTTCATCCTCCTGTCGATCTCGTGCGGCGAGAACTTCGCGCGCTCGAAGAGCGCAGTCAGCCGCGCCACCGCGTCGGCGCTCGTGTGCAACAGCTCGCGGAGGACGCGGCCGAGGTACTCGAGCGGCGTCTCCGCGACCGACCGCGGCAGGCCCGCCCCCGCCAGCGTCGTCTCCATGCGCGCGTAGGTCGCGATCACGGCCTTCCTCGGGTCGTGCTCCGCCCGCAGGTCGTCGAGCGAGTCGTCGAGCACGGCCGAGAGCTGCGCCGCGAGCTCGGCCTCCGTCGGCTGGCGCCTCCTCGGCGGCTGCCGGAACATGATGTACGCGACGATTCCGGCGCCGACGATCGCCACTCCGAGCATGAGCCCTGCCGGGAGCCAGTCGAACGGGATCTGCTCGCCCGGGTTGTTGTGCGTGTTCGCGCCGGCGCCCCCGCTCGGCGAGTTCACCAGGGGCTTCGGCTTGTGATGGTGTCCGGTGTCGGCGCGGATGACGGCGACGAGGACGGCAACGAGGAGGATCGCCAGGAAGAGCAGAACGCGTTTCACCGTCCGCTGCCGACGTTTCTGCTGCGTCGCGACGGTCTCGAGGCGCGTCGTCACGATCACCCAGAGCGCGACGGGCAGGCAGATGATGAACAGCGCGAGGACGGCGAGCAGCACGAACTCCCAGATCAGCTTTGAGTTGAGACCGTGCGTGGCTCCGTTCCCGGCAGGCGAGTGCCCCCGGCTGGCGACGGCGACGAGCGCGATCAGCCCCACGAGGGCTGCCGCCAGGATCGTGTTCCGCCGGCCAGCCATGCCGAGAAGTTAGACGACGACGCCGGCGGCTAGTCGGCGAAGAGTCAGCCTTCCGCGAGGGCCTCCCGCGTCCACGGCCTCCGCACGAGCAGGGCTCCGAGACCGGCAAGGACGAAGGACGCCCCGAATGCGGGCAGCGAGGCGGTGAAGCTCACGTATCCCGGGTGGGTGTGTGCGACGAGGTCCGTCCACCAACTCGGCCCCACGGGTGACAGCCACTGATACAACCCGAACCCGACCAGCCAGGCCACGATCTGCTCGACGCGGAACGCCGGCGCGTCGAAGATGTCGCCCGGCGAGTAGTGGGCGCCGGCCACGAGCCAGTCTGCGAGCAGGACGCCGAACAGCGGCACGAAGAATGATCCGAGCAAGTACAGGAAGTCCTGGTAGTTGCCGAGGTCGAGTGCCAGCGCGAGCCCGGTCGCGACGGCCGAGACGAGGGTGATCAGCAAGCGCTGCGAAACCCGCGGCAAGAAATTCTGGATCGACACCGCCGTCGAATAGATGTCCGCGAACGCCTTCTCGCTCTCGTCGATCGTGATCGCGGCCAGGGCGACGAACGCCACGCCGCCCGCGGCCGCGACCGCCGCCGGCAGGGACTGGGCATCCGACACACCGCGAGCCAGGACGATCAGGATCCCGAGTCCGATGCACCAGATCGTCGGGACGAAGTAGCCGAGCCCTGCGCCCCAGGCGGCCCCTTTTCGTGAGCGCGAGAAGCGCGTGTAGTCGGCCGCCAGCGGTGTCCACGAGACAACGCTCCCGATTACGAGGTCGACCGCCTGCCCGAACGTGGGGAAGCCGCCCTTCCCTTGCTGGCCCCAGAACGCGTGCAGCTGTGACTTCGAGATCGCCCAGTACGTGAGGTAGGCCATTGCGAAGACGAGCGCCCACGACGCGAACTTCCGCAGGTAGCGGCGGACGAAGCCGATCGGCCCGAGCATCCCGAGGCCCCAGCTAAGGGTTCCGAACACGATCGTCCAGAACCATTTCCCCTCCCAACCGAAGAGGTGTTTCGAGAGCGCAGCTGCGGCCGTCGCGATGATGATCAGCTCGAACGTCGACCAGCCGATGTTCTGCGCGACGTTGAGGCCCGTCGGCCCGTAGGAGCCGCGCCTGCCGAGCGGCGCGCGGAGCAGCACCATGCCGGGGACCCGGCCGTCCGCACCGATCATGGCCGCGAGCGCGAGCAGCACGTTGCCGGCGACCGCGCCGACGAGGATCGCGAGCAGGGCATCGCGGAGCGACAGCGCCGGGACGAGCAAGGCTCCGATCACGATCACGAGCAGCGAGACCGAAAGGTTGCCCCAGAGCAGGAGCGAGTCGAAGAAGGTGAGGACCCGCAGGCGCTCCGGGACAGGCTCGATGCCCCATGCCGGTGTCTCGACGTTCATCAGCCGCTCCCTTCGCCGGTACGAACCGGATCAGGTTCGACGGGTGTGATCTCAGCCCCGCCCGGCGGGGCACCCCGGTAGGCGAGATGCTAGAGGACGGGCGCGGGTGCGTGCAGGAGGTGCTCGCGGAGCCTGACGAGTGCGCTCGAGAGCCTGCGCCGTGTGCGGATGGCCTCGATCGCCCGGAGGACGCAGCGCCGGCCGTCGTCGTCGAGCGCAATCGCGCAGCCGGCGGCGAGGCCTTGGGCGAGCTCGGCCGCCGTCTGCTCGGCGGCGCGGCGCCTGGCACTCGGCAGCCGCTCGAGCTCGCCCAGCAGCAGATGCGTCTCGTGCGACGAGATCGTCAGTCGGCGACCCTCGAGCTCGATGGCGACGGGCCGCGCCTGGTAGGCGAAACGCCAGTCGTCGTCCCATTGCAGCGGCATGCCCATTGACTCACAGTGAGCGCATTCGGGCAATCCGGCTTCCCCCGTGCGAGGGATCCGTTGCCGGTCAGTTCCAGGTCGGCCGGGGAGCCATGACCCCGCGACCGGTCGGAACTTCTCGGACGTTCGCCCACCAGTCGAGCCCGTACGCGGCGCGGAGGACCGTTGTTGCCCGCTGGAGCGCCTCACTGACCGTGTTCGCCTCCAGGTCGAACGAGTAGACCGTTTCTTCCGCTGTGGGGACGCGAAGGTTCGGGACGCCGAGACCGGCAAGCCCCGCGCGTAGACGGAGCTCGGCGTCTTCCGGGCTCACGTGGTCGGCCTTCGGGCCGGCCTCGACGCTGAACAGCCTCGTCAAACCGCGACGGCCTCGGCTTCGGCGTGGATCGGCCTCGACGAGTCGCGCAGCGAGATGGGCTGACGGCCCGCCGCCACCGCCAGGATCTCCGCGCAGATCGCAACCGCCGTCTCGGCCGGGGCGCTCGCCCGGATGTCGAGCCCGACCGGCCCGTAGATCCTGGCGATCTCGCCCGGCTCGAGGCCGAGAGCGCGCAGCTGGTCCGCTCGCCTCGCCTGCGTTCCGCGCGAACCGAGCGCGCCGACATACCCGACAGCGCCACGGAGCGCCGCGGCCAGAACTGGCGCGTCGACGGCGGCCGAATGGGTGAGGACGACGACTCCGTCCGAGCTGCCGAGCCCGACCAGCTGCCGTTGCGCCGTCTCCAGGTCAGCGGCCCACGTCGAGTCCCACTCGAGGAGCTCGGCCTGGCGCAGAATCGCATCGGCGAGCTCCCCCTCGCCCACGACGAGGAGACGCCGGACAGGGTGGTAGATCTGGAGGAGGACGTCGCCGGCGAATCTCTCGGCCACTGCCACCCCAGTGTCGAGCAGCTCGCGAACCCGGTCGATGACGCGTGTGTCGAGGTCCAGGTCTCCGAGCGATCCCGCAGTGGCACCATCCTGGCTCACGACCAGAACTGTCTCCGGGCTCGACGAGCGGGCAGCGAGAGCGACCGAAGTCCGCATGCGGAGTGCCGCCCAGAGCCGGTCTGGCACCTCCGACAGGCTGGCAGCGATGATCGTCGCCTCGCCGCCGCAGCTCAGACCGGCGGCAACTGCCTCGTCGCTCGGCACGCGGACGTCGACGATCGCGGCGCCGCGTCTTCGGGAGAGCATCGGCGTTGCGGACGCCAGGATCGTCGCCGTCGCCGTACCCCGGAGCAGCTCTCCGGCCTGCTCGCCTCTGACGTTGATCGCGAGGAGCTCGCCGCGTCGGGCGCCGCCGAAGCCCCTGTATTCGGCGACACGCGCCAGCACGGCACCGACGCCCTCGCGCTGCCACTCATCGACAGTGCGTACGAGTTGCTCGAACGGTGCAGGTGTCGGCATATACAGCCTCCTCGGTCGGGAAGCTCCGATTCTAGTCAATTCTTGACTACCTGCAAGTCGAGCGAGGCGTTAGTGTCGTTCCGTGGAACGTTCGCTCGCGCCCGGGGAGTGGGCCGTTCTCGCCGTCGTCTCTGAACGACCGACTCACGGCTTCGCTGTTGCCAAGACGCTCGCTTCGTCGGGGGAGATCGGTCGTGTCTGGTCGCTTCCACGGCCGCTCGTCTACCGCGCGCTCAACCATCTCGTCGCCGCGGGACTGGTCGACCGAGGAGCGGCCGAGCCGAGTGCACGTGGCCCGAATCGTTTGCAGGTGAAGGCCACGGCCACCGGCCGGCGCCGCGTGCGCCGGTGGCTGAACGAGCCGGTCGAGCACGTCCGAGACGTCCGGTCGCTGCTGATGCTGAAGCTCCTCTTCCTGGAGCGCTCCGGCCTCGACCCGGGGCCTCTCCTGGACGCGCAGCGGGACGTGCTGGTCCCAGCAGCGGAGGCCCTTGAGGAGCGCGAGCAGTCTCTGTCCGGCTTCGAGCGCACGCTTTCCCGCTGGAGGTTGGAGTCGACGCGGGCCGTGCTTCGCTTTCTCGACGCCACCCGTGACAGAGCGGACGCAGCTGACAGAGTCCGCTAGTCAGTCTGTTACTATCTCTCCACCGGTGTCCAGGCATTACCTAGGCGCCGATTCCACGAGCAAACCAGGGGGAGGATTCGATGATGGCAAGGCGCCTGCTGGCCGGTTTCGTCGTTGCATTGGCGGTTTCGGCCGTCGTCGTGTCGGTCTCCTCTGCGCAGAACCGCGCGCACCGGGCTGGGGGGACGGTGTCCGTGCTCTACGCCGGCTCGCTGGTGGACGTGATGGAGCAGCAGATCGGTCCCGCATTCTCGAAGGCGACCGGGTTCGGCTACCAGGGCTTCGGAGCCGGTTCGAAAGCGGTCGCAAGCCAGATCAAGGGCAAGCTGCGCAAGGGAGACGTTTTCATCAGTGCCGCGCCGGCCGTCAACAAGACGCTGATGGGCGCGTCGAACGGCAACTGGGTCACGTGGTACGGGGCGTTTGCTACGTCTCCGCTCGTGATCGGCTACAGCCCGAGCAGCCGCTTCGCCGCGGCGTTCAAGACGAAGCGGTGGTGGAACGTGCTGCAGTCGCCGGGGCTGCTGCTCGGCCGCACCGATCCAGCGATCGACCCGAAGGGACAGCTGACCGTCCAGTTCCTCCACCGCGTTGAGGTGGCCAAGAAACTGCCCGGCCTGTCCCAAAGGATCATCGGCGATAGCGAGAACACCTCGCAGATCTTCCCGGAGGAGACCCTCGTCGGCCGCATGGAGGCGGGCCAGCTCGACGCCGGATTCTTCTACTCGATCGAGGCCAAGGCGGCGAAGCTGCCGACGGTGAACCCGCCGATGGGAACGCACTACTCGGCGAGGTACACGATCACGATCCTCAACAACGCGGCGAACCCGGCGGGCGCGCTCGCGTTCGTCAAGTACCTGCTCGGAACGCAAGGGACCGCCGTCCTCAAGCAGGACGGGTTTCAGTTCGTGAAGGGACAGATCGGAGGCGACAAGAGCGCGGTGCCGACTGATGTGAAACCCTTGCTGGCCGGATGAGGTCCTGGGTCAGGAGCCCGCTGCCCTGGTTAGGCGGGCTCCTTGCCCTCTACCTGATCGCGCCCTTCGGGGCGCTCTTCAGCCGCCTCGACCACAACGTCTGGCACGGCCTCCACCAGTCGGCCGTTCTGTCGGCGCTGCAGACCTCGGCGAGTGCCGCCGCGGTCGCGACAGTCTTGATCACGCTGACCGGCGTGCCGCTCGCCTACGTGTTCGCGCGCAATCGGTCCTGGTGGCTGCGCCCGATCGAAGCCTTCATATACCTGCCCCTGGCGCTCCCGCCATTGGTCAGCGGCATCCTGCTGCTCTTTCTGTTCGGTCCATACACGACCCTCGGGCGTCTCTTCGACGGGCGCCTGACGGATTCGTTCACCGGCGTGGTCATCGCACAGATGTTCGTCGCCGCGCCCTTCCTCGTCGTGGCCGCCCGGGCGGCTTTCACCGCCGTCGATCCGATGCTCGAGACGGTTGCGGCCACCCTGGGTCGACGTCCCATTTCCCGGTTTCTGCGCGTCAGCCTCCGCTTGGCGTGGCCGGGGATCCTGGCCGGAATGCTCCTCACCTGGTTGCGGGCGTTCGGCGAGTTCGGCGCGACCGTGATGGTCGCCTTCCACCCGTACACGCTGCCCGTCTACACGTACGTCTCGTTCGGAGTGGGGGGGCTGGAGGCCGTGCTCGCGCCGGTGGTCGTCGCGATCGCAGCCGCTCTCGCGGTCGTCGTGCTCGCGCGCGTCCCCTGGCCGGCACTGTTCCGCCGCCACTCCACCCGGCTGCCGGCACCGTCGAAGCCCTCGCGCGGTTCGGTCGGAGACGAGCACCGGATCTCGTTCTCATTGCGGAAGCGCTTCCGCGGTTTCGACCTCGACGTGGCTCACGAGGCCACGACCAGACGCCTCGCGCTGCTCGGGGCGTCCGGGGCCGGCAAGTCGCTGACGCTGCAGCTGCTCGCAGGCACGACCGCAGCCGACGATGCGTCGATCGCTCTCGGCTCCAACCGTCTCAACGCGCTTCCCGCTGAGGATCGCGGCGTCGGCTACGTCCCTCAGGACTACGCGCTCTTTCCGCACCTCGACGTCTGGGGCCAGCTGACATTCGCACCGGACGCAAACCCGTCCCTCGCCAGCTACTGGCTCACACGTCTCGGCCTCGACGGGCTCGAGCGCCGGCGGCCATCGCAGCTTTCCGGTGGGCAGCGCCAGCGCGTTGCGCTCGCGCGCGCGTTGTCACGCGAACCGCAGCTGCTGCTTCTCGACGAGCCGCTCTCCGCCCTCGATGCGCCGGTACGTAGTGAGCTCCGACGACACCTGCGCGCGCTGCAGCACGAGCTCGCTGCGACCATGGTCATCGTGACCCACGACGCCGAGGAAGCCGCGCTGCTGGCCGACGAGCTCCTCGTGCTCGACGACGGACGGCTGATCCAGGCTGGACCGATCGCACAGGTGCTCGGGCATCCCTGTTCACCGGACGTCGCCCGCCTTCTGAGCATCCCCAACATCCACCGCGGCCGGGCCGCCGCCGACGGCACCGTCGAGACCGACGGCGTGCAAATCCCCACTGCCGTTCGCGGCCTCGTGGCCGGAGAACCCGTCACGTGGTGCATCCGCCCGCCCCAGATTCGCGTCGGTGTGGACGGGGAATTGCCCGCGACCGTGGTCGACGTCGTCGACCTGCCGGCGGTACGCGAGGCGACGTTGCAGCTCGCCGCGGGTCTGACGTTGATCGTCCACGACCCCGACGTCCCGCTTCATCCCGGAGACGGCGCTCGGGTCACGCTGCCACCGGAGGCCGTCCTCGTCTGGCGCGACGGCGCCACGGAGGAACACGAGGAAGCTCCGGTCGCCTCGGGTGTTACGGTCTAGGCAGTGCCTAAGCAGCAGTACACGATCGGAGAGGCCTCCCGTGCGCTCGGCGTCAGCATCGACACGATCCGTCGCTGGGACAGGGACGGCAAGATCGAGACCAGCCGAGACGCGGGGAACCGTCGCGTCGTCGCCGCCCGCGAGATCGAGCGGCTACGCGGCTCGGACGGCGTGGCCGCATTGAGCGCTCGCAACCGCTTCGGCGGGATCGTCCGCAGCGTCAAGGTGGACGGACTTCTCGCTCAGATCGAGATCGACGTGAACGAGCCGGTCAGGGTGGTCGCAATCATCACCCGCGACTCGCTGGAAGAGCTGGGGTTGAAACCGGGGATGCCGGCCAGCGCCGTCGTCAAGTCGACGTCCGTCATGATCCAGGCCTGACGGTCTCGAACCGCTCGAAGGAGGTCTCCATGGAGCTGAGCGCACGCAACCAGCTGTCCGGCACCATCACCGGCATCCAGCTCGGGAACGTCATGGCCGAGGTCACAGTCGACGTCTCGGGGCAGCAGGTGGTGTCGGTGATCACCCGCCGGAGCGTCGAGAACCTCGGTCTCAAGGAAGGCGACGCGATCATAGTCGTCATCAAGGCGACCGAGGTCCTGCTCGCGCGCGAGTAGCTCTCCAGGCCGACGAGGAAGGGAGTGCGGGGCCGCAGTCCGCACCCACTTCCTCTGGCTGATGCGCCTTGCTACGCGCTCGTCGAGGGCGTCGGCCCGTGCTCTCCAGGCAGGTCGCCGCCGTTTCGAGATCGCGTCGTCATGGACTCATCGTGAGACGGACGCGGCCGGAATGACATCCCCCGAAGGAGTGAGTCCGCGCAGGATTCGTGGTCCCCACGTCGCACCTTCCGGGCGTGTGGTACTCGATCTTCCACCTCGACCTCACGGTGGCCGAGAAGGTCATCCGCTCGGTCCTGATCTACGTCTTCCTCGTCGTCGCGCTGCGTGTCGTGGGGAAGCGTGAGCTGGGGCAGACGAACACGCTCGACCTCGTCGTGCTGCTGCTGATCGCCAACGCCGTCCAGAACGGGATCATCGGCAACGATCTTTCCGTGACCGGCGCCGTGCTCGGCGCGGTGACGCTGTTCGCGATCAACGAGTTCTTCAACAGGACGACCTATCTTCTGCCCTGGACGGGGCGTGCCCTCGAAGGCGACCCCACATATCTCATGAAAGACGGCGAGCCCGACCGGAAGGAGCTGTTCAAGGCATCGATCTCGCTGCCGGAGCTCCGGGCGATCGCCCGGCGACAGGGCTACGCCAATCTCGACGACGTGAAGACGGCGATCCTGGAGACGAACGGCGCCGTGTCCATGTTCGACAAGGACGTGACTCTCGAAGGCTCGGGCTCCTCGCGCAAGAGCTGAAAGGTAACGCGCCAGGGTTAGAGTGGGCCGCGCATGCAAGCCCTGCGCAAGGTGGAAGCCGGCCCCGGACTCGCGATCGCGGAGGTCCCCGACCCCGCCGCCGGCACCGGCGAGGTGGTCGTCGAGGTCGAGGCGGCGTCGATCTGCGGGACCGACCTCCACATCAAGAGGTGGGACGAGTGGTCGCAGCAGCGCATCCGACCGCCGCTGACGCTCGGGCACGAGTTTGCGGGCACCGTGGTCGAGGTGGGAGACGACGTCGACCACGTGCAGGTCGGTGACTACGTCTCGGCCGAGAGCCATATCACCTGCGGCATGTGCTTCCAGTGCCGCACCGGTCAGGCGCACATGTGCGAGCGCACGCGGATCCTCGGCGTCGACCGCGAGGGCGCGTTCGCGCGCTACGTCGCCGTCCCCGAGTCGGTGATCTGGCAGAACGACCGCGCGAAGCTGCCGCCCGAGATCGCCACCCTCCAGGAACCGTTCGGCAATGCCGTCTTCGCGACCAGCGAGCAGGATCTCGCCGGCCGCTCCGTAGCCGTGCTCGGCTGCGGGCCGATCGGTCTGTTCACGATCGCGATCGCGCGTGCGTCCGGCGCCGCGGTCGTCTTCGCCTCCGATCGGACGCCGTTCCGCCTCGCGCTCGCGGAGACGATGGGCGCGCACGCGACGGTCAACGTCGAGGAGGTGCCCGACGCTGCTGCCTGGTTCCGTCAGGAGAACGAGGGCTTCGGCTTCGACGTCGTCTTCGAGATGTCCGGCTCGCCGCGCGCGATCGCC